>Ga0164318_10000211_pt1 | contig 39477 bp, 46 predicted proteins | sample GuaBasSedimGuay9_FD_113734 | JGI IMG/M metagenome (GOLD analysis project Ga0164318, IMG submission 113734) | Subseafloor sediment microbial communities from Guaymas Basin, Gulf of California, Mexico - Guay9, Core 4571-4, 0-3 cm | ecosystem: Environmental > Aquatic > Marine > Hydrothermal vents... | reverse complement strand
TTTCTGATGGCCCATCTTCGCTTCTCTAGCGAATACGTGGCCATGTACTCACCGACAAGCTTTAAATATCTTCGTTCTTTTATAGCTTTCTTAAGCATGTGCAATATGTTTTGAAATCCTACATACTCTTAACCATACCGAAAAATTTATATATCAGAACATAAGTAAAGTACTTAGTCACAAAATGTGACTAACTCAAGATTACTTTACGGGGGTATAAAAATGGTTAATGAGGTAAAATTACGTGTTAAGGAAGCATTAAGGAATGATGCTGATCGTGGAATCGCGCGTGTTGATAGAGAAACTATGGATAAATTAGGTGTAAGTCCAGGGGATGTTATAGAGATAATTGGTAAACGAAAAACAGCAGCACTCGTTTGGCCTGCTCATCCTAATGATTATGGAAAAAGAATTATTAGAATAGATGGTACCATAAGGCGAAATGCAGGCGTAGGTATTGATGAGGAGGTTAGGGTAAGGCCTCTCAAAGCAAAGCCTGCGACTAAAGTAACCCTTGCACCAACAGTACCTGTAAGACTAATATTCGGCAGTACTGATTATCTACATCAATTATTAAATGGACGACCAGTCATGAGAGGCGATTCTGTAAAAATAAATTACTTCGGGAACAGTATAGAATTTATAGTAACCAATGTGCAGCCATACGCAGACGCGGTCATTGTAACACCAAAAACCACAATTGAAATTGCTAGAAGACCAGCAACAGCAGCAAAGCCAAACATCCCAGCAGTCACATATGAAGACATAGGTGGGCTTGATTCAGCTATCCAGAAAATTAGAGAGATGGTTGAACTCCCATTAAAGCATCCAGAACTCTTTCAGAGATTAGGGATAGAACCACCAAAAGGTGTCTTATTGCATGGTCCTCCAGGAACAGGCAAGACATTACTAGCAAAGGCTGTCGCTAATGAAACTAACGCAAGTTTTTATCATATTAGTGGACCTGAAATCATGTCAAAATTCTATGGTCAATCAGAGGAAAACCTTAGAAGGATCTTCCAAGAGGCTCGTGAAAATGCGCCAAGTATAATATTCATTGATGAGATTGACGCAATTGCACCAAAACGTGATGAAGTTACTGGTGAAGTAGAAAGACGTGTTGTTGCCCAGTTACTGGCATTAATGGATGGACTTGAAACGCGTGGACAGGTTATAGTCATTGGTGCAACTAACAGACCTAATGCAATTGACCCAGCACTTAGACGCCCAGGTAGGTTTGACCGAGAAATTGAAATCGGTGTACCAGACAAAAAAGGTAGACTTGAAATTCTTCAAATACACACACGTGGGATGCCTTTAGCAAAAGATGTAGACTTACAGAAAATTGCAGAGAAAACTCATGGATTTGTTGGCGCTGACCTTGCTGCATTATGCAAAGAAGCTGCTATGAGAGCTATTCGAAGAATACTACCAAAGATAGACTTAGATGCTGAAGAAATTCCACCAGAAATAATTAACAGCCTAGAAGTTACAATGAAAGACTTTATGGATGCTCTGAAGGAGATAGAACCATCTGCAATGCGTGAGGTCATAATAGAAGTCCCCAATGTACATTGGGACGACATCGGAGGTCTAGAAGCCGTTAAACAAGAGCTAAAAGAGGCAGTTGAATGGCCGCTTAAATATCCAGAAGTTTATGATTACCTGAATTTCACACCACCTCGTGGAATTTTGCTCTTTGGTCCTCCAGGAACAGGCAAGACACTACTAGCAAAGGCTGTCGCTAATGAGAGTGAGGCAAATTTCATCAGTGTTAAAGGCCCAGAATTACTTAGCAAATGGGTAGGAGAAAGTGAGAAACATGTTAGGGAGATATTCAGGAAGGCACGTCAAGCAGCGCCATGTATAGTATTCTTCGATGAGATTGATGCAATTGCACCAAGGAGAGGTTCTGCAGCAGATTCGGGTGTTACCGATCGAGTAATTAGCCAATTGTTAACAGAGTTAGATGGTATAGAGGAACTAAAGGGCGTTGTAGTGATTGCAGCCACAAACAGACCTGATCTCGTTGATCCAGGACTCCTAAGACCTGGACGATTTGATAGATTGCTCTATGTACCGCCACCAGATAAAGAGGCAAGAAAAGAAATATTTAAGATACATGCAAGAGGTAAACCATTAGCTGACGATATTGACTTCGATAAATTAGCTGAGATGACCGAGGGATACGTTGGTGCTGATATACGTGAAGTAGTAAGAACAGCAGTATCACTAGCGCTAAGAGAATTCTTACAGAATGAAAAGGACATCACAAAAGATGAACTAATGAATCGCGTTAAGCAGTTGAAAGTTACAATGGAACACTTTAAGAAAGCATTAGAGAAAGTAAAGCCATCAAGCAAACGAACTCCAAGTATTGACTATATGGCACTAAGTAAGCAGTTTAGAGAGTCAGCATATGTATAAAATAAATAATTTCTAACGAGGTGATAAAAAATGAAGGATGATACAGACATTTTCAAAGAGCTTGAAAAACAAATGAACATGATACTGAAACTCTTCGGGATACAAATTGAATTCCCTACACAATATAACAACAAAGCGGAAACAACACATGAGAAAGCAACTAAAGATGTTCCAGTAGAGATCATAAAAAACAAGGAAACAATAGAAATTATAGTAGATTTACGTTCACTCCCATTGCCTGAGAATACCACCTTTAACATTAAAGCAAACAAAACAACAATAACACTATTTGCGAACAAGAAAGCATTAACGACTATAGAACTCGATGTACCTATTAATCCTAAGAGCATTAAATATCGTGTTAACAATCAAATCATAACAATTACAGCCACAGTTACAAAAAACTACAGAGATAATAAAGATTCCAAGAACACAGATAACTCAAAAAGAGTTAAGATTCCAATATCTTAACTCTAATCTTATTATTTCTTCTCTTTATATATTTGTTTAGTTTAACAAAAACGTTTATTTGAGATAGATGTAACAAAGTTTACGAAATATAACACATTTTTGGTTGGGATTTTCTTGTCAAATTCTGAAGGAATAAAAGAACTACGAAATGAAATTAACGATTTATTCAACACAATAGCATATGGAAAGAATGCAAATGCCATCATAAAACTATATAACAAATTAAGTAAGAATTATTTGTTTGTAATAATTGAGTTTATTGTCGCGTTAGCAATCTATTTTTCGATAAGTATTGTTTATCCAATCTTTTATTATTTCTTACTAGCAATGCCAATAATACCAATATCGATAGCCATCACTCTTTTTGTAATACCATTCAATATAGCTCTTGGAGTAATTGCAAAAAAATCATTATTTAAAAAGTTAGATGATGCGAACTTTCTCGAACATACAAAAACTCTAATAGAAAAAGAAATGGCTGCATTTTACAACAATTCGGGAATTACTTGCAATACAGCAACAATCCCCACAAAAAATGAGATATATACTCTCGTAACAATAGACATAAATAGCATACTTTATGGTCCACGTGGGGAGCAATTAAATTGTACGTTTGATGATATTAACATTAAACTTAAATGTGTGCAAGAATATCACGGATTCACTGGCAGAATTTTATCAATTACATTTGAAGGATCATACGAATTTTTGTCAACTTTAAAAATAGATTTGATGAATGATGAGAAGGAATACTTCTACAAAGGAAATAGCAAAATTGACATGATACCTATTATCGAGGAAATACTGGGCCTTCTAAAAGATTTTCAAGAATTCTCTAAAAGAAAGACCGTTCATGCGAGTATATCTAATACAGGAAAAGACAAAGGAGTCAATATACTGATAGAGGATTATTTCAGTTTGGATAATGAAATTTATAGAAATCTACGCGAAATAATCAAAAATGTCAAAATAAAAATTGATTTCATTGAACAAGAACTTAAAGTCTTAAATGAATAAAGAAGAGCAAAACAAAAATTACGACATAACACATTTTAACAACGATTTAAGGTGTTAGCTGCTAATTTAATAACTGTTCTAAACAAACATTCCTGTCGTATCGCTTTCTTTCTTCTTTTGAGTGGGTTTAATTGGCGGTGGTAGTAGTGGTGGGGGAACGCCAATCTGATCAGACAATACAAACGCTTTTTGAATGCATCTAGACATTATAGCATTAAGAACCATGGGAGATATTTTTTCATGTAGTTGTCTTTTCTTCGACCATGCTCCGAGTATTTCATTTGCAGATACCTCTAAGGGTAAAAACAACACAAAACCTTCTAAGCTAAAAGTAGCTATTGAGGGATTATAGTATGTTTTAAATTCAAATTTTATCTCAATAACATCAACTTCTTGATTCATCTGTTTTAATGTAATTTTATTAACAGTCCGAATTCGATTATTATGCTGTACGCTTTTAAGAGGGGGGATTTTCTCCCCAGGTCTTACATCACGTTCTGCTTCCATACGATCAAAAAATACACCAATGATTGGCATTTAAGTCACCTCTTTAAACTACCATAAACTGAAAATAAGTAATAAACATTTAGTAAGAATAATTGATAAGATGAAAGTTCTAAAGGTAAATAAATGGTAAAAATAAAAATAGCTAAAAAGAAATTATGTCTCTTATTTATCCTCAATAAATAAACTTAACAATTTAAACAAATATATGGAAAATATGAGTGTGAAATAAATGACTGAGGAGGAGGAAATTAGCAAAAAGTTGACACCTTTAGATGCAACAATTTTATCAATTTTAAACAAAAGGAGACTTACTGTTGAAGAAGTGAGAGAGGAAGTTAACAGTGTCCGTATGAGTCTAAGATATCCGCCAATAAATGATAAGAATGTTTTGGAAGTGTTAAAAAAATTGCATTCGTTAGGACTTGTAAGGGCTTTAGAGATAAGAGATAAAACGTATTGGGAATTAACTGAAAAAGGAACTGAACTGGCCTAGGTGTATTATGAAGAAAATATAAAAGGTTAAAAATATGTTTTATCACATTAATTTATGGAGTGGTGTAACATGACTGAGGAAAAAACGTTGGCTTTTGTTTTGGTTGTAGTGGCTATTGGTGCAGAAACTGAAGTTATTGATGAAATCAAAAAAATTAATACCGTAAAAGAAGTTTTCTCAACCTATGGCAGTTGGGACTTAATAATAAGGATTGAAGTGGATAACATAAAACTGCTTGATAAGACAATTACATCAATTAGAAAAATTCCTGGGGTGGAGTATACGGAGACTTTAGTATGTTCTAAAGTTTAATGCCTACTTTTTTTCACAATAAACAAATAATTCATTTTTTTCATTTGAATTAACGGCTATGATGGAATCTCGTTGTATTAGGTCACTAATAGGTTCTAATAAGTTGTAAAGGTCTTGTTCACTTAATTTTTTAATACCTTTTAAAGAAAACAAAATTCTCCCTTCAGATTTTATTAACGACATAAATCGCTGTAGAACAGTTATTGTTGCGAACGGTTCAACAGTCAAATCGCAAAGAAGCACATCACATGGTGGAAATTTATCTAAAGATAATTTAAAAGCGTCTCCATAAATTATTTTTACATTATTATACAATTTCTGTATTTTTGAAAGATGGCCTTTAAAGGATTTAGAGTATTCAATGCCAATAATTAGTTTTGGATCAAACTGCAAAGCATATAGAATAAACCCACCAGCACTGGATCCAAGATCAATGACAATATCGCCTTTTTTTATCAGTTGTTTATCTATTCTAGTATGTATTTCACGGAGTTTCCAATAGCCTTCTGGATATTCTGCGTGTGGCTCTAAGATCTCAATTTTATCGATATCAGTAACATTGTAGGATGGTTTTGTTATTATCTTAGAGTTCACACGAACTAATCCTTGCATAATTGCCCTTTTTGCACGAGACCTACTTGAGATAAAATTATGCTTTACGAGAAATTCATCTAATCTCATACAAGAAGAATACTATAAATAAAAAATTAAAAAGTTGCCTCATCCACTTTGTCCAGTCAGATCTTTATATCTCTGTAATATTACAAATTCCTCGAAAGTTAATTGTTCACCACGTTTCAGTTTTTCCATAGCTATATGAGCACGGCTTTCAATTAACTCTCGCTCACGTCTGAGCTTTTCAGCGGCGCGTTGAGCTGCTTTACTAATAGATATCTCTTTGAGCTTAGTAAATAATTCTGCTTTTCGCTGATTGAGTTTACTAAGAAGCTGTAATTTTTCATTATACTGTAATTTCAAGTTTAGAAAGTTTTGATGGTATTGATCGCTCTCTGCTTTATACTTAGATAATTCCTCACGAAGTTTTATCACTTTTTCGTGATACTGTTGACTTTTCTCTGCATTTTCAATAACCAATTTGTGATATTTTTGAATCTCTGCAGAAACTACACTTAGTTCTTTTTGTAACTTTCTCAACTCTTGATATTTTTTCTGTTGTTCTTGAAGTATTTCAACCTTTTCTGCAAGGGCTTTTATCTGCTCAATTAACCTATTTTCTTCTTCTAAGGACATCGGTGTGGTTTGTAACTTCCATTCTAATTTAGCCATTAAATCAGCATATCGCTTATAATTTTTTGGAATTCTTTCAGAAAGAGTGCTTCGAAGTTCACTTATTTTTTTCAAAATTTCTTTTCGTCGTTCTCTAAGTGCAGCGCGTATTTCTTTGTTAAAAGAAACTTGTTGATTATGTTCATCACGCAATTTTTTTACTTCACGCAATTCTGCAGAAAGAGCTCGCACTTTCTCATTGAGTTCATCACGTTTCTTTTTATATTCACGCATGGCATTGTGAATTTTATTCAGTTCATCACGCAATGTAGCAATTTGCTTTCGGACTTGAGAGAGTTCGGCTCGCATATTCGCCTCAAGATTCTCACTAGTCACGTAAATGCACTCCCTTTTTGTAGTTATGTGAAGTTTTTTTCATTCTAAAAAGTGACAAACAATTTGACTCATACACATGTTGTTGAAGGATATGGTCGGCGCAAACTATATTAGTATCGTCCATGCCAAAGTCTCTCCGATTTTTAACGTCGGTTCAAAGTTGTAAAGAGATAAATCTATTATAAATGTTCCCATTGTCTTCTGATTATATACAAAAAGCATTCTTAAAGTTTTCCCTTAGTCTTATTTTTTAAAAGCATGTATTTTAAAGCACAATACAAAATTCCGAGAATTTTGTTGCTAAGTTATATAAACAGTTAATAGAATTGTAATTATAATATGTAAATTTAATAACCAACCATTGTGTGATTGCTATGGTAGATGATGAAAAATTTGGTCCTGTGTTAGGTAAACTTCTGCGTGATGAGATAATTGAGGGGTATTTTATTTTTACATATGATAAATCTAAAAAACAACTTGAACCAGTATTAGTTGTGGACAAAACAAAAGAATTAGAAAAGAGTAAAACTGTACAAAAAATGTTATCAATAGTTCCTCTTTATTTCTATGAGAGTTTTCTTTTTGATCGAAACCTAGATATACAACTAGCAGATCATACAAAAGTGTTTTATGGAATTTGGGAGATTTTGCAAGGCAAGACGTTCATTTATATATACCAAACACGAAAAGCGCAGTTAATCGTTGTTTTTACATCAAAAAATGCCAATGAGGTACTAGAAAAATTGTTAGGTATCAGGAGTATATCTAGCACCAGATATGATGTAACTACACAACAGTTAAAAATCTCGGATTTAGACGTTACTATAAAGGAAATCAAAGAGTATGCTATAAGACTCGAAGAACATGAAAAAACACTTAATGAGAATATAAAATATATAACAGAGGCCATTATTAGACTAACAGAAGTGATAAGTAATCTTAGAAATGATATTAATGAAATGTTAAAAAAATCAACTTAGCAAAAAGTGCTGTACATATCGTTCCAGCTGATGTTTTGGCAAGGCGCCAACAATCCTATTTATTATTTTCCCATTTTTCGCAAATAATATAGTTGGAATCCCTTGTATCCCTAGTTGCGCTGCAAGTTCCATATTCTCATCTGTATTAAGTTTTGCAAATGTAACTTTTCCAGCATATTCAACGGCTAGTTCCTTAAATATTGGTTCAACAAATCTACAAGGCATACACCATGGTGCCCAGCAATCAATGACCAATGGAAGAGGATTTTCTCTAATTGTCTTATAGAATGTTTCACTTGTAAGATGAATTACTTGGGGTTTTGGCCGAGGTTTTGATTGCTGAGCCCTTTGCATTAACAGCCGTCTTATTTTTTCCATACGTATTCGTTTTAGTTCAGGATCTTCATCTTCTGCCATTTTGCCACCACCAAAATCAAAATGTTTATAGCATGTTTTTTCATAGAATACTTGTTTAGGTTTTTTAACATTATGGAAATTAAATAAAAATTAGTTTGTATAAATAGTTATTTATATGAGGTGATAGACGTGCACTACTTGACAAAAATTGTACTAGACAAAGTTGATGACGCTACACACAAGGAATTTACAAAATATGGTAGGGGTGAATTTGAAGGGCCTAGGATAGTTGTTAAATCAAAAAACATTCTTAGGCTTGAGGGATCCTTTGGATATGAAAGCTTCATTGGTGAATTTATAGTAAAAAATATCCCAGAAGACAATTATAAAGTGAATGGAAAGATATTCACACATAGCGATGAATCAGATTTCTTAAGCAATTTTGGAATTACACTTGTGAAAGATAAGAAGAAACCATTGTACGTTGCAAATGTGAAAGGACTTGTACTTAACAGCAACGATTTAAAAAAGATTTATGAGAGGTTAATTGAGGGAAACTATCTCTTCTTATCGATTACTCCTGAAAGTAAGGCTAACAAGACGAAGATTACTACAAAAACAACTTTTCCTCGCCCTCCAACAAAAGGCGACATCGAAGTGAAAACAGACTTTTGTAAAGGTCAAATTGAAAATAATGAAACCTTAAGAAAAGCACTAATACAGGGACTTATACCTGATTTCATTGACGAAATCGGAGAGAACTTTAAAACCATAGAGCTTAGTAATAAGATAATAATTACAAATTTAGAGTTGCCCAAGGATACACAAGTGAAAAATCCGCGGATTGCAGCACTACGAATAGGAAAACTTATACGGACATTAAAAGTGGATGGTAAAGAATTAAAGAGTGAGAAGGAGTTTAAAGTCTAAATTAAAAATTCATCTTTTTTTGATTCTACAAAAGACACAATATTGTCATATTCGTCTTTCAAAAGAGTGTATCCATCAGGAGGCGTGTCACCCAAGTACCCTTGCAGTTTCTCAACAATTATCCAATCTTCTAACTCTTCTTTTTTAACATCCCTAATCTCACCACGGTCCGCATAAAAGATTTTCTGTTGAGTTATATCAGAATACTTATGTTCCATAAACCTTTGTTTGAGTGGCCTATAGAGAATGTTATACCTGCCTCCGAGAATGAATTTCGTACGTAGGCGTCCAGAAATATAGTTAACATTTACAGTTTTAACAACTTCTTCTTCATAATATACACGTGGAACAGAACCAGGTGGCTTAACCTCAGCTAGTTTCGTTTTTTGTGGTATTAGTACATTACCAGCAGCTGAGTAAACTTCCATAATAACACGTTCAAATTCTTCTTTCTTTCCTTTTGCAAGAGGATCAACAACCTCTGGGTTTATTATATCAACGACAGGAATTGGTTCATCAAATCGCATTTGTGTAGGATCAAAAATCACAGCAGCAATAGGATTTACTATCTCAATTACAGTGTCTTTTATAATAGTTGTACCTCTAACAATACCAGGACCTATTACAGCAGATCTTATTTGTTCTTCTTTCATAAGAGACCATAGTTGCCTTGAGATAATGAGAATTGTACCACTTAATTCGGTTTGCATATTACCCACAGGGAATTTATAGTCATATAATTTAAAATTAAGAAGCCAATAAAAAGGAAGTTGTTCTTGTGGCATCATTTAGAATCACCTTTTTTATTACTAACCAAATGCTCATGAACAAACTGCTTTAAATAATCCAATATTTCGTTAGTATTAGAAGAAAGCTGCTCAATGTCTTGTTTGATTCTATCTAAGTTAACATCATCCAATTTAAAGCGTTTTACGATTTCGGTTGCCATAGAATATGCAGCTTCTTCAGGACTTTGACCATCAGTCAATAATACTTTAAAAACCTTCTCAACAGATGTATCAATTTTTTCATCTCGCTCATTTGGAGGCCTTCGAAGAGCTAGCTTCAAATCGCGCTCAAGAAAATCACTTGGTGTAGCTAACTCTGGTCCGACCATTCCGCCTCGTGGAATTGGCGTATGAACAATAACATAATCAGATTCGGTAGTCACTATTTTAGGTGGTGGTAAACTAGCAACTAAAATGTATCCTGCAGCAGCTGTACTAAGACTTTCTTTTGATTCTAATTCTTTAAGAATTATGGTTATTCGCTCTAATCTATTTTCTACGACAGTAGTCTGAGATTCTAAAATTTTTAGCTTTTCTTGAAATATAGCAAGATCTTTTTTTAGTTTTTTATAACCTTCCTCTAATTTTATCTTTGCTTCATCAATGTTATCAGTATTATGAATACCCATTATTGCATATAGGAGTGCATCATAAATTGTAGTTTCAGGGTGATCTTTTAACCATCCTTCTAGCATGGGTATAATATACTCATTTACAGTTTTCTCGTAAATATCAATAATTTTAATTACTAACCATGGTTCTATATCCTCAATTGTGCGTAATCGTTGAATCATATTATGAATCTCACGTGATGTGCCAACTAATTTTTCTGGAAAGTTTTTCCAAATGAATTCAATCCATCGGCCTTCGCCTACAGCAAAATAAAATTCATAAGTTGGTACTGGTGGAATCTCAAGTCCTAATCGCTTACGTCTTAAATACTCATTATAGATCAAACGAGCAGCTTTCTCTCGATTCATTACACCATCTAATTCAATTTGACACGCAACACGTGCAATTTCCAGAGGGACCCCCGTTAAAGCAGCTAAAGTTTCTGCTTCTTGATCAGAGACTCTATGAGCTTTCTCCTCCAACTCGCCATAAGTTTCTTTAAATTCTTTTGCTAACTTTCTGCTTATTTCACCACGTGATGGGAAATTATCAGCCAAAATAATGCCCCCATTCAATAACAGACACATGAGTATACATATGTATAAAGGTTTTAGATTATAAACTCAGTCATCATATCAATATAAGTATTATATTCTACTATTTTAATATTTTTTAACTTGATTTTTGACATTTTTTACTTTTTAGATCACTAAAATGCTTATTAATACAATAGACTCGTGATAATAAAAATAATTTTACTTAATAATTACAAGTAAAGGTCTACTATATATGCTAATTTTAACATCATAGACCAAGGTACAAGAGAAATAAATGTGTAGATATTCCTAAACATAGTGAAAGAATAATTATTCCAATAGCTGTCTTTTTTGGTGAGAACCGTTCACCATATTCAACATGAATAATTACCCATAGTGTTGTAAATATGCCTATTGCAAATACTATCAGAGCTATATAGATAAAAATCCATGAGCCAAGTGAAAATTGAAACCAATCAAACTGCATTGCAATACCTCCATTTATGTTAAAATCTTAAATCTTTAATTCAATATTATGGAGCAAATAAGAGATAAGATAAACACCTAATAAATATATTGATGTCTAGGGTGTACAAGAATCGATAAGTTCAAATAAGATTCTTAATTAAGGTATGCAAATAAATGGAAATTAGGTGATATAAATATGCACCCTATTGTGAGATCACCAGGAACAGGGAAATTCAGAAAAGGATATGGTTTTAGTATCGAAGAAATAAAGAAAGCAAATCTAACAGTCGGTGAGGCAAAGAAAATAGGAATTCAAATTGACAAAAGAAGAAGAACAAGTTATGATGAAAATGTTAAGAAAATATTAGAAATTGTTGAAGAATACAAAGCCGTACAAATACAGAAACCCAAGAAGGAGAAAACACCAATTGACCAATTACCAAGCATATCAAAGACACACTTAGAGAAGCTTAAAGCAGAAGGTATAGAAAGTATTGAGATGCTTGCTACACTAGACCCGGAAGTGCTGTCAAAGACAATTAGGATACGAAAACCAACTGCTGAAAAACTAGTTCGTGCAGCTAGAGAGTTTATAAAGAATAAAAAGGCATAAAGTGCCTTCCGAAACTGTTAAATATTTTGTGAGCATTTATGAGTATTGAGGCAGCGTCCGAATGTGGTGGGAGTAAAGCACCGAAAGGACATTGCGGTGTGAAAGGACACTGTGATGTGGGGCTTGTGGGGTCACCCTGAATGGGGTCGAGACCAATGATTTACTCCCCCATGAACCCAGAGGGGAGTTGAGGCTGATGCGACTCAAGGTGGATGTTCGCTCACCAATGCAGACATCCACTGAACCCCGTATATATCACTCTTTTTTAGTACGTTGATTTAGTTCACAGAAAGCAGCATATATGCTATCGAAGAACGCAAGAGCTGCTATTTCAAACAACATGCCTTCTAGCGTTCCATGCATACCTATAGCTGTTAGTACTACATAGCTCAAGCTCTGTTTCTTTGGATCTCTACCAGGAACTACAACTGTAAAATCAGATATTTGTGCTAAAGTTGATGTTGGATTACTGGTTATACACACGACTTTAGCGCCGAGTTTTTTTGCCATCTGAGCCGTTTTTATTGGGTAGTCAGTTTCACCACTACCGCTGACTGCTATTACAAGATCTGTTTCTCGAGGAGCTGGCATAAGTGATTCTCCAACGACAAATACCTCGTATCCCATTGATAACATGCTTAGGGCAAAGGTTTTAGCAATTAATCCAGTTTTTCCAATCCCCACTACATAAATGCGTTTTGTCTTTTTTAAGTACTCTGCAAACGTTGTAATACTGTCATTATCAATAGACTTGAAAAAATGATTTAAGTGATCAATTATCTCCTTGAAAGTATCTTTAAATAAAGTAACATCAACCATGTCTCTCCCTCAACTCTTTTTTTCACCAGCCATTATTTCATGCAATATACTCGCGATTGCTTCGAATAGTACTAAGACTGAGACTTCAAAGAGAGAGCCCTCAATTGAAATCTGCTCACGCTCTCCATATAACTCTCGCTCTACAAAAGATTTATAGTGCCATTTACTAGTCCTGCCCTTTACTATTAGAAGTGAATCTGCTAACTTGGCCAGTTGTGAATTATCAAATGATGTTATTGCAAGGACTTTTGCACCTTTCTTTTTAGCAGCATTGCAATATGTAATTACATCAGTCGTCTCACCGCTTCCAGAGATAGCTATTACTAAGTCTCCAGCACCACCTATTGGAGGCGCAATGTTGAGAACATCTTCGCCAACTACGCTCACATTAAACCCGACTTGAAGCAATCTAATTGCTGAGTTTTGAGCCACAAGAGCAGATCTACCTTGTCCTATCGTAAAAATTCTGTTACAACTTTGTATGAGGTTTATCACTTGCTCTAACTGCGAATCATCAATATCCAAAATATTATTTTTTACCTTCTCGATGAATTCCTTGGCTTTCGCTTTTATATTCATCAGATTTCACCCACTTCTTAATCAAAGAAAAGAGATATTTAACGTTTTTACTGTCATCAAATAAAAAACACTTAGATATACTAAAAACAAAATAAACAAAAAGAGTAAAGGACAAAATTTTTGGATTATATACTATTAAAATTCAAGTAAATCGCTTATATCAACCCATCCAAATTCTTCTTGTAGGATAATTATAGCTGCTTGAGGAGGAATAATACCTTTCTCTGTAACAATTACATCAATGTATTCTGGAGGAGTTATGTCGAATGCGGGATTTCGAACTTTAACATTCTTCATTTCAGCAAGTTTCTTAGGATTAATAACTTCAGAAGGTGACCGTTCCTCTATGGGTATCAACTCACCTGCCATTGTCTCTGGGGAGAATTTGTATGATTCCGCTGCAACGTACACTCTAGTCCTAGCTTCGTGTGCAGAAAGTGCAATTACTGATGTTCCAATCTTATTGACAACTGCGCCATTTGCTGCAATAGCGTCTGCACCTACAATTACCTTATCAATCTCATTCATAAAATAACGTACAGCGTTATCGCAAATTAATGTCACGGGAACCCCCGCATTACCAAGTGTTTTTGCTGTTATGTGTCCTTGAAAGCGAGGGCGTGTCTCTGTTGCGTATACTTCAATTGACTTTCCCTGCCGGAAGGCTGTCAATATTACAGATATTGCTGCACTGCTATTGCAATGAGTTAGTAAAACATCACCGTCTCTTATTCTCCTAGCGCCTATTTCGCCTATTCTTGCTACGGCTTGTTCAGATCGTTTAATAAAATTATCAGCAGTGGTTATAATAAATTCACGCATGTCATTAAATGTCGCAAAATTTGGCAACTCTTTCACAAAGCGTTTTATTATATATCTTACTGCATTTGGCAATGAAACTGCTGTTGGGCGTGTGTGTAATAGAAGATAAGCCACTTGCTTTATATAATCTTTGAACTCATTAGGGGTGTTGTATGGGCTTTCTTCAGCAGCTATTTTTAATGCTTGTGCCGCAGCTCTAGCAATGCGGCCTGCGCCTCGAATTTTCATTGTCTTTATATCTTCAGCTATTGTTTTGACAGTTTTTGGTATTTCCATCTTTAGAACCTCCAAAATCAATAGTTTTATTATATATAACATTCCACATTCTTAATTTTATCTAAAAACAAATGTGCAAATCTAAGGACTTAAGTTGTTGATTCAACAGAGCATTTAAGTCTAAAAAATCAGCGGAAAAATAGAAAAAAATTAGAATATTGGTGTTTCATCACTTTCTGAGTTTTCAGAGGATGTTTCTTCCGATGATGATTCTGTAACCGTTTCTGATACAGTAGTATTAGAAAACGATGACTCACTAAATGCGCTTACATCTTCTGACTTAGTTAGAGATATTTCATCTGTGGTACTAACTGGCTCGGTTGTGGATAGCTCTTCAATTTCTTTTGATTGTGATTCGGATGTTGTTCTTTCTAGTACATTCTCAGCTTGCTTTGGTTTTGTAAAGGATACTCCGAGAAGGTCTAATAGAGATGGACCTATATGCTTTTTAGCTTCACGAAGAGCTTCGTGGATAAATTCAAGAAGAGTTTTGCTCTCCTCAGGATGTGCCTCTCTCCAATAGATAAATGTTTCAACAAGGGATAATGCATCAGATACTCCTTCCCAATATTCTTTAGGCTTACTTTCTTTACTCATAGTATCACCACATGAATTAGAAAAAGAAAAATAAAATATAAAGATAATCTTCGCACATGATAAAAATATAAAAAAAGAAGAGAATTTTCCCGGGCAGATTTCAGGGTCGTGCCCGAGATTTAGTTTTTAGTTTTTATATATTCCAGACATTTACCAGCACGTTATCATTATTGATTATGCTGTTAGTAATGGGCTTTTGACTTAAAGTGTCACATAATGTAACTAATACTATGATTTCAGTATACAGCAAGTGCAATGCAATCATTCTATAACTAAATGTTGTAAGTTCTGTATGTAATTCATCCAGAGCAAGAGTTACTTCACGCACAGATATTTGGCATTCTTCTACTAAGATTTTCGCTTCAACACTATACAAAAATTTGTGACTTAGCCATTTTTGTTTACATCCACACATACATGTACGACAAAACTAAATACTCTATCATTTTTACTATTTGATGTTAAACACATTCACCGTTAGTGGTGGACACTCTGTCTGCTTTTATCTGTAGTATATGCCCATCAGTTACATTATTTTTGCATTATTATCAAGTTTTACGGGCAATATTATTTGTTAGCTATAAATTCTAATTGCAAATAACTAGTTCTTCAAGCCCTAGAACAAATCATTAAAATATAGCATTACTAAGACTGGTTTAGTGGCATTAATCCCCCATTTATCTGATTATTTCTTGTTTAGCCACTTGAGTGCTTATTGACCCATACCAAAAAAATTAATATTCATTACTGAGCGAAAGAAACACATCGAAACCCAGGTATGTTCATCTCTGCTATACCTGGCTATCCCGTCTGCCCGGGATTAGCCGACCTTGTATTCGCATATAAATATTAGGTATTTACTCTAAAAAACTTTTTGATTGAAAGTAGAAGGGATATTTATGTTTGGAGTTATAGTTCATGGTGGTGCTGGGAAGATTAAAGACAATAGAGATGCTGTTTTAAATGGTGTTAAAAAAGCGGTAGCTTGTGGATATGATATATTAAAAAATGGTGGAACTGCAATCCATGCCGTAGAGGTGAGCGTTAAGTATTTTGAAGACGATGAAAACTTTAACGCTGGCTTTGGTGCTGTATTAACATATGATGGAAATGTTGAACTAGATGCTGCGATCATGGATGGAAAAACACTTTCTTGTGGTGCCACTGCGTTAGTCAATAGTGTTGCACATCCTATAGAACTAGCTAGGAAAATAATGGAAATGACAGATCATGTATTTATTGCTGGGGACTATGCTGAACGCTTGGCAAGAATTTTTGGTTTAGAATTCAGAAATCAAGTATCACAAAGACGTTTAGAATACTGGCAAGGGCTGAAGAGGAAGATAGAACAAGAGAAAAAAGAAATAGAATATCTCCCAAAAATTTCTAAACTTGTTAGAGATAACATAGATGCATTGTTTGGTGATACAGTTGGTGCTGTTGCCCTTGACAAATATGGCAATTTAGCGGCTGCCACGTCAACTGGAGGGTTAATGCTAAAACTGCCTGGTAGAATTGGAGACACGCCTCTTATAGGTTGTGGGACATATGCAGACAACAATGGTGGCGCTGTTAGTGCCACAGGAATTGGCGAGGTTGCAATAAAGCTAAATTTGGCATTCTTTGTTTCTTTAAGAATATCCCAAGGATGCACACCGCAAAATGCTGTAAAAGAAGCACTCGAAAAAATAAAGATTTATCAGAATAATGCGCCTATGGGTATTATAGCTATCAATAAAAAAGGTGATATTGGTATAGGACACACTTCACCAGATCTTAGTTGGGCATACTGGCTAAAAGATATGAAAGAACCAAAATACGGTCTGAGATATAGTTTAAAATGATAGGAGACATGGTGAACTTATATGCCTAGAATTGCAGTAATAGATCCAGATAAATGCAGATTTAAGGATTGTAATAAAGAGTGTTATCATTTTTGCCCAGAGGTCAGGATGGGTGTTAAAGTTATTGAATTTACCGAAAAAGGGAATCCGATTATTAACGAAGTTTTATGTACTGGTTGTGGAATTTGTATAAAAAAGTGTCCTTTTAAAGCAATTTCAATTGTTAATCTACCAGAAGAACTCACAGAGGATCTTGTACATCAATATGGAGAGAACACATTTCGACTGTATAGACTGCCAATACCAAAGTTTTCTAAAGTAACTGGGTTAGTAGGTCCCAACGGAGCTGGTAAATCAACCGCAATGAAAATCTTAGCTGGTCAAATTAAGCCAAACCTAGGGAACTTCAAGAATCCACCAGATTGGGATGAAATAATAAGATACTTTCGAGGAAGTGAATTGCAACCATTTTTCCAGAAAATGGCTATAGGAGAATTAAAAATCGCATATAAACCACAATACATTACTAAATTGCCTCAAGTTGTAAAAGGCAATGTTGGTAAGCTTCTTGAAAAAGTCGATGAAAGAAATGTAGTCTCTGAATTAAAAGAATATTTTGAGTTAGAACCCATTTGGGACAGAGACTTAAGTAAAATAAGTGGCGGTGAGCTACAAAAAGTTGCTATTTCTGCGGTAATCGCACGCGATGCGGATGTATATCTCTTCGATGAGCCATCAAGTTATCTTGATGTTAGAGAACGCATTAAAGCTGCAAAGCTCATCCATAAACTCTCAGAAGAGGGGAGAACAATCGTTATCGTGGAACATGATTTAGCTGTACTTGATTACCTATCAGATACCGTATGCATCTTTTATGGTAAACCTGGCACGTATGGAATTGTATCACTACCGTATGCAGTAAGAACAGGCATTAATATATACTTGGATGGATACCTTCCAGAAGAAAATGTCAGGTTTAGAGATGAAGCAATAAAATTCCACGCAAGCCCAATAACTGAGAGACAATGGGCCGCTGAAGAGGTCCTTTTCTCGTATGGTCATTTAGAAAAGACATATAACGGGTTTAAGTTGACTGTAAAGCCGGGAGATATTCATAAGGGTGAAGTGATTGGAATTTTAGGACCTAATGGCATAGGAAAAACAACATTTGTAAAACTAATTGCTGGTCTTATAGAACCAACTAAAGGCAAAGTTGAAACTGAAGGTTTAAAAATATCCTACAAACCACAATATCTACAATCAGATTATGATGGATTTGTAAATACAATGCTACTACAAGCAATTGGACCACGTGTCACTCAAAGTGACTTTAAGAGTAGTGTATTAAGACCTCTTGGTGTGGATAAACTTCTTGACATGCAAGTCTCACGTCTTAGTGGTGGTGAACTACAACGAGTTGCCGTTGCTGCTTGTTTAGGACGTGATGCAGATATATATCTATTAGATGAACCTAGCGCATTTTTAGATATTGAAGAACGCCTTGCCATGGTCAAAGTTATCAGACGTGTAACCAAAAATCTGGGAAAAGCTGCTTTTGTTGTAGAACATGACATAATTGTACAAGATGCTATAAGTGATCGGCTAATTGTTTTTTCAGGTACTCCAGGAAAAGAGGGTTACGCACAAAGCCCTATTGGTCTGCGTGAGGGCATGAACATGTTTTTAAAATCAGTTGGAGTCACATTCCGACGAGATCCCCAAACAGGTAGGCCACGCGTTAATAAAGAGGGTTCTCGTCTTGATAGAATGCAAAAAGAACAAGGTGAATATTATTATATACCAAAAACCAGGGAGAAAGATAAAGATGAAAGTAGCAGAAAGTAAACTAGGTGTTAAAATTTTTGTAGATGATAAGCTTTGTAAAGGTTGCTTTATATGCATAAATATCTGCCCGAAGGGAGTATATATTCCATCGAGAGAACTTAATGAACGAGGATATCATATACCAGTACCAATAAACATTGATAAATGCATCAAATGTAAACTTTGTGAGTATTACTGCCCAGATTTCGCAATCCACGTGGAGGTTTAAAATGAACAACTATAAGGAAAAAGACACCCTCATCCCTATAAGTTTAAAAATCCCAAAATCTCTATTAGAAAAAATAGATAAAATTCGTGGCGATAAAAGTCGAAGTGATTTCATAAGAGAGACTTTGAGTAAAGCTATTGTGTATTCGGAAAGAACAAACGACTTAAAATCAACAACTATGGAAAACATAATTTCCATGTACAAAGCACTAGAACAGAGGATAACAAGACTTGAGCAATTGATTGGGGAGAGTTCAGTTCGGTCTCAAGACAATATAATTGAAAAATTACAACAAGCCTGCCGTGATGATTTTGATAGAATTATTGTTAGTGCTTTGGCATCTAAAGGCTTTGTTAAAACTAAAGACTTAGAAAAAAAGCTACCTATAAAGCATAGACAAATAACTAATCGCATAAAGCGATTAGCGATAAAATCAAATGCAATTGTGTTTATCTCAGGCCCGTATAAAGGAATCACAAAAGCATGGTGGCTTAAAACTGAGATAGATGAGCTAAATGCAGATAAACAATAAAAGATGCTTTGTTTTTTGTGAATTCCTAAGGCGCTATATAAAAGATGTGCAAGAGAAGCATCTATAAAGCCAAAATACAGCATTTAAGTGTATAACACAAAAGTAAAAGCAGTCTATATTACAATTTTTTAACATCCCACCATATAAAGTATCACACTGCAATTCATGAGGGTACTCTCAGTTTATGATTGTATTAAAGCAATAATTGAAAAACAATTTTGAAAAATCATTTCTAATCGCTATAGCAATTTGATAAGCATTTTTTCCTTTCCGAAAATCTTAAAAATTAGAAGCATAATTAATATAATATGGGTCGAGTCGCATAAGTTTGTCACTCCCCGCAGATCCTGCCCTCCTCCCATAAACTCCCCTCTCTCCTCTCCCCCAACCCACACCTTGTTTGCGACGATGAGACCCCCGGCTTTTTTCTAAACATTAAGCCTATATGGAACTCTAATTTTAGCAGTTCCAGATAATTGAGAAATAAGGAAAAAATAATAATCCAAAGAGCATTTGCTGAAACGACGATTGTTCGGGTCAGACTTAATACAGCAACATTTCCTTTTAATCAATTTATTCTGAGAATTGAGGTGCCTCGCTAATTTAGCTAGTTATCAAGTTTGGGTGTGTACCTTATGCTAGTAATTAAACAGCAACTAATAGTAAAATAGAGGATAACGAAATAATATAATAACATTTTTTAGTCAGATTACACTTCAAAGATTATGCTTACAATATACTAAATAAAGAAAAATTTTTAGATTTCAAAAATTGTCATAAGCAGGGTAGTACCATGAAAGTCGCGGTAATTGGAGATCCCACATTTGTGAAAGGTTTTGAGCTAATGGGCGCGGTGGGCTTTGTAACAGAAGATACAACAGAAGTAAAACGAATTTTAAATAAAATAATTGAGTCTGAAGAATACGCTCTTGTGATACTACCAGAGCGTTTTGTGGAGGACACCAGGGAAATTAGGAAGAAGGTTATAAAGAATCGAAGGGTCGCACCAGTCTTCTCTTTTATACCAGATTACACAGGAATTAAAGGTAAGAGAATAGAAGAGCTAAGAAGAGAGATCTCTCTCGCTGTTGGGATTCAATTAAAAATGTAAGAATGGTGATTACATGCGTATAGAAGATTTAATATTAGAAGAAAGAGAGGCTATGAAAAAGATAGAAGAAGCAAAGAAAAAGGCTGATGAAATAATAGCAAATGCCAAACTTGAAGCAAAGAAAATTCTAGACGAGACAGAATTAGAAGACAGATTAAAAAAATACATTGAGGAACAAGAAGCCATTATTAGAAATGAAGCAAATAAAATAGAAGAGGAGTTTAAGCAAAGAGCAGAACTTTTGAAAAAAATACCAGATGAAAAGATTAAAGAAGCAGTTGAAGTCGTTTTGAAGGAGGTTCTAAAATTTGAGTGAAGCAGTTGAAGTCTTAATTGAAGAAATTAGAAGCAGAACAGAACAAGAAGCTAAAAAAATTCTAGACAATGCAAAAAAGAAAGCTGAGGAAATCATAAAAGATGCTGAAAGCAAAGTGAAGTTTTTGTTTGATGAAAAAGCCAAGGCAGAGATTGGACTTTTACGCCGAAAAATAATAGGAAATGCAGAGTTACAAGGTAGATTCATGCTTCTGAAAGCAAAGGATGAAGTTATCAAACATGTAGAAAATTTAGCGCTTGATGAGATAAAGAGAATTATTTCTGGTAATAGAACTGATTATGATTATTCTGAAATATTATATAACATGATTAAAGAAGCTGCGAGAAGCATCGATGAGGATTACCTGATTATTGATACGAATAATAACGATTATGAATACTTGAAAAACAATCTCTCAACAATCGCCACAAAATTATCTTCAGACATTGGTAAAAAAATAACATTGAACCTTAGCAAGAATAATATAAAGACTATTGGTGGCGTTGTAATCTCAAACAAGGATAGAACAAAGATCTACTATAACACATTAGAGAGTCGTTTTGCTAAAAAGGAGAGGTTGCTTCGCGAATTAATTGGAAAAATGCTGTTTAGGAAGGAGACGTGAAAAATAATGACTGATAAAGGAAAGATTGTGAGAATTAATGGTTCTCTTGTTATTGCCGAAAACGTTCCAAATGCTAAAATAGGAGACATTGTCAACCTTGGTGAGTATAACCTAATTGGAGAAATAGTCAGAATCTTCGGCGATCGTTCGGCTATCCAGTGCTACGAGGATACTGGTGGCCTACGACCCGGTGATGATGTAATTAACACTGAAAAACCATTAGTAGCAGAACTAGCGCCAGGTATTATTGGAGAAATATTTGATGGTCTTGAATTCTCCGAAACAAAGTTATGGGATATGTCTGGGCCATTCGTTAAACGTGGTGTTAAAATACCCCCACTTGACAGAAATAAAAAATGGGATTTCACACCAACTGTAAAGAAAGGAGATAAAGTAGAGCCACTTGATATTTTGGGCGAAGTACCTGAAACATCTGCGATCATGCATAGAATTTTAGTTCCTCACGGAATTCATGGCACAGTTAAAGAAATATACGAAGGAAAATTCACAATTGCAGATACAATTGCAATTATTGAAGATCCTGAGGGGAAAGAGCATAGTATTCAAATGTTACAAACATGGCCAGTTAGAAAACCCAGACCAGTAAGAGCTAGATTACCTTTAGTTCAACCACTATTCACGGGTCAGAGAGTTATCGATACATTCTTCCCGATCGCCAAAGGAGGAACTGGAGCTATTCCAGGAGGATTTGGGACAGGAAAATGTGTATTACCAGATACGCCTGTTCTTCTCGAAAATGGAGAAACAATAACTATTGAACAACTATTTAAAAGAGTTAAAGGCTCAGATCCTGACTTGACGGAGAATGAAGAAACAATTCCAGTTAAAGATAAAATATCTGTATACACATTCGATGGGTATCAAATAAGACCTGCAGAAATTTCACATGTCTACAGAGGTTTTGCAAATAAAATATTTGAAATTAAAACTGCAAGTGGAAGGATAATAAAGATAACCGCACCGCATAAGCTTATTGTCTTTGATCCAGAAGGATACTTCAAAGAAGTCGAAGCTGCTAAATTAAAAGTAGGAGAGTATATAGCAGTTCCACGTAAAATACAAATTAAATCACAATACCAATCACTAGACAAATATGTTACAGAAATTAAAGATTTAAGAAGTCGAGACGATCAATTTAACAGAAAAATAATTCAGCTATTAAGAAATGTTGTAGAAAAATACAATGGCTATGCAAATACAGCAAAGTTACTTGGAATTAAAAAAGCCACATTAGTAGACTATTCAGTTGGAAGAAATAAGATGCCATTGTATATAATAAAGAGAATATATGAACTGGCGAACAAGAGATTAGAGTTGCCGAGATTCATAGGTGTTTCTCGCTCGACAAAGAAAATCAGACTTCCTGAGTATTTAGACGAGAAACTAGCAGAATTGCTGGGATTACTATTCTCCGATGGCATGATTACATCAAGAGAAGTTCGATTCTTTAACAACAATGAATGCATATTGATGCATTTTGCTGAGTTATTTAAAGATATATTTGGCATTATGCCAACAAAAGTTAACTTTAGAACAGTAAATGGTATGAAAGTTGACTCAAGCGCAATTGTTAAAATATTACAAAAACTAGGTATGCCAAGAAGAAAGAAATCAAAAATTGTTAAAGTTCCTTCATTGATACAAAAGTCCCCCGAATCAGTAATTGCTGCGTTCATTAAAGGCTATTTCTTGGGTGATGGCGCATTTTCAAAAGGTGTTATAGAATTTAGCAGTGCTTCGAAGGAATTAATACATGAGCTTTCATACCTCCTGACAAAATTAGGAATATTGTACAGTATAAGCAAACATAAACATGGATATAGATTAATAATAAGTAGCATTAAAGAGCTTAAAAAATTCATAAATCAAACTAACCTTAACGATAACTCTATTACTGCAATACCAAAAGTAAACAAAGTAGTAAATTATGCAAAAGAAAAACGCGTGGGACGTGTCACTAGAGATCTTATTCCGCTGAGTAGTAATATTCTCAGGAATTTATTAAAAATTATTAGTAAACGAGAATTTGAAGCACAAGGATTTGCTATAGGCAACTATGTATATAGCAATGAGAATTTGAGTGTAAATATGCTTAATAATATTCTGCAAGTTGTTCCACAAGAAACTACACTTATAGAGAGATTATCTACTTTGCTTTATGCCCTTGACTATGTAGCATTAGATAAAATTGAAAGTATAACCGTCAAAGAAGGAAGATACGTCGTTTACGACATAACTGTGCCAGAAACACATAACTTTGTCGGAGGAGATATACCATCAATATTACATAATACAGTGACGCTCCATCAGCTAGCAAAGTGGTCTGATGCGGATATAATAGTTTACATTGGTTGTGGGGAGAGAGGAAACGAGATGGCAGACGTTATTACACATTTCCCCTCATTGAAAGACCCTAGAACCGGTAAACGTTTAGATGAGCGATCAGTATTTATTGCAAATGTTAGCAACTTACCTGTTTTCGCACGTGAGGCAAGTATTTACATGGGAGTAACAATAGCCGAATACTATCGTGACCAAGGCTATCATGTCGCACTTATGGCAGATTCAACATCTAGATGGGCAGAAGCGCTACGTGATATCTCAGGCCGTCTGGAAGAAATACCAGTCGAGAGGGGTTTCCCAGCATATCTTGCTGAAAGAATTGCCGAATTTTATGAGCGGGCTGGTATGGCAATTACACTAGGCAGTAAAGGAAGAAAAGCATCTCTAACAATAATGGGTGCAGTTTCACCACCAGGCGGTGACTTTAGTGAGCCAGTCACATCAACAACAATCCGATTTGTAGGTACACTCTGGGCATTGGATAAAGAATTAGCCTTCCAGAGACACTTTCCAGCAATAAATTGGCTCATGAGCTTTAGTAAATACATTGATGTGCTAAGCATATTCTGGAGCAAACATCATCCGAGATGGATTCAAATGAGAGCTAGAGCGATGGCCCTACTGGAAGAAGCATCAAAAATTGAAGAGACGGCAAGAGTTATTGGAGAAAAATCATTACCAGATGACCAGAGACTTGTTTTACTTATTTCTGAAATACTTAGGGAAGGTTTCCTATTCCAGAATGCGTTTCATGAGGTAGACACATACTGTGAACCCGAGAAGCAAGTAGCAATGTTAGATGCAATAATAAAATTCTACGATATGACTAAACCATTGATAAACGAAGGAGTCCCTGTAGAAAAAATCAGAGAGTTAAAGACAATAGTAAACTTAAAACGAATGCGAGAGCGAAAGGGTACAGAATGGATTAAAAACGTATTAAAGACTGCAGAAGAAGAAATTAAGAAGCTTGCAGAACTTTATGAAATTAGAACAATAGGGTGAGGATTATCATGCCTGAATCGAGTGTTGAAAAATCAGGATTAATTTATAGAACCGTGGCTGAAATTAAGGGGCCACTTCTTGTAGTTACTGGCGTGCGTGGTGTAGGATATAATGAAGTCGTTGAAATAAAATTGGAGAGTGGAGAAGAAGTCCGTGGAAATGTTCTCGATGTTTCTAAAGACAAAGCAATAGTTCAAGTGTTCGGTAGAACAGAAGGTTTAAACCTAAATGTTGGTGTAAGGTTCACAGGAGAAGTTATGAAAGTGCCATTATCAGACGATCTTATAGGTCGTGTCTTTAGTGGAGACTTTAGGCCATTAGATGGATTACCAGAACCAGTAGGAGAATTTGAACGTGAAGCATTCGGTGTTGTTATAAATCCAGCAGCAAGAGAGCCACCAAGTGAATTTATTCAAACAGGAATTTCAGCAATTGATGGTATGAACTCACTCATCAGAGGTCAGAAATTACCATTCTTTTCTGAAGCAGGGCTTCCTCATAATCAGATTGCAGCACAAGTTGCTCGTCAAGCGACAATTCCTGGTAAAGAAGAAGATTTTGCAATTGTATTTTGTGCATTAGGTATAAAGCACGAAGAATTTGAGTTCTTTAAGAGTGAATTCGAAAAGACAGGAGCACTCAACAGGTCCGTTATGATTCTTAATCTTGCAGATGACCCAGTTATAGAACGAATTGTTGCACCACGGGTTGCATTAACTATTGCAGAATATTTAGCATTCGACCTTGATATGCACATATTAGCTATAATAACAGACATGACAAACTATGCAGAAGCACTTCGTTCAATCTCTGTCGCACGAGAAGAGATTCCAGCTAGAAAAGGATATCCAGGATATCTTTACTCAGATCTTGCCACAATTTATGAACGTGCAGGTAAAATCAAAGGTAAGAAAGGTTCTGTAACGTTAATGCCAATTTTAACAATGCCTGGCGGTGATATGACTCATCCAATACCTGACCTAAGTGGATATATTACAGAAGGACAGTTAATATTAGACAAAGATCTTTTCAGTCGTGGCATATATCCACCAATAAATGTTTTACCATCCCTGTCTAGACTTATGAAAGATGGTGTTGGCAAAGGTAAAACAAGAGAAGATCATGGAAATGTCTCAGACCAGTTATACATGTCATATGCAGAAGGTGTAAAAGCGAGAGGTTTGGTTAGAATTGTAGGTGAAGTGGGTCTTAGTGACCGAGAAAAGAAGTATCTAAAATTTGCTGAAGAATTTGAACGAAGATTTGTAAATCAAGGAATCTATGAAAACCGGCCCATAGAAAAAACACTGGAGATAGCATGGGACTTACTATCAATGCTTCCAGAAGATGACCTCATACGAATTAAAGAGGAATATATAAAGAAATATCATCCCAAATACAAAGGTAAAGCCGAAAACAAGGTAGAATAACATAATGAGGTTTGCGAATAAGAATCAAATTTGTTAGGTGACCAACATGTCTGTAAGAACAATGAAAGTCGTTCCTACCAGAGGTTTCTACTTAGAATTCAAAAAGAGAGTAAAGTATATTGAAGATGGATATAAACTACTAGAAATGAAGAGAGATGAACTAACAAGAGAATTACGCGACTACATAAGTCAATTGCAAATCTTACGTGAGGAAATGGACAAAAAAGTTGAAAATGTAATGATTAATTTCCGTAAGGTTTATGCACTGCTTGGCGAAAGTGTAATTAATGGATATATTGCAGCAACACCCAAAGATCTTGAGCTTGATGTACTTCCTAAAAGCATAATGGGTATCTTAGTTCCATTTGTGAAAATAGTTAGTGAAGTGAATGTTAAGGATAAATACACTCCACTATTACAAGGTGTTGTAGACGATTTTAAGGATCTCTTGAGGATAATAATCAAACTGAGCGAACTAGAAGCAAAGATAGATGTTGTTTCAGATGACTTAGAACGAACAAATCGAATGGTTAATGCCCTCGAAAAGATTCTGATACCAGAAATGAAGGCAACACTAAAATACATTGAAGACTTGTTAGATGAAGATATGTTAGAAGAATTTATGAGAATTAAGCTGGTGAGAAATATCATTATGAGTAGACGGGAAGGATGAAACATGGAAAATTACGTAATAACTAGAGCTCATGCAATGTATACGAAACTATTGCCAAAAAACGTTATTGAGGGATTAGCTGCAGCTAGAAGTTTATCTGACATCGCAACATTGCTTATGCCCACAGAATATGGAAAAAAACTAGTTCGAGGAAAAGAATTAACGGAAAGCGAGCTAATCCAAGCCTTTCTCGATGTTTTCGAGGATCGTGTAACTATCCTAATGCAAGGATCGGAAGGATACCTAAAGGAGTTTATAGAAGCATACTTTGATAAATATGTAATCGATGTAATCTCAAGTATCATAAAACACAAATTAACAGATACACCAATTGAATTAAAAAAGTTGTATATTCCATTCGCAGAACGTTATAAGTTTGTGAAGGATCTGATTGCAGTTAAGAAAATAGAGGAAATACGAGATATACTAAAAGGGACACCTTTCGAGCTATCATCAGAAATAATTGATGAGCTTAAACGTACCAAAAATCCACTAATTTTGGATTGCTTTTATAAAAAAAGATATTACAAAAATTTACTATCAAAAATCAACAAAATGCCTAGAGAAGATAGAGAAATAGTAAGACGTATCATCTTGACATATGTAGATGTGGACAACATTTTCTTTGCGATAGCACCGTTTGTATACGGATATTCTAAAGACATCGCTAAGCGATGTTTCATTGAACCGCAGTATAGAGTTCCATTGAACGTGCTAATGCAAGTGATTAACGCAAAAAGTGAAAAACAAATCAGAGATGCACTAGAAGAATATCGTTTTGTCGTTAAGCGTATATTAGAGAAAAATGAAACACTTGCAGAGATCGAGAAATACAGGTATGTTAAAAGGAATGTATTAAAGCAATTGCTGCCAGCATTTATTTCACCAACTTATTTATTCTGTTATATTACATTAGCAGAATTCGAATTTATGGATTTACGGTTCATTGTCTATGCAACACGCTATACAATACCTGCTGCAGAAAAAATTGCTCATCTAATAACAATTATCTAATTCGACCTATCAAAACCGTTTATTCTCTCTTTTTATAATAGTTTATTAGGGACAAACCAAGGATTATAGGTAGAATTATTGTTATGAAAAAAGCTATTATAGCAATTGTAAGGATATCTCTAACATAGAATATTATAGCTAGAAGGCCAATTAATTGAAATAAAATAAGGAGAAAAAAATAGATTTTTGCAAATTGAACGTTTTTCTTTGAATGATTTTCTTTGTTTATTACTGGCATTCTCGCTACCATCTAAGAAATCCATATCAAGAAAGCAATAAGTAAGCCATAAATAGCAATACCTTCTGCAAGACCTACAAATATAACTGCTTTACCGAATAATTCTGGTTTCTCAGTAATACTAGCTACTGCTGACACACCTGTTTTTGCAACCGCATAACCAGCAGCAATGGCAGGAATACTCACAGCAAGAGCCATAGCAATGAACTTAAAGCTAACTTCAGCTGTTGCTCCACCTTCTTGTAAGATATGAACTGTTGCAGTTGGCTCACCAGTGAAGAATGCAAGAGCTGCCAGAAATATGCTCGCAGACACAATAGATAACCATAAGCCTAGCTTCATTAAATACACCTCAAAGATGTTTGAAAAACTATTTTACAACAACTGTTTCATATTATTAAATTTTATGGAGATTTTATAATATCTGAATTAATTAGAGACTTCAATAAATCAGGAAATAAGGCACTTAACTAAAGGTTAGTGGAGAAAGAATCAAACGACAATTCTTGAGCCTAGTGTTGACACTGCTCTCGTGGTGATGCGTGTCGTAACATGACAAGCAAATGCATCACATAAAAACGCAAAAATGCACGCTACAGAAATTATCACTAACTTTTTAACGAGTGCCAGAAATAGTAATAAGTATAAGATATACACATAACCTATCGTGTTATTATTTGTAATATGTCTCCATCTTTTAATTCATAATTAAGACCTACACGTTTCTCCTGGATACGCTCATTACGCCGTTGAAGAACTGCAAATTTGAATTGCTCTAGGAAACGAGAGTGTATTTTCTTTGCTACATCACGAACTGTCACACCAGATTTCATTACAAGTGGTCTTTGGCCAAGTTCACCCTTTTCTGATTTTGTCCAGATACGAATTAATCCCAATTTTTTGAACATTATTGTAGGAAGCTCTTCTAAACCCTTATTGAGTAAAGCAGACACGGGTATAATGTCAAATTTACCAATAGCAAGGTCTTTTAATCTATTAAATGCGGAAATTGTTCCAGGAACGTCACCTTTGTTAGCAATTACCAATGCTTTTCGATAAACAATGCTTGTATCAATAGCAATCAATATGTCATCTACAGATATAGGACCAAAAATCCGCACTATTGCATTCCTATAGCCAGACTCATGCAGTAGCTCTCTTAACTGATTAACATTAACGTCATATTTTTCTGCACCAAAGATTAATAAGCCACCACTACCTGTACGTTCAACTTCGATAGGTGGAGGATCTATATTCAATTTTATGGATGCGGCATCTAACTCGTTTACAAGTACATTGTACTGATAATCTACATCTTGAGTTAAATCTATTACCAAGGCAATCAAGTCTGCATTACGAATCAGTGATAGTATTTGCTTACCGTTTGCTATACCACGACTCATCCCTTCCATGATTGCAGGGGCTTCTACAATCTGTAATTGCACTCCATCACAACAAACAGCTATTCCTTGCAAAGGTTCAAGTGTTGGTCGGCCAACAGTAACTTTAGCATTAGTTAATGCTTTTAGAATAGATGTTTTTCCACAACCATGTACACCAACAAGAACCACTTGAGCATCTCCTTCTTTCGGCACAGTAAAAGCGCTAGTAGTTCCTTTTCTGGCTTTCTTTTTCTCCTCAAGTTCGCGTTTTAATTTAACAAGTCTACTACGATGTAATGCAATTAATTTCTCGGTTCCTTTATGCTTTGGAATTAAGGATAAAAACTCTTCTAATGTTTTTATCTTTTCTTCAAGTGTGTTTGCATCTAAATGTCTTGTATATGCTGCTTGTGCCTCGGGGGGCAGGTTTGTGGGCATTTAAGCCCTCCTATACATCACGCCATAACTTAAATCCACAATTAGGACATGTTATTAGTTTATAATATTTTTTGTTTTTATAGTATATTCGTATAACGAGATTTGTATTACATTTTCCACACTTGAAATCTTCTGATACTGTTTCTTCAACAAGCAGCATATCCTTCTCGTTCGGTTCTGCAAATACTGTAGCTATTTTCTCTCGCAAATCCATTGTAAAATCACCTCAAAGTTTTGTTAAGCTTTTGTTTGTTTTTAAAAGAATCAAAAATTTTCAGCAGATACCCCATTAGAAGTTTAAAAGATATAGAAATACAAAAACATAACTTACTGTTTATATATAGCATTATTCATTTATTAATTCTTTGATTTTATGAAGCCCCATTTTAAGTTTTTCTTTTGTGGTGGCAAAACTTATTCGTATATGACCTTCACCACCAGCACCAAATACACTACCAGGAGTTGTACTAACATGCTTCTCTTCAAGTAACTTCATGACGAATTTTTTTGAGTCAGTTGTATACGCGGATATATCAGGGAAAATATAGAAAGCACCTTCTGGAGGATAATACATAACACCTTCAATTTCCGATAATAGAGATATTACTAAATCACGATTTTCTTGATAAGCTTTCTTCATCATATTTACATAGTGTTCCACTTTTTCTCTATTGTTAAATGCAGCCAATGCACCAAATTGAATAAAACTAGTAGGGCATGTTGTTGCAGCTTGTTGAATTTTTACCATTTGATCTATTATAAAGGAAGAAGCTACCGCATAACCAAGCCGCCAGCCAGTCATTGCATACTTCTTAGAAAAACCATTTATTACTACTGTCCGATCTTGAATCTCTTTAAACTCTAATATGCTAATAAAGTCCCTATTATCATATGTCAAAAAATTATAAATTTCATCAGCAATAATGAAGAAATCATAATCAAGACACAAATCACGAATAACCTTTAATTCATTCTTTGAAAGAATCTTCCCAGTAGGATTGTTGGGAGAATTGTATATGAGTAATTTTGTATCACGATTAACAGATTCTTTAAGTTTTTCTTCGAAATTATCAGATCCTAACATTACATTTACTTCTCTGATTTGTGCATTAACAAAAGCCATTGGGGCCCAATAAGAAACCCATGTAGGCGTTAAGATTATAGCGTGTTCACTAAATCCTAAGATAGACAATATAGCGGCATATACTGAAAATTTAGCACCAGGTGTTATAATAATATTCTTTTCAGCAGATAATTCTAAGTTGTATTTCGAATTATATTCGCTAATAATTGCCCTTCGTAATTCGAGTATCCCTCTACTTGGAGTATACTTGGTATAACCATTTTCTAGTGCTTTAATGGCAGCATCCTTTATCTCAGGAGGTGTATCAAAATGAGGTTCACCTACATCCAAATGTATAACAGAAACACCCTTTCGTTCAAGAGCTTTTGCAGCATCAAGTATAGTCATTGTACCACTAGGAGGCACACGCATAACAGCATCTGAAAGTTTTTTCATAACATAAACCTCCATAATTGCAAGATATGAATCTTGCCATGTACTTAATAAGTGTATATATTAAATCATTAATAATCGAACTTTAATTGCTGAGTATATTTGGAAGTAGAAATGAAAAAAGAAAATTATACCTTAAATGGAATATATGGCTTTCCTTCTCCTGCATAAAACTTGGTCAGGAATTCATAGAAGGTAAGTCGTGTTGCTTGTATAATGACAACTACGAATTCTAGCGTCAATGCAAATGCGTTTAGGAATATGAGTCCCATACCGATACCTAAATAGACATTATATTCCATCAATCTTGCTACTACAATAGCCAGTGCTGCATGAGCAATACAGAAACCAGCAATTCTTGCGAATGAGAACATATTAGTCATAAAGGAGAGAACTGTTTCATAGGCCATGCTAAAGCCTATCGTGAGTCCTTCTTTTTCAATATGCGACTTATATAGCATCGCTATTATTCCCAAGATAATTAATGCAATTGGCCAACTTGTTACAGCACCTATTCCAAGTGCTGGGAAATCTATAGCAGGTAAGTGTATAGTTCCAAGGCCAGGAAGAGAAAAGCTTAATGGTGGGAGTACATAGACGCCTACGAAGTAAAATGCAAGCAAAACAATGCCAATGAAAGTAATAATTCCAGCTAAACCATGCTCACCCATGAGTGCTTCTATTTTATGGCCATGTTTTAAATGTGTACGAATATTTAAGACCATTCCAAGAATCATTTCTGCTATTCCGAAGAATATTGCTAATTTAAGTAACCACAGGACATAGTAAGACTCGTGTACCCAACCCGGAATTACACCAGGCCACAATGGATGTATTATATCTTCTAATAGGAAAACCTCACCCGCTAGTAGACCAAAGAACATTGCAGACGTACCCAGAACTATCATTAAGCGACCTATTCGTTTAGGATTCATCCCTAGAACCGTGCCCTTCCGAATAAATGCAAAGTATATACCAAGAACTGTTATGATTAAGCCTTCACCAAAATCTGGAAACATAATACCAAACATAAGAGTCCATAAGATGCCACTTATGATGGTTGGATCTGTCTCGTGTGGTGCTGGAATGCCATATTGACGTATCACAGTTTGATAAGCAGAAAATAGCCTTGGAATTTTGTATACTGATGGTACCTCCTCATGTGGCTCTGGATCTTCAAAAGTGACTATTAGCTGTGCTGAGTATTCCTTCCTTAAGTCTTCCAGATATTGACTCACATCAGATACCTTATCTTTAGGTACCCATCCTTGCATGACGCTCATAAGTTGACTTCTAAGCAAATTACCTTGAGCTTTGGATAATCTATAAGATCTCAATAGGGACATTCTCAAATAATATGCATCCTCTTCAAAATCATGTTTAAGTTTTTTCCATGAGTTTCTAAGCTCTTCTATAGCACTTTTTGATTTAATAATTTCAGATTCTGCCCAAGTTACCGCCTCATCGATAAGCTCGGGAACTTCTGGAGGCAGAATTATCTCTTTAAAACCATAAGATGACAATACTTTTTCTATGTCTTCTTTAAAATCGATAAGCCCTGTAACGTGCACTAATTTGACTTTCTCTGAATAATCATAATCCTTCAATACTATAGTTTTCTTATATGATTTAATTGATTCCAGAATATCTGTATAATCTGAGACGCTCATGAAACCGACTTTTGAGAAGATATGAGCGAAATTTCCTATATCACGGGGATTAATTTTGAAGCGTTTTAGTACCTGGAGCTTCTCGAGAAGCTCGCTTAGAGACTTAATCCTCTGTTCATGCCGTGATATTTCAGTACTTATGTAAGCAACTCGACTTTCAAATTTGTCAATTGTTTTTTCCAGTTCTAGATAGGACACTTTGCCCTCCTTTAGAAGTTCTGATTTTTTCACAATTGCACAGCCATCTCTGCAAAGATGCTTATATAAGGAGCTATATCGATCTAGGAGCTCTGCATATTTATGCACTTCCTCAACAACCGCCTCTTTAAATCCCAGAAATTCTTCTTCCTTTAGCTTCCTTAACTGAACAACACCAAGTTTTCCTAAATTCCATAGTATGTCTTCCTCGAAATCTCTCATTGTGATGATAGTAAGTTTTTTTACTGGAACAATCATTCAAGTCACCACAAGAAGATGAATAACAAGTTAATCAGTAGCTTAAGCTTGGTGTTTTCTTAAAGAACATTTCCATCTAATAAATGTGACGCTCTTCATACAATTTTTTATGTTTAAAAAATCAGGTGATTTTACAGAAGTGTAACATACCATCGCTTCTTGCGGATATCGTAAAATATTGAGATGTGCGACGCCACATCAGCGTTTATCTTTTTTGAGCTAGATGTGTTCCACAAGAGCATATTCTCAAAGAGAATTATACGCCCATCAGTAATGGAAACACAAGACTTAGGGATTGAAAGAATAAAAAGACAATCTTGACAAAGCTTCTTCTCCCAGAAACCATAGTCATAATTCAAATTTTTATTGGAAAATTGTCTTCTGGCTATCGTAACTTGTTTTATAAGAAATTTTATCACATCGCGTGGAAAATTGTCAAGCAAATAAGATAATAGCTTATTGTTAGCCGGTATGTCCATATTGTAATCATGTAGTTGATTTGTATCATTTATGGTCTCATCAGGATAGTTATATTTACTGAGAAGATTCCATACATCCCTCAATATTGCGCCTAAGCTCAGTAGTATTAATTCTTGTTTCGACGATACTTCTATTTGAATTATTCGCCTTTTCATGTCAAAACCCATAACAATAGACGACCGAGAAAAATATAAACCCAGATTTCTGATGTAGCACTCATTTGATGTTCCTCATAAAATCGGTTGGTTGTATATCAAGTTTTATAATATTATCATCCTCTCTCTTTTTTGGTAGAAATGGTCTGGGAAGTATTGATATAACAAAAGGGTGTGCAATTAACTTTCTCGGTCGTTTATTACTATACCGCATTGCTATATTCAAAACACCAACGACATCTCTATGGGCCTCAAGACCGCAACTATTGCACTTAACCAGGCGCCCTTTTCTTATAATATTCCTTGACCCACAGCGAATACAGTAACTACTTGTACCTTTCTCATCAATAAATCTAATATCAATACCGAAATTCTCAGCGGTAACTTTTAGACGGTTTATAATATAATTATATTCCCAGAAGTTGAACAACAGTGCGTTAATTTTCTTGCTCCTTGTTTTTATATCCTCCCGGATGTTATGTATATCCCCAACTATAATTTCCGAAACTCCGTTTTCATGGCAATACTTTACGAATCTGTGGACTATAGTATTTATCGTCTGCTTAAAGCGCTTCTCACGTTTTCTATATAGCAATCTTAGTTTTCTGGATGTCTTAATTCCACGTTTATTAAGTGCACTTTGATAACGTGCAATACGCCTTGTCCAGTACCACCAATCACCCAATAACGGTCTTCCAGAATATGCAATTATCTTTGACGAGTCTTCTATCCAAGAAGTAATAATATTGACAACACCTAGGTCAACATAACACTTCTTTGTTGAGTTTTTCTTTAATTCTGGAACATGATCGGATGCCACAAATTGATAACAGTACCATCTTTTAGTAACTCCGTCATAAACAATTTCTATCCTACCGAAATAACCACTCCACCTCGGATTCCCATTTATTCTAATCTTCAACTGCTCCCCTGGTGGCCAGTTAATTATTAAATATGATTTACGATGATTAGTACCCCAGACTATTTCATAATCATTTCTGCCAATCTCCGTTCTTAAAATCGTATCCCAGCTTGCGTTTTTATCTCTGGACTTCCAATAACGTGGTAATCCAACCTTGGATCCTTTATTTTTCTTTCTGAGCGCAAAATAAGCTTTCCATGTGCTGTTATTCTTCTTTACAATTCGCCAAGTTATGCTTTTACCCAGCACATCAGAAAATCGTCCAATTACATCACTTACATCCCATGTGAAACTACCTTTGATTAAAGACTGCCTACGTTTATAGTTAATGGAATTCCATAAAGCAACGGATAGTCTGCACAATTTTATTAGCATCTGCTCTTGTTGCTTTGTCGGCTTTAGTCTAAATACATTTGTTCTATCCAAGGGAAACACCACAAGTATGGTTATACAGATAATGAGAAAAGAAATTTAGCAACTTATGCAAATGCAATATTGTTCAACTCTTAGAGATTTTTGCACATGGTGTTACTATTAATTTAAAAATCCCAGAAGTTTATAAAATCCTAAAATTACACAAAAACTAAAAATGATTGTGATTTTTAAATGTGAATCTGCCTTTAAAAAATAAATAATGATCATTGATTAACCCTTTATACTAAAATATAGCTATTGCTTTAATTAAAAGATCTGCATAAGCAGGCACGCAATATCTCAATCATCGAAACTATTGAAATATTTCAAAGAGTGAATTCACTTCTCTAAGCATCTGGAGAATTATAGATGTATTTAAATATCAAATAAAATCCGCAACCTAAAGTCTTTCTGAACATCTTAGATATCTTTTCTATTTCCTTGAGTTCCTCCAGTTAGTACAAACTACTAAACTAATTTAATAAAAGAATTTTCGTTTAAGAGACCATTTCAGAAATATATATATTCGAAATGAGAAAGATCATGCAAAGATAAAGGAGGGAAGATGAGTGCTAGCAACAGTGTTAATTATGGCCCTAATGCTATCATCACAAGTCACCACTGGCACTGTTGGCACTCTGGGAACCACTTTTGACTACACATCGTTAATCAATCAATATAAACCGACTCTCCAATTCCTCAATACTGAGTCATATTATCCAGTGGACTTCTACTTTGACCATAATGTCGATATTAGCGACAATAAACAAAATTATCAGAATCATGTTGGGGATTGGGATACTTATGTTGTCTTCGCACATGCTAAAGATAATGTTTGGAAGGCAGGTCCAGGAGGAACCATTGGCCCATTTATTGCTATTGAATATTGGTTTTATTACGTTGCAGACAACGGTGGCTTGGTTGATCACGATCATGACTAGGAATTACACTTTGAAATTCTTATTTGGCAAGCTACATTTCAACCATTTCAAGCACGTACTGGTGCTCACGGATACTTTCCAGATGGATGGCTTTCATGGTCTTTATTTGAAAAGGATAATGGGCATCCTAAAATTTATATTGATACCAAACACGCAGCATATCGTAGACCCGGGTTTGGTTGGATAGACGGATTTCTCTTGCATTGGTACGATTCTGATTATAAGGTCTCATATGTTGAAGGCTATACCGAATACACATTGTATAACGGTGAATGGTATGCCTATATGGTCTATCAGGGATATCATGTGTACTGGGATAGCTTTTCACGATATTACTGGCCTGCATACTATGAAGATGTTGGAGCAGCACCTTGGCTTAGGCCGATTTGGAATGATCCACTCTACTGGAACTACAACCCTTAATGTGTCGGGAATGTTTCAAACAAAAGAAAAGATAAAAATGAAATATTTACGTTTAATTAAATGAGTTAGGTGTCTGCAAATGATAAAAAGATGTATAGGAAAGATTGCTGCTGGGATTGTTAGCTTATTTCTGGTGAACGTGGTTTTTTCTTTCATCTTCATTCCGTGGTATCTTGCGTATTACCTTTTTCTGCCTCTCCCATTAGACCGCATAAAAGTGTTCTTGCTTAGCGTTACGCTGTCATATCCTCTCTCAATAATTGCTTTGAGCATTATAAATGGTACACTTGTCACTATTCCATATGTTACGTATGAGAGAATTAAAAGAGTAGAAGTACTGTATAGAGATTCATCGATTCCCGTCTCAGTTTTGATAGTCTCTATGATTCTCTTCTGGGGCCATAGGGTACTCGAGTTCTATCTCACTGGAACATTATTCCTCTACTATGTTCCATTCTTTTCAGAGTCGCCGCTAAGAATTCCCTTATTTTTGGTGATATCGTCCTTCGGATGGATTTTCTGGTTGACCTTGACACAATTTTTCCTGCCGAAAGAACAGTAATGATATATCTTCAATGAAACATTACCACTGAGATTACCTTTTGCAGACTGGTTAACTCGTTTATTGCTGTGACTTGTTATTCACGTTAGCTGAATGTCCAAACACAACTCAAAAATAAACTAAAAAAGTGAATAATCCCACTTATAATTATAGTAAAGAGAGATGAGTAGAGTATAATGAGCAAGTACTTAATCAAGGTTGTTGGAAGCATCGTTAGCTGGAGTGTTGTATTTTTTGTCATCCCGTCCACTATTCCACATTGGTATATACTTATATATATATTTCTTCCCGTCGTTCTGGGTTGATAGTATCAAATTATATCTTCTTAACTTAGTTGTTCCATTTCCATACTCTCTAATACTGTTGAGCATAATAAATGGCACATTGATGGCCAGTCCTTTTTTAATATACGAAAAGTTAAGAAAAGTTGATGCGCTTGCCAGCCATACGGCAGCATATCACATACTACTTGTTTCTCTACTACTTTTTCAAGTCATTCGCATATTTGAATTCTACTTAACGAGGATCCTTGAACTATATTATCATGCCATTTTATACTCAATAAATAATCTACTCGGAATATTTGTCATCAACGCATTAATATGGTTTTGCTGGCTAAAACTAACACAGATACTTATTTGGATGACGAGTTGACACAGTTTTTGGTATGAATGATTAGTTCAGGTGAATCACCACCGCCTAAAGATGTGGTCTTCTTGCGACAGATTTTATAAAAATACATGCTTGGAAAGGAGATCCAAAATATTCAAAGGACAAGAAAATTAGGGTGAATGTGTTCCATGTGATTGCGATAGGAGTTACACTCACCACTTTACTCTATATCCTATACACACTCTATTCCTTTTTTAAGAAATTACATTTACTTCTATCGTTTTTGTTTTAGAAAGAGCATTTATGTAAAGTAAGCATAATCAAAAAAGCGTCCTTATGCTTTAAATTCACTAATTGGCATAACTTCAAAGGTTTCTTTTTCTTTTAAAAAAAGGTACTTTTGTTCTTTTAGTGTCTTTTCTAGATTACTAATTATTGAGTCTTCGGTTAGTAAAACATCAGCAGTTGTAATTGCGGCAGCTAAGATTGAACAGTCAATATAATCATTATGGAGTTCATACAATTTTGTTGCAAGTTCATCAACCGCAGGCTCATAAAAAGGGACTATTTTAAATTTATTTGTTAGAGTTATGAATTTCAAAACCTTAGAGTATCTGTCTAATATTCGTTTGTTCTTCTTTGAAAAATGAAGTATTTTCCATTTAACTTCAAGTAGGCTTAATGAGTTTATCATAGGGTAGAACTCATCGATTATTTTTTGAAGCATCGCTTCTTCAGCTTTAGATAGCCCTATGTCAACCCCGAAGAGCGGAAGAAGGTATGTTGTATCTAAGAATACCTTAAGACGCATCTAAGGCAGTCGCCTCCATTTCCTTATGAAGCTTTCTCCTAAGTTTCTCAAGCTCATCCTTAGAAATCTTGACTAATTTAGGCATTTTAAGAAAATCTTCAGTACTCCCAATTTTTTGAATAATAATCTCATTTTTTTTGCTTGTCAAGATTACATAATCACCAGGTTTGATACCTGCTTTTTCTCTTATAATCTTCTTTAGAACCAATTCACCTTTCTTCCCAACCCTAGAAACTACGGACAATCAATCCACCACATTATCC
>Ga0164318_10000210_pt1 | contig 39526 bp, 32 predicted proteins | sample GuaBasSedimGuay9_FD_113734 | JGI IMG/M metagenome (GOLD analysis project Ga0164318, IMG submission 113734) | Subseafloor sediment microbial communities from Guaymas Basin, Gulf of California, Mexico - Guay9, Core 4571-4, 0-3 cm | ecosystem: Environmental > Aquatic > Marine > Hydrothermal vents... | reverse complement strand
TCCCAGAATTAACTGTACCACCGCGCAAGAAAAACCAGTGCGGTCTTTCCCTGCTGTACAGTGAATTAGAATGGGCAAATTGCTGCTATCGCTAAAAAGCTTCAACACCTTTGAAAACTCAGCCTGAAAACGGGTAACGTATTCGGTATAGGTTCTTTGGGCAATTTCAGCGTAATTAGTTTTCCGTGCCCTGCCAAATAGCCAAGAAGATAAGCGTGACAGTTCATTTGCCTCAGTTTGCATACTTCCGCTTACGGGAATGTGAACTTGTTTTATGCCTAAATTGGCTGGCACACGGTCGGGCCAACGATTTCTTTCCTGGTCAGTTCTTAAATCACAAATTGTTTGAATGCCAAGGGAGGTCAGCTTTTCTAAATCATTGTCTGTGGCTTCGTCTAATGCGCCGCTGCGAAAGAGTATTCCGCTCTTTAATTTCGCTCCGCTTTGAGATACGTATCCCCCAAAATCGCGGAAATTTTCAATGGCGTCCATGCTGTATTTTTCTGTCATAGGAAAATCTGGGTAAGCAATCAGGTGCGATGCACTTTTTTCAAGTGCATCGCACTCGGTAAATCATTAATCTTCAAGGGGCATGGGGACAATGCGCTCTGCGATTTCGGCGTAGAGGGTAGTGATGAGTCCTTTAACTTTGGTGACCGTCTCCGCGAGAGGAATGGTTTCACGTTCTTTTTGGTCACGCCGCTTGAGCTCCACTCCGCCTTGCGCCAGGGAGCGTGCCCCCACCGTCAGGCGAATGGGAATCCCGATTAGGTCGGCGTCGTTGAATTTTACGCCGGGGCTTTCGTCACGATCATCGAAAAGGACTTCCACGCCCGCTTCCTGCAAATCCGCATAAAGCTGCTCGGCGACTGCGAGGGCTTTCGCGCCTTTATCTCCCTTCCCGCCAATGGCGACAAGATACACTTGGTAAGGGGCAACGCTGATAGGCAGTATCATGCCGTATTCGTCGTTGTATTCCTCCACAATGGAGGCCAAGAGACGTCCACTGCCAATGCCGTAGGATCCCATGACGATCGGTTTTTCCCCGCCATCCTCGTCTTGGTAAGTTGCGCCCACGGCTTCGCTATACCACGTTCCTAGCTTGAAAATGTTCCCAACCTCGATGCCGCGCACAGCTTGTAAGGGAGCGCCACATTCGGGGCAGGCGTCTCCGTCTCGCACGGCGACAATATCGGTGACAACGTCTGCTTCGTAATCTCTGCCATAATTGACATTGATGTAATGGTAGCCATCTTCGTTGGCACCCGCCGCCAGGTTGGGCGATTGAGGGATGAGGTCATCGACCACGACCAGGATATTTTCCAGCCCGATGGGGGAAGCGTATCCCGGTACCGCGCCCACGGCCACTATCTCCTCCTCTTCTGCCGGACGAAGTTCTTTGGCTTTGATGGCATTGGTGAGCTTGGTTTCGTTTAAGTCCATGTCTCCCCGCACAATGGCGAAAACCAGTTTTTCAACCTCTTCCTCGTCTTCTAGGACGGTAGCCATCATAAAGACGACTTTCGCGGTCTTGGACGCGGGAACTTCCAGGAACTCGGATAAGTCAGCAATGGTTTTCATGTGTGGGGTGGCTATTTTTTCAAGGGGGCGGGCATCCTCTTCTGGAGCGTTTTCTTTTTGGGAAACGGCAATTTGGCGGTTGGCAGAATATCCGCACGCATCGCAGAGGAGCAAGGTATCTTCGCCAGAGGGTGTCAAGTACATGTATTCGTGAGCCATACGCCCGCCCATCATGCCGACATCGGATTTGACGGCGATTACTGGCAGGTTGCAGCGATGGAAGATGTCAAAGTAGGCCTGGTAGTGGGCGCGGTACTGCTTATCGAGGCCATCCCAATCCCTGTCGAGACTGTAGCTGTCTTTCATGGTGAACTCGCGGACGCGGATAAGGCCGGCCCGGGGACGGGGGTCATCGCGCCATTTGGTTTGGATATGGTAAATGAGAACGGGCAGTTGGCGGTAAGAATGGATTTCATTCTTTATAATATCGGATACCGCTTCCTCGTGCGTCATGGCTAAGGCCATATCTCGGCCATTGCGGTCTTTGAGACGTCCCATTTCAGCTCCAATTTTGTACCAGCGCCCGGTCTGTTTCCATATCTCGGCAGGCTGCACAACGGGCATGGACATTTCTTGTCCGCCGATGGCGTTGATCTCCTCGCGCATGATGTTCTCTAATTTGGTCAGGGATCGCTTTGCCAGGGGCATGGCGGTGAAGATGCCAGCCGCTAATTGGCGGATATATCCGGCACGGATTAATAATTTATGGCTGGTAATTTCTGCATCTGAGGGAGCTTCTCTCAAAGTTTGGCTAAAAAGTTTCGACATGCGCATAATTCGTTCTCCTCTGGTCGGCAGACCTTTTAGACTTCCGAAGCCTCGGAGACTTCGGAAGTCTAAAAATAAAAAACCCTCCGACTTTCCAGTCTAGAGGGCACACTTTAGTACATATGCAACCTACCCGCGTCTCAAAGACTGAAAGCACATTATCTTAGTTTTGGGTTGCTAGGGACGGGGGTTAGGGCAAAAAGTCTGTTTGTCATAATGGGCTTAGTTTACCAAAGGCTGGTTGCCTGTCAAGATGAAGGTAAAGGAGGGGAGTGCTAAAAAGTTGTTGGTTAATCCTCTAATGCCGCTACAATTTACCCTGACGAAGTGACATTTTTTCCAACAACCTTTTAGTGCTCCCTAAAGGAGGGTGTGCTAAAAAGTTGTTGGTTAAACCTTAGCCCCTCTCAATCCGCAATCGCATGTAAACATGGAATCAATTCCATGCCCTAAAACGAGCCTATCAAATTACACTTGACAGGGGGCAGAGCTTTCCAACAACCTTTGAGTGCTCCCGTAAAGGAAACAGAGGAGATGGAAAAGGCAAAGAAACAGTTTCCCAATATACCAACATACCAACCTACGGTATAATTCAACGTACCTACAAACACAAAAAAGGATATTTCTATGATTCCCATCCGAGACAAAAACCCTACCAGAACAACTCCCCTCATCACCTATGCGCTCATTGCCATCAATGTGCTTGTCTTCATTTTTCAGACCATGCTTGGACCTTCTAATGATGCGTTCGTTTATCAATTCGCGCTCATTCCCTCGCAAATTACAAGCCATTTATCAATTGGAAATATGACCGATATTTTCACCAGTATGTTCATGCACGCGGGATTAGCGCACATCTTCGGCAATATGCTTTATCTATGGATTTTTGGCGACAACGTTGAAGACTCCATGGGCAAGGGCAAATTCATTATTTTCTATTTATTGGGCGGAACGATTGCTTCTCTGGTTCACATCATCACCAACCCTTCTTCCATGATCCCCACCGTAGGAGCCAGTGGAGCCATAGCCGCCGTGCTGGGTGCTTACCTGGTTCTGTATCCCCAGCAACGGATAGTAACTCTAATTCCACTCGGATTCTACATGCGCATGACAATGCTGCCAGCCAGTCTGGTGCTGGGAGCTTGGTTTCTGCTCCAATTCTTCCAGGGTGTTCTCTCGCTGGGAGGTCCCGATGTAGGCGGAGTCGCTTTCTGGGCACACATTGGCGGATTTATGAGTGGTGTTATCCTCGCCAAAATTTTCGCGAAACCTCAATCGCAAGCTCAATACTATCAATGGTAAAAAAACTATATGAAAAAAAGCACCATCCTCTTCATACTTTCTATAATCGGCGTGGTCATCCTAGCTGGAATTATCATCCTCTATTTTATTCCTCACCTCCAACAAGCCGCAAACCAACCCGAGGACACTAAAAGCTCGCTTGGGTTCGGAGAAGACGCCGTCAAGGCAGAAGTTCTAGGCATTGTAGAAGAAGGCGAGATTCAGCTTGGAAATCACACCCAAACCTATCAAGTCCTGAATATACGAATATTAGAAGGCGAATTCGCAGGGCAAGAGATGGAAATAGACTACGGCAGACAACAAACTCGCCCCGAAGGCCTGAACTTAAGCGCCGGAAATCAAATCATCGTCTCCGTAGGTCAAGACCCCGCCGGAAACCTCAACACATTCTTTATGGACTTTGTCCGCACCCGCCCTCTTCTATGGCTATTCGGGACATTCGTAGTCTTTAGTGTGCTCATTAGCGGATGGAAAGGTGTACGCAGCCTAATAGGTATGGGAATCAGTCTTGGCGTTATCCTCTGGTACATCATCCCTCAAATCTTGGCAGGGAAAAATCCTGTCCTGGTCAGTGTAAGCGGAGCCTTCTTCCTATTAGCCGTGTCTCTCTACCTCATCTATGGCTGGACGCTAAAAACGCACGCCGCTGTTCTAGGCACTCTCCTTTCCTTAATAGTGACTGCGCTATTAGCCAACTTTTTCGTGGATTTAACACGCCTAACCGGCTTCGGAAACGAGAACGCCCTCTTCTTGGTTCAACAATCTAATGTGCGCATCAACCTTAGAGGCCTCGTGCTGGGTGGGATGCTTATCGGCGCCTTGGGCGTCTTAGATGACCTCGTCATCATGCAAGCCTCATTAACTTTTGAACTTCATATCCTAAACCCTGTCATGAAATTCAAAGAGCTATACACCCGATCTATGCGCGTGGGGCAAGACCATGTCGCGGCCACGGTCAACACCCTGGTGCTAGCCTACGCAGGAGCCGCTCTTCCTATGCTGCTTCTGTTCAGCCTAGGCGGAGAACAAATAGGCTACGTTCTCAACCTAGAATTTGTAACCGAGGAAATCGTCCGCGCTTTCGTTGGCTCTCTGGGGCTAATTGCCGCTGTCCCAATCACAACACTATTGGCCTGCCTTGTAGCCCTCAATCATCAGCGCCTTGGAAAATTTCGTTCATTCTTTGGCCCCATCACACTTGAAGAAAAACGGTAAATTACCGATTCACCATTTTCCCAATATGCCAGCCTTGCTCACTTCCCTATCCTAAGATATAATCTTGCCGCATCGGGATGTGGCGCAGTCCGGTAGCGCGCGCCGTTCGGGTCGGCGAGGCCGTGGGTTCAAATCCCTCCATCCCGACAAAAAAACCGCTGGGCTTAAACCAGCGGTTTTATTTATTTAAACTGAATGGGGGAAAACAAAGGCGTAGAACCCCCAAAAAACGTGCTAACAATCTTCAAACTTAAGGCTATTCCCCAAAGGTTTTAACGCGCAGGGGATGGTAGAACCGCTTCCAGGCGTTACTGCGAACCCTGGCGTCTTGCCGCCTGAGCGCACAAGCTAGCCCCTCCACTAGCTAGCCATTCGTTCAGACGCGCGCTGGTGGTATCTCCCGCTTTGGCGGCTTTGTAGATGCCCATCCCCCAGTAAACGTAGCGTTTGGTTTCAGCGGGCCAGTACGCCTCCCCTTGGGCCGCGCCTGTGATCCCTCCATTGTATCCGGCGAAAGCCATGCGCACGCTCCCACCCTTTTCTTGCGCGGCCCTCAAATATTGCAGCCCGCGCTTGGCGTTTGTGCCCGGATGGTAGGCGTTTTCTCCCGCCGCGAAGTGGTAGGGCATCACCTGAAATAACCCCATTGCTCCCGCCCCAGAACGCGCTTGTTTGTCTCCGCAGGATTCAATTTGCATTACCGTGGCTACTAGGTTTGGGTTTAGTTTGTATTGCTCGCTCCATTTTAGAATTTCTTCTTCCCAAAAGAGCACTTCTGGGGTGAATAGACGCGCCAACTGACCGCTGGATGCGGTTGGTTGCGCCTTTGCGGTTTCTGCTTCCGCGTCTTGGGCTGGGACAATTGTAGGCGTGGGGCTGGGCAGGGGCGCTGTTTCGGCGATGCTTACTTCTCCAAAGGTGAAAAAGGCGAGCAAGGCGACTATGATGGGTGGGAAAAGAAGAAGCAGGCAACCGCCCCCTACGGGGGAAGCCGCCCGCTCTTCGGCGGAAGGTTCGGGATAGTAATCCATAGTGGGCTTTTAGAATTGTGATTTGCCTTGGCGCGACTGCCCGCGTGCGGCGAGCGGTTCGTAGGTGGGTTCGGGGCGGGGGCGTGAGCTTGGTTTGGGTGATGGCTTGTAGGATGGCCGTGCGCTCCGAGATGAGGAGAGACGACTGCCCGTGGCAACTGGCGCTGGTCTTCGTGAGGTGATGGTTTCTCTCCGGTTAGCAGCGAGGTGCAGTTTTTGGTCATCCTGGCTAAAGAGGTTATCCCCCGCTATTGAGAATGTGCCGATGATTAGCACTCGAATGAGCCAAACTAGAATGGCTACAAAGACGGGAACTATTTTGAGCAGGGTTTCGGGGGCGACAACGGGGTTGCCTAGGCTTTCGTGGTTGAGGACGGCGATGGAGACGCCCCACCAGGTGAGCATGGCGTTCATGGTGGCGGCCAGCAGCCAGGCGCCGAAGAGGTACCAGACCTCGGCGGGTTCGTCCGCGCCTTGTTCGGGGGTGAAGAGCCGGGCAATACCGGCGAAGTCGATGCCGCAAAAGGCAACGGCGAGAATTGTGGCCCAGTTTAGACCCCAGAAGCTGAGTTCTCCGAGCAGGTCGGAGAGGGCGAAGTCGGTGGAGCTGTAGTTGAAGATTTCAAAGGCGATGAGGGCGGTGATGATTAAGGCTCCGAATAATGTGCCGCGTTTGACGCGGAAGTTATTAGATAATAGTGGAATGCTCATGGTTCCTCCTTGTGACTAACCGCCTCCCTGCGTGCTTGGCAGGAACGCAGAGAGGCGTGGGTAAGGGATGTGAACATAATTATAGAACAGATGTTCTATAATTGTCAAGGGGAAATTGAATGGAAAGATTTTTTCATATTTGTGAGTTTTCTGCTACAATTAGATGAAAGCGAAACCATATCCCCCTAAAAACATTTTTCGAACGACTTGCCCCCCCTCATGCAATTTCTCCCCCCTCCTGCTGAACATATGCATAAGATGATGACGCAGCGAACTTGATTACGCATAGGGGCGAAAACGCTGGCTATCTACGTCTTGTCCTGTAGACGCTAGAGTAATTTTGGAGAATTGAAGCGTGAAACATGTGTTGAAACGATGGAATAATTTATCACTGATTTTTATCTCAAGGAGGATGAACTATGACGAGTAATATCCCTGTAATCCTTAGCGCGGTGCGGACGCCCTCTGGACGTTTCCAAGGATCTTTGAGTGGTATTCCTGCCCCAAAACTAGGAGCAATTGTCGTGCGCGAAGCCGTCAAACGCGCTGCTATTCCCCAACCAACAGACATACACGAAGTAATTATGGGAAATGTCGTTTCCGCTGGTCTGGGGCAAAACCCAGCCCGACAAGCGGCCATTTTCTCTGGATTGCCGGTTTCGGTTGGGGCGTTCACCATCAACAAAGTTTGTGGTTCGGGCTTGAAATCCGCCATGCTGGCCGCGCAAGCAATTAAAGCTGGTGATGCCGATCTTTTTGTGGCTGGTGGAATGGAGAACATGAGCCGCGTTCCCTATTTGGTGTCTGGACGGACAGGGAAACTAAAATTTGGTCACACTGAACTTACAGACGCGCTTCTAAAAGATGGATTATGGGATCCCTTTGAAGATTGGAGCATGGGTAATGCCGCAGAGTTCATCGCCGAAGAATATGGCATCTCTCGCGAAGCCATGGATGAATTTTCTTACCAGAGCCACCAAAAGGCCATCAATGCCATTGACCAGGGCAAATTCAAGGCCGAAATTGTTCCCGTAGAAGTGAAAGGCCGCAAAGGAGCAGTGACCATCTTTGACACCGATGAGACACCACGCCGAGACACATCAATTGAAGTCTTATCTAAATTGCGCCCGGCCTTCGTCAAAGGTGGAAAAGTGACGGCAGGGAATGCGCCGGGGTTGAACGATGGCGCTTCGGCTGTTGTTATCTCTAGTCTTGCGAAAGCAGAAGAAATGGGGGTTGCGCCTATGGCTCGAATTATAGCCTATAGCTATGCGGCCGTAGAGCCAAAATATCTCTTCTACGCGCCGGCAAAAGCCATCCCCATTTTACTTAAGAAAACTGGCTGGAAATTGGAAGACGTTGATCTTATTGAGCTGAATGAAGCCTTTGCCGCTCAAGTCTTAGCGGATGGAAAAGCCCTCACCGGCCAAGGCTGGGATTGGGAAAAAGTGAATGTCCACGGCGGAGCAATTGCTCTGGGACACCCAATTGGGGCCAGTGGCGCCCGCGTCCTGACCACCTTGCTCTACGCCCTCAAAGATCGTGGGCTTAAGCGTGGCATAGCCTCCCTTTGCCTTGGCGGAGCAGAAGCGGTTGCTATGGCGATTGAAATAATTTAGATTACCCGTATAAATAAAAAAAGGGCACTCACAAAAGAGGAACACCCACCGAGTTGAATCCAAGGAAGTAAATGCAATGAATTTTGAAATTTACGAAATGAACTTAAAAGACTATGATAAAATTTACCAGCTCTGGGAGATGAGCGAAGATATCGAATTGAGCCAAGCGGATTCTTATTCAGGAATTGAGAAATTCCTGAAGCGCAATCCATCCATGAGCTTCGTGGCCTGGAAAAATGGTGAGATAGCCGGAGCCGTTTTGTGTGGAAACGATGGCCGGCGGGGGTATATTCATCATTTGATGGTGCATCCCGACTATCGCCACCAAGGTCTTGGACGCTCCTTGGTAGGGCGTTGCTTATATGCCCTCACCCGCATTGGCATTCAGAAATGCCATCTCTTCATTTTTGAGGATAACAAAGACGGCATGGATTTTTGGGAAAGTTTGGGCTGGACAGAAAGGGTGAAGTTGACGATGATGTCTCAAGAACTTGATTGAGAGGGTGAATGCTGGGGGAGTGGCATGACGCTCCAGAGCGAACCCACTGCAACCCCCGTGCCCAATTCCCCTTCGGGCTGGTATTCGCCGCTCTGCTAACGTGATGCCATTCCCCCGCGTTTTGCTCGGACGCTTCAAGTCTCCGGTACGGCTGTTTTTTACAACCGCGCCGGAGACTTGAAGTTTAATATTTAGCGGCATAGGTATTGTCTAAGAATATAGGCGTTAATCGGATAGTAATTTTTGCAACATTGCTCTAACTGCCTGAGGATCGGCTTTGCCGCGCGTTTTTCCCATCACCTGACCAATGAGCCAGCCCAAGACCATTTTCTTTCCATTTTGGTATTGCTCCACCTGAGAGGGGTTTTCCTCAATAATTTCGGCGCAAACTTTCTCAATGGCTGCGTTGTCGGTCATCTGACTTAAGCCTTCTTCTTCTACAATTTGAGCGGGATCTTTGCCGCTGCTTTCTACTTTGCGGAGAATATCTCTCCCCGTAGAGGTATTTATGACTTTATTGTCTACGAGAATGATGACTTTTGCCAGGCGTTCGGGAGTAAGTTGAAGCTCCGGGGCGGAAAGTCCACGTTCGTTGAGGATGCCGAGTACATCATTCATAATCCAATTGGAAACCTGTTTAGCTTCTCCCCGATAGAATTTAACAGTGGCTTCAAAATAATCGGAGAGCGCACGTTCACTGGTTAAAATTTCTGCGTTGTAAGTAGGAAGTTCGTATTCTTTCTCGAAGCGGGCTTGACGCTTTAAGGGGAGTTCAGGGAGTTGAGCGAGGACCTTATCTTTTTCTTCTGCGTCTAAGCGCACGGGCAGTAAATCTGGCTCTCGAAAGTAGTGATAGTCGGCTTCTGTTTCTTTAGAGCGCATCTTAGAAAGGGTTTGCGTGTCTTCATCCCAATCTAGCGTCCAAGATGTAATCTTGCGTCCGGCTTCTACTTCTTTGATTTGACGTTTGACTTCTGCATTGATGGCGTGGCGAACGTGTTCAATAGAGTTAACGTTTTTGATTTCCATTTTGGGGTTTAGCTCGGTTGAGCCTATTGGTCTAATGGATACGTTCGCATCGCAGCGGAGGTGGCCTTTTTCCATCTCTGCTTCTGAGACTCCAATCCAGCGCAGAAGTTGCCGGAGGCGGGTGAGGTATTCGGCGGCTTCGTCTGCAGAACGTAAGTCTGGCCCGGTCACCATTTCTATAAGAGGGACGCCGCAACGATTGAAGTCTAGCAACCTGCGCCCAGGCTTGTGGATGGTTTTCCCCGCATCTTCTTCAAGGTGCAATTTTTCGATAGTTACTCTTCGTGTTTCTCCGTTGATGGTGGGAATGTCCATATACCCGCCCTTGCCAAGAGCCATGTCGTATTGTGTTATTTGGTACCCTTTGGGGAGGTCGGGGTAGAAGTAGTTTTTCCTATCGAAGAATGAAACGGGGCGAATCTCAGAGTTCATAGCTGCGGCGAGGAGGATGCCTTTTTTTATGACAGCTTTGTTGGGAATGGGTAGTACGCCCGGTTGCCCTGTGCATACTGGACAAATATTGGTGTTGGGTGGATCTCCCCAAGAGTCTGCTTTGCAGGAACAGAAAATTTTACTTTGGGTGTTTAGTTGGATGTGGGTTTCGAGGCCGATTACGGTTTCATATTTGGTCATGGGTCTTTTTTATCCTTTTAGTGCGGTTAGCATCAGGGGATATTCTGTTGATTATATGTAACTGCTCAGCCCACCTTTGAAATGTCACTGCGAGGAGCGTTTTTTGCCCCGAAGCAGTCTCCCAGACGCTCTAGGAGATTGCTTCAGCGGGAAAACACCGCTTCGCAATGACATGCCTGAGTAGTTACGATTATATTTTGTCTATTGTAACTCATTTTGCGCTATTTTTTACTTTTTTGAGATATGTTTTCGTTCCATTTTCTTTTCGCCCTGCTCCCTTGCACAACATTCCATTGTCTGCGTGTACCCTCCCCCACGCCTATCCGCCCTATTTTGGCGAACTGCTCTTCCTCGGGCGCTCCGCCTTTTTTTCTCCAATTCTCAGCATTTTTAATCTCTCCTTGGAGAAAACATAATGAATGGGTATAATCAAGGTATGAAGAAACTCACTTTTACAAAAACTGTTTTTGGCCTTGGCTTTGCTATTCTTCTTGTGTTGGGCGTTGTTTGGCAAGGGCCTGTTCAAGCTGCTCCACAGTACCAGCTCACTCCTTTTCCTACCCCTACACCTGGGACAGATGGGAGAATTATTTATATTATAAAGCAGGGAGATACTTTGTGGCGTATAGCTGCCATTACTGGGATTTCGGTGGCTGACTTGCGGGCTTTGAATAATCTTGGCGCAGACGAAGTGGTTGTTCCGGGGCAGGAATTGTTTTTGGGGTTGGCTGGGCCGGCAGAAGTCGTGGAGCCGACCGTGGTTTTTGCTATCACTGCTACTCCAGCTATGCCTACAGAAACTCCTGAACCGGGTTTTGGAACATTGTGCGTGTTAGTTTTTGAGGATGAGAACGGCGATTCTATTCGCCAAGAAGAGGAACATTCTTTACCCGGTGGGGCGATTAATATTAGTAACAGGGATGGCTCCGTTTCTATCACCGAAGATACTGTAGAGGGGGATGATTATTTTTGCACTGAAAATTTAGAGGAGGGATCTTATAATGCTAGTGCTGCTATTCCCGAAGGGTATAACCCAACTATGGTATTGAATACCGCTGTAGAGTTGGCCGCAGGGGATATTTCTTACCTTACTTTTGGCGCTCAAGCTAATTCTGAAACGGTGGAAGAGAATTTGCCTATTACTGAAGATGTTGGCAAGTCGCCTTTGCTTGGGTTGATGGGTGTTGTTTTGCTTTTGGGCGGGGTGGGACTTGGGGTTTATGCCGTATGGTTCAGGAAGCGATAAGGAATGATTAGGGTCTGTTTCAAATGATTTGAGGTTGTCTAGAAAACGGGTTTTTATGCCCAAAATCTGTGGTAAGGGGTCTGTGTCAAGCGAAATGGTGAATGGTAAATTTAAAATGTGGGGAATTGATTGTAGCAATTATTTGTAATTTATTGTGTGTCATTTACAATTTAGTTTTGTTTGTGAGTATTTTGGCATGACTCAAAACGGACTAGAAATAGGTGGGCATTTTTTAGTATGGTGCATTAACGTGTATATAGCTAATTATGGAGAGCGTTAAAATGGCAGATTACGTAATTCAATACCAGATAGAAAATGGAGAATGGCAAGAATTTCCTCTGGCTGTGGGGAATATTGTAATTGGACGCGGCGTAGATTGTGATTTGATTCTTGATCATGTTAGAGTCTCACGCCAACATGCCTATTTACAATGGGATGGAACCCAGGCCTATTTGATAGATATAGGCTCCAGTAACGGCACATTTGTAGATTCTCAAGAGTTGGTGCCAAACGTTCCTTTTAAACTTTCAGCAGGGCAATCGGTGACGATAGGAGCTTGTACGTTGATGCTAAAGTTCCCGCTTCAGGAGGTAAAACCTGTGGATATGCCTCAGGCCGTTAGAGTAGATGCCTCTTCCCCAAAGGCGGTAATTGCGGGCGGCGACCAAAGCCATGGCGTGAACGATCGTTTCCAGTTGCGGTATCGTTTGCAGGGTGGGGCATGGAACACGTTTGTCCTTCTACCTGGTGATATTACAATTGGGCGCGATGAAGATAATGATTTATGCCTAGACGATCATGAGGTTTCGCGGCTGCATGGCACTATAACAGTTGATGCTGGCACTCTTTGGATAACGGATTTGGATTCTACGAATGGGATTGAGTTAGATGGATTACCATTGAAACCGCGTGAGAAATACCAATTTGACGCCGGGCAGAAAATAACCATAGGAAACCATGAACTCTGCGTTGAAGTTCTAAGTGAAATAGGAGCCGCTGTCAGTGGAACAATGATCATGCCGGGGGATGCCGTTTGGATAGATGGCGTTGATACTTCAGAAACCATCATAGATACAGATATGTCCATAGTCCCTACTCAGGTAAGAACTATGGATTTGGCTTCTCATGCCCGCGTGACAATTGGCCGCGCGCGAGATAATCATGTTGTCTTGGAGCATCCCCTGGTTAGCCGTTACCATGCAGTGTTTGAAAAAGTAGGGAAGCGTTACCGCATAAAAGACTTACGCAGCACTAACGGAGTTTATGTTAATAAAGATATTGTCGAAAACGAGAAATTTTTAGAGGACTATGACCAGATTTGCATTGGCCCATTTGTCTTTGAAATTGCCGGAAATAAACTACAAGGAAGAATTGAAACTGGTTTAAAAATCACAGCTAAAAACATCAACCAACGAGTTAGCGACACGCTCAACCTACTAAAAAATATTAACCTAATTATTGAACCGAATGAATTTGTTGCCTTGGTTGGAATGAGCGGATCGGGAAAAACAACGTTCCTTAATGCCATAAGCGGGTATTGGCCTGCTAGCCATGGTCAGGTGCTAATCAATGGAGTTGAACTTTATAATCACTACGATCTTTTCCGAAACGACATTGGTTACGTCCCCCAAAAAGACATTGTTCACGCAGAATTAACTCCCAAGATCGCCTTAGATTACGTAGCGCAACTGCGCATGCCTTCAGATATTGGCAAGTCAGAGCGACATGCTGCGGTTCAAGAAGTACTCAAAGAACTAGATTTGATTGAACGGCAAGATGTACCAATTTCCAATTTATCTGGCGGACAGCTAAAACGCGTATCTATAGGTGTAGAGCTGCTAACCAAACCGCGTCTATTCTTCTTGGACGAACCTACCAGCGGCTTAGACCCCGGCACCGAATACGACATGATGAAACTGATGCGCAACCTAGCTGACCAAGGCCGCACGGTAATTTTAATCACGCACGCCACTAAAAACGTGATGCTGTGTGATAAGGTTATCTTTTTAGCGCGTGGGGGAAATTTAGCCTTCTACGGTGCCCCTGAAGATGCCTTAGCATACTTTGATGAACATCGAACAGATCGTGAACGCCGCGAAAAGAAAATGGAATTCGATGATATTTACCGGATTTTGGATGACGATTCACGTGGTGCCCCCAACGAATGGCGCGAGCGTTATCTGCACTCTAGCGTTTACGCCAAAATTATGGGAAAAGACAGTCCCCAAGCGAAAAACCGGCCTGTTACAGCTCAACAAGCCGAGAAACTGCATAAAGCCAAAAGAAAACTCTCCTCACTACGCCAATTCTTGATTCTTTCCGCTCGTAACCTTAAAATTATGATGCAAGACAAAGTCTCATTAACTATGATGTTGGCCTTAGCGCCAATTTTAGGGATGATGGATTTCATTTGGGGTAAAGACCTTTTTGACCCTGTAACCGGTGACGTAGAATTGGTCATGTCCCAATGGTACATGCTATCCATCGTTGCCTTATTGGCCGGTTCGCTGTGCAGTGTTAGAGAGATAGTTAAAGAAACGGATATTTACAAGAGGGAAAGGGCAGTCAATTTACGTATCCTTCCCTACCTCCTCTCAAAGGTATGGGTTGGCGTCGTCTTAGCCATTTACCAGGCGGCTGTGTTGATGGCTTTCCGCATTTTCTTCGTGCGGCCAACTATTCCTAGCATCCAAGATTATATTGCCCTCTTTATAACCTTGTTGCTGGGGAGTTTGTCAGGCTATCTTATTGGCTTGATGGTCTCGGCTATTGCCCCCAACCAGAACTCGTCCATGATTTTGCTAATAATTATTTTAGTGCCGCAATTCTTGTTTGCCGGCGCCCTATTGCCCATTGACGTCATGCCCGGAGGAAGACAGATTAGCACGATTATGTCCTCGCGCTGGATTTGGGAAGGACTTGTTAAATCCACGCATATGGGAGATAAACTAATGATAGACCCTTGCATGGCATTCCAAGAAGATCGGCAACGCCTGCCAGACGCTATCAAACAAGATTGTATTTGCATGGGAGAAAGTATCTTTACAGATTGCGCTGATTTTCCTGGCGTACTATCTCCTGATTTCTACGACGATATCGCCAAAGAAAAGCTTGCCATACCCGAACCTGAAGAACCACCTCAACCAACAGCTTACGCTTACCCTACAGCTTTGCCATCGCTAACGCCAATCTTTACGCCTACTCCGTTGCCATCCCTTACCCCGTTTCCAACTCCAGTTGACCCCCGTGAAATGGGTGTGTATATGGAAAATCAACGCAATCAAGGACAAGAACAACAAGACGCCTTCATGGAGCAGTTTGAAAATTATCGTCTGGAAAGCAAAGATCAGGGGCAAGTATACGCAGACCTAATGGCTGGACAGAGCGATGATTATGCCAACTTGCGCCAAGAGCAAGCGGATGAATACACAAACGCCATGCAAGAATATGGAGACGAACGCGCCGACTGGGTCAAGAATCGGGAAAAGGCTATCAACAGCGCTGAAACATTACTTGGCTCTGTGTACGATGATTATGGGTACGTTTTTGATAAGACTATTGCCAGGCGTTGGCTGGCAACTTGCGCAATCATGTTAGGCTATTTCATTATCATGTTTATTGCCCAAAAAAGAAAGGATGTCGTTTAGAAGCGAGACACACGAGCATTCAATTAGAGATAAAAAACGCCTTGGCCTTATTCCTGAGGGAATGTGCGACCAAGGCGTTACATTTTAACTCAGCGAGACTTTGAACTTGCGTTGCGCCTACTCACAAGGCTTAAAAATTCCGCAGCACATGGTAAATTATATGGGGAGACAGAGCCTTGCCTGCATTGCAGTAGCCCAACAATATTTCTATGAAACTTTTTCTCACGAAGCTTTCTTTGCCAGCCGCGCGGATAAGGGGATTGAGTAACCAATTATTCATATAAAGACCACGCATATGGGTACTCCAAACAAAGATACTTTGAAAGCGAGCGCGTAGTTTTTTATCGTAGGCATGCAATGCCCGCGATGAAAAATCACCTCTACCCAATTGGTGATTTAACACCTGCGCCGCAATTTGTCCGGATTCCATAGCGTAATCAATTCCCTCCCCAGTAAATGGATTTACTAACCCTGCCGCCTCGCCCACAACTATAAGCCGGTCACTGAAAGTACGGGCGGCGGAAAAACCCATGTGCAAGGGATAACTTTTAACCGTTCCCATGCGTTTGCTATTCCCCAGCCTTTCTTGAACCGGGCCGTGAGCCAGGAATGTATCGAATACTCTTCTAGCTGTGATTGGTAGATTGCGGGATTTTTTCAAGAAACCAGCCCCCACATTAGCAGATGTAGCCGAAGTTGGAAAAATCCAACCGTAGCCCGGGATTGGTACTCCATCAAAGCGGATTTCCATCAGGTTGTCTAAATTGGTCAAATTTTCAAAATACGCGCGGGCTGCAACTGCAAATTTTGGTGAATGAGACATCAATCCAGTCTTTTTCAATAGCGAAATATTAGCCCCCGTTGCAATTACCCCCATCCGCGCCGTAAAACTACTGGTAACCTTACGATTTTTTCCAACAATAGCCACCTTATCACGCTCTACTTGAATATCACTAACCTTGAATCCAGGCTTAAATTCAGCTCCTGAATCAATAGCATGTTGAAGAAGCAAATTGTCTAGCCTATAGCGTGGCGCAATATAGAGATAGTCAACTAACCCCGCTTTTTGGGGAATTGACGCAACCATCTCGTTGCCATCTGGCGCAACAAGCCGAACGCCATTGAGACGGAACCCAAAATCCTTGACCGCGCCTAGCAACCCCAAATCCCCTAGAACTTTAAGAGCATTGGGCGATAGAGCATCTCCGCAGGTTTTGTCGCGTGGGAACTTAGCTTTATCTACTAGCAGAACGCGAACCCCCGCTCTAGCTAAATAACTGGCCGTAGTGGTTCCCCCAGGCCCGGCACCAATGATGGCAATATCGTAGAGTGTGTTCATTGTTTTTGATAAAAGTTGCTTAACTATGCTTTTGACTCAAGTTGCTTAACTATCTCCATCACCGCTTTGCGGGTGAGTTTCTTTTCGCCGCGCTCTAAGACATTAAGAGTAGCGTAAGCCAGCGCGCGGGGGATTGCGACAAAATTCATAAATGTTGTTTTGGGCAATGTTTTAGCGTAATCACTGAAACTATCGAGATTCTCACGAGCGTAAGCGAACATGCGCGCCTTGTCCCAATCTTCGGGAAAGAAATTCACCCCGCGAGACAAGTCTTCGCTGCGGTTACGCAAAATATTAACAGTTTGTAAACCACGTCCAAATTGGATAGCGTGTGTACGGTGAATTTGTATTTTTTCAAACCAAGCCCAAAGATCGCAAAGCAGCAAGCCTACCGCCCCGGCCACACCGTAAGTATAGCGGTCCAAGTCCGCTATTGAGACCACTTCAAATCCATTGGCGGCCCAATGAGCCATACGATCGGCCATTGTAGCTGTCGCCTCCCAGACGCGAGGGGCTATAAAGGTTGGTGCTAGGCATGCCCATTCTCCAACGCGCAGGGTTACTTCAGGCAGAACGTCATGATATTCCACAAAAGCTGTTTCAAGGGCATGGTAAGCAAAAGAGTCTGCCGATGTTTGGGCTTGAAAAATTTGGCTGATGGTGTGGAGTATTCTGGCTTTGTGCTCTGCTTCTAAGGTGGGATGGTCTTCTACTTCATCAATTGCTCGAAGACAAAGGTATCCAGACGCAACAGCTTCCCTGATTCCTTTAGGTAACCGAACGATGGGCAGATAAAATGTTCGGCTTGTTAGTTTGAGCATTTGCATTGATTCTTGGTAAGTAGCCATTTTGGGCCTCGTTTTTTCTTGTAGGGAGTAAAGATAGAAAAATTGGTTCTTGATAAGATGAGGCAAGACTTAAAAACCTTGCCATGCCGATAAGAAAGTATACCAGAAGAAAATAGAAAACACGCAAAGAGGTTGTGCATTATTAACTTTGTGCTTTTCGTGCCCAAGGGACACGGTCTTTGAACTAGCCGTGTTCATCGGGTGAAAGTTATTTGTGACCAAGCCCAAAAACAATCGTAAAATAGGGAAAATGCACGCGTATCCCAATTACCTCAGTTCAGTAGGATTAACACATAGGAACAGCACTAGATATGGTCTCACAATGTATTTCTTCAACACTACAAGCTTGTGTGCAATGCGTCTGTTGTTCATCCCTTAATACCCTGTTGGATGTGCCTGGTGCCATTCCCACGCGCTGGCGATAATTTTCTTTAAGTCAGGCGTTTCAGGCTCCCAACCCAACTCTTGGCGGATGCGATCCGAAGACGCCACCAGCCGCGCGGAATCGCCGGGACGCCGGGGCGTCTCAATGGCCGGGATGGTGTGCCCAGTTACTTCACGCGCTGTCTCAATTACCTCGCGCACCGAATATCCCTGCCCGTTCCCCAGGTTATAAATCAATTTCTCATGCTCTTCAAGCGCGTCAAGAGCCAAGAGATGCGCCGAAATCAAGTCTGAAATGTGGATGTAGTCGCGGATGCACGTTCCATCGGGGGTGGCGTAGTCGGTACCAAAGATGCTGATATTTTCTCGCTGCCCAAGGGGAACTTGAAGCACAAGCGGGATGAGGTGCGATTCGGGTTGATGGGCTTCTCCACGCCCGGGAAGAGCGCCCGCCGCGTTAAAGTAGCGCAAAGCCGCGTAGTGTAATCCGTGTACCTGGCGATACCAGTCCAGCACTTGTTCAATCATCAATTTGGTGTGCCCGTACACATTAGTTGGCCCCAGCGTGGATTCTTCACTGAGAGGTTCGTTGCTAGATTGGTAGACAGCCGCTGTAGAAGAAAGCACAAAGCGTTTTACCCCCGCTCGAGTGGCTGCTTCAATGAGGTTGATGGAATTCACCAGGTTGTTTTGGTAATATTTGCCCGGATTTTTCATACTTTCGCCGGCTTCTATAAAAGCCGCGAAGTGCATCACGGCATCAAAAGGTTGGCTGGTTAACGCCTGGCGGAGTGCTTCTTTATTAGCAAGGTTAGCCTCAACGAGTTGCACTCCGTTGGGGATTGCTTCCCTGTGCCCTGTGATTAATGCGTCATACACTGTTACTTTATATCCGGCTTCTAGTAGTTTTTGGGCGGTAGCGGAACCGATATAGCCCGCTCCGCCGGTGATAAAAATGTTCATAGTTAGTCCTCTTGGCATATTAAAAGGTGGTTCTTCAGGAAATGGCGGGGATTTAACAAAGTACCCCAACTATGTCGCTGCGAGGAACGTCTTTTGTGACGTGGCAGCCTCCCAAGCTATCTGAGGGATTGCCGCACCTCCTGCCAACGGGCACGCACAGCGAAAACGGAGGTTCGCAATGACATCTACCCCGTGAATTCCAAAAGAGCCTAAAAGGTGAGGTGGGCTTTGCTGCCCGTTTATTGGCAAGATGCAGAAAATGTCGCTTGCCCCGAAACTCCGCTGGAATTGTAGGCTTCAATTCCGTAAGTGATGGTCTGGGTGAGGTTTACGGCGACCACGTCTACGTAGGTTGTTGTGTTTGCGCTCAAATCAATAATTAGTACACCGTTGCGGTAGATGCGATACCCGTCTTCATTGTCGGCCCAATCGCTCCATACCATGGTCATAGTCATATTAGTCTGGCTGCCATCCCAATTACAGGCGTAATTGTATTCTTGTAGGGTTGGCGCGATGGGTGGGCTGGGTGTATTGGTGGGTGGAGGCGTCATTGTTGGCACCACCAAGTAGCTCCCAGAAGCTGAGGCATAGTCACCTACAACCCAGCAATCTCCTTCTCCGTACGGGGCTTTGACCACCCAGAAATCCTCGCTGGGGTGTCTTCCTAGAATCTCTGCTTTTTCGCCCTCAATGTAAGTGCCAATTATCTCGTAATTTAGCCCCGGGCCGCTGCGACAATTTGTATCTCCCTCAAAGCTTAGGATGGGTAGCGCATAAGTTGGAGTAGGCGTTGTTGTTAAAGTGATTGTTGCGGTTAGGGTTGGGGGCAATTTTGTTGGCGTGTGCGTGGGAGCGTTTGTCGCTGTAGGGGGTTGAGCTTTAACTGCCTCCATGGTTTGCGCTACGCTCGTTCCAATTAGTTTCTCTTTAGGTGAGCTGGCAGGGGTGGAAGAGGGTAAATTACAGGCACTCACTGCAAACGCGAGGATGATATAAAAGAATATTCGTTGTGGAGATGGGGGATTGTTTAGCAGATTTGACATTTTGGCATTTCCTTTCACTACATAACTTCGCTATTTTTTAGCGGTTTTAGAAATTTGTCCCAATTATAGCTTAAAAGTAACTACTCAGGCATGTCATTGCGAAGCGATGTTTTCCCGCTGAAGCAATCTCCTAAGCGTCTGGGAGACTGCTTCGGGGTAAAAAATGCCCCTCGCAGTGATATTTCAAAGATGGGCTGAGTAGTTACGCTTAAAATTTGATTGCTCTTGGAATTTCGCGCAGGTAAACAGAAACTTGCCGCGGGTAACAAAAAAGACCCCAAAGGCGTTTTGTCCTTTGAGGTCTTTTGTTTTTTCAACAGTTGAGTTTATTCGGTTTCTTCACCTTCGGGAGATGGAATTTCTTCTTGCGGTTCAATCTCTTCGGCGGGGAAATCTTCTGGTAACTGTGGCGCGGCGGGGACTGGCACAGGGGCTGGGGAAGCCGGTACCACTCCCGCTGGTGCGTATTTCTGGGTGCCGAATTTGGTGAGGGCGACTGCGCCTAACATCCACATTCCTGCGAAGAATTTAGGAAGACCTCCCACACATGGAACCACTTCTTGGAAGCCGTTGAAGATTAGGGATAAGATGAACATGCCCAGCCCTGCGTAAAGCGCGGGAGACCAGATTTGGTTGGTCGCTTTCATGAGGCGTTTGCCAACTTCGAGGCCTAGGGCTGCCCATCCAAATAGCCAGGCGATAAAGAGAATGGGGATAGCGGCTATGACGAGCGGACTGAGCAGGATGGTAACGATTAGGAGGAGCAGTACGACTGGGGTGAGAATGACTATTAGCAGCCCTATCCCTGCGCTCATGGTTGGTTGCTCTAGCGCGGTTTGGCTGACGGTCTCGGTTTGTTTTTGGAAGAATAGGGTGAGTAAGATGGCCGCTCCAGTCCAAATTAGCACTTGGAATAGGAACCATGCTCCAGAGGTTAAAGGGTTGTGTGTGTATTGGAATGCTTGAGAGAATTGCTTGGGCATGGTGATGCCGCGCGGAAAATCAAATTCAAAGGGGATGTCTTCTGAGGTGACGATGTTTCCATTGATTTGCGCTTCTTCAGAGCGTTCTATGCTGCTTCCTAAGGCTGTTAGTTCTCCGTTAATTTGGGCGTTGGCTTTGATTTTTAGGTATCCGCCCATAGAGACTAGGGTGCCGTTGATTGTGCCGTCTATATCAGCGCTTCCGCCCATGATAACGACATCTCCATTGATTGTTGAGCCGCGTTCAATGGTCGCGTTGCCGCCAAAGACTACCAGGTCACCGTTTAGGGTTTCGCCTTCGCTAAGGGTATAGTTGCCGCCAAAGACGACTTTATCATCCATAAGCCCTGAAGCTTGTGCAGCTTGGGGTATGAGAATGGTAGCGATAAGCAGGGTTAAGAGTAGAAGTTTATAGGTTGTTTTCATTTTGTTACCTCCGAATGAAAAAGGAATTGGATTTTGAGAGTGTTACGAGCCAAGCTATGGTGATGCCGCTTAAGCTAATTGCGAACGCGAATATCCAAGTAGAGGGAATTAGTTTTATTCCCACGCGGAAAAGGGGTGAGAAGATGTTTTGAAGTGATGTTATGAAGGTGATCCAACGTGTGGTTAGTGAGATGAACGCTGTTAAAAGTTGCGGAAAATGCTCCGATAGGGAGGGGATTTGGGTGCTGAAGCTAATCATGGTTAGAATGACGGTCAAGGTTAGGGTGCTAAGGGTTACCCAGGTGATGAGATTTTTTTTCCCTTGCTCCTTTTGGTTTAGGCGTCTTTTCCAGCGAGTGGTGAATCCGGGCAAGGGGTAGGGGGTGGGGGTCGTCTTGAAGAGATGGGTAATTTCCCTGGTAGACTGAGCCAAGCGGCGACATTGTGGGCAAGTTCTTAGGTGGTTTAAGAGTTCCCTGTTTTGTGCGGGTGTTAGTTTGGTTTCTAGAAGAATCCAAGTTTCAAATGGTTGGTGATTCATGAGCTATCCTTTCCAAAGGGAGATGAGCGGGGTGAGGAGTGAGAATTGTTTCTTTTTGCCATTCTTTAGCCATTGTTTTGCGAGCGCGGAAGAGGCGGCTCTTGACCGCGCTGACAGAGAGTGAGAGAGTTTCGGCAATCTCGTTATAGGAGAAGTTATGCCAGTATTGGAGGACGATGATGGCGCGGTCGGTTTCGTTTAATGTTTCTAACAGAGCATGAATCTGTTCTTGTTTTTCTTGATCTAGGACTGCTCTTTCGGGGGTGGGGTCTTGAGATGGTGGAACCATCCAGCTGTGTTTTTCGTTGTCTACAGAAAGCAGAATGACTTTTCTTTTCCTAATTTGGTCGATGCAGTAGTTAGAAGCGATAGAAAGCACCCAGGTTGCAAAAGAGCGGTTTATGTCGTATTTGTCAATAGCTAGGTAGGCACGGAGAAAAGCCTCTTGGGCCGCGTCTTCGGCTGCGGTGGGAGTGCCTAACATTCGGTAACATACGCTAAAGACCTGTTTTTGGTATTTGATTACCAAGTTAGTGAATGCGTCTGAGTTGCCTTGCTGGGCTTGTATAGCCCATTGTTTTTCATCGTTGTGCACAAATTTTCTCCTAGGTCGTGGTTCATGCCGCGTTTTCTTGTATGTTTATACGGGGAGAGTTGGGTAAAGTTGCAGAAGTGGCGGGTTGGCACATTGGGAAACAATCTAAATATTTTGGCTCTTGCGTAGTATTTGTGCAAAAGGGCAAGATTTATCTTGCCCTTTTGCACATTTTTTACAGATGAGCCAAGTTTTTTTGTTTTTATTCGGCGTCAGCGTTGTAGTAATGGTAATTATTCCGCCCGTGTTTTTTGATGTAGTACATGGCGCTGTCGGCGTTTTTTATTAGTTCATTAGCTTTTTCGCCATCGTGGGGATAGATGGCAATTCCAATGCTGCTGGTGATTTGAACTGCTTGTTCATTGATGGTTAGGGGTTCGCTAACAGTTGTTAGTATTTTTTGGACGATTTCAGTGGCGTTTAGCTGTGTTGTCATTCTGGGCAAGAGTATGACAAATTCATCTCCGCTGATGCGGGCTACGGTGTCGCTTTTGCGTAGAAGACTGGTTAGCCGCTGACCAATTATTTTTAGCAATTGGTCTCCAGCTTTGTGACCTAAGGTATCATTGACTTTTTTGAAGTGGTCTAGGTCTAAGAATATTACGCCTAGTTTTTGCTGGTTACGTTTTGCATGAGCTATTTCTTGATTCATGCGATCGTTGAACAGCCATCTGTTAGGTAAACTGGTTAGAGGGTCGTGAGTGGCCATGAATTTGATGATCTTTTCCGATTTCACGCGGCGGGATATTTCGTTTTGGAGTTCTTTGTTCAGACGGCGTACTTCCATTAGATCGTTGAAGCGGGTCATGGCTATGGCTATGGTTCGTTCTATTTCGTCTAAGTTAGATGGCTTGATAAGATACGCGCCTACGCCTGCTTTGTTGGCTTCTTTTATTAGGGTGGGGTCTTTGTGAGCCGAGATTATTACTATTGGGGTAGGGCATTGTTCTTGAATGAGGCGGGATGCTTTTATGCCAGCCTGGATGTCTATTTCTCCTGTATCTGGATTTTTCATTTGCATATCCATTAATACTATGTCGGGGTTTAGACTTTTTGTCATTTCGATGGCTTGTTTGCCATTATAAGCTTGATTTACTACTTGGTGCCCCGCAGTTTGTAATTGCTGGCAAAGTAGTTTGTTGTTTACAAAGTCATCGTCTACAACTAAGATTTTCAGAGGGTGTTCGGTTAGCATAATGGCACTTTCTCCGGTTTTGTTGTTCTTGGGCGTTTTGCCGCTCTGGAGCGTAGGGTTGTGTAAGCTGCCCTTTTTTTGAGAAGAGGTTAATTTGCTTGTTGTCTTCGCACCAAATTTTCACACAAATTTAAAAATTTAAGGCATTTTTACTACAATATCGTGCATAGTGTTTGCGGCTTCATCCCAACGGTCGCCGGCATTGCTTAAGTGGCGGTAAGTCTCGCGCAGTTTGAGCATTTGCATGATGTGGTTAATGTCTTGCGGGCGATGGAATAATTCTGCTAGAGCTTCGCGGTAGACTTTCTCCATACGGTTGTGCAGCGCTTTGGCCCGCACAGCGTGTTCTTCGGCTACTGTTGGGTGGTCCTCTAATCGTTGTACCGCTAAGTGGATTTCACGAGCGGCGTCTCCTAGCATTGAAATCATGCGGCGCAAGTATTCATTGGGTTGCACTTCTAAGATATACATTTCATCAACTGTTGATAATGCGTAATCTAGCACGTCGTCAATGGCACGCGAGAGAGCGTGAATATCTTCTCTGTCAATTGGAGTGACAAAAGTATTGTTCAATTCAGCTATTAAAATGCGCCTTATTTCATCAGCTTCTTTTTCTATACGAGAGACTTCATCCGCGTGTTTTTTGCTAGGTTTTTTAAGATATTCAAGTAAAGCGTCTGCTCCTTGAACTGTGTATTCGGCTTGCTGTATCAATAACTGAATGAAACGATCTGGACGTTTTCCTTTAAATATTTTTTGTAACCATCCCATTTTTTTCTCCTGTTTTATTATAATCCTATATATTTTAGTCCTAGATATACCAATGCCCCGAAAAGTCCCGAGGCGGGAATAGTTAGCAGCCAAGCGACCATGATTTCTTTAACAACTCCCCAGCGGACTTTGTTCACTCTGTCCGCCGAGCCTGCGCCTAAAATAGAAGTGCTCACCACCTGTGTGGTACTCACTGGACCGCCGAAAATTGCCGCGCCTAAAATTATCCCCGCCGAGGCTAGCTGAGAAGTGAAACTATGCACTGGGCGAACTTTGTAGAATTTGCTACCCAAAGTGCGGATGATTTTCCAGCCGCCCAATGCCGTGCCAAGTGACATCGCTCCAGCGCAGGCGGCGATTACCCAAGTGGGGACAACAAAATGCGGCAAAATTCCTTCTACCAAAAGTACCATAGTGATCATTCCCATTGTTTTCTGGGCGTCGTTGGCTCCATGGCTTAGTGCCAACGTTGTGGCGGTTACTATTTGAGCATGCTTGAAGAAATGGTTAATTCGGGGGGTTGCTCCACGAGCCAGAAAAAGGGTGATTTTCATCAAGAGAAATCCTGAGAACATCCCAATAATGGGCGAGAGGAGCAATGCTAGCAATACTTTTTCTAAGCCGGGCAAAAGGATGGCTTCAAAGCCATTCCCAATGATTGCCGCCCCTACCAATCCGCCTATTAGCGCGTGAGACGAACTAGAAGGAATTCCCATTAGCCAGGTGAATATATTCCACAAGATAGCCCCTACAAGAGCCGCGAGAATGACTGTGTAACTTGCCGCGCTCTCTGCTATTACTTCGTGTCCGATGGTCTCGGCTACGGCTACACCAAAGAGAAATGGGCCGATAAAGTTAGCAACAGCATTGAGTATTAAGGCTTTTCGAGGCCCCATAGCTCTGGATGAGATCATTGTCGCTACTGCATTCGCGCTGTCGTGAAATCCATTTAAGAAATCAAATAACAGTGCCGTGGCGACGAATATTAGCATAAAAGGGGATAATCCTAATAACAAGGTTTACTCCTTTTTGTTGTTTTGTTCATAGTGTACCTTTCTAATATTTAAAGGTCAGTCCATTTTTGGGGTGGTATTTCATTAACTAAAATTTACTCGCGCGGGAAAAATCTCTCTCTGCGTTTGAAATGACATACTCCTCAATTAAATGGCATTGACCGTGTATTAGGTAATTGTGAAAAGTATAGCTCAATGGGAAGTAGTGGGATAGAGGTCATTGCGAACCTCCGTTTTCGCTTTGCGTACCGTTGGCAGGAGATACGGCAATCCCTCAGACAGTTGGGGGGCGGCTGTCATGTCACAAAAGATGTTCCTCACCGCGACATAGAGGGCTTACTTCGTTAAGTGCAACCCCTCTATTTCCTGAAGAACCAAAAATACTTGGCTCATATATAAATATTGTGTAAAGCGACATGAATGTCGTATTACGAAAGCGTAACGCGATATTTATGTCGCCTTTCCCCGCACACTTTCAACAGATGAGCCAAATACTTACTCTAGATCACTGGTCATGATGAAGAGAGGTTTCATCGTGAAGCGTTTGTAGCGTGGGCGCAGGCGTTCTATATTGTAATGTTTGTGTATGTCAACAACTTTGCTTGAGCGGGCGACTATCTCAATAGGAACATTGTCATAACGGCCATTTTTTAGAACTACTAGCCGGCCATGAACGCCTTCTAGAACCAAGTCTAGAGCCAAGTTGCCATAGACCATAGGCGCGATGGAGTCGATGGCGTCTGGGCTGCCGCCACGTACCAAATATCCCAGTTTTTGATTGACAACGTCAATAGGAGTACCATTGTTAAATTTAGGAGAACGGTTTTTGAGTTCTTCGGAAACTAGGTCTCCGATCCCCCCTAATTTTTTGTGACCATAGGCATCGGTTGTAGAGTCCTTGAATATCATTTCTCCGCCTTTGAACATAGACCCTTCCGAAACCAAGACAATTGAGTATTGGCTAGGATTCTCCATGCGGTCAATTGTTAAAAGTTCGGTTAGATTATCCATGTCAAACTTATATTCGGGAATCACACAGCGATTGGCTGCTCCGGCCATTGTGGGCAGCATAGCGGTGAAACCCGCATAACGCCCAAAAACTTCCAAGACCAGAAAACGCTCGTGGGAGCCTGCTGTTGTGCGCAGGCTGTTAGTAATTTCAATGGTGCGGGTGACACAGGTGCTAAATCCGATGCAGTAGTCTGTGCCGGGAACATCGTTGTCCATTGTTTTGGGGATGGCGACAATTTTGACGCCTTTTTGGTACAGTTCAACGGCATAGCTTAATGTATCATCGCCGCCGATTGGAATTAGGTAATCAATGCCTAGGAAATCAAGATTTTTGATAACCTCTGCGGTGAGATCATTCACTTCTTTGCTATATTGTTCTTGCAAGTGTACAGGAACATTGTTTTTTGGAACACGGCTGGGGCGCGTTCGCGAAGTATGGAGGAATGTTCCCCCCGTTCTTCCTTTTTTATTGACAACTTCTTCGGTTAATATCTCATAGTTTCTGGAGTTATCCGCCTTCTTATCACGGATCATTTCCATAATGCCTGCCCAACCTCGCCGGAGACCAATGACCTGATACCCCTCGCGAATGGCACGGATAGTGACTGCGCGAATGGCTGGGTTCAACCCCGGAACGTCACCGCCGCCTGTGAGAATGCCGAGAACACCCTTTTTTTTATTTATATTTGCCATAATAATACCTCCATGTATTTGTTTTAGTATCTAGCAATAAAATATTTGCACAATACCGAATGGTGTGTACAGCGAAACAAAAAATTTACCACAGAGTTACATCGTAATGCTTCTCTGTGTACCTCATGCTCCGCTGCGGCATATTGCGTGTGAGTTGAAAGATTTTTTGGTTTCAGCTTGTCTGAGCTAGATGTTGTATAACAGCGCCTTTGGCTCATCTGTTGAATGTGTGCAACAAAAGGCGATATAAATATCGCGTTACGGTTTCGTAGGACGACATTCATGTCGTTTTGCACATTTTTCATACATGAGTCACGCCTTTTTATGAATCTCTTGTGCAGGTTTTCGAGCGCGTTTATCAGATTGTAAGGAGGTATTTTAACACAAATTCTAGTTTTGTTGATGATTGTTCTGTGTTCCTCTGTGTTGCTCTTCCCAAGACCCCCTATCTGTAACGCTTGCGGATATTAGGCACTAAATATTCTTCAAAAGCCCGTGTGACGTCATAATCTGGTTTCCACCCCCAATCTTTGCGAGCTGCATCGTCATTCAAATCGGCGGGCCAACTATCAACAATAGCCTGACGCTTTAGGTCTGGTTCAAACGTGATTTCTGCGTTGGGGAAATATTTTTGCACCTGCTCTTCGAAATCTTCGGCGGAGAGGCTAAAACTAGTCACATTATAGACCCGCGTACTTAAATTTTCTAACGGAGCATTTGCTAGCGTGATAAGAGATTTTACTGCGTCTGGCATAACCATGAATGGGATGCGCACATCACGGCGCACGAAGCAGGCATACGGCTTATTTTGGGCGGCAGCGTGTAACATCTCGGGACCAAAGTCGCTGGTTCCCCCGCTGGGAACGGTGAAAGCGCTAATTAATCCCGGAAAACGCAGTGACCGGAAATCCATCCGCACTGGCGCTTCTTCTGCCAACTGCAACAAATATTCGCTATAATAATTCCCTATTTTCTCACAGTAGAGCTTGGTGCATCCATACATGGTGGTAGGCTCGGTACATTCCTTTTCGCCAATGTAATAATGTTCCGTTTTGGTTTTTAGGTCGGGGAGGCCATAGGCGGCAATTGAGCTGGGAAAGATGAACTTGACCCGCTCACCGCGCGCCCGGGATTGCTTACTGGCTATTTCCATGAGCGCAATCGTCCCGCAGGCATTAACTTCGTGGGCTAGCAGCGGTTTCTTTTCTCCAGTTGTAGAAAGCAGAGCTGCCATATGATAAATAACTTCAAACTCATATTCATTAGCTAAATGAGCAAGGATACTTTCGTCTAGGATGTCCCCCTCAATGTGGGTAGATTTTCCCTGAAATGCCTTAGGAAGCGGTTTTAAGTCGAAAGTGACTATGTTGTGTTCTTTTTTCTCGGCGAGGGTTTCTAGAAGTGCCTGCCCAATTTCACCGCAAACGCCGGTAATTAAAGTTGTTTTTTTAAGCATGGATTTTTCCTCGTTTTTACTTATGGTATTATTTTACCTTTGTATTTATTCTTAGGTGGTTTATGCTAGAATAAATGTATCATTCCAATCTTGGGGCAAACTTCTAAAGCTTGCCCAATTTTTGGGGTGACATGCATGAACTGACCGCTAACATTTTCAATGCTTTAGCTGTTTTAGAGTAGTGAAAAACATCACCTTAAAGTACTTAGGAGGTAATCATGACATTCAATATCATAGTTGGCGCGCAATGGGGAGACGAGGGGAAAGGGCGCGTGGTAGATTTATTAGCCTCGGAGGCAGATTACGTAGCCCGTTATTCGGGAGGAGATAACGCCGGGCATACCGTTACAGTGGGAGAGCAAACTTTCAAGCTCCACCTCATCCCCTCTGGCGTAATTCACCCCCATACCATTGGCGTGCTAGGAAACGGGATGGTCATCAACCCCGCCGTGTTGCTGGCCGAAATGGAACAAATCCGTGGAGCGGGCGTTAACATTAACCCTCAGCGCATGCGCATCTCATACGCTGCGCACGTAATTACCCCTGGGCACATTGCCCTAGACAAGGCCCGCGAGATGGCCCGTGGCGCAGGCAAAATTGGCACCACCCAACGAGGAATTGGCCCAGCCTACAATGACAAAGCCGCTCGAAGCGGAATCCGCATGGAATCCGTTCTTTCTCCAGAAACATTCGCCGATGAAATTATGGCGCATATTGAAAAAATCAACCAGCAACTCACATCACTTTATGGCGCGCCACCCCTTGACGCGCAATCTGTAGCTCAAGAATACGTTGGATATGCCCGCATATTGGCCCCCTACGTGGGTGACATAACGACCCTATTATCAACCGCCCTCAAAAACGGCAAATATGTGCTGGCAGAAGGCGCGCAGGGTACATTGCTAGACCTAGACCATGGAACCTATCCCTTCGTGACCAGCTCTACACCTACTGCCCCTGGCGCCCTGGTGGGGCTAGGATTAGGCGTAGGCCGCACCAATCGCGTGGTTGGGGTAACCAAAGCCTTCCAAACCCGCGTAGGCGAAGGCCCATTCCCCACCGAAGTGTTCGGGGAGGCGGCAACACGCCTAAGGGGAACAGGCACCAACCCCTGGGATGAGTTTGGAACCACTACAGGGCGTCCACGCCGAGTGGGGTGGTTAGACGCTGTTCTCTTGCGGTACGCGGTTCAAATCAATGGCCTCACCGAGCTTACTCTCACCAAATTGGATATCCTCACCGGGCTTAATACCCTGCGAATTTGCACGGGATACAAAACTGATGGCAAAACGCTAGAAAATCTCCCCCTCGGCCCAAAAGATTTAACTCCCTTTGAACCTGTTTACGAAGAATTGCCAGGGTGGGAGAAAGACGTTTGGGAGGTGCGGAAATGGGCGGATCTCCCCGCTCAGGCGCAGGCATACATCCAGCGTATAGAAACCTTGGTGGATGTGCCGGTAAGCTTGGTTTCTGTAGGCCCTGAACGAGACCAGATAATTCGGCGTTAGAGACCTCTCATGCGGAAAATCATTTTCTTCCTCCTGGCGTTGAGCCTGACCTCCTGCCTAGCTGCTCCAACCCCCGCGCCCTTACCGACAATAACCGTCACCCCCTCGCCATCTCCCACGGCAACGGTGGAATGGTTTCCCGCTACCGAAACACCAATTCCAGCCCCTACCCAAATGTTTACACCTGCCCCCCAATTCTCGCCTGGTACGAGAGACATCATCTTCAGCGATGATTTCAGCACGCCAGGTGAATGGTTGCTAGAAGACACTATTAGGGGGAGCGTGAACATAAACAACCACGCGATAAACTTGGTCATTAATGCTCCCGGAGTCTTTTTGTACAGTGTGTTAGAAGGCGCGCTATTCACTGATTTTTATGTTGAAATAACAGCTCGCACTAACTTGTGTGTTGGTAAAGATGAGTACGGGTTAATGTTTCGGGCAGCAAGAAATGTTTCTTATTACCGCTATTCGTTGTCTTGTGATGGAGAGGTGCGTTTAGATCGTATTTTGAACGGAGTTGCTTTTTCCCCTCAAGACTGGCTTCCCAGCGCTTCCGTTCCCACGGCAGCCCCTGGCGAATCTCGCTTGGGCGTGTGGGCCAAGAATAGCGAACTTCACTTTTTCATAAACGGCGATTATCAATTTTCTGTGATTGATGATCAGATTGCGTTGGGGTCTTTTGGTGTTTTCGCTCGCTCTGTAGGCGAAAACGCCGTCACCGTTAGTTTTACAGACTTGATTGTGAGAGATATAGAGTAAAAAATGAGGCGTAAAACGTAGCCATCACTGATCACGTTTTACGCTTAATAGAAACATGGTTACAAGCGCAGACTTTTTGACCCTTTCGTATAGCGATGATTTGACTTGGGCTGGAATAGCTTATGGGCTTCGTTCCTTGCCATATTTCTATTCTCAGAGGTGCGAAAACATTCCTGAGCGTTTGCGCCAGATTGTGGCTTATAAAGGCGTGGAGCTTGCATTCAAACGTTATCTTGTCGCCCGGGAAATCCCGCACGAGGTTTGGGGTTCGGCGCAGTTTGCTAATCCAGAAGATTGCCTTCTCAATTTAGGCGGCTGGCGATGTGCGTTGAGCACCTCGCTGCTTTTAGAGAAAAACCGTATTCGCTTGGCTCATCAATCTCCCCAAACATTATTGCAGGCTCAAACTGTTATCCCCGCCGAACAGGTTCCTGGCTTGCCCCAAGTACGAAATTGGATTTATGTATTCGCTTTTCTAACCGCGTTGATCACTGGAACTCGTCAGCGTGTAGAACAAGCGGTAAAAGCCGGGCAACACGTTCACCTTATTCATAGTTTGCCCGCCGATGTGTCCCGTTCGCGTGACGGAAACCCCATTGGCAAGGTAACCCTGAAATGCGATACTACCGAACCTGTTGAGGTTACGCTGGGGGGGCAGAACATCAAAGGAGAATTTCAAACAACGCGTTTGATGCTCATTCCCAGAGAGCGGGTTGAAGCGCTGGTAAATTTTCAGACTTTAAGCTACCTTCAAGTTGCTAAATGGCCGGATGGTGTGATAGGGGTGCATATTCCCACTTGGGAAGAGCCTTATCTTATCTCTTCTTCGCAATGGGCTAATATTTGGGTTTACGGAATGAGAATGGTTTTTGTGGGCTATTTGCAGGGAGAGACATTTGCGCGGAAGGCTAAGCGTTTACCAAGCGGGAATCGCATATTCTCTGGGCAGAGGACGCAAACAGAGAACCTGACTCTTCCCGTTCACGAATTGCGTCCTCTCAAGGAATTATTCGCCCGAACGCGAGAATGGTCTAATAAAGCGTAAGGAGTGACGAATGAGGATTTTTCATGCCTCACATCTCACGCTAAAACATTGTATAATAGGCGTTGTTCAGATAAATTAAGATCTGCGGTTTATTCAAAAGGAGAAATTACCATGTATCAGAAAATTATTATTGTAGGAAACTTAGGCCGTGACCCAGAATTGCGCTACATGCCGGATGGGCGAGCTGTTACTAATATCTCCGTTGCTACAAGTCGGCGTTGGACTAGTAATGATGGGCAGAAACAAGAAGAAACAACCTGGTTCCGTGTCTCAGTATGGGGAGCCCAAGGCGAATCGGTTAACCAATACCTTAGCAGGGGTAGCAAAGTGTTAGTAGAAGGCCGTATCAAACCAGACCCCCAAACCGGCGGCCCCCGAATTTGGACTCGACAGGATGGCTCGGCGGGCGCCAGTTTTGAAATTTCCGCCAATCGAGTAGTTTTCTTGTCCAGTAAAGCAGAAAATGAGGCTTACCAAGCTCAGGGCAATGTGGGAGGTCAACCCCCAGCCGAAGAAGATGAGATTCCCTTTTAGATCACACTCGTTATCGCCAATTACAAATAAACAAAGTACACGGAGAAAAACTTCGTGTACTTTGTGACTTTGTGGTAAGACGGCGAAGATTTTTTATTGCTGCTAACAAGCCGGGAAAATACAAACATGAGCCAAAATCAAGAAAACATAAAAAAAAATTTACTCTCAGTGGATTTGCCTCCTGATTTAGAAGCACAGTATGTGAATTTAGTGCGCATCGCGCATTCTCCTTCTGAAGTAGTGCTAGACTTTGCGCGGATGTTGCCGGGCCAAAAAAGGCCAGAGATCAAGTCTCGTATTCTTATGAGCCCTTTAAGCGTTAAAGCGTTTTGTCATGCCTTACAGGAAAACATTGCTAAGTACGAACAGAAATTTGGCGAAATCAAATCACCTGGTTTTACCTCTTTGGCCGAATCTTTATTTCATCCTCCCACCCCAACCGATGAATAAACTTGGCGGCAAGTAGAGAAGATAGCGAAACACCAATGACCAAAAAATCAGAACGGCGTATCATTCGAGCGTCTGAAATTGCTTCTTATTTGTATTGCAAGCGTGCCTGGTGGTACGCCATTAAAGGTGTCAGATCCCAAAACGAGCAGGAATTGGTCAATGGTCAGGAGCTTCACTATCAGCACGGAACAACGGTATTCGTCAGTGGATTGCTGCGACTTTTAGCTTATGCATTAATCTTGTTGGCATTGGGATTGTTCACCGTTTACGTAGCGCGGCATCTCGTTTAAGGTTGCGGCAAAAATGTTATATCTAGCGTTTTTTGTATTTTTAGCGGCGATAGTTTTATTCTGGGTCTCTCAACGCCAACGGCAATCAACCGCCATGCCTCCCGGAAAGGTCATCTACGCCGACACGCGAAAATGGGGAGCAGTCGAGAATCCGCTTTACGATGCTGTTTTAAAGCTGACGGGCAAGCCAGACTATTTAGTAGAGCACGGCGGGGAAATTATCCCCGTTGAGGTTAAGTCAAGCAAGGTGCGCAATGAACCTTACGATGCTCATGTTTTTCAATTGGCCGTTTACTGTAAACTGGTAGAAACAGAATACAGACGCCGGCCTTCCTACGGGATTTTGCATTACCCCCAAAAAACATTTCGCATTGACTATACAGAAGAACTTGAGGACTCTCTTTTAGATGTGCTGGCCGACATGCGCCGGGACGAGTTTCGAACCAGCGTGCCAAGAGATCACCAAGTTCTGGCACGATGCGCGAAATGCGGCTACCGCGCCAAATGCGACCAATCACTAGAACCCGAAAAAAGTTAATGACAAGAAAACTCTCTGAATTTCGAAGAATACTAATAGGCACTCATCCCAAATTTATAGAGGCATCTCAACTTGTTGAGCAAATCGCGGAACATCTTCGTGAAAGAAATTTAGAAGTTGTAGCGGGTATGCTTAACGACCTTGATGTTGACGAACAAGATTTATTCATTGCCTTGGGCGGAGATGGAACAATGCTCCGAGCGGGACATATGTGCGCTCCCAGCGGGACGCCTATTCTAGGGATTAATTTAGGCAAATTTGGTTTTCTCACCGAGATTGGGCACGATGAATGGCAAGACGCCCTTGGCCGGTTGGCTCGGGGCGAGTTTTGGCTTGAAGATCGCATGACGTTGAAAATAGCACAGTGGCGTGACGAACAACAAATTGGGCAGTGGATGGCCCTTAATGATGCCGTTATCAGCCGAGGAAGATTTGCTCGACCTATTCGACTAGAAGTTTATGTCGATGAACGGCTATTAAGCACCTATGTGGCCGATGGCATTATTACCTCTACGCCAACAGGTTCTACCGCTTATGCCATGGCAGCCGGGGGGCCTATTCTATTACCAGAATTGCGCAATATTCTTCTCGTCCCCTTGGCACCTCATCTTTCCATTGAGCAATCCATTGTTTTAGCAGAAGGCTCCCATATTTCTGTGTTAGCTCATACCGAACACGAAGCCGTACTTTCCATTGATGGACAATTTCCCATTGAACTTCAAGAAAGTGATCGTATTGAAATTAGAGCTGGTGAACACACTGTCCGCTTCGTTCGTTTTGAAGACCCAGGGTATTTTTACCGAAACCTTACCCCTCACATGAGCTGCAACCCATCAATAGAGAAAAAACAATGAGCGAGAATTCACCACCCCTTACCTGCGCCTTTCACCCCAAACGTGAAACTCGTTTGCGCTGTAACAAGTGCGGAAGACCTATCTGCCTAAAATGCGCTCAACATACTCCCACTGGCTACCGTTGCCCCGAATGTATAAAAAACCAGCAAAAAATATTTATCACCACAAAGTGGTATGATTATTTATCAGGTTCTTTGGCAGCGGGAATACTCTCATTTTTAGGGAGCTTGCTGGCAGGGGCTTTTGGATTTTACGTTGTTTTCATTGCCCCCATAGTCGGCGCCATCATTGTGGCAATAGTTCGGAAAATAACTAAAAAAAGGCGTTCTCCTAGACTTTATCAAGTGGTCGCTGCCGCGTCTTTCTTGGGAAGCGTTCCCATTTTGCTCATCAACATTATTGGCTCTGTGCTTATAATTGAAAGCCTGGGGCTGGGAGCGATTTTACCCCTAACTTGGATAGGACTTTACTCTACGATTGTTACTACAACAGTCTACTACCAATTCAATCACTAATATGCTTACTGAACTTCGTATTAAAAACTTCGCCATTATAAACGAACTTGAGCTAGAATTTAAGCCAGGCCTAACTGTCTTTACTGGAGAAACAGGGGCTGGAAAATCCATTATTATGGGCGCTTTGGGCATGCTGCTGGGGAATCGGGCAGATATGACAGACCTCCGAAGCGGTGCCGAACGAGCAAGCGTGGAAGCGGTTTTCTGTATCCCAGCGAAAGTCAAAAAACAAGTGTTTGCCATTCTCAAACGTGAAGCACTGTTAGAAGACACCGACTACCTCACCCTAAGCCGGGAACTCAGACGTGATAGACAAAACGTAGCCCGTGTGAATGGACACCGCACCAGCGTGAGCATTCTAGTTGAACTAGGAGAGTGCCTAGTCGATATCCACGGCCAATTTGAACATCTTTCGCTTATGCGCGTCAACCAACACATTGGCTTGCTAGACCGCTACGCAGATGTAGGAGAAGCCTTAGCCGATTATCGAAAAACTTACCGCGAATTACAGCAAACCAAACAAGAATTAACCAAATTAAGGAAATCTGAGTACGACAATGCCCAGCGTTCCGAGTTATTAGCTTATCAACTGAACGAAATTGACATGGCAAATCTTGCCGATGGAGAAGATGAAGAACTAAAACAAGAACACAAACGTTTGGCAAATTCAGAAAAACTGGCTGAACTTTCCCAAATTGCCTTGAGCCTCCTAGATGAAGCTCCCCCAGACCAACCTACAGTCACGGAGCTTCTAGGTCAGATCGTAGATAATATTACAAATTTGACTAATACTGATCCTTCTCAAACTGCGTTGAGCGAGAAAGCTAATGACCTATTTGAAGGCATCGCAGAGCTGGCGCACGACTTGCACGACTATTTGAACGTCATAGAATTTGACCCCGGACGACTTGCAGAAGTTGAAGAACGCTTAGATGTGATACGCTCCTTAAAGCGGAAATACGGTCAAACAATCCCAGAAGTTTTGAATTACGCTGAGAACGCTCGTGCTGAACTAGAAACAATCACCAATAGCAACGCGCGTATTATCGAGTTAGAAGCGATAGTAGAAAATCTGCTCCCAGAATTAGGCGCGAAAGGCCAACTTCTAACGCAGCGCCGTCAGACAGGCGCAGAGCAAATGGCAGCAGCCCTAGAGAAAGAATTGGAAGACTTGCGCATGGCGCAAGCTCGCTTCCGAGTTAATTTTCATCAAACCCCAGACCCAGCGGGTGTGCCAGTAGATGGTAACCGCCGACTAGCCTACACTCAAGATGGCCTAGAAGAGATTGAATTCATGGTAGAAACCAACCCCGGCGAAGGCTTGAAACCTCTGGCGAAAGTCGCCTCTGGCGGAGAAACATCCCGTCTGATGCTGGCCTTGAAACAAGTGCTAGTTAACGTTGACAGCATCTCTACCTTGGTATTCGATGAAATTGACCAAGGAATTGGAGGGCGGGTGGGCACTGTTGTGGGGCACAAGTTACGGCTCTTAGCAGTTGAACATCAAGTCCTTTGCATCACTCACCTACCGCAACTGGCTGGCTTTGGGCAGCAGCACTTCCGCGTTCAAAAGCAAATTAAGGATGGACGCACAGTCACGCAAGTGGGAATTTTAACAGGCGAAGAGCGGCAAAATGAACTTGCCCAAATGCTGGGAAGCACTAGCGAGAGCAATAAACAAGCTGCTCAAGAAATTTTAACGAGAGCGGATAAGATAATTGAATCTTCGTAGTCTCTTGTCATATAGTTCTCATAAAAGCCGATGAAATATTGATGCGCTTCGTAATAAAATTGAATGCGCCTTTGGTATCCTTTTCGTTGTATGTGCCACTGTTCAACAAGCGGATTTTACGACTCTGTAATATTAGTCACCCTGAATAAATAAACTTTTCTGCGAAACTTCTATGAACCAGTTTCACGTATATTTACTTGGCACGCCGAAAATTCATTTTGGTAAAAAAACTATTGATATTGATGAGCCTTTCTTGAAATTATTTTTTTATTATTTGGCTTTTCAAAATAGTTTAATCTCTCGCGAGGAGCTGGAAATCGCTTTTGCGAATAAGACAGCATCCTCTCCAAATTGGGTTGCAAAAGCGTCTTCTCAACTAAAAGCAAGCTTGCCCGATGCCGGACTCATTATTTCAATAGATGAGTTCATAGGGCTAGATTTTGAGCATACAGATGTTGACCTAACCCAATTTCATGACCTGCTAGATGACGTTGGGCAAATCCCTTGGTGTACCGCTAGGACACAGAAACTTCCCCGTAAAACTGTTAACCTATTAAATCGGGCACTGGGTTTGTGGAATGGGAATCACTTTTTAGAAGGGGTTGATTTTTCAAGTGAACCACAAGCTGAGAACGAAGTGCGGAAAATAGCGCAGGAAGTAGAAAAACTACGCGGGGATGTGCTTGAACGTTTGGCAGATTATTATCATACAATTGGAGACCTTCAATCTGCTGAACCTTTGATTCAACAGGCTCTCAAAGAAAACAACACTTCGGATTATCTCCATTACCTCCAAATGAAAATACTTGTAGAGCGAGGGGAAATGCCTCGGGCTCGTGAATACTATAGAAAAGTGACCAAGGTGATGCTGTCCCATGGACGAGTTGGCCCTGCTCCCAACTTAGTAGCCTTATACCAGGAAATCCAGAAAGAAATTTCAGTAGATATTCCAGAACCGCAGCCTACCTGGGACATTCACCCTGGAATAGATATGCCCTTAGTGGGTCGGGAGAAAATTCTTACCCAATTACGGCTGAGTAGAAAACAACAGCAAAGCGTTTTGTTGCTTGGCGATGTAGGACAAGGCAAAACGCGAGTACTCAAAGAATATGCAGATAAAATATCTTCACGGGCAGATGTCTTTTACATTACCTGCAAACCCAATGAAGTGAATCTATCATATCAACCGTTCAAAAGCCTATTTCGTTATCAAATTACGCCAGAGAAATGGCTTGAGCTGCCCCTCACGTGGGTAAGCTGCTTGACACGGATGTTGCCAGAGATTGCCATGATTCGGCCAAGTGTCGAAGAAATAGAAGTCACGGACGATTCCCAAAGGGAAAATCTGTTGCTAGAAGCTATTCGGCAAGTCTTTAAACTGCTAGCCTCTAAAAAGCCTCTTTTGCTCGTTTTCGATGACATTCAATACGCGGATAAGGCTACTTTACAAACGTTCACCTACCTCATGGAACGGTATCCGTTCAAGGACGGGCGGGGAATGTTGATTGGGACTGCGCGCGAAGGCGAATTGACATATAGATACCCAGAATTAGTGAATTCATTCTGCGATTCCAAACACATAAATTTCCTAAGGCTGCAAAAATTATCCTTAAATGACATCTCAAAATTAGCGTATCACATTCTTCAAGAATCTCCATCAAGGGAATTAGCGCAAATGCTATCCCAAGAATCCGACGGAAACCCACTTTTTATCGCGGAAATATTATGGGCTATTTTAGATGCGGACGTCAAATTCGATATAAAATCAGGAACCGGATTGCCCATTAGTGAAAAACTTTCTAAAATTATAGAGACACGTCTAATGGGATTAGACGAAGCGACCTATAGAATTTTGGAGGCGGCAGCCGTGTTAGGAACAAGTTTTGACTTGAGCCTATTGCCGCTAATGACCACAACAGAAACAGAAGAAGAAGTCTTTATAGCGTTTGAAAAAGCGGTTAAGAAAAATATTGTTACCGAGCAAAAAGAAAACCAAAGCGATTTGCACAAGTACCGCTTTGTCCAGCAAAAATTTCGTGAAGTTTTACTACAGAGGATGAACTCAGCTCGCTGTGTGCTGCTGCACAATCAGGCCGCGCGTATCAGAGTAGACGAAGAGGCGCCCCCCGCTATCATTGCCGCTCATTATGAAAAAGCCGGAGTTTTTGAAGCCGCTTTTCATTATTGGGTGAAAGCAGGCGAAGAAGCCCGGCACTTGGCTTCCTCGGCGGAAGCCGTTCATGCTTTCCAACACGCTGAAGAACTATTAATAACCCACAAATTATCCCCCACTAATAATCGAATATACCGGTTTTTCACCACTTGGAGTGCCATCGCTTTTGAAACCCAAGACATTGAATTATTGAAGCGACTTAACCAATCCTTATTAGAGATTGGAGAGCAACGCGAGGACGATTTGCTCAAAGGTACCGCTTGGGGAAACTTGAGCGATGCCTGCATGGCAACTGGCGAATTTGAAGAAGGACTTACCTTTATTGATCGGGCTTTAACTTATTTAGATGAAACACGGCACACAACAGAGTACATAGAAAGCCTGGTTCGGAGAGGCGTATTTCTCTATATGCTAAATCGCTTGGATAAAGCGGAAGAAATGTTTCAAGACGCGCTGACTCTGGGGGCGGGCAGTACCGAAGAAGCAAGAGTGTTCAACGCCCTGGCGAACGCACATTACCAAATGGCAGTAACCAATACCCTAAACGCTCATCCCCGCATAGGCCTAAAACACGCAAAACTTT
>Ga0164318_10000209_pt1 | contig 39537 bp, 36 predicted proteins | sample GuaBasSedimGuay9_FD_113734 | JGI IMG/M metagenome (GOLD analysis project Ga0164318, IMG submission 113734) | Subseafloor sediment microbial communities from Guaymas Basin, Gulf of California, Mexico - Guay9, Core 4571-4, 0-3 cm | ecosystem: Environmental > Aquatic > Marine > Hydrothermal vents... | reverse complement strand
CTTAACTACCTTTACTATGGTGTAGTAAAAGGAATTTATCCACCCTTGATATTTCTTGGCATAGGTGCCATGACCGACTTTTCGTCACTTATTTCCAATCCGAGGCTTATCCTTTTAGGGGCAGCAGCTCAGGTAGGCATTTTCCTTACTTTTTTGGGAGCCTTATATCTCGGGTTCAATATGCCCGAAGCAGGAGCCATCGGTATTATCGGGGGCGCCGACGGCCCTACAGCCATTTTTCTTTCGTCGAAACTTGCCAACGGAAGCATTATACACGGGCTGCAAACCAAAAACCTCATCGGCCCTATTGCTATTGCCGCTTACTCCTATATGGCGCTGGTTCCCGTAATTCAGCCACCGGTGATGCGGCTTCTAACCAATAAAAAAGAGCGTAAAATCCGAATGAAACCAACACGCGCCGTAAGTAAACGTGAAAAAATTATTTTTCCCATTGTTGCCCTTATATTAACCACTTTTATCTCACCCGGTGCGTTGCCCCTGCTTGGAATGCTCTTTTTTGGAAATCTTTTAAAAGAGAGTGGTGTAACCAAACGGTTGGCTGACACAGCGAGAACCTCTTTAATCGATATTGTTACCATTCTTCTGGGTCTCACGGTAGGGGCATCCACACAAGCCGATGTATTTTTAACACCAGAATCCATTTTGATTTTTGTGCTGGGTGCACTCTCGTTTATTGTTGCCACGGCAGGAGGAGTTATTTTTGCTAAAGTGATGAACTTATTTTCAGCTGCCGACAATCAGATTAACCCGTTAATAGGAGCCGCCGGAGTTTCGGCTGTACCCGATAGTGCTAGGGTTGTTCAAACCGAAGGACTTCGTTACGACCCTACCAATCACCTGTTAATGCATGCCATGGCTCCCAACGTGGCGGGTGTAATAGGATCTGCCGTGGCAGCCGGTATCATGATGAGCTTTTTGATGTAGGGTTATGGCTCCTGTATCTGTTAAAAAAATCGTAAATTTGCCGCCAAAATAGCAATCCTATGAAAAAGCACGATATTGTATCGAATTGGCTTTGTCGATACACGGGACTTCCTCTCGAAAAGTTTGGCGAATATATTTTACTTACCAACTTTAAACATTACCTCGACCTTTTTGCACAATGGAATAATGTTGAAATAGTTGGAAAAGACAACCCGATGCCTTGCGCTACTGCCGACGACATTACCATGATAAACTTCGGCATGGGCAGTGCCAATGCGGCTACCGTGATGGACTTGTTGAGTGCCATTAAACCAAAAGCAGCCCTGTTTTTAGGAAAGTGCGGTGGATTGAAAAAGAAAAATGAAGTGGGTGATTTTATCTTACCCATCGCGGCCATTCGCGGCGACGGAACGTCCGACGACTATTTCCCCCCGGAAGTACCAGCATTACCTGCCTTTAATTTGCAGAAAGCCATCTCGACCACCATCCGCGATATGGGTCGTGATTATTGGACTGGTACTGTATTTACTACCAACCGCAGGGTTTGGGAACACGACGAGGATTTCAAAGATTATCTCAGGCAAGTCAGAGCCATGGCCATCGATATGGAAACAGCTACTATTTTCTCAGTAGGATTTTACAACAAAATTCCAACAGGAGCTCTTCTGCTGGTTTCGGATCAACCCATGGTTCCCGAAGGTATAAAAACCTTAGAAAGCGACAAAAAAGTTAACGACACTTTCGTTGACGATCATATCAAAGCTGGAATAAAATCATTAAAACAGCTTATCAATAACGGACTAACAGTTAAACACCTTCATTTTTAATGGCAGCAAACATCTCCTTTGAGCAGTTGATGCGCAACCTAATCAACAGAGTTTACAGTCCTATTTACCTTTTGCACGGTGAAGAGGCTTACTATATTGATGAGGTTATTAAGTACATAGAAAACAATGTGTTAGAGGAGGCTGACAAGGCTTTTAACCAAACCGTAGTTTATGGTCGTGATGTTACTGCCCGCGACATTGCCGATCGTTGCCGTGTTTATTCAATGCTTGGAAATTACCAAGTCATCATTGTAAAAGAGGCACAGGATTTAACTGCCAATAACCGTAAGCTCGACGATTTGGAATCTTATATTGAAAATCCGCAGGAAAACACCATCCTGGTAATGGGGTATAAATATAAGAAACTGGACAAACGAAAAAGTTTTTACAAGAAGCTGAACAAATCGGACAAGGTTACCTTTTTAGAAACAAAAAAAGTTTACGATAATCAGATTCCCGGCTGGATTGACAGGTATGTAAAAGAGAAAGGCTATAGCATTGATGCTGTTTCAACCCGCCTGCTGGCCGACTACGTGGGAAGTGATTTAAGCCGCTTAGTGAACGAAATCAACAAACTCTTTATTACTGCTGACGAATCAAAAAAAATTACCCCTCAGATCATTGAAACCAACATTGGTATCAGTAAAGATTATAATATTTTTGAGCTGACCAAAGCATTGGGAACCAGAAATGTTTTTAAGGCTCAACAAATTATCCACTATTTCGAAGCCAACCCCAAGGACAACCCGCTTCAGATGGTTACCGTGATGTTATACAACTATTTTGTAAAAGTATTTTTATACCATCGGTTCAAAAAGGAAAATCCGAGAGAGATTGCTTCTTCCATTGGTGTTAACCCGGCCTTTATTAACGATTATGCCGTTGCCGCGAGAAACTACCCTCCCGGCGTAATCAGGAAAATCATTGCTGAAATCCGCGTTCTGGATTTAAAAAGCAAGGGATATGGCTCGATAGATGCCAAGGATTACGGCCCCCTGTCGGAATTCGTTTATAAATGTATTCACGGCGTTTTTTTATAGCCCTCCCTATTACTTATCAATCCCGCATAAACCATAAGTTTACCGGAAACTTAACACAAACAAGGAATATTAAAAAAGGGTTAGCAACTGCTTTATCTTATCACTCATCATGTCATCGTCCTGGCGGGCGTAGGCTTTTTGCAGCTCTTTTAAATAACGATGAACAATTAAACTGTTTTTAGCAGGAAGATAATAGTGTTCTTTTTCTGTTAAGTTGACCTGTTTAATATAAAGTGTAATCTCGCTTTCGGTAAACACAGTACCACTATTAAATGGATTGATATAAAACAACACATCATCCCGGCTGTAGCTATCCTGATCTTTAAGCTTGAACCGATCATCGACGTAAGCCAAAATAAGATGCCCCGGCAGGTTAACGCCGTACACAGGAAGCTTTAGATAGCGGGCGATGGAGAGATAAAGCAGCCCCATGGAAGTAGCATTGCCCTCTTTGGTATCCATCAGCCGGGCGATAAAAAAATCGTCCACCACATCGTTGATATCAGGATTGCTATTGTAATGATGGATGGAAAAGAAAATGTGATTTAATACCTTAATCTGCTCCAAAGCTGTCAGATTCTCGTTCATCTCGAGCCAGGCATCTTTAAAAAGAAGCTCTATCTTACTCTGGTAAAGCGTATCATCAAAATTTTTATCACCCAATCTGTTTACTAAAAACATCACTTTGGTCAACCCTTTTGAACCTTCCAAAAGCCACGCTTTCAATTCATTATAAATCAGCCTGAAATTAATTTCATCCAGCAGCTCCCCCAATCGCGAAACCACCAGCAAGTCGGTAGCAGCCATCCAAGCCTCTTTCAAAGGAGGTAACGCATCTTCCTCGTACGAAAGCAACCGGCTTTTAAGTGACGAATAAACTCTATCATCCGGATCATCAACCATACTGATAAGTGCCTGCAACGATTTTAAACCTGACGCTGTTAACATACTTTTATATTAAATACTGACACAAAAATATCACGTTAAAAGGTTGAAAACTTTGAAATTCAGAATAGTTATTAACTGCTGATTGTCGATAGAAAAAGTTTTTCTCTTTTTTTCACGATGTACGAATGAACACAAAATCTCCAATCTGCAACCCTATACCAGTTCATCCTGAGTGATTTCTTCTGACGTCAGGAAAAAGAAATTGTATCGAGGAATGTGGGAGAAAATTTGTAGCATTCTTGTTGCCCCGTCCTTCAGGGCGGGGCAGAATTAGCAGTATCCTCGTTGCCCCGTCCTTCAGGGCGGGGCAGAAGGTAATTTTAATCCAATATCAAAAAATAAAAAATAACCCAAACCCATTGAATGAGACAGTTTTGGTTTTTTAAATATTAGTATTTTGATATTATTTGGTTTTTGGTGCTTGTAATTTGGTGCTTCACTTCAGTCGGGAGGTGTGTTTAATCCTTTGCTTTGTCGTTTATTGGGGGGGGGTTGCTTCGTTTTGGAGCACAGGACTGATAATTCCATGTACTTAAAGCAAAAGAGAACCAATTTGCGAGACGAGCCTCCGGCTCGCCAAAGCAATCACCGTGGTATCAGACTGTTACTGACAACTCCAGTCGTTTTAGGCATCCGAAGTACTTTAGGCACTTTTCCATGCGGCCTCATACCTTCATACTTGAAACGGACAACGTTGCAATAAGTAACCTAAGGATTACGCAACCGTATTCTACCTCAGCCTGTCAGCAGAACGCACCAGCTTTTCATCTTTCATAATGCCCCCGATGGCCAAAATAAGAAGTATCATAGCCAGCAATGGCATAGCAATACCAACATAATTGTATTGTGCCTGGTAACCGGTTAACTTTTCAAGTGCCGGAATGTTGTAAAAGAAAAGCAGCGCAACATCGGCAAGGGTAAAAATAACCAAACCACGAACCATCTTGGCCTGCATAACGCGCTTACGAAACATAAAAATGGTGATGACAGAACCCAACATTACCAATCCCGTCAAGGCGGTTACAGGCGCCACAAACATAACATCGAAGGGAGTTGTTGCATCGGGCACCATATTAACTACCTGATAAACATAAAACTCAAGCTGATATTGGCCGGAACCGATAAAAGTAGCGATGGGAAAAATAAAATCGAGTGCCATGGCAACGGCGGCTAAAAAAAGAAAAATGGTTTGTTTACGCTGAATCATAATTACAAAGTTTAAATGAAGCCACAAAAATAAAATAAAATAAAAGACTAAAATAAATATGAGAATTAAAAATAACTATTATATTTGCAGCGCATTTTCAGCCTATTAATGGCTCACAATCACAAATCCCAAGCAATAATTTATTCTTAATTTTGATTTTCAATCGAAAATATTAGACATTTTATTTCTAAATAAATTACACCTATGTATATTAAATCTGAATTGGAATCCAAGTTGGCAAGCGAGCTAAAAGCCATTGCCAAACAATTAAACATTCCAAAAGCGGACAAACTGGAAAAAGAAGAAATCATTTACAAGATTCTTGACTTTCAAGCAGCCAACCCCACCTCCGAAATGCTTGACCAAGAAAAAGCATCCGCTAAGCCTCGCAGGGGGCGTCCCAAAAAAAATCAGGCTACTGATAAAAACAAACCTGCGCCAAAAGAAAAAAACAAAAAAAATATTAGAACCAAAACCGATAAGCCGGCTAGACCTTCAGAAAAGCAAAGCAACGAAAGTAGCGCTAAAAGAAGAGGCCGTCCTCGTAAAAGTGATCCTGTAGCTTCTTCATCGAGCGAGGTGGTTTCGCAAATAAAGCAGGAAGATAAACTTACACCATTGGCTGACGAACAGTTATCGGTTACCAAAACCGACAGCAAACCAAAAGCTTCACCGCAGAATCCTGAGAAAAAGCAGGAAGAGCCTGTAAAAAAACAGCGTCGGGGAAGACCCAGAAAAACACAAACTGCCGAGCCTGCCGCTGATGCCGACAAAAAGCAAACTCAACAACCTGAACAAAGCAAAGAGAAAATCAATCCTTCGCAATCAACTACTCAAAAGCCCGCAGAAAATGGTAAGGAAAACAGCAGAGAGAGAAAGCCATACCAAAGTCAACAACGCTACGACGACAGACCAAGTCGTGATATGCAAAACCCATCCTATCAAAAAAACAGACAGCGCCCTCCACAGGATAGCAACGATGATTTTGATGCCATGGTTACTGCCGAAGGTGTTTTAGAAGTAATGCCCGACCGCTACGGTTTTTTACGCTCCTCCGATTACAACTACCTGAACTCGCCCGACGATATTTATGTTTCGCAGTCGCAGATTAAACTGTTTGGCCTAAAAACCGGCGACACTATTAAAGGTGAAATTCGCCCTCCCAAAGAGGGTGAAAAGTATTTCCCGTTAATTAAAGTTGATTCCATCAATGGTAAGTCACCCGAGGAGGTTCGCGACCGTGTTCCTTTCGATTTTTTAACGCCGCTTTTCCCACAGGAAAAATTCAAACTGACAGGCCATGCCAAAGAGTCGATTTCGACCCGAATCATGGATATGTTTGCTCCCATTGGAAAAGGCCAGCGCGGGCTGATTGTTTCGCAACCAAAAACCGGTAAAACGGTATTGTTAAAAGAGGTTGCCAACGCCATTGCCGCCAACCACCCCGATGTTTACCTTATTATATTGCTTATCGACGAACGTCCTGAGGAGGTTACCGATATGGCACGAAGCGTGAACGCCGAAGTGATTGCATCGACCTTTGATGAACCGGCCGAAAAGCATGTAAAAATTGCCAACCTGGTTTTGGAAAAAGCAAAACGACTGGTTGAAAGTGGGCATGACGTGGTTATTCTTTTGGACTCCATCACCCGTTTGGCACGTGCTTACAATACGGTATCGCCGGCATCGGGCAAAGTACTCTCAGGGGGTGTTGAAGCCAATGCACTTCAAAAACCTAAAAGATTTTTTGGTGCCGCCCGCCAAATTGAAAACGGTGGCTCACTAACCATTCTCGCCACAGCACTAACCGATACCGGTTCAAAAATGGATGAGGTTATTTTTGAAGAGTTTAAAGGAACCGGCAATATGGAGCTTCAGCTTGATCGTAAGCTTTCCAACAAACGTATTTATCCTGCTATCGACATTGTTAGCTCGAGCACCCGTCGTGATGACCTGCTGCTTGACAAAGATACACTGCAACGAATCTGGATATTACGTAATCACCTGGCTGACATGAACCCGGTAGAAGCCATGCAGTTTTTAAAAGACAGAATTAAATTCACTGCCACCAACGAAGAGTTTCTGGCATCAATGAATGGATAACGCTTTATTGAATAATATGACAAACCCCGGACTTTTTCAAGTTCGGGGTTTTTTTATTAACGCCCAGCTACAATATTTAAAGAGCTACCTGAAAAAAATTGATTGTGTCATTCTTAAAGAAGTTAAGGAGAAACAGGCTTCGACTCCGCTCAGCCTGACAATTTAACTCCGCAAAGGCTGACAATACAACTCCGCCCTGTCTAAAAATTCAACTCCAATCTGTCAGACTGAGCGGAGTCAAAGCCTGACATTTGATTACGAATGACTTTTGAGTTTAGATTTCCACCGCGAAGAAATCTCAACTAGTTCAATTAGCATTACCCTTAACTTTGAAACGGATGCTGACTATATCATACCTTAATCGTTTGCGACCAATTCATCACAGAGTCGAACCAGTAGCAATGCGAAACGACCTCAAAAAGCAGACAAAAAATATTTCCGTTATTATCCTTTGTTTACAAGCTAATTTTTTCTTTACTTTACACTCATAATTAACAACCCTAGTATGGCTCCTTTCTTTTACAATCAACGTTATTACGACAAACAACATGAACTTATTGTCCACGTAGAGAGAGAGAGAGAGTACCAAAAATAACATGCACGATCACCCGCCTTAGCTTTTTAGTGATTTTCTATCAGAGTGCAAAATTGCACCAAAGCAACTTTTTTATTAATCACTAAAACATTTCAGACATGAAAATTAAATTATCATTATTTACAATTATCATCTTATCTCTTTTATTTTCCTTTGTTTCGTGTAAAAGAAACAATGCCAATTTAACAGCACCCGAAAACAACAATTACAGCCAAGATATTAATAAACGCATTGAAGCTTTCAGACAACAGATGGAAAACAATCTTAAAAACAGCACCATGATGACCCTTGACACGGCTATTTGGAATCTTGAGGCACTGCTTACCAACTACGGTGGGCATCCGGATTCAGCATCAAAGAACTTTCTTTTGAAAACAGGACACTTTACCCTACCAGTAGATATTAATGGGTTGGTTTCTGAAACCGATATACAGACACTTTATCAGCAAATGGTTGATACAATCACAGCACAGTTAAACAGCATAGCTGATAATGATAAGTTTTTAAAGTTTTCCGATGTTCAACAAGACTCTATTGTAGCAGGGACAGCTTACATTTCATCAAATAATGGTTATGGTTCAGGTCTTATCCTAGGCTTATACGACCCTTTTGATGACAACTGGATATGGGGTACACTAGGTGAAGAATATGGAACTTCCCCTTCAGGTAATTGTGATGGTACTGATTTGACATCTGATGGTTCCGATGAAATTCAATATCGCCTAAACCATCCGGCAATTGCAACTTACGGACCTTGTTTTACAGATATTGAAACCATAGAAATGGATGCTGGAGATTTTGAAGATGAAAATGGTTCCAGACTTTATGTTGGAAATGATATATTTCACTGTATGGATATTAATGAACTCACGGATAACCTTGTTAATGCAGATGACATTATCAATACTTTTAACGATATTGACCCAAACACCGGTCAACCAATGGGGTTACGACCTCATGGAAAAAGTTTTTTAAGCGTTCAAATAATTGATGCTGTATTTGTTGGATATTCATACCCATACAGACATTATTATTATGTTACATATGGGATTCCATTTTATTGTCAGTAGTATATTACATTTAATGTTCTTACACAAAGAGAAAGAAGAAGTTTTACTTGGTGTAACTCTTCTTCTTTTAAACTATTTCCAAGATTAATCGGTTTTATTACATCATTTCAACACAAACAAAATATGAGATATTTTCAATTATTTTTATTTTTGGGCATGTTCCATTTTACTGTATTTAGCCAGACAAGGGAAACTTGGGAGTTTTCACTTATTACTTCAAATGACTTGTACTTAATAGATATTATTAATCATAATAATCAACTGTTTATTAGTGGCTGGAAAAGAATTCCTGAGAGTAATTATCAAAAAGGATTTGTTTATAAGCTAACGGAATCAGGGCAATTAGTTGACAGTACATTTTTAAGTAAAACCGATACTGCCATATTAATGTCTAACTTTTTAAATGGTAAAAACGAGAAATTAATTTTAAGTTACGTATTCTCAGATACCACTCCCAATCATACTAATTCAGGGTTTTGTTTAGAAAAGATAGACACATTGCTTTCTTTATCCGATATTAAACAATTCCCTTTTCCTTCTAATTTTGGTAAAGTAAATTTATTTATCAGGTACAGTTTAGATTCGTCCATTTTAGTATCAGGAGCTTATTATAATCCTTACACTCCACGCATGTATATATACAACACTTCCTACAAGTTTGACAGCATCAAAGCTCGTTATTACCCTAATGCCAACAATATTTATTGCATGGACATTAAACAACTATCAAACAAAAGTTATTGGCTGATTCAAGCCAATCATTCAAAATATGTTTTAATTGATTCATCTCTAAATCTGATTTCATCTTCACAAGGGGCAATACCAAGATGGATTAAAGGCAATTATGGTATTAAATGGGACAGTGACACTTCATTTTATTTGGTGGGTGATTATATTGCCAATCTTTCTCGATTTACTGATCATGACTTAGGATTTTTTCATCAATTTGACCCGTTTGATTCTACAAATATTGTTTTTAATAGCTGGCAGGCCAATGACACCGTAGACTTTCCTGCTTTTTTCGGTGCACTCGATTACACTAACAAAGATTCTATTTACATCGGTGGAATAAAAAACATGGTTCTTTATGATCCGTGGTTTGGAAAACAACCTTCATGGTATGTCCTCCTCCAAACCGACAGCATGCTCAACATTCGTTGGGAACGATTTTACGGTGGCGATGCCTGTTACAACATGACGAAACTTATCGCTACCAGTGATGGGGGATGTATCATGGCAGGAACAAGATTTGATTTTAAAGAACACCCGATGGTGCGCGAACGCGATATTTACATCCTCAAAGTAAACTCCGAAGGATTAATAACCTCTAATGGCAAGGTATCATCTATCGTACACGAAGCTATTGTTTATCCAAATCCCGGTAAAGAGTATTTAAAGGTTAGGGTTGGGGTACAGCACAAACAGAGTACTGTTAAACTGTTTGACATAACGGGCAGGATGATTCTGAAAAATACCATAGAAGGTACTTCAGCTATAATCAATACGCAGTTTCTTAAGTCCGGTACCTATGTTTACACCATTACCAACAACAACGGGCTTAATGAAATCGGGAAATGGGTGAAGGAATAAATTAATATTTACCTAAATACCATATAAGCAATAATTTAATTTAGAAGTAATTAACCATAATTTTCTCTTTTCTCATATTCAGCTCACGGCAACCATGAGTAAATCATTATCATCAAACCGGCCTGTAGCTGGCAGGTTTTATGAATTAAACGAATTATTAATTGAGTTTTACGCTTTTCAAAATTCTCAACACGTTAAATAACCGTTAATATAGCTGGCAAATGGCAGGTTCGGTGATAAAAGATGTTTTTCTATCTTTGCATTTTCTTTTAAAACAGTACCCGTGTCAACAACAACATACAACAACCCTGATTTAATATTCAGCGGAAAGATACCAGAAGGCATTGTCGGCTGGCAAAGCCCGTCAAACATAGCCCTGGTAAAATACTGGGGAAAGAAAGGGGTGCAGATTCCGTGTAATCCCTCCATCAGTTTTACACTTAATGCGTCGTACACCGAAACTGTGGTTGAATACCACCCAACTGCTAACAAAAAATGGGTTACGTTTTATCTTGATAGAAAAATTAATGAAGGTTTTGAAAAAAAGATAGAGGCATATTTTGAAACCATCGAACCAATTTTCTCCTTTATTAAACAGCTGGATTTTACCATTCGCTCGAAAAACACGTTTCCTCACTCGGCCGGTATCGCCTCTTCGGCTTCAGGAATGAGCGCTCTTGCATTATGTTTATGTTCAATTGAAAAAGAGCACTTTGGCATTGAAGGTAGTGACCAAGATTTTTTCAAAAAAGCCTCCTACGTTGCACGATTGGGTTCGGGAAGTGCTGCCCGTTCACTGTTTGGTGGTGTGGTAAGCTGGGGACAAATTGATGGCAACCATAACAGCTCCGACTTATGGGGAACGCAACAGGTAAAAGATATTCATCCTGACTTTTTATCCTATCACGATTCAATTATCATTGTTGACGCAGCACAAAAAAAGGTCTCCAGTCGGGTGGGTCACGGACTAATGAACAGCAACCCTTTTGCCGCCAAACGTTTTAAGCAGGCTCAATCGAACATTATCAGACTGATAAAGGCTATGAAAGATGGAGACATCGAAACATTTATCAATATTACCGAATCGGAAGCCCTCACCCTGCACGCCATGATGATGACTTCCAACCCCTATTACCTTCTTTTAAAACCCAACACATTACAAATTACCGAACGTGTTTTCGAGTATCGCGAAAGAACCGGTATTCCTGTGTCTTTCACACTGGATGCGGGGCCAAACATCCACCTTCTTTACCCTAACAGAGTACGATCCGAAGTAAAAGCATGGATAGATTCGGAGCTAAAGCAGTTTGCCTTTAACGAAATGATTATTGAAGACGAGGTAGGAGAAGGCCCTGTAAGATTATCGATATAACAGTAACTTCATTTTCATACTTCAACGCTAAAATATTACTGTTTGGCGAATACAGCTTGTATGGTAGAATCGGAGTCTTTTTGACATTCAAACAAGTATGTAAATTTTAATTCTCTTTATCAATCTCACCGGTTACATAGCTGTACTTGATCGAGCCGTAGCAGTCGATGTAATGTGTATAAACACGATATGACTGAAACAATCCATTCCTTTTGTCCAGAGTAAAGGTAACAACATTGTTGTCGGGTATGGGTAATTTGGCAATGGTCGTCCATTCTCCTTCACCTCTGGTCTGTAGCACCACCCTGTTACTGCTATCGCGAAGTAATGGCGTCAGGAAAACCGTCATGCTTAAAGTATCATTTTGAAAAGTATTTTCAATATTTAAAATCGGCCCTTTGGCATTTTCCGGATGGGTACTAACACCCTCTCCGGTAATCTCCAATGACTCAAACCAGGCGGATTCTCCGCTTATCACCCGTTTTGAAGCAACAAAAAAAGAGACCAGGCCTTGTACTGTTTCAGGAGCAATCTCAACTATCTCTTCATCCAACTGATTATCCTCTTTCTCGCTCCGCACTTTCAGACTCAATTGAAGTTTACCGTTTTCCAAAGCAATGCCTTCAATAGAAAAAATCAATCTTTGATTATTAACAAGAGAAACGTTTGTCTTTGAAACTTTATTTAACAGTTTCACCTGTCCACCGGCCGTAACTCCCATAAAATGGCCTCTCGAAAGGTCATCGCTGTCATGTACCGGTTGCTTTAATCCTACCAGCAAGCCAATCTTATCAGTACTATTGTGTCGCGTTCCGGAGAAACCGCCCTCAAAAGATATTTCAAACCCTTCCAAGGGATGATCGATACTTTTGGTCAATAGTACTACTCCTTTGTTCGTACCGGAGTTCACACAAACCAGACTACCGGAATCCAGTTTCCAGTCCATTTGCGGAATTGATAAAAACTGCGGCCCAACCCAATAGCGCTCAATCTCGGCAGGCCAGACATTTTCAACTGTTTTTGGCGTTTTTATGCAAGATGTAAGCATCAATAAAAACAGCAGTATATAAAAATATTTCTTCATTTTATGATATTATTAATGCCGGAGATTAGTTTACAACCCATAAGCCAAACAGACTGCAATGATTAAACTTCATTATATCCAAAACAATTTTCAACATGATCGTTCACTATCTAAAATCATTTACAGGAAAGCTTTTTAATGAAAAGATTAATAATAGGACTTTGCATCCAGTAGAACATTTTTTCCGCTTTGATAAAGCGCATAATTAAACCCGGGTTGCAAGCTGTAGCCACCTGTTTCGCCATTTTTGTTTACGGCAATGTATCCTACCTGAAACTTTTTATTTTCGGGAAGTTTGTGAACGATACGAAGTACTGCTGCTTCGCAGGCTTGTTGTGGCGACATGCCATTACGCATAAACTCAACCACTAAAAAAGAGCCTAAAGTTTTTAGCACCAGCTCACCCATTCCTGTTGCGGTGGCAGCACCCACTTCATTATCAACAAACAAACCGGCTCCTATAATGGGAGAATCCCCTACCCGGCCATGCATTTTAAACCCCATCCCACTAGTAGTGCAAGCCCCGGCCACATCGCCATTTTTATTTACCGCCAACAAACCGATGGTATCGTGATATTTATTGGGTTCGTTTTCCCAGTTAATTACCGGGTCGTATTTTGCCGTTTTCAGCCACTCCTTCCAGTCTTTTTCAGCACCGGGTGTTAAGAGGTTCTCTTTTTTAAAGCCCTGCTCCAGAGCGAACTGTAATGCACCTTCACCCACCAGCAATTCGTGTGGTGTATCTTCCATCACCTTTCTGGCCACCGAAACAGGATGTACAATATGTTCTAAAAATGCCACCGAACCAGCATTTCCATCAGGACCCATAATAGAGGCATCCAGCGTAACAAATCCATCTCGGTCAGGCATCCCCCCCAGTCCCACGCTGCGATTTTCCGGATCCGCTTCCGGCACCCAAACACCATGCTCCACGGCATCCAGCACGCCGCCACCATCTTCAAGCACTTTCATGGCAGCATCGTTGGAAGGCAACCCATGCCGCCAGGTTGAAATAATAACAGGAAGTTCTCTCCTAACGCTCAACCCTTTGCCCATAGAGCGCACCGACTTAGGCAGTATGCCCATCATTCCCGCTGCCGTGGCAGCACCTATAAATTTTCTTCTATTTATCATTATCCGGTTTTATATAGCAATTCTTCACCACTCAAAAACAAATAATAACCCTCTTTTGATTTCAACATCCCAAAATTTACAGCGTTTTTATTGTTTTGGTTATTTACAAAAGTAGCAAATAATCTGTATGGCAAAAAATATCGCAAATCCATTTCGGTATTGTAAATTAAATTATTTACAGTTGTTAAAAGCATGAGATATCTTAGTAAGGCATTGCTACCTCACCTTATAGGGCTTATGGCCATTGACCCCGTAAAAGGCAAGATAGAGGTAACTAAATAGTGGCACAATTAACGAAAGGTGAACGCCAATGCCATCGGCCATTACGCCCATGATTACCGGCAAAATAGCACCCCCCAAAATCATCATCACCAGTAGCGAAGAGCCCTGGCTTGTATGTTTACCAAGTCCTGTGATGGCCAATGTAAAAATATTTGACCACATAATTGAATTAAACAACCCAATACCGATAACACTCCAGATGGCAATGGCTCCTGAATTTGTAAGCGCCACGGTTAACAGCCCCAAATTCACCAAGGCAAAAACAAACAGCGTCCGATGGGGCAAAGAGTTACCTAAAGCGAAGGCAAGCAAGTTTAAAACAAGGAAACCACCATAAATCAAGGCGATATCAAAACCATCAAGAAAGCCAATAACGACAAACGACAATAGCGCAATCCCAATCATGTAAAGGTATTTCAATAACTTATTCTTGATATCACTCAGCGACACTGCCCCCAAAAACCGGCCAATCATTTGTCCTCCCCAGTAAAAAGCCACCATTTTGCTGGCATCAACCTCCGACAGTCCCCCAATATCAGGCAATCCGAGATAGCTGATCATCATGCTCCCGATACTCACCTCGCCACCCACGTACATAAAAATAGCAGCCATCCCAAATACAAGTTGCCGGTACTTTAACGCGCCAAAGCCAATTTTTTCATCTTCCCTGTGTGTAAATCGCGGCAACGGCGTTATCAAAATATAAACCGCCATCAATAAAAAGAGCGCACTAAAAACCAAATAGGGAATTTTTACAGCATCGGAACCCACAGCATCTTTAAAAAAGGTAAAAATCAAGTAGCCACCGATTACAGGCCCGATGGTGGTTCCCAGCGAATTAAAACCCTGAGCCAGGTTCAGCCTGGAAGAGGCAGATTTTTCAGAACCGAGAATGGCAACATAAGGATTGGCCGCAATTTGTAACAGGGTAAACCCAAGTCCCATTACAAATAAAGCCGAAAGAAAAAAACCGTAATTATGAAACTGCGCTGCAGGATAAAAAAGGAGTGCACCCAGAGCAGACACAATTAACCCAATAATGATTCCTTTTTTATATCCCATCCTGTTGATAGGGTCGCCATTGGTAAACGAGATGATAAAGTAAACAAGCGACCCCACGAAGTAGGCCGTAAAAAAGGCAAACTGAACCAGCATAGCTTTGGTATGATTCAGGTCGAAGGCATCTTTTAGATAAGGAATCAGAATATCGTTCATCACCGTCATAAACCCCCACATAAAGAAGAGGAAGGTTAAACTAATAAATGCAGATGTGTATTTTTTACTCAAAGGTTGATTGTCCATACTATGATGATGAATTATAAAAAGCAAACTTATAAAAATATCTCCATCAAAGGCTCTTTATTGCAGCCAATAAAAAAGCCTCCGGTTTGGAGGCTTTTTTTTACAATATCAATCGTTGAGTTTCAACTTTTACAACTTTCCCGTTTCAAATAAGATGAGTCTTTCGCACTACCAAAACTGCTGAAATTAGCAAAACTGCCACTATTATCCCGGTTGTTCCTAATGGTACGGGAGCTGGTGAGTCTGTCATATCAGCAGCATTTCGTGCTGTAATATAAATACCAGGAGAGGGATCACTATCACGTTCATTGGCAACACCCACAATATCCTGTTGAGCTGAAGGAATTGTTGTTCCAATATAATCACGGTTCCAAAAAGTAGCTTTAAAATTCATTACAACCGGAGCAGGATCAGAAACCGGATAAATACCAAAATTTGCAAACGTTGATCCAGCATCAGTAAAAGTTAAATTATTAATTTGGATTAGTTGTGATTCATAGTCTTCAAAATGTGCAAGAAACTCAGATACAGTAATTACACTTGGAATAATAACATTACCTGTTGAAGTTGGAGAACCCGGATCAGCCGATGGCTTAAATTGAAGCATTCCCTTATAGGTGGTTAGTACTCCTGTAATTCCGGTTATGCCATCACCTATAGAATACGACGTTGTAATAACTCCGTCATTATCATCAAGCAGGATAGCAGCAGTTGCATCCTGAATAAATTTTTGGTTTCGATAGCTTTGCTGAAAAGTTAACAAAACTTCACCTGTAAGCTGATAGGATGTTGTTCCGTCCACTACTTGAGTACGGAGAGCTGCGAGATTAGAGATCGATATTGGCTGCCCCGAAACATAAACACTCAGCACTAAAAAAGATGCTGTCAAAAGTAAAGAAAGATTTCTCATGATAAATTGTTTTTAGAGAATTTAGTGACCAATATTGATCGGGAAAACAGATAACAAAAAAGAGATTATATTACTTCTTCTCAAAGATAACCTAAAAATACGACGACACTATTTAGAATTCTTCTAAATTTATCACCTTAAACTTTCTTATACAAAACGGTAGCACTTGCCTGAGCCGTAGGCATAATCAACAAGTCGTTGATATTTACATGAGGGGGTAATGTTGTAACGTAAAAAACAGAATTGGCGACATCCTCAGGGCGTAGTGGTTCAAAACCCTTGTAAACATTGTCAGCCTTCTCCTTATCGCCCTTAAACCTGACGATGGAAAACTCGGTTTCTACGGCACCGGGGGCAATCTGCGTTACCTTGATACCTGCCTGCACCGTGTCTATACGAATTGCCCTGGTCAGTGCATCAACAGCAAATTTGGTTCCGCAATAAACATTTCCGTTGGGGTAAACCTCTTTGCCGGCGATGGAACCAATGTTAATAACGTGGCCGCTTTTTCGCTTCACCATTCCCGGAAGGATAGCCCTTGTAACATACAACAAACCTTTAACATTGGTATCAATCATTCGTTCCCAATCGTCGGTTTCTCCATCCTGAATGGTTTCCAAACCAACAGCAAGGCCCGCGTTATTGATTAGGATGTCGATTTTACTCCATTCCCCGGAAAGGGCAGCTAATGAAGAAAAAACCGTTTCCTTATCACGAACATCCATTTGAATGGTTTTTACGTTGACGGCAAACTCTTTTTGTAATAATGTCGAGATTTCTTCAAGCCGGTCAACACGACGGCCTGTAAGAATAAGGTTATTGCCATCGGCAGCAAATTTTTTGGCGCAGGCCAGGCCGATACCGCTGGTGGCTCCGGTGATTAAGATTAATTTCATGTGTTTATAATTTTATTATGTATTAAATCTGTGTTATTTATGTTATGCCTGTCTGCCATCCCTGACTCTTCTATCTAATTTTAACCATTCGTTTTTTGCTTACATATTTAGTGGTGCCGGCACGGGTTTCAACCCAACAGGTATCGCCTGAAACCTTATAAATATGAACAAAGAGTCTGATTGTTTTATCCGGCATTTTTAGTCCTGCCGGACGATGATAAATTTTTTTCAATGTTAACTCATAATGGCACTCATCATCCCAGCGTATATAGAAATCGGTTGAAATAATTGATTTTTCAGCCGTTTCGGTTTGAAGGGTATCATTACGAGTAATAAAGTAGTTAGGAGCGTTTGCATCCAAAAGTTTAAATGTACCGGTCTTGAAGTCTGCACATTTCAATTGCTGAGAGAACACGACAGTTGTTGTCAATATTAATCCGGCAGCAAAATAAAATCGCGGGGGTTTCATAAAAGGCTATTATTTGGCAGCAAGATAAAAAGAATTTAGCTTTTCGATAAAGTAAGGCACAAAAAAAGGAGCCAATAGCTCCTTTTTTTGTTTATTTAATCCGAATCAGTGTTAATAAAGCCAATGCTTATTTTACAATTGAATTTACCAGGTCAGCTGCTTCGCTAAGCTCGATGGCAGAATAAACTTTCAAGCCCGATTTATCAATAAGCTTTTTACCCTCTTCGGCATTGGTTCCCTGAAGCCTTACAATAATCGGCACTTTAATATCGCCAATATTGGTATAAGCATCAACAATACCTTGGGCAACACGGTCGCAACGAACGATGCCGCCAAAAATATTAACCAGAATGGCTTTTACATTGGGATCTTGCAAAATGATACGAAAAGCCTGTTCAACACGCTTAGCATCAGCAGTACCACCCACATCAAGGAAGTTGGCAGGATCGCCACCCGACATTTTAATAATATCCATGGTAGCCATGGCAAGTCCGGCACCGTTAACCATACAACCCACGTTTCCGTCGAGTTTTACAAAGTTAAGGTCGTATTTTCCGGCTTCAACCTCCATGGGGTTTTCCTCGGTAATATCGCGCATCTCGGCAATATCTTTATGACGGTACAGCGAGTTGTTATCAATCACCACTTTCGCGTCAGCAGCATATATCTTACCATCGGCGGCCTTAATTACCGGGTTGATTTCAAAAAGGCTTGCATCAGCACCTGTATAAGCATTGTAAATGGCGAAAGCAAATTTTGTCATTTCTTTAAAAGCAGTACCACTTAATCCCAGGTTAAAGGCGATACGGCGAGCCTGGAAACCGGTCATACCCACTTTCGGGTCGATGATTTCGTGATAAATTTCGTCAGGTGTCTCTTTGGCAACCTGCTCGATGTTCATTCCTCCGCGAGGTGAATACATCACCATGTTACGACCTTCATCACGATTCAACAGAATACTCAGGTAATACTCTTCAACAGGGTCAGGACCAGGATAATAAATATTTTGTTCAATCAATACTTTACGAACCAGTTTTCCCTCTTTTTTTGTTTGAGGTGTTACAAGGTGCATTCCAATGATTTGCTCAGCATATATTTTAACTTCGTCAAGACTTTTGGCAATTTTTACGCCACCGCCTTTTCCGCGGCCACCGGCGTGAATTTGAGCTTTAACAGCCCACTTATCGGAACCGGTTTCTTCTTGAATTTTTTTGGCAGCTTCAACCGCCTCTTCTGCATTATTGGCAACTATTCCAAAAGGAACGGATACTCCATATTTTTTTAAAATGGATTTACCCTGATATTCATGTAAGTTCATACTATTAAAACGTTTATGTTTTCTATTTTTTTCGAGCTCCCAAAATTAGAATATTTATTATGACTTCAACCTATTATAGAACGAAAGATTTGATATTTATCCAATTTAGAACAAGTTTTAAATTGAAGTAGCTGAATATTAATCAAAATTGAGTTTAAAAGGATACCTTTCTAAACTTCATAAGTTTTTCCCTCTTCCGAAAGGATGGTAGCGGGGAAAACCTCTTTAGCTTCGGCAAGAAGATGATCTTTTTCTTTAAAACGAGCCGAAAAGTGCCCCAACATTAACTTTCCGGCATGAGCCTTTTTGGCAATTAACGCCGCCTGTGCTGCTGTTGAATGAAATTTATCCATAGCCTTTTGTTCCTGTTCGTTATCGAAAGTAGCCTCATGGTACAGCAAATCTACACCCTGAATAAACGGGATAACTTTTTCGAAATAGGCCGTATCGGAGCAATAGGCATACGAGCGAGGAGGGTAGGGATCATTGGTAACTTCCATATTTGAAATACGCCGGCCATCCTCCGCTTCGTAATCGGCACCACTTTTCACTACGTGCATTTGCTCGATGGAGGGGTTAAACTCATCGATAAATGACCTTTTTAGTTTTCTATCCCCAAGCTTTTCTTTAAAGATAAACCCAAAGGTTGGAATCCTGTGTTTTAATGAAAAATGAAATACTTCAAGGTTTTTATCGGTATAGAGTGGCTCGCTAAAGTTTTGTCCCAGATTATGAAACAGCAGCGAATAAGACAAATTGCTTTTTGAAACCTCCAGTTGTATTTCAATTACCTGCTTTAAATCTTCAGGTGCATAAATATTTAGCGGCTGTTTTCTACCGTACAGATGCAGCGTGTTTAGCAACCCTATCAACCCAAAAAAATGGTCGCCATGCAGATGGCTGATAAAAATATGGTTCAAGTGTCGGTGACCCGTTTTAAAATCAATCATCCGCATTTGGGTACCCTCACCACAATCAACCAAAAACCTTTTGCTTCCGTAAGTTACAAGCTGTGCCGAAGGATTTTGAAAAGAGGTGGGAACAGCCGAGCCATTGCCTAAAACTGTTACGGTAAAAGGATTCATGAAATTATACTATTTGAAAGAAAATTTATAACAGAAAAGCGCCTACACCCAATAATCAACGGCAGCTGACTTTTCCATGGTATCTTTCAGAAAGTCAAGCACCTTAACGTGCTCAGGATGGATGCGGTAACTGTTCAAACCGGCCTCATCATCAAAATCGGCAATAAGTACCACATCGAAAGCGGAAAGGCGTGTATTTATGTTGATTCCTACTTCCATGCGTTTTAGTGAATCCACCGATTTTTCAAGAGCAACAAGTATTTTTTTCAATTTATCGGAAGTTTCAGAAACAGATTCCCTGTCTTTAAACTTCACCATTACAATATGACGCAACATAAAAATTAAAGTTTATTTTTTTTCAGGTAATCCTTTAGCCGTTTAATAGCAATTTTAAACCAAACGGTGTAGTTGGCCGGATTTTTTTCGATATCGGCATAAAGCTCCCCCGGCCATATATATTTCCAATCACCCACTTCATCAGGATTTGGTGTTGGCTTTTTATCGCAGGTTCCGATAAAAACCTGATCGAACTCATGCTCGGTCAATCCTCCGCCCACATCGGCTTTATAGATAAACGAAAAGGCCTCCTCCAATTCACAATCAAACCCCATCTCTTCCATCAATCTTCGATGAGCAGCCTCAGTAATTTTTTCACCGGTACGCGGGTGACTGCAGGTAGTGTTTGTCCACAAACCAGGCGAATGATATTTTTCTTCAGCACGACGCTGCAACATCATCTGTCCTTCAGAATTGAAAATGAAAACAGAAAAAGCCCGATGAAGTTCTCCTCTCTCATGGGCTTCCATCTTTTCCATAGTCCCAAGAGGTTGATTATTTTTATTAACAAGTACTACGTATTCTACTGGCATTTATTCCTATTTAATTTAATTCAACAAATATATAAATATTATAAATACACTACCTAAATAAAAGGTTCTTTCATGTCAAACCTGATAAAATTCAGAAATTCATGTGCTATCTTTGCAAAATCAGTAAATAGGAAAATCCGATGATTGTTACTACTTTTGTCAGCTTAAATTTTTTTGACAAAAAAGTTACAAACATGATAACTATTTCGCGGGAAGCACTTACATGTGTAGATATGCAGGCGTTACTTTTTAATGAAGGTAAGATTTCAATCGACAAGACAACGCTGGAGAGGATTGACAGAAGTTTCCGTTTTTTAATCGACTTTTCCAAAGACAAAATTATATATGGAATCAATACCGGTTTTGGCCCCATGGCACAGTATCGGGTGGAGCAGGAAGATTTAATCAGGCTGCAATATAACCTGATACGCAGTCATGCGGCAGGGAGCGGAAAACCCTTGAACCCCATCCAGGTTAAGGCAGCCATGATTGCCCGGCTCAAAACGTTGTCGTTGGGCTATTCAGGCATTCATAAGGATGCGGCCATTGTTTTGGAGCAACTTATTAACAACAACATAACGCCCTTTATTCCTGAGCATGGAGGCGTGGGTGCCAGCGGCGATTTAGTACAACTCGCGCAACTGGCGCTGGTCATTATTGGCGAAGGAGAAGTTTTTTACCAAAATGAGCGCCTTAAAACGGAGGATGTTTTTAAGGCACTTAATATACGCCCTCTGCAAGTCCATTTACGCGAAGGACTGGCTTTGATTAACGGCACTTCGGTTATGACCGGCATTGGGTTTGTCAATCTCTTTAAAGCAAAACATCTCGTAAATTGGTCGCTGGCAGCCTCCGCCATGATTAATGAGCTGGTAGAATCGTTCGACGATCATTTTTCGGAGGAGCTGAACGGAACCAAAAAACATAAAGGACAACAGGTTATTGCCGAAGGGTTACGAGTCTTTTTAAATGATAGCAAGCTGATTCGCAAGCGCGAAGACCATCTGTACAACGGCCGTCACAGCGAAAAGGTAATCAAACAAAAAGTGCAGGAGTATTACTCATTACGGTGTGTTCCCCAAATTTTGGGTCCGGTTATCGACACACTTACCTATGCCAAAACCATTCTCGAAGGAGAAATAAACTCGGTAAACGATAATCCCATCATCAATTTTGAAAAAGGAACAGTTTACCATGGTGGAAATTTCCATGGCGATTACGTTTCGTTTGAAATGGATAAAGTAAAAACAGCCATCACCAAACTCTCCATACTGGCCGAGAGGCAGTTGAATTTCCTGTTAAACAGCAAGCTCAACGAAATATTGCCTCCCTTTGTAAACCTTGGAACTCTTGGGCTAAATCTGGGCATGCAGGGAGCACAGTTTACGGCTACCTCCACCGTTGCCGAAAACCAGAGTTTATCATTTCCAAACTATGTCCACAGTATTCCCAACAACAACGACAACCAGGATGTTGTTAGCATGGGTACCAATTCGGCCTTAATTGCCGACAAGGTAATTAACAACACGTTTGAAGTGCTGGCCATTGAATTAATGACACTCTCACAGGGATTTGCCAAACTTGAGCTGGAAGAAAAAGCATCCACCCGCACCCGTAACATCCTTGACAAAATACGCTCCATATTGCCGGTATTTAAAGAGGATAGTACCTTGTACCGACAAATTGCCAAGCTTACCGACTATTTAAAAAACAACGATATCCAACTTGTTGAATTATGAAATATGCACTAGTAACAGGAGGATCAGGAGAAATAGGGAAAGCCATCTGTGAAAAGCTTGCCGCGATGAGTTATTATGTGCTCATCAACTATAACAGCAATAAAGATAACGCGTTAAAAACCCTCGAAAGTCTGGTAGCCAATGGAGGCAGCGGCGAGATTATTCAATTTGACGTTTCCGACCGTCAAGCCGCATCAAACAACATTGAAAGCTGGAAAAAGCAACATCCTGATTCCTATATTTCCGTGTTGGTTAACAATGCCGGTATCAACAAGGACAACCTAATGTTGTGGATGGAAAATGAGGAGTGGGACAGCGTTATCAATACCAATCTGAACGGTTTTTTTAACGTAACCTCAGGTCTGTTAAAGGATATGGCCTTAAACAAATTTGGAAGAATTATCAACGTGGTATCCTTGTCAGGGGTAAAGGGACTTCCGGGACAAACCAATTATTCGGCAGCCAAAGCAGGTATTATCGGAGCCACGAAGGCTCTGGCACAGGAGATGGGACGTAAAAAGGTTACCGTCAATGCGGTAGCCCCCGGTTACATTCGTTCGGAGATGACGAAATCGCTGGATGAAAAGCAACTAAAGAAATTAATACCTGTTAACCGCTTTGGCTACGCCGTGGAAGTTGCTGATTTGGTAGCATTTCTGGCATCGGAAAAAGCAGGATACATTACCGGTGAGGTGATAAATATTAACGGGGGATTGTACACTTAAGGAGTTTGGAGTGTAGAGTGAAAGAGTGGAGTGGAAAATTGGGATAAAATTAAGGTTGAAATTAGGACAAGTTTTATAAAAATATGGAACGAAGAGTAGTCATTACGGGCATGGGAGTTTATTCTGTTATCGGAAAAAACCTACAGGAGGTAAAAGATTCATTGTATCAGGGGAAATCGGGCATTGGCATTGACCCCGAACGTGAAGCCATGGGTTTCCGGTCGTATCTTACCGGACTAATAGAAAAGCCCACCTTAAAAGGGATATTACCCCGCCGGCAACGGATTGGCCTGGCCGAACAGGGAAAATATGCTTATCTCGCCACGATGGAAGCAGTCGGCAATGCAGGACTTGATGTATCGTGGTTTCAGGATCATGAAGCAGGCATTTTATACGGAAACGACAGCTCAGCTGTTCCGATTATCGAAGCTGCTGACATTTTACGTGCCCGCAAAGAAACTGCCCTGATAGGCTCCGGCTCCATCTTCCAATCGATGAACTCGACAGTTAGCATGAACCTGTCGGTTATTTTAAAGCTGAAGGGTGTTAACTTTACCCTGAGCGGTGCCTGTGCCAGCGGCTCTCATGCCATTGGAGTAGGATACATGTTTATTAAACAGGGGTTGCAAGATATGATTGTATGTGGTGGCGCACAAGAAGTAAATGCGCTGTCGATGGGAAGTTTCGATGCTATTGCCGCCTTTTCAACACACCACGACGAACCCACCAAAGCTTCCCGCCCTTTTGACCGCGACCGTGATGGTTTAATTCCGAGCGGAGGAGCTGCCACCATTATCATCGAAAGCTACGAATCGGCTGTAAAACGTGGTGCTCCCATTATTGCCGAAATTTTGGGATACGGATTCTCCTCCAACGGCGAGCATATTTCCGTTCCCAATGTGGATGGGCCTGTCCGATCCATTAAAAGATCGTTGGAGCAAGCCGGCCTGAAACCGGAAGAGATCGACTACCTTAACGCCCATGCCACCTCAACCCCTGTTGGTGATAGCAACGAGGCGCAAGCCATTCATCAGGTTTTTAAGGGAACCAATGTCCCTGTCAGTTCCACCAAAGGGATGACCGGACACGAAATGTGGATGGGTGGTGCATCGGAAGTAATTTACTCCATGCTGATGGCTCAAAACAATTTTATCGCCCCTAATATAAACTTCGAAAACCCTGACGAACACTCGGCAAAACTAAACATAGTAACCAAAACCCGGGAAGCAACAATCGACACCTTCATATCAAACTCCTTTGGCTTTGGAGGAACCAACAGCACCCTCATAGTAAAGAAACTATAGTATTTATGTTAATAAACAAAAGCCGTTGCCTTTTTGCCAATCAGTACCGGCTCATTGTTGCCATAAATCAAATCGGATAGCTCTACTTTATAAAAAGTGTTTGTTTGAAGGTTTTTTTCACGGATAACAATCGGAATATAATTTTCGCCATAGCCGGTAGCAAAACCTTCGTCGTTAATACGCTCTACCAATACAACTTGTGTTTTTCCAATAAAATTACGACGGTAACTTTCCCGCATCTTTTCCGAAAGCTTCCGAACCCTTTCGCTACGTTCGGTTTTAATATCACCGTGAATCTGTTCCGGCAAACGCTCGGCACGTGTTCCCTTACGCACAGAATACTTAAAGGTATGGATATGTCCGAAATTTATTCGCTCCGACATGGCTAAGGTGTCTTCGATATCCTGCTCGGTTTCACCGGGAAAGCCCACAATAATATCGGTAGTGATGTTAAAACCCGGCACCTCCTCGCGCAATTTCATGGTCATCAACTCGAACAGCTCACCGGTGTACATACGGCGCATTTTTTTTAAAATGGTTTCCGATCCACTTTGCAAGCAGAGGTGTATATGTGGCGTGAGTTTATGATGATGAAACAGTTTGAAAAAACTATCGGTAAAACCATCGGGTTCCATACTGGAGATACGAACCCTGAAGTTGCCCGGAATAGTCAGAATCCGTTTAACCAGCTCCTCAAAATCGACATCATCATATTGATAGGTTCCCAAGTTAACCCCTGTGAGGACGACCTCTTTAAACCCGTAGCTAACCACCTTGCGAATGTTTTCCAACACCTCCTCCACCGGACGGCTAATGGCTCTTCCACGTACCTTGGGAATAATACAATAGGTACAGAAGTTGTTACAACCATCCTGAATTTTGATTAGCGCACGGGTATGAGCCGTGGTTTTAGCAGGTTCGTAATTAAACACATCTTTTTCAAAAAGATCAGGATCGGCGGTTTCACCGGCAAAATGTGCTTCCACCAACTCAACAATAGAGGTTTTATGATCGTTGTCAACCACGTAATCCACCTTGTCGCTCTCCTGTAGTTGTTCTTTGTAATTGGTAGCCATGCAACCGGTTACTATCTTCACCGAATTGTCGTGTAATCGTTTGGTGCGGTTCATCACCCTTTTCGACTTTTGGTCGCTCTGGTTGGTAACCGTACAGGTGTTGATAATATACACATCAGCTTCGGCATTCACGTCATCGGTAACCTCGTATCCTTTGGCAGAAAATTCCGACATCAGCGAATCAGTTTCAAACAGGTTAAGCCTGCACCCCAGTGTTTTAAAAGCTATTTTTGTCATGCGCTAACAGGTATTAACTACGAACAACAATTTCCCCTTCTGTGGAAAAAGGAGCAGCGGAAGTAACTCTAACATTTACATATTGACCAATCAGGCCTTCATCGTCGGAGGCAAACCTGACGATAATTTTTCCTTCGGTTAAGGCCGAAAGAAAGCCCGGTTTACGATCTTTTCCACGCACCAGCACCTTGAAGGTTTTACCAGCCATACCCTTGTTGTATTCCAACGAGTGTTTCATTAACTCATCGGTAAGTTTGTGGTAACGCTCTTTTTTTACCTGAACAGGAATATCATCAGGCCACTCATGGCTGGCCGCTCCCGGACGGGGCGAATACTGCGCAATGTACGCCATGTTATATTTAAACTCCTCCATGGCTTTGCGGGTATTTTCAAACTCCTCTTCCGTTTCTCCGGTAAAGCCAACGATGATATCGGTAAACAAAGTAGCTTCGGGTATCAACCTCCGAATGGTTTGAACAATATGACGATATTGTGCCAAATCGTGGCTGCGGTGCATACGTTTCAGCATAGCATCATCACCCGACTGTACCGGCAGGTGAATCTGTTTGGCCAGACATTTGTATTTTGAAATCACTTCAATAACTTCATCAGTCATATCCTGCGGGTGGGGTGAAGTAAAATAGAGCCAAAAGTTATTGGGACTCTTGTTTCCAATTTCGCCAATGCTATTAAGCAGCTCCGGAAAGCTTATCTCCTCCCCTTTTTTATCCAGCCCGTACGAGTTTACATTTTGTCCTAAAAGAGTAATAGACTTATACCCGCTGTCAACCAAATTTTTCACCTCGCGAAGGATGTCTCGCGAAGGTCTGGAGACCTCTCTGCCACGGGTGTATGGAACCGCACAATAAGTACAAAACTTGTTACAACCATTTTGGATGGGCACATAAGCCTCAAACCCTGAACCATATTTTGGTTTGATATGCCAAAACTCCTCAATCCCCTTATCAGGGCGTGGCAGCACTTTTTTCTTTTTCACACCGGAAGCATTAACCACTTTAAATGGAACAGCATGCTCCTTTGGTTTTTCTTCAGGAAGATTCAGTATTGTTTCAAATTCGCTATCGAGCGTTTGGGTTCCTACCGGCGTAACCACACCATACTGTCGAATCATGTTGGGCAGCTCCGGAAGCTCACTCATGGTGAACACCAAATCGAACAACTTCAAAAACTTTTGCTCATCGGCCGGCAAAACACAACCGGTAACAAAAGTGAGTATGTTTTTTTTGTCCTTCAGCTTGTTCCACTTTATGATGCGTGTATAAACTTTATCAATGGCTTTTTGGCGTACCGAGCAAGCAATAATTCCCACGATGTTTGCTTCGTTTTCATCTTCCGTTGCCTCGTAACCCAACCCTTCCAATACCTTCTGCACCCGCTCGCCATCCGAAATATTCATCTGGCAACCCAGTTGCAATATATAGTATTTCATAAATAATGTCTTATTACAAATTCATTTTCAAACAATTGAAAGATAGTGTTAATTATTTGAGAGGGCAAAAATAGGTAATTCATCCTGTTTAGAATAATTTCAAATTGAATATTACAATTTTTTATACTTTTACCTATTAATAAAAGGTCTCAATTATGAGTGATAGAAACAACGATTTAGAGAGTTTATCAAGACTGCGGGAAATTATTTTTGGTGAGCAAATGACAAAGCTGGAAGAAGAGATTAAAAATCTTTCATCCGACAGTAAAATTAATTTTGAACGACTTTCGAACGAGTTTACTCGTTTGTTGGATGAAAAAGAAGATCACTTTAACACGCTAATGCAAGAGCAAAAGGAAGCTTTTGAACAACAGCTTCAGAAGCTGGAAAAAACCAAAGCCGACCGTAAAAAATTGGCGGAAACGCTCCGAAATCTGGCCAACTCATTTGACAATCAAGACTAATCTTTATAGATTCATTTTATGAGCGACAAGGATTTTATAAACGTACTCAACAAGGCTCAATTATCAGAACTGAGAAGAATCATTACCGGTTTGGATGAAGAAGATCTGTCCAGACTAAATAACCTCATCAAAGATCCTGATGCCTTTTCCGATCATATTATAGAGTTTCTTCCTCTCTCTATAAAAAAACTTATTTCCAGTCATCAGGTTACCCTCGACGAGATAACCCCATTTATTGAACAGGCCATACAAGCCAGCATTAAAGCCAACCCACAAAAATTTGCCAATATCCTCTATCCGGTTATGGTTCCTGCTATCAGAAAAGCGGTGGCAGAGGATATTAAGCGCATGCTCGATAGTGTTAGCTCGTCAGTTGATAACAGTTTTTCAGTAAAAAGAATCGGGTGGCGACTACAATCCATCTTTTCAGGAAAAAGCTATGGCGAAATTGTCCTCTCGCACGCCTTTATCTACCGCGTTCGTGAAGTCTTTCTAATTCACACCGAAACCGGATTGTTGCTTTTGGATATAACCGACGAAAGAGGCGGCTTGTCGAACAATGCCGACATGGTTTCGTCGATGCTGACTGCCATTAAAGATTTTGCTCAGGATTCGCTCAATGTTGACCGCTCAAAAAGCGACCTGAACACCATTCAAATGGGTGAATATACCATTTGGATTGAGCCGGGCCCCTACGCCATTGTTGCCGCCATTATTGAAGGACGCCCACCCGAAGAGCTAAAAGTTATTCTTAAAGAAGCCATTGAGGCTGTTCATGTTAACTTTGATCATGAACTTAAAACCTTCGACGGTGATACCGATACTTTTAAAAAGAGTGAACGATTTCTTCAATCATGCATCAAGCAGCAGGAAAAAGAGCAGAAAAAAAAGAAACCTATCGCCTCAACATTGCTTTTATTGATTCTGTTAAGCGCTTTGGGTTATTGGATTTACACTTCTGTTGACAGCAACATCAGGTTTAATCATTTTGTTAAATATGCTGAAAATCAACCAGGTATTGTTATTAATAAACTGGAAAAACAAAATGGGAAACATGTTGTTTACGCGCTGAAAGACCCTTTATCCGAAAACCCGTACAACTATTCCGGACAGTTTGGTTTCGACTCGTCGAACCTGCAGTTTAAGTTTAAGTCGTACCTATCGCTGGAGAAAGAAATCATTTTAAAGAGATCTTCTATCCTATTGCAAGCTTTTAATAATGAAAGTATTCATTTATCAAACGGCATCATCTATTTAAAAGGAAACTTCCGGCAAACAGAAGCCGATTCAATGAAAGCATTACTCATGCATCTTCCCGGAATTGATAGTATTAATTTCGATAGCATCGTAAAAAACCAACCGTTCCGCGCAGTAATCAACAAAAGTGTTTTTAATATTGAAAAGTATTATTTTGTTTTCAAGTACAATACGTTCAAACTTGATTCATCTCAAAAAATAAAATTTACCAAACTTATCAAGAACATTAAAAATGTTTATGATTTTAATTTCAAAAACGATTCAATACCGGTAATTGTTGTTATAGCCCACACTAGTAGAGCCGGAAACGCCGAGGGCAATAAAATTGTAGCTTTTAACAGAGCCAAGCAATTTATCGATTTAATGGTAGCAGCCGGAATACCAATGGAAACACTCGTTCCAACAGTTAGTTATAAAGAAGAGGAGAAAGATGCATACCCGCTCAGGTCGGTATCGTTTAAAGTTAAATTTGTTAAACCGGAAGAGTTATGATAAAAAAGAAGATATGCATGTTGGGGGCTTTTGCCGTTGGCAAAACCAGTTTGGTTCAACGTTTTGTTAATAGTATTTTCTCGGAAAAGTATCAAACAACCATCGGCGTTAAAATCGACCAAAAGTTGGTTCAGACAGGAGATACAGAAGTTAACTTAATGCTTTGGGATATCCATGGAGAAGACAACTATCAAAAAGTTAAGCCCTCCTACATAATGGGTGCATCGGGTTATTTTGTGGTGGTGGATGTTACACGCGAGGAAACCCTTGGGGTAGGATTAAATCTACAGAAGATGGCTAACGAGATGAGCAAAGGTGCTCCTTTTATCGTGCTCATAAACAAAACCGATTTACCCCAATCGGAATGGTATATTAGCGAGACATCCATAAACGAACTCAAAGATAAAGGTCTTGAGATAATCCTCACCAGTGCAAAAGAGGGAACCGGTGTGGAAGAGGCCTTTTCGAGGTTAACTGAATTAATGATAAATAAATAGACTCCCATGCTAAAAGATTTACCACTAAAGATTGTTGAATATCTGGTAGAAGAAATTCCACCATACAGCGGTTTACTTATGATAAAAGTTGATAACCGAGGCGTTGTTAAAAACTGGAAAGGAAACCCAAAAGAATATCTCGGAGGCAAACTGACTGAAAATGAAAGTATTGAAGAACTTGTTCCCGCACTAAATGGCATTTGTCCTTTTGACAAAGGATCAGTTAAACTTACGAAATTACAGCTTAAAAATAAATATTGTGATATTCATGTTGTTAAGGAAAATGGACACTACTGGATAATCTTTATCGATCAAACCCGCGAGGTTGACAGCCTTAAAAGCCTGCTACAAAACATGAATGAAGAGCAGCTGAAAGGTAGAGGCAACAAAACTAACTCCAAAGAGATGCCTTTTCGGCATCTTGACAAACTCAATTTTGCCACCTTTTTGCGAAAAGATGATGGTTCTTTTAGTCTGCAGCCTAACACCCCGGGGTGGATAAAAAAGCACGCTTTTTATAATAAGGCATCAGGAAGCATTGATCCTATATCCACTTTTCCGTTTCTTGAAATCTTTATTCTGGAAGTGGAGGAATTTTGGAAAGAAAATAAGGAGAGCTATGTTGTTTCAGAAACCTGGAGTGAAACATTCGCCGGAAAAGATCACTATTTACGAGCCTACGCCACCAACCTCAACAACAGCAACTATCTGTTCCTTAAATCGTTTATCCGCGAAGGTGTTGAAGAACAAAATCTGTTGCAGGCCTTTCGCGATAGCAGCCTGGCCTTTGACAAACTTGCCAAAACTGAAAAAAAACTGAAAGAGCTTTTGGTATATAAAAATAAGTTCAACTCGATTATTTCGCACGATTTAAGAGCTCCTATTGCTGCTGTACTCGGGGTAGTAAATGTTTTAACCACCGACGAAGAAGAGATAGGAAAACTCAACGAAGATTATCAAGAGCTCATCTATGGCATTAAAGATGAGATGAACCGGTTGCTCGATTACAACAACAAGTTATACCATTGGGCTAACCTGGAACTTGGAAACTTTAAACTGGAGTTTGAAACGATTTCGCTCGATGAGATTATTAAAATTGCTACCGAAACAGCCCGCGAGAAATGTAATGAAAAAAATATTGCTCTGACTATTAACGTGGAAGCCGGCTTAAAAGTCCGGGTTGACAAAACGCTGTTCCTGCAAGCCTTAAACAACCTGCTTTCCAATGCCATTAAATTTACACCAATAAGTAATTCCATCAAAATAACTGCAAAAAAAGATGACGATAAAGCCTTTATTTCTGTTGTCGATACAGGCATTGGCATGAACGACGACATGGTAAAAAATCTTTTTAAAGAATCGACCAACAACACTACGCAAGGCACTTCCGGCGAAAAAGGAACCGGTCTTGGTTTGGGAATCATTAAAAAAATTATCGAGGCACATAAATTCAAAATTACTGTAAAGTCAGTACCAGGAAAGGGAACTGTTTTTACCATCGAAATACCGGAATCAAACCTGGCATAATCCATGAACCGGCAAATAGTCCGTCTGGCTTTACCAAACATCGTTACCAACATTACGGTTCCCCTTTTAGGTATTGTTGATTTAGCCCTTATGGGACACCTCGATGACCCCGTTTATATAGGTGCTATCGCCCTTGGCAGCACCATCTTTAACGTTATCTATTCCGGTTTTTCATTTCTAAGAATGGGCAGCAGCGGCATGACCTCACAGGCTTACGGCGCTGATAAAAGAGAGGAAGTATCATTGGTTTTGCAACGATCGCTCTTGCTCGGTTTAGCATTAGCTTTAGCAATTATTCTACTACAATATCCTATCCAATGGGCCGCATTTAAATTGCTTGACGGAAGCCACAATGTTAAGCTGTTGGCACGGCAATATTTTTATATTCGAATTCTGGCTGCCCCGGCTACGCTGGGATTGTACGCCTTTTACGGCTGGTACTTAGGGGTACAAAATGCAGTAATTCCAATGATATTAGCCATTGTGGTTAACGTGGTAAATATTGCATTAAACTTTTTGTTTGTCCATGGGTTCGGGATGACGTCGGATGGCGTAGCCTGGGCCAGCGTTATTGCCCAGTACAGCGGCCTATTGTTGGCAGGATTTTTCTTTCTTATGAGATATAAGCAGTATCATATCCGTTTTTCTTTTAATCGAATTGTTGAAACGCGTGCCCTGAAACGGTTTTTTGGGGTGAACGGCGATATTTTTATTCGAACCATTATGCTATGGTTTGTACTTGCTTTTTTTACCAGCCGTTCTGCCAAAGCAGGCAACAATATTCTGGCTGTAAACACGCTGTTGTTCCAACTATTCTATTTTTTTAGCTATTTTGCCGACGGTTTTGCCTATGCTGCCGAAGCCCTAACAGGCAAAGCCAAGGGGGCTCACAAACTCGACGAAATGAAAGCCGTTATTAAAAGTGTTTTCCGCTGGGGATGGGTAATCGCCCTGAGCTTTACCCTAATATACGGTTTCGGGCTGAATCCAATTATGAAAATATTATCCGATAATCAACTTATTCTCAGCATGGCGAAACCCTATTATTTTTGGATCATCATCATGCCCCTTATCAGCATTGCAGCCTTTAACTGGGATGGAATCTTTATCGGCGCTACGGCCTCTCGTGCCATGCGAAACATCAGCATCATTGTTTCGTTGCTGGTATTTCTGCCAGCCTATTATCTTACACACACGATTTGGGGTAATCATGGACTTTGGTTTGCCTTCGATATGTTTATGATTGCCAGAGGAATTGGCATGTGGTTTTATGCAAAACGCGGGGTTTTACAAAAAGAAGTAGTTTAGTCTGTTGTTAAATTTGACTCAAGGCCGCCAGCACAGGCTCTTTTTCGGGATCGGTCATGCACAACTGAACTTTCTTTTGGAAATTATAACAGGTCATTTGCCGAATGTTCATTTTTTTACTAATCTGATACGACGAGTAGCCCGGAAGCTTACAAACAAGCAAAGCCATCTCGAATGCCTGAATCATGGGAATTTTACAGCGATGAAACGCTGTGTTTGCCGTGGCTGACTCCTCTTTCTTACAACGGGTACATCTTCGTGAATAGGGTGTCTTTCCTTTACAATAATTGGTATGGCCACATTTTTTGCAAACAAACCCGTCTTTCCACTTTAAGTCAGCAAGAAACTTTAAACAAGTCTCTTCATCCTTAAACCGCTTTCGAAGATTAAGCACCAAATCCTCATAATCTACCTTAATGTCCGCCATGCAAAATAAGTTTTGGCAAAAATACACAAAATGTCATAGTGATATTAAAGCGCTATATAAAAATAATATGTATCTTTGCCCCCGTTTTAAAGCGAAAATTTAAACAAATATCTCAATATGAAGAATTTAAGTATTCTAATAGTTCTCTTTTTTGCCGCCAATTTAATGGCTTGTTCCAACAGCAAAGGAAGCGAGAAAGAGCATAATCAGGCTAAAACAGAAGTATCGAAAGATAACAACACTACTAATGCCGCTCCCGAACATCTCACCTACGACACCTTTTTAAAAAAGGTATGGAACTTTGAAACCAATCCACAAGAGTGGGTTTACGAAGGTGATGTACCTTGCGTAATTGATTTTTACGCTACTTGGTGTGGGCCTTGTAAAAGAGTGGCGCCAATCATGGAAGAACTCGCTAAAAAGTACGATGGGAAAATAAAAGTTTACAAAATTGATGTGGATCAGGAAAAGCAACTTGCCTCGGTTTTCAGAGTTAGAAGTATCCCTTCCGTGCTGTTTATTCCTAAAAAAGGCAAACCGCAAATGCAAACCGGTGCCATGCCACGTGATGCCTATTTTAAAGTGGTAAAAGAACAATTGCTTGGTGAAAAAAGCGATAATAAATAATAGAAAATAACCAAATTACAGATAACAAATATTAGAAATGGAACATTTAACGAAACAAACATTTTTTGAAAAGGTATTCAACTTTGAAAAAAACCAGGAATGGAAATTTGAAGGCGAATTACCTTGTATTATTGATTTTTACGCTGATTGGTGTCAGCCTTGTAAAATTGTAGCTCCTATTTTGGAAGAGCTTGCCGGCGAATACGAAGGCAAAATCAACATCTACAAAATCGATACGGAAGCTGAAGTTGAATTAGCCGGTGCCTTTGGTATCAAAAGTATACCATCCATGCTATTTTGCCCTAAAGAGGGTCAACCACAGATGGCAGTTGGTGCTTTACCTAAAGAAACCCTTATTCAAGCTATCAACGATGTGTTGCTAAAATAAACAACCTCGGTAAAACAAAAAAGGCTGTGATGATAAATCACGGCCTTTTTTTATTTTTGCAAAACATGACAACCGAACGCCATACCACCTTTTTACTTTCTACCACCTTTTTGGGTCCCATCGAATATTTTTATTATTTAAACCTTGCTGACAAGGTAATTGTTGAGCAACACGAAACCTGGCTCAAACAAACCTATCGCAACCGTACAATAATTGTTACCGATAAAGGCACGCTGCCACTCACTATACCTGTTACCAAAATTAATGGCAATCATACTAAAACAAAAGATATGGTTGTTTCGTTCCGCGAAAATTGGCCTGTTAAACATTGGCGATCCATAGAAACAGCATATCAAAACTCTCCCTACTTCCTATACTATTCCGACCAAATAAAAGAGCTGCTCTTTTCCAACACACAAAACCTCGTTGAGTTAAACACCGCTCTAACAAAAGCCGTTTGCGAAATGATTGGAATTAAAACTGATATTCGCCTAAACAGTAAGTTTGTAAAATCGCCGGCAGGCAATGTTATTGACTTACGCTTTAAGCTATCCCCAAAGCAACCACCAACTATTATTACATTTCCCGAATATACTGAGGTATTTTTCGACAAACAGCCCTTTATACCCAATGCGAGTATTTTAGATTTGCTTTTTTGCCTGGGTCCCGAAAGTAAAGATTATCTGAAAAGATTAAAGCAACAATAATGCTGTTTGCTCTATTTCTTTTCCATCGCAGACTCTTTCTCCAACTTTTCAATCAGACTTAAAACCTCCTCTTTTAAAATCGTATTCTCGTACTCTTTGGTAAGCGACATTTGGTAAAAGCTCAAGGCTTTTTTATTATTTCCAAAGATGCTGTAGTAATCACCTGCCAGTTTATATCCGTAGTAATAATCGGGATTGGCATTAAGCATTCCAAAAATAATATTTTGTTCATCGGTCAATTTTTCTTTTGAGTGAATGGCTTGCTTTACCAAATCCTTTAGTTTTTTAAACTTCAAAAACCCAAAATAAGGTCTGCTATCCAAAAAGGGATCTTTGTTAATAACCTGACCGGGTTCGTCCAGAGGCTGACCCGGAGTAAGCGATTTTACATGAGTAAACACCTTGTTCAAATCGTAGCAAACATAATTACCCAGCTGCCAGGAGCTAGTGGATACCCACATTTTAAGCTGCTTTGGCTTAAAAATAACACTATGATGCGATATTAGCTGACACATGGCTTTCTCGTTTCCCAATCCGATGTTTTTATCGTTTAGTCCGGCTTTATCACGCAGCACTTCCGCTGCCTGCTCCTGTTCAAAGTCGCCTTGTTTTTCAGCCTCACGAATAAGTTGTTTGCACCGATTTTCACGATACATAGATGGCGATGTTTTTATATTCTCCAAATTCTTGGGATTGTTGGCAAAGGCAGCACTCTGATAGTGGTTAGCACAAACAATAAAATTGGTATCGGTGGTGAAAAAACCGGTTTTAACAGGTGACTTTTCAATGATGGCAACGTCGTCGTCCTGTGCCGAGCCAATTAATATAGATTCGGAAACAAATGTTTGAGCATGATTGGTAATCTTTCGGGCTTCGGCAATGTTTTGAGCATGTTGTAAAATATATCTGGCAAGGATGGATATCGGCATAGCTGCTTTGGTTGGAATATCAGACTTTGCCGCATTAATGGTTACCGTCAACCCCTTTTCGTTCATTCCCGAAACAACGCCAATCATGCTTGCCCAGGTAACATACGCAAATTTGTATCCTTCATCAGGGTTTACAAAAGCCACTATCTTATTTTTAGCAAAATCGTCGTTCACGTAAAAGTCAAAGTTCCTTCCAACAATCAGGTCATCACTATGCTGCCCCTTGTTTACACCAAAGGAAGTGCATCCCACCATAGCCAAATCGGTAAGAGCATGGCCAATATCGTGAGCTCCATGGTAATTAAGCATTCGCTGATAAGGCGGGGCAATAAAATTGTACTCGTCAGAACAGGAGAGTGAAATGCCATAAATCTCTTCTTTATAAGACTCAGGAATATACTCGTCAATATCGCGGTCGAACCAGGCAATAAAATATTTTAAAAAGTGAAGGTAGAACTTTGAAGGAATCATTTTGTTAATCTGTTCCACGAACGCATGCTCTTGAATATCGATAAGCTCCTTCGTGAGTTTTCCACTTGCCACTCCCATATCAAAAGGTTTCCCCTCTAAATACATCTCCCACAAGCCATACCTGTTTTTACGAAGCATATTATTATCTACAAGATAAAAATTGTTGTCCTTTTTTACCCTTTGCAGCTTTAAAGCCGTCCGGTCTTTGATAACCGGCTCATCAATTCGTGTTGAAAAATCAAAGGCAATGGCCAGCAGCACAAATACAATAATAAGTATAACAACTAACCATTTAAAAAACTGTGTTATTCTGTTTTTTTTCATCCTATAAAAAAATAATTGGCTACAAAAGTAGGTGAATTATAACGCTACAATGCTTTTTTTCTTATCTTAGTTTCCAAATAAATCGTAAACAGCAGAATATGAAAATAGTGATAGTTGGAAATTACCCTCCCCGAAAATGTGGCATTGCAACCTTTACTGAGAATTTGGTTAATGCTATTTTGCTGGGCAATCAGGAAGGAAAGGATAACATTGAAATTGAGGTGATTGCTATGAATGATACCAACCAGCATTACAATTACCCCGAAATTGTAAAACGAATAATTAACGAAAACGATAAAAAGTCCTATTTTAAAGCTGCCGACTACATCAACGAATCGGGTGCCACGCTTTGCTTACTGCAGCATGAATATGGAATTTTTGGAGGAAATAGCGGCATACTGCTTCTCGGCCTTATCAAAGCATTAAAGATTCCATTAGTTTCAACTTTTCACACGGTACTCGAGCATCCCAATTTCCATCAGCAAGAGGTGATGAAATCTATTGCTTCACACTCATCCAGGATTGTAGTTATGTGTAGTAAGGCCGTACCGATGCTTAAAAACATTTTTGATGTAGATGCAAAAAAAATAAATGTTATCGAACACGGTGTTCCCGATTTTGAAGAACTTTTAAAACCCGAGCCCATCAAACCCAAAAAATGGGCTAACAAAAAAGTTATCATCACCTTCGGACTCTTAAATCGAAACAAAGGCATTGAAACCGTGTTAAGAGCATTGCCGATGGTTGTTGAAAAACATCCTGAAGTTTTATACGTGGTTTTGGGAAAAACCCACCCAAACGTGGTTAAAGAGCATGGCGAAGAGTACCGGAAAAGTTTAGCAAAGATTACAAAACAGTTGAATCTGGAAAACCATGTTGAATTTTTGGATCAGTATGTGAGCGAAAAAGATCTTGCTTCAATCCTGTCGCTTGCCGATATTTATATAACTCCGTATCTTAATAAAGAGCAAATTACAAGTGGAACACTTTCGTATGCAATGGGAGCAGGACTAGCAGTAGTTTCAACCCCTTACTGGCATGCAGAGGAGGTACTTTCAAATGGACTGGGCAGGTTTTTTGATTTTTACGATTATCAACAACTGGCCTCTGTACTGAATTCGTTGCTTGATGATGAAGGCACTATTAAAGAGCTTAAGGAAAGAGCCAAAAACCATGAAAGCCGGTACAGTTGGCCTCTCGTTGGCAACAAATATCGCCAATTGATAATTAACGTAACAAAAAACGCCATCCAGTATATGCTGGAGGTTAATACTGCACCTAAAATCCCCCCCTTCTCGTTTAAGGCTATCGGACGATTAACCACACAGATGGGTATTTTGCAACATGCCCAGGGAATCGTTCCCTTTTACAAAGAGGGCTACAGCCTCGACGATAATGTCCGAGCCATTTTGGTTTCACAGATGGCATTCGACCGCTTTCATAAAGAGAAATACCAAGCTTACCTGACAAAATACCTGTCGTTTATGCTGCTGATGCACCGGGAAGATGGCATGGTTAACAATATGCTTTCGTATTACAACCAGATTACCGAAGCAAAACTATCGGAAGACACCTTTGGTCGCTCACTCTGGGCACTAGGATACTTGGTACATACCGCCAGAAACGACAGTATTTTCAGAATTGCGCACAGTCTGTATCACTCATCGATACAAAATATTGAACACCTCAACCACTCCAGAGGTCTTGCCAACACCATTTTTGGACTATTTCACTACATCCGAAAGTTTCCTGATCAAATAGAGCAAATCGACAAACTGACCCTGCTTGCAGACAAGCTTTGCCAACATTACGAATCGCACAGCATCTCACGCTGGAACTGGTTTGACGCAGAAATTACTTACGACAATGGACTGTTGCCCGCAGCGCTATACATAGCCTATCAGGTTACACACAACGACCGCTACCTTGCCATTGCCAACGAGGCAACCGCTTTTATTGAAGATATCTGTTTCGACAGCGACCATCTTTCGTTGGTGGGCAACACAACCTGGAGTAACAGCACAAAGCACAAATCGGAAGTAGGGCAACAACCCCTTGATGCAACAGCCATGGTAATACTTTACGACACCCAATATAAAACCCTGAAAAAGAATCGATCAATCGAATTACTTAAAAAATCCTTTTTATGGTTCTTTGGCGAAAACGACTTAAATATTCCTTTGTACGACTCTCAAAACAAAGGCGTGTACGACGGCATGGAGGAGTTTGAAGTAAATTTAAACCAGGGTGCCGAAAGCAATATTACCTACCTGATAGCCTGGCTTATCGCGGAGCCTTATTTTAGAAAGCAAGGGTGAAACAAAACCTCCCATGTACCGCTATTGTTTTCATTATTTAATGAACTTGTTTAAAGTTAATTTTATTATTAACAATAAGATATTGAAAATCAGAAAACAAATATCTTTGGAGTAATGGACAAAATTGAGGCTAATTTTGAGTAAAAAGCTGCTAATGGACAAAATTGAGGCTGGGATTTTTCAGTTTAAAAAACACCTGTTAATTTTTTTTCGTAACATTGTTT
>Ga0164318_10000207_pt1 | contig 39599 bp, 31 predicted proteins | sample GuaBasSedimGuay9_FD_113734 | JGI IMG/M metagenome (GOLD analysis project Ga0164318, IMG submission 113734) | Subseafloor sediment microbial communities from Guaymas Basin, Gulf of California, Mexico - Guay9, Core 4571-4, 0-3 cm | ecosystem: Environmental > Aquatic > Marine > Hydrothermal vents... | reverse complement strand
CCGCTCAGGAAGACATCTTCGACTCCGCTCAGGAAGACATCTTCGACTCCGCTCAGGAAGACATCTTCGACTCCGCTCAGGAAGACATCTTCGACTCCGCTCAAGGAGGACATCTCCCCCAAGGGGGAGATAAGGGGTTGCTCTCAATTACTTGAGCATTCATTTATTGTATCCCCAAAAGGGAGTTGATTTTATTCTTATCAAAACCTATAATCATTTGACCAGCAATATCCGTTTGCGGAACACCTTGCTGGCCGCTTCTTTTTACCATGGCTTCAGCAGCTTTCTGGTCTTTACTTACATCAATATCTGAGTAACGAATCCCATTTACATCAAGATGTTTTTTAAGGGTTGTACACCATGAACAGCTAGGTGTTGAATATACCGTCACCCGCTTCTGCTTCTTCCCACCTTCTGTTGCTTTTGCAGTGAAGAGGGCACTTTCAAATAGTGATTTATAATAACCATCATCGTTGCAGCCCTTCACAATTTTAGTAAAATTCAGTCCGTCAAAAACCAACAACGAAGGGGCTGAAGTAATTGCATATTTAGCATGAATATCGCGTACGCTGCTTACATTGGCTGCAAGAACATTCACCTCTTTCACTTCCTTCAAGGCCTTTTCAATACTTTGATAACTGCAATCGCTTGTTTCCGAACCTTTTTTATACAGTAAAACGTAGTTCTTTTTTTCCTTCTGCAATTGCTGCAACATCTCCTTATGCGAGCCGACTTCTTTCAAATTCATTGATTTCAATTTGTTTTTGCTTTTATCAAATCGTATGCCAAGCAGCAAAGTCACATTTTTTGCGTGTCGATATTGCAGACCTGACAAAATTGCACATTTTTGCGCATACAGTGGTCAGACGAGTATACACAAAAAACACAGTCGTCCGACCACTTACTTTATAGTGGTCGGACGACGAGTACGTCACAACTTATAGTCGTCTGACCACTGTGTATTCTAATACAATCCGGGAATCAACTTCTTTGTTCTTTGTGCATATTCAGCATAACCCGAAAAATGATTTTGCAATCTTTTTTCTTCATAAACAATCTTCACTAAAAGATCGACAGTCAACAACAAAATCGCTGCCAGCCGATACCAGCTAAAATAATCAACAACAAGTGGAAGTACTGCAATAATCTGGGCCAAATACATGGGATGGCGAATAAGCCGGTATGGACCAGAAGTAATCAGTATCCCATTTTGTTTGATGCGTGGTGTAATATTGAAATTGCCCGGTTTCATTGTGAATATTGCAACAACAGCCAGAAACACCCCGGCACTTTCAATAAGCATTCCGTTTGTTCCTTTTGCCAATACCGGCCCGGAAACCGCGATAAAAACCAAACAGCTAAGCTGAATAAAAACAAGGAAATATGGATAGATTTTTTCTTTAATCATAAAAAAAAACCGACCCCGGAAAAATGTTTTGCAAGTAGAGAGAAAGTTCTCGATTCCGAAGCCGGCGAACAAAAATACAAAAACATACAATTTGTAATGAATCTATGCATTATTTCTGAAAACTCACCTTACATTTGTTGGCAAATTCTTTCACAATATTTGATTATGAAAACAATAGGAATTGCAGGAAATTTTGGTAAAAATGCCAAGTCGGACTGCCGGGTAACATTTGAAAAAAAGACTGAAGGTGGCCTTCAAATAGAGATCAGAAGTAAGGTCAATGCACTTTATGGAAAGTCAATCCGTAAATTGGCTGAAAATGTATTGCATTTTTTCGATATAGAAAATGCCGGGTTTCTTATCGAAGATTCAGGTGCTGTCGACTTTGTGCTTGCTGCACGGATGGAGGCAGCTATAAAACAGGTGATTGAAACGGAAAAAGAATACCTGCTGCCACAACTTTCTGAAAATACGTCCTCAACGGAGAAAGATGCCAATCGTTTTTCGCGTCTTTACCTACCGGGAAATACACCCAAACTGATGCTGAATGCAGGCATTCATAAACCCAACGGTTTAATCCTCGACCTGGAAGATGCCGTAGCCCCTGACAAAAAATTTGAAGCCGGTTTTGTGGTACGGAATGCATTGCGCAGTCTGCACTTTTATAATGCAGAACGCATGGTTCGCATCAATCAAATTCCAAAAGGGCTGGATGACTTGCGATTCATCATTCCTCACCATGCCAACCTAATTATTCTACCTAAGTGCGAAAGTGCTGCCGATATTAAATGGGTAAATGAAGTAATTGATGTTCACAAAAAAGAACACGGCATCGAACATCCGGTCTGGCTCATGCCCATTATTGAAAGTGCCAAAGGTGTGATGAATGCCTATGAAATTGCGAAGTCGGCTGAAAACATTGCTGCTATTGCCATTGGTTTAGAAGATTATACTGCTGACCTGGGAACTAGGCGTACCGCTGCCGGAACTGAATCATTCTTTGCCCGTAGTATGGTCGTCAATGCAGCTCGTGCTGCCGGTGTGCAACCCATTGACTCTGTTTTTTCGGATGTGAGTGATATGGAAGCTTTGGCTGAAAACGTGAAAGTTTCTAAAGGATTGGGCTTTGATGGAATGGGCTGTATCCATCCCCGCCAGATAGAAGTCATCCATGAAAACTTTGCACCCGAAGAAGTCGAAATTGAAAGGGCAAAGAAAATCGTTCTGGCATTTAAGGAAGCTGAAAAGAAAGGGCTTGGAGTAGTCTCACTGGGTTCAAAAATGATTGATGCTCCAGTAGTGAAAAGAGCACAGAATACGATTCATTTGGCAATAAATATGGGAAAACTTGAGGATAGTTGGATGGATGGGCTTGAGACCTGAGACAAGAACCATTGTTGGTGTCCTCACCAACAAAATAGCATACTGTTGGTGAGGACACCAATAGTGGAGAATGACTATTAAAAAACAAAGATTTAAAATGAAAAAATACGACAAACTAACCAAAAACGCAGCAGGCCGAATGGTCCCAAAAATTGTTAACGGCACAGAACAAATTCCATTTCAAGGCGTTGGAAAATACAAACCCACTGGTCGGAAATTCGGGCCTCGCATTTCAAGTTGTGTCGATTATCCTGATGACGGAAACAAAACCGCAAAGGATTTAAAAGAAGCCCTTATCAAATCCGGATTAAAAGATGGGATGACCATCTCAACACACCACCATTTCCGAAACGGCGATTTAATTGCCAACCAGATATTTGACATTGCCCACGAATTGGGTGTGAAAAACCTACGCTGGTATCCTTCGGCATCTTTCCCTTGCCAGGAACACCTTATCCCATACCTTGAGGACGGAACAATTAACCGCATCGAAGGAAGCATGAACGGACCGTTGGGCAAGTTTGCTTCGGAAGGTAAAATGAAGGGGTTGGGCGTTTTGCGTTCACATGGCGGGCGTTATCAGGCCATTCAGGATGGCGAAGTGCAAATCGATATCTCTGTAATTGCAGCACCTACGGCAGACGCTTTTGGTAATGCCAACGGTGTAAATGGCGATGCTGCTTGTGGCCTATTGGGATTTGCCCTTGGCGATTCTCAGTACGCTGACAAAGTAATCGTGGTTACCGACAACCTCGTTCCTTTTCCGGCTATCCCGTGGCAAATTCATGGCAATTATGTTGACTATGTTGTAGAAGTTGAAAAAGTTGGTCTTGCAGAAAGAATTATTTCGGGCACAACCCGCATTACCAAAAGCCCCGACCGTTTGTTGATTGCAGAAATAACTGCCAAATTCTGCGAAGCTGCCGGTTTAATTTATGACGGATTTTCCTATCAGGCCGGTGCTGGTGGAACTGCACTTTCGATTGGAAATTATTTTGGAGATATCCTCAGAAAAAACAATTGGAAAGCCAGATTTATCCGGGCTGGAAGCAACCAATATCCCGTGGCACTTCTGGAAGAAGGTCTGGTAGAATACATTCTCGATGGACAAACATTTGACCTTGAAGGTGTGCGCTCGATGCGTGAAAACCCAAATCATATCAATACTTCCCCCTTTACTTCTTACAATTACCACGGCAAGGGAAACTTTGCTTCAATGATTGACATTGTGGTTCTTGGGGCCACCGAAGTCGATGTGAATTTTAATGCCAATGTGGTTACCCATTCCGATGGTTACCTGTTGCATGGCATCGGTGGATGGCAAAATTGTCTGTTCTCAAAATGCACCATTTTACCCATTCCTTTGTTCCGTGATCGCATTCCGGTTATCCGGGATGAAGTAACAACACTTTGCGGGCCGGGTGAATTGATTGACGTAATTGTTACAGAAAGGGGAATTGCTATTAATCCATTGCGGAAAGACCTCATCGAAAAAGTGAAAGATTCAGGACTTCCCATTAAAACCATTGAAGAGCTAAAAGCAGAAGGGGAAGCCATTTGTGGTGTTCCCGAAAAACCACAATTGGGTGACGAAATTATTGCCGTTATTAAATGGGTGGACGGGACGATAATTGATTCGGTGAGGAAGGTCATAACTTAAATTGTGCGATACCTAGCGCGCGAATTTTCGCGTGCTTATGAGTAATCTGCTGTTCGAAATTTGTAATTCCGAAACTAAACATATCCTCGGGCGCGAATGTTTCGCGTCCGTGAAACACCCTACAAATCACGCGGAAAATCAGCGCAATAATGGGGTGACGTTAAAGATACATCCAATGAAAAACAAAATGGTTTTCGTTATTGTATTCCAGTGTCGGGAAGGGTAGTTTTACAAAGCTCAATCCCTTAAACACAAAACGCAGAAAACTTGAATTGGTTTTAATTTTCGTCCAATCAATATCCATCGACACATAATATTGGCGCACTCTGTCAAATTGAGGAACAGGCTCCCCATCAACTTTAGTAGGATTTGTAATTGGAGCCAGCATTCCCTCTGCTCCATAACCTGCTGCCACATTTATCCATGCAGGGAATTTCGATTCTTCTTTTAAAAATGAATGAATGTTAAAGGAAAACCAGTAGGTGTGGCCGTTGTAATCTTTCAGCATCCTTTGCAAGGTCGTTTCGCCTAACTGACTCGGATTGTATTGGGCGTAATCAGTAGGATGGTAGGAAAATTTCATCCGGATACGTTGTTCTTTCCATAACAATTGTTGAGAAATAAAAATTCCCGTTCCCAAGGCGTTGGCAGTTAAATCGTACCAGGAAGCGCCATAGGTGGGCGCAAAACCATCCAAAAGTTCGATTACCGTCATAGCTCCAAAGCCCATCAGCCCGCCATACCAGGCCGCTTTATTATTGCTTACACCTGACCAGCGCAGGGTCCAGAAACCATAATTAGTCAATGTGTAGGACGTAGTTGCATGCCCCGCTTTATCAACCTGAAGCCAGTATTCACTATCGTTTATAAAATGAAATGACGTGGGATCCTGACCTGCATACCAACCATAATACAACACACCCAGTGCAACAGCATAAGCCCCTGTACTGGCGATAATGACCGTGCTTAATCTTTTTTTATTTACAGAATCGTTTTCAACTTTCTCCTGGGAAAAGGTAAACTGGCTGATGAATAAAAGAGATACCAATGCGAAACCCTTACAATACTTCAGCAAACTGTTCAGGCGATTGCATGCAAAAATTAAAGGAAAGCTTCCAAGGGGATGTTTCATTCTTAGCTGAAATTAGAAATCAGATCAAAAATTATCTTTGTTTTAATATCAAGGGTTTCCTGATCTTTCCCTTCGGCAAGAAAGCGCAAGTATGGCTCAGTATTAGACGGACGAATATTAAACCACCAATCATCAAATTCAAGCCGATAACCATCAAAATCCATAAATTCTAGGGGTGGATCATTTGCAAAGAAATAATCTTTTACAGCATCCATGGCCTCCTGTTTATTCTCAATTTTAAAATTGACTTCCCCGGTATTGGCATAGGTTGAAATCCGCTTTATCAAACTTGAAAATGAAGTCCCTTTCTTGTGAAAATCTGACACAACATTGAGCACAATTAGTGCTGCCATCAATCCGCTATCCGAATAATAAAAATCACGAAAATAGTAGTGTCCTGCCAATTCCCCTCCATATATCCCATCCAACTCTTTCAACTTTGTTGCACCAAAAGCACGGCCTACTTTCCAAATTGAAACGTCAGCATTGAATTGTGTTAAATACTCACCAACCGCCTTTGATGTACGGATATCATGAACTACCGTTTCCTTTTCCCTATCTGTTAAAAAGTAATGCCCGAGTAATGCGATGATTAAATCAGGGGAAATAAATTGTCCCTTTTCATCAATAAACATCACGCGGTCGGCATCACCATCGAAAATTAAACCAATGTCACTATTATTTTCTAGTACTGCTCGCTTTATCTGCTCCTGATTTTCCGGTTCCAGGGGATTGGGTTCGTGGGCAGGAAAATCTCCATCCAGCTTCTCATTGATATAATAGGCACCTTTCCCGAAAAGTGCTTCTGCAAATAACGCGGACATTCCATTAGAGCAATCAATAGCAATTTTTAAGGCTGAATAATCTTGTTGATATTTTTTTAAGAAGGTCAAATAGTCATCCTTAATATCAATCTCCTCAATACTTCCCTTGGAGAATTTTAGCATGCTTTCGCCACTTTCAATCAGTTGTTCAATTTGGTTTAATCCATTATCGTAGCCAATAGGCACAACATTTTTTGCGGAGAATTTAAGTCCGTTATGCGATTTATGGTTGTGAGAAGCTGTAATCATTACAGAAGCATCAAATCCCAATTTACCCGTTCCCCAATAAATCATTGGTGTAGTCGAAAGCCCAACATCAAAAACATCAGCACCGGCATCGGTTAATCCATTTGTCAATGCCTGAAAAGCTTCGTCAGAAGAAAGTCGGATATCGCGCCCGACCAGAATTTTTTTTGCATTCAACACTTGCGGTAAAAAATACCCAATCTTATAAACCAGTTCGGCATCCAGATCTTTGTTCCAAACTCCCCTGATGTCGTATGCTTTAAATGCATCCATTGGATTGATTTTAGGTGGAAGGAATGTTTTCGTCTATTTATAAATCTTCATCCGGTTCAATGCTTCCCTGTATTTCTTGGCATTTTGACTGTGCCCCCTGTTGGACTTCGCAAAAACATGGTAACCTGACATATCGTCTTTGGCACAAAAAAACATATAATCCGCCTTTCGGTAGTTCAACACTGCATCAATAGAAGCAATGGAAGGGATACAAATAGGGCCCGGAGGTAATCCTAAATGCGCATAAGTATTATAAGGCGAATCAATTTTTTTGTGTTCATTCAATACCCGTGTAATATTAAAATCGCCCAAGGCATAAACCAAAGTAGGATCGGCCTGTAAGCGCCACCCACTCTCCAAACGGTTATAATAAACACCTGCAATGGCAGCCCGTTCATCATTTTTATTGGTTTCTTTTTCGACAATTGAAGCCATTGTTACAACCTCATCCACACGCAAATCCATATCGGCAGCCAGGTTAGAACGTGACCCATTCCAAAACTTCAGGTATTCTTTGTACATACGCTCAATAAATCCTTCCGCTGTAGTATTCCAATAAAACTCATAAGTATCGGGAATAAAAATTATCGTAACAGTTGCCGGTTTTACTCCCATAGCACGAATATATGTTGTATCACTTAGTAAGTTCGCTATAGAAGCCGAATCAGCTTCAATTTGCTTGCCAATTACTCCGGCCAATTGATAAATATCGCGAATATTATTAAAAGTTACATTCACAGGTGTTTGTTCCCCCGAGCGTAAAAGATTAATCAGTTCATTGCTGCTCATCCCATTCCGTATCTGGTACATTCCTGGCATTACCATCTTGGGGTATTTCTTCTTTTGAGCCAACCACTCGAAATTTTTGCGATGAATAATAAGCCCATTTTGATAAAGTATTTGTTTGACATCCTCAAAATTGGAAGCAGTTGGGATGGTGATCGAAACGGTTTTCCCTTCAGGTGTCCAGGTATTTGGATCAAAAATGACTCTGTATAAGTAATATGCGGCACCGCCAGCAACAACGATCAACACAACAAGCAACCATATAAGGATTTTACGCAATGGCCCTTTCTTTTGTTTCTGTCTTGGGCTACCGTATTTTGAATGGTATAATGACATTTTTAAATTTGTGGTTATTGATTTGTGATTTTGGATAAATGATTATAAAATTGCTATTTGACCTGTACCTTTTATCTCGTTTCTTATATCTTTCATCTTGTCTTTTTTATCTTTTTTCTTGATTAATCAACTGTAGCAGGAACTCATCAACCCATGCACCATTGTGCATGTTCCAGTCTATTTTTTTTCCAACACTCAAAAATCCTTTGGTTTCGAACAATTGCAGACTTTTTTCGTTACTTGCTTCAATATTACAATACAGTTGGTGTAAGTTTAAAAATGTAAACGCATAATCAATTAAAATATCGAGTGCAGTCGAAGCCAGACCTTTTCCTCTTTCTTCCTCAACCACTATTATACCTATTCCTGCCCTTCTATGTTTCGCTTCAACAGCAAAAAGATCGATGGCACCAACAATTTTTCTTTTTTTTCCATCCACTTTTTCAATTATAAAACGGGCCTGTCCAGCCGCAAAAATATCTTTTTCCGATTGCAGGATAAACTGCTCAAGATCGAAGTGAGAGAATGGCCTCAGGGTATTGCTCAGATGCCAAAGCCGATTGTCATTTTCAAGCAAATACAGAAAGTCAACATCTGCAAGTTCGGGTGCTCGTAAAACAATATTATCCTTTTGTAACATCTTTAACTTAGTTTAAAAAAGTGAAAAGTAATCATTTTCTTCAAACCTCAATTACACCACTAAAAACAAGTTTCGCCGGTGCGACTAAACATATATTAGAAAAGCCTTCCGTATTTTGCTTAAATTGAACTTTAAACGCTCCGCCGGTGGTTTGAATCTGAAAGTCTTTTTTTCCTGTTTCCATAAAAGCAGCTATTGCCGAAGCCGTTACCCCTGTTCCGCACGACAAGGTTTCATCTTCAACTCCCCGCTCGTAAGTCCTGACTAACAAGCGATCGCCTTTTATTTCCACAAAATTTACATTTGTTCCTTCGGGCGAAAAACGTTCACTAAATCGTGTGATTCGTCCTTCTTTGTGCACATCCATTTCTGCAAGATTCTTCACAAACTCAACGTAATGCGGAGAACCTGTATTGAGAAAATAAAACTTTTCACTTTTTTCAACACCAACAACATTTGCCATTTGCAATGAAACTGTATATGCATTTCCTTCAATCAATTCTTCCTCAATAATTGCCTTGTGCACACCATCAAACGCAACAAAACTCATTTCTTTTGGCGCTATTTTCATTAGGTAAGCAAACATTGCAATACACCTTCCACCATTGCCGCACATGCTTGATAGTTTCCCATCTGCATTGTAATATTGCATCTCAAAATCAGCCCTATCAGATTCTTTAACAATCATCATTCCGTCTGCTCCAATGCCAAAATGGCGGTCGCAAAGATTCATGATTTGTTCCGCGCTAAAATAGTGGTCTTCATTTCGTTCATCCACCACCACAAAATCGTTTCCGTTACCCTGATATTTCCAAAACTCAATATTCATATCTAAAAAAGTGTTAAAATACTTATTTTATTGGTAGATTGGTTTTATTTTTGAAGATAATCAAAACTGTTATCAGTTAACAATTGTTAACGAAACATTCGTAATAAAACATTTGAAGCAATCGTTTATTCAACAAAATAATGGAGAAAATTTAAGACTATGAAAACATTTGCAAAAAGTTTTTTAGGAGCTGCTACAGGTACAATGATAATTATTGCATCTTTTGCCTTGTATTTTCATGCTTACGAACAACAAACGAGCAGTAAAACCACCCATCAAACAACAACCGAAAACAGTTTTTCGCAGCTACCTGTACACCAGGCTTCTTATGTTGTACCACAACAAACTGATTTTACACAGGCAGCTGAAAAATCTATTAATGCTGTCGTTCATATAAAAACCGAAGTCTCTGCTAAAACCGGATCCTACGAAAGCTTCTTCGGGCCATTTCAAGATTATTTTGGCAACCCGTACAGAAACGATACCTACATTGCATTTGGTTCTGGCGTTATTATTTCTTCTGATGGTTATATTGTTACCAACAACCATGTTGTGGAAGGAGCCGAGCGAATTACAGTAACCTTCAACAATAAAAAAGAATTGGAAGCGCGTATCGTCGGAACCGATCCAACCACTGATTTGGCCTTAATTAAAGTCGATGCAGACGAACTGGTTTTCCTGACCTATGGTAATTCGGATAAAGTAAAAGTTGGTGAATGGGTGCTTGCCGTAGGTAATCCGTTCAACTTAACTTCGACCGTTACCGCAGGAATTGTTAGCGCAAAAGCCAGGTATATGGGCATACTGGGTGCACAATCGTCCATCGAATCTTTTATTCAGACAGATGCTGTAGTAAACCGTGGAAACAGTGGTGGCGCCCTTGTAAATACACATGGAGATCTGATTGGTATTAATGCTGCCATCGCTTCGCATACAGGCTTATACGAAGGATACTCCTTTGCGATTCCGGTAAACCTCGTAAAGAAAGTGATTAACGACCTGATGGAGTTTGGCGAATTACAAAGGGCATATATTGGCGTTCAAATCAGGGATATTGATGCTGAATTTGCTACTGAGCTAGGGCTAAGTGAAATAGAAGGGGTTTATATTGCCGGAATTGTTCCTGATGGCGGTGCCGATATTGCAGGTCTCCGGGAAGGGGATGTGATCCTCTCAATTGACAATAACAGAATCCACAGTCTTTCAGAATTAATGGGAAACATTGGCCAACACAGCCCGGGCGAAGTGGTTTCTATTGATGCAAACAGAGACAACGAGCTTCAAACTTTTTACGTAACTCTCAAAAATGAAAATGGGACAACAGCAATAATCAAAAGCGGGAATACCTTCAATAATAATTTATTGGGTGCGTCTCTTCAACAACTCTCTTCTGACGAACTTCGTGGGCTCAAAATCAGCAATGGACTCAAAATTACTGAAGTAAATGAAGGCATCCTTAGAAGAGGTGGCATTACACCCGGCTTTATTATTACTGAAATAAATGGCGTAAAAGTGAACTCAAGTAGCAGTCTGAACGAAGCGCTACAACGAACAAAGAGAAACATCATCCAACTTAAAGGCATGTATCCCAATGGCGTACGAATTTCTTACGAATTTATGTTGTAGCATTTTGATATTAGGAATTTTTTACTTAGCTTGCATGCCCTCTTTTTCAAATCAGTAAAAGTACTTTTAGCGACATGAGACAACTAAAAATTACAAAATCAATCACCAACCGAAATACAGCCTCGCTGGACAAATACCTTCAAGACATTGGCAAAGAAAGCTTAATTACGGCTGAACAAGAAGTTGAATTGGCACGAAGGATTAAAGCTGGCGATAAATTGGCTTTGGAAAAATTAACTAAAGCAAACTTAAGATTTGTAGTTTCCGTTGCTAAACAATATCAAAACCAAGGACTTAGTCTTCCCGACATGATTAATGAAGGAAATGTTGGACTGATTAAAGCAGCAGGAAGATTTGATGAAACAAGAGGATTTAAATTTATATCGTATGCAGTTTGGTGGATCAGACAATCGATTTTGCAAGCTCTTGCCGAACAATCGCGAATAGTCCGTTTGCCGCTCAACCAGGTAGGTTCACTCAATAAAATTAGGAAAACTACTTCAAGACTGGAGCAAAAATATGAACGGGCACCATCGCAGTTCGAAATTGCGGAAGAGATGGAAGTGGCTGAACATAAGATTTATACAGCAATGAAAATTTCTACAAGATATGTCTCGATGGATGCACCGCTAATTTCTGACGAGGATACAAAATTCATTGATATTTTTGTTCCAAACGATTCACCTAAAACAGACGAACCCCTGATGCATGAATCGCTGGGAAAGGAAATTAAACGGTCGTTGTCAACCCTGAGCGACAAAGAACGCGATGTCATTAATTTGTATTACGGCATTGGCCTGAACCACGCTTTAAGCCTGGAAGAAATTGGCAATAAATTTGATCTTACAAGAGAAAGAGTCAGGCAAATCAAAGAAAAAGCCATCCGACGACTGAGGCATAATTCGCGAAACAAATTATTGAAAGCCTATCTGGGACAATAAGAAGAAGTTTAAAGTTTAGTATGCTAAATTGATTTGAAAGATTAGAACGATGTCTTATTGTATTTCAAGTGCACATCCATTCTTCCATTCACTCCAATCTTTCAATCAACCAATTCCTCTCATTCTATCATTCATCAACATGCTGCTTTCCCCAAAGGGATAATCTCAAAAAGCCCATATTTAAAACGATTGCAAGCCTAATTTAATATCGTTAAAAATTAATGTGATTCTCTTGTAAAGTTGCCATTTTTTTTAACTTTGTCCAAACAAAAATCCTTATTTTTTTCCTCTATCATTAAAAAAACGGCCGAATGAAAAAGCAAAAAAACCTAAACGGGACCTATGAAGAATCCCTTAACGATTGGGCAAAACGTGAAAAATACGCCAACGAATTCATTAATGTTCTTTACAAATTATTTTACGACAAGTCAATTGAGCTTGTACTCTTTAGGAGTCAATTGATTGACCGAAGTGCCAGTTTGGTACTTTACCGTCATTCTTATGCCGAGAATATCATCAACAAACCCTTGAGGGTAATTGATTCGCTTCGCCTGGCAAAAGCCATCCTGCATTGCAATGTGGGAGCTTCAAAACTCGACATTGGCAGATTAAACAGGGAATGGACTGAAGAATCCAAGAACTTTATTGATCATGAAGACTTTATCAGGTTAAAACTTAAGCATCTTATCGATGTTAAACCTGCTTATAATGATCCGGTTGATGTAATTCTTTATGGTTTTGGACGTATTGGCCGATTACTTGCCAGGGAATTAATTATCCAGGGAAATGGCAAACAATTGCGGGTGCGTGCCATTGTTACCAGAAATAATGAGGACATGCAAATATTTAAGCGTGCATCATTATTCAGACACGATTCCGTTCACGGTCCATTCAGAGGTGTAGCCATTGAAAACCTTGACGACAAGACTTTTTATATTAACGGGCATAAAGTACTGATGCTAGCTGCAAATGCACCCGATGAAATTGATTATACAGAATATGGTATCAATAATGCCATATTAATTGACAATACAGGTATTTACCGAAACAGGGAAACATTGAGCCAGCATTTAAAAGCCAAAGGCGTATCAAAAGTATTGCTTACTGCTCCTGGCAAGGATGACATCCCAAATATCGTTTTTGGTGTTAACCATACTAAAGTTGATTATAAAAAAGAAACCATTTATTCGGCAGCCTCCTGTACTACCAATGCTGCAGCACCTATACTAGCTGTTATAGAAAAAGAATTTGGCATTATTAAAGGCCACCTCGAAACGGTTCACTCTTATACCAACGACCAGAACCTGCTTGATAATATGCACAAAAAATTCCGTAGGGGTCGTTCTGCTCCTTTAAATCTGGTAATTACCGATACCGGAGCTGCAAAAGCAGCAGCAAAAGCCATACCCAGCCTGGCCGGGAAATTGACAGGAAATGCGATACGGGTACCCACACCAAATGTGTCACTCGTTATTATGCAATTATCCCTTAAAAAAGAAACCAGCATTGATGAAGTGAACGAACTAATACGACAAACATCTTTAACCGGAGAACTTGTTGCCCAGGTAAAATACTCAACTGCAAACGATGCCGTATCTTCTGATTTTATTGGCGAACCGGCCACTGCTATTTTCGATAGCCTGGCAACAAAAATATCTGAAGACAAAAAAGACATTGTTGTTTATGTTTGGTACGATAACGAATATGGTTATACCTTGCAAGTAATAAGAGTTGCCAAATTGATGGGTGGTGTAAAACGACCTACTTATTACTAAACATAATTGTGGCTTCAAAAAGCCGGATATATGATTTTTTGTTGATCAAATCATCATATAACCGGCATTTTTTTGTTAAGAATTATTGATAAATAATAGCAATTCCAAAATGTAATTGTTGTTAATTTGTTGATTATTTTCAATAAATTACCTGATTTCAGATGAAAAGAAATGTCAAATATTTATTCGTTACCGGAGGGGTTACTTCTTCGCTTGGTAAAGGAATTATTTCAGCTTCCCTTGCCAAATTGTTACAAGCCAGAGGATTTTCAGTAACCATTCAAAAACTTGACCCTTATATCAATGTTGATCCGGGAACATTAAATCCCTACGAACATGGCGAGTGCTATGTTACTGATGATGGGGCCGAGACAGATCTTGACCTGGGGCACTACGAAAGATTTTCAGGTATTCCTACCTCGCAAGCCAACAATGTTACCACAGGACGCATTTATCAAAATGTGATTAACAAAGAACGAAAAGGTGAATACCTGGGATCAACAGTACAGGTTGTTCCGCATATTACAGATGAGATAAAACGAAGTGTTAAAATCCTGGGGCAAACTGGAAACTATGATTTCGTAATTACTGAAATAGGTGGCACGGTTGGAGATATTGAGTCATTTCCTTTTGTTGAAATGGTACGACAAATGAAATGGGAAATGGGAGACGACTGTGCAGTTATTCACCTGACACTTGTTCCTTATTTAAAAGCAGCAGGAGAATTAAAAACCAAGCCTACCCAGCATTCTGTTAAAACAATGTTGGAACAAGGTGTTCAACCCGACATTATTGTTTGCCGAACAGAAAAAGACTTGACACCCGGCATCAGACGAAAAATTGCTCAGTTTTGTAATGTATTACCTACTTCTGTTATTGAATCTATTGATGCAGAGACCATTTACGATGTGCCTTTGCTCATGCGTGACGAAAAACTGGATATTGAAGTTTTGAATAAAACCAATACGCCTGTTCCGGAATTAATTGATTTGAGTAGTTGGGAGCAGTTTGTTGAACGGCTTAAAAACCCAAAAGAAGAAGTTTCCATTGGGCTGATTGGTAAATATGTAGAATTGAAAGATGCCTATAAATCAATCAATGAATCTTTTATCCATGGAGGTGCTGCCAATAATTGCCATGTAATTGTTGTCGACATCCATTCTGAAGAAGTCACTATGGAAAATGCCGATAAACTCTTTGGTCATCTTGATGGCATTTTAGTTGCTCCCGGTTTTGGAGGCCGCGGTATTGAAGGGAAAATTAATGCCATTCAGTATGCCCGTGAAAACGACATTCCTTTTCTTGGTATTTGTTTGGGAATGCAATGCGCTGCAATCGAATTTACCCGCAATGTTTTAGGAATGAAAAATGCACATACTACTGAAATCAATACTGAAACACCATATCCGGTGATTGACTTGATGGAAGATCAGAAAAAGATTAAAAATTTGGGAGGAACAATGCGTTTGGGTGCTTATAATTGCAAATTAGACAAAGACTCAATTGCTTATTCAGTTTATGGCAAGGTAGCGATTCGCGAAAGACATCGCCACCGCTATGAATTCAATAATGAGTACAGGGACAGTTTTGAAAAAAACGGGATGCGCTTAGCTGGAATTAATCCTGAAGAAGACCTTGTGGAAATTATTGAATTAAAGGACCACCCTTGGTTCGTTGGTGTACAATTCCACCCCGAATATAAAAGTACGGTTGGAAATCCTCATCCCTTATTTGTTGATTTTGTGAAAGCTTCACTAGCTCATAAGAATAAATAAGAATACTGACTACTGAAGAAGAATCACGCTTTATATGATGAGTTCCTTTGCATAATAAATTTGCTTTCAGTATTTAATATCGATTATTACGTCGCAAGCCATTTAGGGGAAAACTTAATGCGCAGCATTATTGTTATCACAAAAAAAGAGGCCCCTACTAAGGAGTCTCTTTTGCAATATTACAATTGGTTGGTTATTTCTTTATTCGATTACCACTCGTTTTACAATGGTTTTTTCCATTTCAATTACTAGCAGATAAACTCCAGGTTTTAGATTGGGGGCGCTTAATTGATATGTTTTGCTGTAATTACTTTCATTAACGATTTCTCTACCTGTCAAATCCATAAGTTTGATTGACTTGATCACATTTTCTGATTGTATGTTAATTACATCGGTAGCAGGATTTGGGTAAATACTGAGATTTTCTTCTATATCCTCATCAATACCTATGCAGTCATCAATGGTCACCTCAAATGTTTCGGCACTTCCTACACAACTCCCTTCAGTACTTTCAATAAGGTCAACAGTTCCATTGCCCGGAGCTCCCCACAAAACGGTGATTTGATGTGTGCCTTCGCCTGCGCTAATTGTTCCTCCGGCAACTGTCCATTCGTAAGTATTTCCAGCATTGTCAGCTGTAGAATAATCGGCTTCTTCTTCTTTACAAACCATGTCGGAACCCGTAATTTCAGGGCTTGGTGATTGCGAACAATTAATCTCCAGTTCGTCTGATTCTTCACCCAATCCACAGGCATTTTCACCTTGTGCACTTAAATAGGCATAGCTGTTAAAATCAATATCCCATTCGATGGAGATTTCTTCTCCACTACCAATAACAGTACCTGCTTCGGAAGGTGTTAGCATCCAGTAAATGGTGTCGGCTCCTACAATCGGAGTCACAGAATAATCGGTTGTTGTTCCTGAACAAACAGTTGTGTCACCAGTGGGAACTGCAGCAGGGTCCGGTTCATAAGCGATTGTAATAACGGCCGTTCCTTCCATATAGCTGGAACATCCACCTTCTGTACCTGTAGCTGTATAATTTCCCTCATCGGTAAAAAATCCATAGCTGATCTCGCTTCCTGTCCCTTCTACAGTTGTCCCGGTAGTAACATCATCTAAAAATAGTTCGTAATCAACACCTTCGGCAGAATTGTCTTGTGTTATTTCGACACCTGTTTCGTCTCCGTTACAGTATTCTCCACCTTCACTCAGTAAAAATATCTCCGGGGCTTCCGACAGGCTACACTCCAGGTTGTCAGACCAGTTGCCATCTCCACAAACATTGGTTGCTCGTACCCTGATGGTAAAATCACCAGTCCATTCTTCATCCGTTATCAGGTTTGCAGTATTTCCATCTCCGGTGAGTATTCCTGCATCGGCAGGTGAAAGTTCCCAATCGTAAGCTGATGCGTAATTTACTACAACGGTGGTGTATTCGTATGAATTATTTAGACAAACACCAGTATCTCCTTCAGGTGTATTTGCCTGAACGGGCAGAACCACAACACTGATATAATTAATCTTGATTTCGGTTTCCGAACCCGAATCATCTGATGCAGTAAGTGTAACATCATAATTTCCTGCCGTACTGTATGTTACACTTGGGTTTTGATCGGCTGAAGTGGCAGGTGTTCCTCCTTCAAATACCCATGACCAGGAAGTGGCAGCGATAGAAAGGTCGGTGAAGTTGACTGTAGATCCTGCACAAATCGTGGTCTGGTCGGCTTCAAAGTCAGCGGATAAAGGTGCAGCTTTGGTCAAAATGCTTCCCTGTGATGCACTTGAGAACAGGCTGCCATCGTCACTTTCCCGAATACGGTATATCGATGATGTGGTTCCATCATTGTCCATGGTCCAGGTTGCTCCATAATCTGTTGTCTTGTATATGTTTTGATCTGTTCCTCCAATATAAGCCGTACCATTTGCATATGCTTTTGCGCCATAAAAGTTTTCATAACCAGTTGTGTAAGTAGTCCATGTAAGGCCTCCATCGTTGGTGGCGAACATTTCCTCTTCGCCTCCAACAACGCCGAAACTTGAATTGGCAAAGTCGACTCCAAAAAGCATTGCAGATAAGGTTTTACGCGTTGTCCAATTATGTCCACCATCTGTTGACCATTGTACTTTGTTGTCAGTATCAACTGCATAAAGTGTGTCTTCAGCTGCATAACAGAGTCCCATGGTGGCATTGGTTGCCATTCCGGAGGTAGATGGTGTCCAGGTAGTTCCACCGTCACTGGTAATAAAAACGGATTGAGCTGTACTGTTCATCGAAGCACAGGCAACTCCATTATTTTCATCCCAGAATTCAACATCTTTATAATACCAAACGTCAGATCCTACAGTTACGTCCGACCAGGATGATCCACCATCAGTAGTTTTAATAAAATAATTATTCCATCCACAAGCAAATCCAACTGTGTCGTTTATAAACCAGATACCCTGAAGACCGTCAATAGTTCCTGAGGCAGGCCATATTTGTGTCCAGGTATCCCCACCATTTGTAGTTTTTACAATTACACCATCTGCATTATATGTATACTGCATCCCACAGGCGTAACCAATATCGTTCTGCCCGGCAGGAAAGTGCATTCCATAAAGGATAAATGTTGTCCCGGTACTTGTAACAGGCTGCCATGTTTGAGCTGAAATGCTTGCTACAAAAACAAACATTATTGCAACAGTACTTAGGATTACTTTCTTCACAAAATAATTATTTTTATAAAAATTTATTAAAGTCTAATTTTAATTTTCAGTATTGATTTTGTTCAGTCGTCGGTTCATTCACATAATTTCTTGAATGGTTACTTTGGTGTGTATTATTATAACTGCCGTTGTTATTGCCATAGTTATTTGTTCCCATTGAACGCTGTAAAGAAGCAATGAGCGCACCGGTCATTTTGGTTAATTCCATCATGTAATTCCTCGAAATATCATTATGGGAATCTGAAATATAATTGGCACGGTAAGCAAGAGTAGTTAGCACAATGCATTCGCGAATAGCCTTTTGTGCCATCTTCAGGGAATAGATAAATTGGCTTTTATTGTTTGCCGACCCTTCTGCAATGTAACGTGTAATGTTTCTAGCAGTATCGGTAAAACGAGCTGCCAATTGTGTTTTGTCACTTTCAGGAAATTGTATACTCGTTTCATGCAACCACACAAGGTAGTCCATTGATTTGTGGTAAACCCTTAAATCCTCAAATCTGAAAAATGATGGGATTCTTTCTTCTGTTTCATTCCTGTTCTCTTCTCTTTCTCTATTTTCTCCGTTGTTGTACATAGTTAATTAGTATTAAATTTATAAATGGTTTTGATTAATAATTGATTTCAAATATTTGATTTACTTATTTTCTTTATCTCCCTTTATTTCTAAATGTTAAGGTCTAAAGGGCTTACTTATTGTCTTTTCCCATGCCTGATTGCTTGTTGGCAGAATCAGTACTCAGACTATCTTTCGACAACGAGTTAATGATCTTCTTCAATGCACTGTTTTCATTTTTCTTCATGTCGATGAGTCGTGCAAAGTTGTCGTCTAACGATAGTTCTGTTGATTCTAATTTTGTTTCTGGCTTTTTCATATTCATTCCGCTTTTTGGTATTGCGTGGCAAATGAACACTTAAAATATGAGGAATTAAAAAACAAATGCCCTACTTTACACCTACAACGAGGTTACAAAAATGGTACAAGAGCACTTAATGCATTGATCAGCTAAGGAATAACAAAATACTGAGAGAAATAGCCGGGAAAGAAAAGAGATGTATTAATGAAAGAAATTCTTAAATTTTGGCAAGGAAAGCAAGCAGATTTTCCTCTTTTTTAAGCTGTAATTTTTTTCTGAGGCGGTAACGGGCCACCTTGATACTATTCAATGATTGGTAGGTAAGTGCAGCAATTTCTTTGGATGTCATATTCAGTTTGAAAAATGCGCACATACGGATTTCGTTGGTTGAAAGATCAGGAAATTTTTCGCTTAATTTGGTGTAAAATTCTGTATGGACTTCCTGAAACCTGAGCTCAAATTCTTCCCAGGAAACAGTATCGGTATTTGATTGAAGTTCTGTAATTAATTCGGCCATCACCTTTTTGTTTTCGGGTTTGGCATCAAGGCGGGCTTTCTTTAATTTTTCAATAATAGTTAAAATGAATTCGTTCTTTTTTAACAAATACATCACATGCGTAGTCAATTCTTTGTTGGTATGATCGAGTTTGTCAATAAGCCGTTCCCTCTCAATTTCCATCTCTTTTTTCTTTTTCTTTTCCAGTTTTAGCATCAGGCCAACAATAATCAAAATCAAAAACAAACCTGCCGAAATAGCAAAAACAATAAATGTTAGCCGTTTTCTTTTTTGCGTTTCTGCTATTCTTTCAATTTCTGACTCCTTTAACTTTACGTCAAACTGATACTGCATTTCCAGTTGGGTAAGTTTCCTGATATTTTCTTCATTAAAACTGCTGTCAGAATAGATTTTGAATAAAGTGTAATAATCGAGGGCCTTTTCAAATTTTTTCTCTCGTTTATAAAGTTTGCTTAAATATTCACTGGCAAGTGAAATCAAAGCAGTCTGTTCATATTCATTTGAAACTGAGTATCCGGCAATTAAATAATCTTCAGCCTTTTTATATTCATCCAAAAAAAAGTAAACAATACCGATATTGATATTTGTTTCTGCCAGGAACATTGATTTAGAACCGGATGGGATTGATTGACTTTTCTCCTGAAGCCGTTTGCTTTCAAATAGATTTTGTAGAGCATTTTTATATTGCTGTTGCATTTGATCGAGTATTCCCATTTTAAACAAAACATGTGCCTGCCCACCAATCAGATCAATACTATTGAATATTTCATATCCTTTTTGGTAATACTGCCTTGCAATGTCATATTCACCCATATTAAGATAAATAGAGCCCATATTGGTGGTGGCACCGGCAATATTCATAGTGTCGTGTAATTCTTCAAATAATGGCAATGCTTTTGAATAATAGTCCAATGCCTTCTTTTGGTCATTCATATTGATAAAAACCACTCCAAGGTTGTTGTATAGTTTTGCCAAATAACTAGTGTCGTTACTTTCTTTAGAAATCCGTAAGCCTTGCAAATAATGGCTCAATGCCTGTGTATAATTTCCTTTTTCGACAAACCTGTTGCCAAGGCTGATGTAAACAAGTATTAGTCTGGGAAATTCCCCGGATTCATTTAAAAAAGGAATGGCAATATCGTATTCTTTTTCGGCTTTGTTTAAACTGTCCTGCAAGAAAGCAATATCGCCAAGTTGGGCATGAAGAAATCCTGTAATCTTGTCATTGTCAGTTTTCTCGACAAGTATTAAAGCTTGTCTGGCCATTTTCTCAGATTTATTCAGATCGCTTGATTTGTACTCCAGGCTGAGCTGTTGATACAATTGTGCTTTCTTAATAATATCGTGTTCGTTCGTAATGGCGGTTTCTATGCTGTCGGTACTATTTTGTGCAATTGATACATGATTTGCTACTGCCAATAGCACAAAGAAAATGAGATAGTATGAAATTTTTTTCGCAAACATGATTAGAATTAATCCAGTTAAATATAGGTATTAAGTAGCAAAGGTAAGTAAAATGACTAATTTTTCCAGAAAGTGTGATCTTCCGCTATCTGTTTATTTGGAAAAGTGTATTCAGTTCACTCTTATTTATCTGTCAAAGTAAACAGCTCCTTTCCGCAACCACCACAAAAATACCCCACGGCTAATCATAAATAAATGGAGGGCAAGCCAGAGGCTGTGGTTTCCAATAAACTGCATTCCAATATAATAGGAAGGGAGAAAAATAAGTAATGAAGCGGCTATCATACTATTGCGCATGGCTTTTGAAGCGGTTACCCCTATATAAATCCCATCCCAGATGAAGGCTGCAAAACTGCTGAGTGGTAACAATACAATCCAATATTTGTATTGCTGGGCCAGGGAGAATAGCTGTTCGTTATTTGTTAAAATGTGCATTACAGGATTAAAGCCAAGCATAAAAAGCAGAAGAAAAGAAATGGCAGCACCCCATCCCCAATAAAACAAATACCTGATTGTTTGCTTAAAAAGACCTTTATCTCCGGCACCTTTGGCTTTTCCAACCAAAGCCTCCCCTGCATAAGCAAAACCATCAGCAAAATAGGAGAAGATGAAAAAGAACTGAAAAAGAAGTGTGTTTACAGCAAGAATATCATCGCCCATTTTGGCCGATTTGCTGGTAAAAAATGCCAAAACAAAAAGCAGCAACAAAGTGCGAATAAAAATATCAGCATTGACTTTAAAGAATTTTTTCAGGGCTTCCATCTGAAATACAATATCAAGCGCAAACTTTTTTAAATAGACTTTGTATTTTGAAAAAAGTAAAACAATGGCAAGAAACAAACCGCTGTATTGTGCCAATACACTGGCCAGGGCAACACCGTCTGATTTCATCCCAAGACCATAAATAAAAACAAAATTCAATGAAATATTCATCAGGTTGATTGCGATTGCAAGTATCATGGGAATCTTCGCATTCTGCAATCCCAAGAACCAACCGAACAAAGCATAAAGTGATAGAGTAGCGGGTGCTGCAAAAATCCGGATAAAGAAGTATTCACGGGCAAGTAGTGTGACTTCCGGGCTGCCACCGAGCATTTGAAAAGCCAACCATTGGATGGGATAATGAAGCAATATCAGCAGCATTGCCAGTAATAGCCCGACACTCAACGAACGGTAAAGTATTAAACTGATTTCTGTTTTTTGTTTGGCACCGAAAGCCTGGGCTGTAAAACCGCTAGTGCCCATCCGTAAAAATCCAAATCCGGAATAAATAATGTTGAAAATTGTGCCGCCCAATGCAATAGCGCCAATAAATATGGGGTTACCAAGATGTCCCATCATTGCCAAATCAACCAGCCCTAATAAGGGTACGGTTATATTGGTAATAATATTGGGTATGGAAAGTCGGAGTATTTGGCGGTTCATGTATTAAATTTCAAAATCCAAAAAAACAAATTTCAAATAAATCGAGACCTTTGCAAAACCTCAACAAAAGTCCTTCTGAACAGACCCGATAGCTATCGGGTGAAGAATCTTAACATTCAGGATTTCAGATATTAGAGATTCTTCGCTATCACTCAGAAAGACAAAATTCAATATTTTGCAAAGGTCTCAAATATTAAAATCCAAAACCCAAATAGATTAACGATTTGACTATTGTGTTTTTTGAAAATTGGAAATTATTTGTTATTTGCCTTTTGTAATTTGTTATTTCCTTCTGGTCATTTCTGATGCAATCCACATTCCTTGGTATCCGGATTTTCCCACCACCATCGGCCTGCACGCACATCTTCCCCCTCTTCGATAGCCCGGGTGCAAGGTTGGCATCCAATGCTGCTGAACCCCTTTTTATGGAGCGGGCTGACAGGTATTTTTTTCAAATCAATATAATCCCAAGTATCTTTTTCCGTCCAATTGGCTAGTGGATTGATTTTTAGCAATCCATTGTTTTCATCCCACTCAACAATTTGCAAATCGGTTCTTGTTATGGATTGATCTCTTCGCAAACCTGTAATCCATGCATCAAGTCCATTAAGTGCACGGGCCAATGGCGCCAATTTGCGAAGTGAGCAGCATAATTTCCTGTTTTCTATACTGTCAAAAAACAAATTAATTCCTTTAGATGCTATCATTTCTTCCACGTCTTTCGCATCCGGAAAATAAACTTTAATCTGCGTTTTGTATTTCTTTGATGTCCGGTCGATAAGGTCATAGGTTTCTGGAAATAAGCGGCCTGTATCTAAGGTAAAAATTTCAACACTTGGGTTAATGGAAGTGATCATTTCCGAAAGTACCTGATCTTCGGGACCCATGCTGCTTGACAAGGCAATCTTGCCGGCAAAGTGTTCTAAAAAGTAGCGGAGCACATTTTCCGGGGACTCATTTTTAAGCGAATTATTCCAATTTTCAATGGTATTTTTGTCAATCATCAGCAATGATTTTGGTGTGGCAAATGTAGGGGTTTTAGGGGTTAGTTTTGATTGTTCAACAGTTCAAAAAAGAAAACCAATAGAATTTGAAAACACTTACTTTTGCAGGGCAAAAACAGAAACTAAAATTCAGTGACTGAATCACAGAAAGAAAAGTGTATGAAATAAAATGAAAACAGCCATTTTGATTTCCACATCAACACCATAAACCATCAATAATATGTCCCTTCGCATCGTACGTTCAATCGTTCTCCTTTTAGCCGGTATATCGGCAGTAGCATTCAATCACATGATGAGTGGATTTTCTGTCATGTTTGGTATTACACTAAGTATTTCTGCCATGCTTACAGTTGCTTATTTGTTTGTCAATTTCGACAAAGCGTTCAATCCCAAGGTAATCATGGAACTTATCGCCGATGGTTTTGCTGGTATTGTTATTTTTACTTACCCCCATAGCGGTGAGCTTTTCTTTACAATCGTATTTGCATTTTGGATAGTATCTATGGGAGCACTTTACATGAGCAGTGGTATTGCCAACTTAAACGATAAAGATTCTCTTCCACTCTATCTCCTTACGGGAATTATTTTAATTGTACTTGGGTTCATTATCATTAACTATACATCCGAAGACATGAATTCGGTGAATTATTTAATTGGCTTTGCGATGATTATTTATGCAAGCATTAATAATTATTTATACTTCACAAAAAAGAAGGAAGTGTAAGTACTTCATTCAAAGTCGGTAATTTAAGAAAAGTCCTTAGCTTGAAAGATTTAGGAAAATAATTGTAATATAAATTGGTCAGTTCAAATAATGTTTCTATTTTTGCAGCCCGAAATTTTAGAGAAAAAACACAACGTATGTATTTAACTGCTGAAAAGAAAAGAGAAATATTTGAGCAATACGGAAAGTCGGATAGCGACACCGGTTCTGCAGAAGGACAGGTTGCATTGTTCACCTACCGAATCAAACACCTTACCGGTCACCTGAAAAGTAACAAAAAAGACAAGTTTACAGAACGTTCACTGGTCAGGCTGGTTGGTAAAAGAAGAAAATTACTCGATTACCTGAAAGTAAAAGATATTGTAAGGTATCGTGCCATTATTAAACAACTTGAATTAAGAAAATAATTCAAGTTATTTGAAGACATTGAAAAAGGCAAATCATTTGATTGCCTTTTTTTGTGTTTTTTGTAAAATCAAAATTTATTACTTACCTATTTATATTATGTCAATAAAAGCTATCACAAAAACATTTGAATTAGAAGCCGGAAAAACCATCACATTAGAAACCGGAAAACTTGCCAAACAAGCTGATGGAGCAGTAGTTGTAAGCATGGGAGACACCATGTTGATGGCAACTGTAGTTTCAAAAAAAGACGCCAGGGACGACGTTGACTTCATGCCCCTGTCAGTAGATTACAAAGAAAAATACTCAGCCACGGGTAAATTTCCTGGAGGTTTTTTCAAGCGCGAAGGAAGGCCTTCCGAACATGAAATTCTTGTTTCTCGTTTGGTCGACCGTGCACTTCGCCCATTATTCCCAGCCGATTACCACGCTGAAACACAAATGCTGATCACACTCTTATCAGCCGACAAAGATATTGCACCCGATGCTCTTGCTGCACTTGCTGCATCTGCTGCACTTGCCGTTTCCGACATCCCCTTCAACGGACCTATTTCTGAAGTCAGGGTGGCACGCATTGACGGTGAATTTATCGTTAATCCTCCCCTTTCACAAATTGAAAATGCTGATCTCGAACTCATCGTCGCCGCATCAATGGAAAACATTATGATGGTGGAAGGCGAGATGAAAGAAGTTTCGGAAGCTGTTATGCTTGAAGCCATTAAAGTTGGTCACAAAGCAATTAAGATTCAGTGCCAGGCACAAATTGACCTGGCAGAAATGGTTGAAGCAGCAAAAGTAAAACGCGAATACAGCCACGAAAACAACGATGAAGATTTAAGAGCTGCTGTTAAAGAAGCTACTTATAAAGGCTGCTACGATGTAGCTCTTCAAGGTACCGCCGACAAACATGCACGCAAAGCTGCTTTTGATGCTGTCCGTGACACATTCATGGAAACCTTGACAGAAGAGGAACTCGTAGAAAAAGAAGGACTGGTTAAAAAATACTTCCACGATGTGGAAAAAGATGCTGTCCGCAATGCCATGCTCGACGAGAAAAAACGTCTTGACGGAAGAAAACTGGATGAAATCAGACCTATTTGGACAGAAGTAGATTACCTACCAACCAATCATGGTTCAGCTATTTTCACACGTGGAGAAACACAGGCTTTGGTTTCTGTTACTTTGGGTGGAAAAATGGATGCGCAAAAAGTTGATGGTGCGCTTCTCGAAGGAAACAATGAGTTCATGCTTCATTATAACTTCCCTGCATTTTCTACAGGCGAAGTAAAAAGATTTATGGGTGTTGGCCGTCGTGAAGTTGGTCATGGCAATCTTGCCGAACGTGCACTGAGACAAGTTATTCCAACTGGCGAAGACAATCCTTATACCATCCGTGTGGTTTCCGACATCCTTGAATCTAACGGTTCTTCTTCCATGGCTTCGGTTTGTGGTGGAACACTTGCCCTGATGGATGCCGGCATTAAGATTTCTAAACCCGTTGCAGGCATTGCCATGGGACTGATTTCGGATGCTGAAACAGGAAAATATGTTGTACTCTCTGATATTTTAGGAGATGAAGACCACCTGGGTGATATGGACTTTAAAGTAACCGGAACTACTGATGGAATTACTGCCTGCCAGATGGACATCAAAGTTGACGGCTTACCTTATAATGTACTTGAAGAAGCCCTCGAACAAGCCAGACAAGGAAGATTTCATATTTTAGGAGAAATGGCAAAAACCATTTCCAAACCACGTGCTGATTACAAAGATTTCGTGCCAAGGATTGAAAAAATAATGATTGATAAAGAATTCATTGGTGCTGTTATCGGACCCGGTGGTAAAATCATTCAGGAAATCCAAAAAGAAACCGGTGCCAATATCATGATTGAAGAAGAAGGCAATTACGGTATCATCGATATCATGGCTGACAATAAGCAAGCCATTGATGCAGCCAAAAACTGGATCAAGGGAATTACCGCAATGCCCGAACTCAATGAGATTTATCTGGGTACTGTTAAAAGTATTGTTCCCTTTGGTGCTTTCATCGAGATTCTTCCTGGAAAAGACGGACTCCTTCATATCTCTGAAATCGATCACAAAAGGATTGAAAAAGTTGAAGATGTGATGAAGGAAGGAGACAAATTAGAAGTCAAACTAATTGGTATTGATAGCCGTACTGGAAAACTGAAATTATCGCGTAAAGTTTTGCTTGAAAAGCCCGAACGAAATCGTGATTAATAAGATGGAGTAACATTTTAGAGGTATTAACGTAAAAGTCTTTACTAAAAGAACAGCGACAAAAACATGAGACAACTTAAAATCACAAAACAGGTAACCAATCGTGAAACCGCTTCCCTTGATAAATACTTACAAGAGATTGGGAAAGTGGATTTAATTACGGCAGAGCAAGAAGTTGAACTGGCCCGTCGTATTAAACAAGGCGATAAAATTGCCCTTGAAAAACTTACCAAGGCCAACCTGCGATTTGTGGTATCTGTTTCTAAACAATACCAGAACCAGGGTTTAAGTCTTCCCGACTTGATTAATGAAGGAAACCTGGGACTCATTAAAGCAGCACAACGCTTTGACGAAACCCGTGGATTTAAGTTTATTTCGTATGCTGTTTGGTGGATTCGCCAGTCAATTCTTCAAGCTTTGGCAGAACAATCAAGAATTGTCAGACTTCCTTTGAACAAGATTGGATCGCTTAACAAAATCAACAAAGCCACTGCAAGACTTGAACAAAAACACGAAAGGACTCCAAACCAGAAAGAGATTGCCGAAGAACTGGACATGACCACCAATGAGGTCAAAGAGTCGATGAGAAATGCTGGCCGCCATGTTTCTATGGATGCCCCACTTATTCAGGACGAGGACAATACCATGTATGATGTGCTGAAAAGTGATGAGGCCATAACTCCTGAAACGGGATTGCTTTACGAATCTTTACGGAAAGAAATCAGCAGGGCTGTATCAACTTTAACTCAACGCGAATCAGATGTAGTTCAACTCTATTTTGGATTGAATATAGAACACCCGATGACACTCGAGGAAATTGGTGAAAAGTTTGACCTTACACGTGAGCGTGTTCGACAAATAAAAGAGAAAGCCATCCGCAGGCTAAAACATACTTCACGAAGTAAGATCTTAAAATCTTACCTCGGATAAAAGTACAAGCGCTCTGAAAAGAGCGCTTTTTTTATGTTCGGAAAATACCGGGTGTTTTTAAATGAGAACCATTTCAAATCAAGATCAAGCGTATAATCCGAACCAATTATCAAACCCCAAAAGCCAGGCCGATTAAGCCAACAAAAAGTCCAACTGCCAGGTTAATGACTTTAATAATAAAAAAACCCCTTCTTGATTCGGCAAGTAATGGAAGGCTTCCGTGTCCATCCTGAACAATTGAATTTGCCAATAAAATACTAAACGGCAAGCTTCCGGACGCAAATAAAACAACAAAAACAAAATGTGGACCCGATTCCGGAATGATGCCAATAAGTACAGCAATAAGTAAAACCAGGACTAAATTACCACCAATCAGGTTTTCGATATCAAAATATTGATCGAGAAAATGAACAAACAATAAAGTAAAAAATGTCCACAACAATATCCTTAGAAAGTGCTTCTTTACAATGTGTCTCCATAAATGTTTATCCAGAAAATGATCGTTAACTGACAAGGAAATTAAAAGAGAAATAGTGAGTACCACGAGAAAAGTGATGCTAATCCAAGCCGGATGGGCATGGTCAAGCAATTTGGAATCAGGAAGAAGTTGTTGCATCTCATGCTCGGTATGCCCCAGATTTACAGCTATAAAACCAAGTGAAATTGCAAGAACAGCCAGAATAATACTTCGTAGCAAAGAAATACTTCGCAGTTGATTCCATAAATTCTTCCATTCGAAACAAATACAATTGGGTTCATTTTCATGAAGGTCAAAATGTTTATCAGGGAATCGGGCAGTTTTATTTTTATAAAATCTATTCACAAGAAATCCTGCCAGCAATGCAATGGCGAACAAAACAACGTTTAGGATCAGGGCAGTTTTTGGAATGACAGAAAACATCAGGAAAGCCTCGTCGCCCGAAGTCGCTATCATAGTTGCTGCCAGGGCTCCAACACCAAAAATATTGTGGACATACAGCGAAACTGCCGTATAAGCACCAAGACATCCAGGAATAATGCCAAGCAATGCACCAAAAACCACCTGTTTCCAGGGGCTGTCTTTGAGTCCTTTACTCCACATCCCCTTCGAAAGCACATTTAAGTAATCAATGATGAGCATCATTGACAACACAAAAAGTGTAATAACAAGGCTCTGCTTTGCTATCGAAAAAACCTCCATTTTTTATTGTAATTTAGCTATTCAAAAGTAATTATTCCTTTTGATGAAACACTTTAACATTTGAATTATTTTTATTGAGAATAAAACCGAAAAGATACTGAAATGAGAATGGCCTTCCCAACAAATGACAAGATAAACATTTTTAAAAGAACAGGTAGAGCCAATGCATTTTTAATAGTTGATGTTGATCCAACTGCGATTAATGAAATTGACTATCGGATAAACAAACACAGTCACGAAGAGCATTTGCAGGTCGAAGATCAAAGCCACGATCACAGTCATGCTGAACTTACAGAAACCCTCTCAGATTGTGCTTTTGTAGTTGCAAATGTAATTGGGAAACAATTATTGGCCGACATTACAAATGCTGGAATTGTTGTGTTTAAAACCAAAGAAGAAAACATTAAAAACGCTATTGCTGATTTTAATGCCCAAAGACATTTTGGCGAAGGGGGGGAGTAGGACAGTTTATTTATCTTAAGGGGGCTTCTAATAATTACTTCGCATCAAGATTTTCATCGCTTTTTATAGACGATGAAAATTTATGAAGCACTATCGGGATAATGCGAGGAAATTTGAAGAAGTATATGAAAAACGCTGAAAACCTTACGGGAACAAATATAATAAACAATCTGACTGCGTTAAAATTTGTCTCAATAGCTACGGTTATTCAGACAAATTTGTGCCTTGCATCTTGTTCATTATATTTGTTTCTTGAAAGAAAGGAATTAATAGAAGTCCCCTTTGGCTAACTGTTTCGCAAAAACTCAGCTGTCTGCTGAAAATAATTCCATAAGAAACCTTTATGAACCTTTTTCATAGTAGATCTATCAAGTACTACTTGCATATTATTTAACCAATTTGTTTTGGCTTCCTCATTAATGATAAAAGACTTATGCCGTTTTCTTAATTGGGGATGTCCACGTTTTTCATTGTAGAGTTCAGGTCCGCCAAGATATTGAATCATAAATAAATGCAGGCGCTCTTCTGCTGCCTCAAAGTCTCCATTGTACATTGGGGATAATAATTTGTCTTTTTTGATTTCCAGGTAAAAATCGTGAATTAGTTGCTGAATATTTTCGGCTCCTATTGCTTCGTATTGACTTATTTTCATTGTTGTTATTTTTATTGCTAAATACTTTATTCGGAATTACAAATTCCGAACAGCGAAGAGCTAAAACGAATACCTGAACGCAATAATAAAATTCCTTCCACTTGCTGTGATTCCAGAGGAATAGGGGCGATATCGATAATCCAATATATTTTCGACACCAAATGTAGTGATGAATTTTTTACTAAATTTATAACTACCCTTCAGGTTTAATGTCCACCATGCTGGTGCGTACGGATTACCATCCACATCTGTTCCGTAAAGATAGGCCTTACTGCGTTCTGTCGGAGCCAGGTTTTGGTAACTGACTTCGGCATTGTAATTTGCCGATAAGGCAAGTTTAAAAAGGTTTCTTTCGAATACCAAAGCAGTACTTCCAAATAATGGAGGTGCATGTCGCATAGCATATCCATCATCATCAATGCCCTTGGTGTAGGTTAGTGTAGTTGAGAATTTTAGCGTGCTAATAATCTGAAAATCGAAGAAAAAACTGAGCCCGTAAATCTGGGCATAGCCGGTATTGACCATTGCCTGTACTTTACTCATTTCGCCATCATACATAATGGAATCCTTTCCATCAATCTGAAAATCACGCCGAACCATGGCATCCTTTAAGTAGGAATAAAAAACGTTAAATTGCAGCTTTGCCCGCTCTTCAAAATTATAACTTACTCCTAAATCAGTATTGTATAAATATTCGGGTTTCAGATCCTCATTAGGTACGACAACATTACCGGGTTCGGAATCAAATATTTTTGCCACATCATCCAGGTTTGGAGCCCGAAAACCAGAGGAGAGATTAAGACTCAGTTGCAAACCTCCGGGATGATAAACAATACCAGCATTTCCTGTAATGGCACTATTGCTGATATTGATTTTGCTATAAGGTAATTTGTAAAAGGAAGTATCAGTAAAACGGCTGTCAAGTGTTGTATAAGAATACCGGATACCGCTTAAAAAAGTCATGGGAATTCTGACAAAATTCTTTTTATAGCTAAAATAAGCGCCAGCAGTAAAGTAGGTACTCCCTCCATCAGGATATCTGCTGGATATTGTTTCTGTTTCGTCAGTAATGATATTTTGCATTATACCCGTTGAAGTTACATCATTAAATACGAGTTCGATACCATAAAAAAGACTGTTACGTTTTGGAAGTGTTTTGTCAAAATCTGCATTGAATGAAAAAACACTTACTGCCTCATTCCGCTTTCTCAGCCAGTCATCTCTATATTTTCTATCGTTTCTGCCTTCTTTAATACTTTGATAGGCCAGCGTAAAAACCGAATGATTGTAAATACTGGTTTTCCCATTCAGTTTTATTTGCAAACTACTCATCATCCATTGCTGCGGATTGTAGTACCATTCGGCGTATTTCAGTTTTTCATCATTGTACTGGATGAGACGGTCGTAACGCGGAACATCAGTTGTTTTGCTCATATAAAACGACATAATCCATTCGGCAGTCTTGCTAAATTTATTGCTGACTTTTGAAACGAAATTCATTTGGGAGTAGCCCGAAAATTTTTGTTCATTGGGTTTGCTGTTATCGACAATAGAATCCTGCCCTTCAATGGTTTCAATGTATTTGGGACGTTGGGTATATTCGTTGTGGATGTTTCCCATCTTCAGATCATCAAAATCGCTAAATGAAAACATCGCCAAAAATGCCCATTTTTCGTTTGCAAAATTGAGATCAAAATGAACTGTTTTTTCAAAATCAGCCGTCGTCAGTCTGGCCAGTCCATTACCATTTACCTTCCATTTTTCGCTTGTTCCGTATTTCGGTTTTAGAATGTGGATGTCAACAACACCACCAAGTGCATCGCTGCCATAGATATTTGTACCAGGACCAAAAATAACTTCAGCGCTCTCAACACTGTTTACATCTGCTTGCAAAACATTGTGCAGGTTACCGCTTCTGTATATGGCATTGTTCATCCGAACACCATCCATAATAAATAAAATCTTGTTGGCGGCAAATCCCCTAATCATTGGGCTGCCACCACCCAATTGGCTTTTTTGAATAAAAACGGCATTACCAGAAGCCAGCATTTCGGCTGATGTTTGTGGATTTTCAAAAACAATGTCCTTGCTTTTTATGACTTCAATTTTATTGGGAATCTCATTTTTTTTCGTTTCCCATTTGCTGGCCGAAACCACTACTTCAGCAAGGTCAACAAATTTTTCTGTCAGGGGAATCTTAAAACGCAAATGTTCGATAGTCGCTTTGTCTAAACTAAACTTGACAAAAGATGGGTGTTGAAAGTGGATTTTTTCGCTTGGCCAAAACATCGTAATATCAATAATTCCAAGCTTATTGGTTAAGCCAGACTCTGTTTTGGTATCGTTAAAAACAAAAACATCGCTAATTGGTTCTCCTGTTTTTTGATCGTAAACATAGAGTGATTGTGCTTTTGCAGAAACCATCCATCCGAGGAAAAATAATAGTAATATGTTGAATTTTGTCAACGACATTTGTTTAAGACTATTATTTTTTATTTAGAAATATGATTGCTATAAATTCTTCTAATTGACAAAATGACTAATCGCACTAAACAATTTATAATTCAACAATCCCAAACGTAAAATTGAAGTAAAATTTAAAAACTACTGATTGGGGCTTTTTTAGATTAATTAGGTCAATTAAAAATTGGATTTCGTTTTTTCTTGAAGGCAACTATCGCTTTCCACCCCGCTGCTTGGCAGCATCTTCAAGCCGTTTTTGGAATGCTGATTTTTTCTTGGCTGGCTTTTTCTTATTGACTTCAATTTGTTTGCGCAATTTGTCTTCGTTAATCAAGTAACGGAAAGCAAACATCTGGCCAAAAGTGATAATATTGGCAAGAAAATAATAATAACTCAATCCAGAGGCATAATTATTAAACAGTCCAAGGAACATAATAGGCATGATATACATCATTGTTTTCATTCCCGGCATTTGCTGTGTCTGTGCACCCATCATTTGGTTGTTGAGGTAAGTGTACATGATGGTGGAAACAGTCATCAGCAGCGTAAATAAACTCACATGATCACCATAATAAGGAATGTTGAAAGGCAGGTTGTAAATAGAGTCGTAGCTAGAAAGGTCGGTGGCCCACAAAAAGGATTGCTGACGCAATTCGATGGATGCCGGAAAAAACCTGAACATGGCAATCAGAATTGGCATTTGCAACAACATGGGAATACAGCCCGATGCAGGATTCGCACCAGCTTTTTTGTACAGACCCATTACGGCCTGCTGCTTTTTCATGGCATCATCTTTCTTGGGATATTTCTTCGACAGTTCATCGACTTCGGGTTTAAGTACCCGCATCTTTGCTGAGGACAAATATGTTTTGTAAGCAATTGGGAAGAGTGCTGTTTTTAACATAAGTGTTAAAACCAAAATAACAATACCGTAATTCCATCCGTAACTACCCAACCAACTGAAAATAGGAATAACAATGAATTTGTTGATCCATCCAAATATTCCCCAGCCAACCGGAATTTGGTCTTCCAGCCCAATATCATATGATTTCAATCCGTAAAACTGATTGGGGCCAAAATAGAATTGTAACGGGATACTTATTTCACTCGACTTGTTATAAGGTAAGCCAAAATCAGCTTGCATGGACCGGAGGTAATGGTCTGAACTTGGGTTTTCCTGCGTAAAAACTTTTAAGGTTCCATTGTCAAAATTGTTTTTTGCAATAAGTACCGAAGAGAAAAAGCGCTGCTTAAACGAGACCCATTTGAGTTTTGTATTAATAGCTTCTTCGTCATCATCTTTCTCGTCCATATACTCAACTTCATCGTTGGTATACTTATAATAAATAGTTGGAAGGCCACTAAATTGGTCTGCCGATTTTTCTTGTTTCCTTAAATCGGCATACCAGTTCAAGTCAAGGTAATTGGTATTGGCTGCAATAACATTTTGCATGTTGACCACGTTAATCGTAAAGTCAAACATATAATTGTCGCTTTCCAGTGTATACAGGTATTCGATGTATTTTGATTTATCCAATTGCCCTTCACCAGCATCGGCATATAAGCGCATACTGAAGGAGCGTTGTTTGTCGTAACCTACTTTAATATGTGTTTCAGTGGCATCGGTTTGGAAATAAAACCCGGAAGTGTTTATTACACGGCTGTTTACAAAAAAGGAAAGCCCGAAATTAGTTGTTTCAGGATTGAAAAGGGTAAGCGGAAGTGAGTCGAAAGTTTGATAATCTTTCAACTCTACATTTTTTATGAAACCACCTTTGTTTCCAATTTCTATTCTTACCAGATCGTTTTCAAGAATGTAAGTTTTATCTTCACCAACAGCAGAATTGGCAAAAACATCGTAGCTGTTTTTCAGGGCTGTGTAATCAGTAGAAATCTCACCTACCGGTTCCTGGGGCGTTTCAATTGTTTGTCTTTCTTGCTGAACTACTGCAGCAGCTTCAATACGCTGCAAAGAGTCTAAAACTATCTGGCGGGCTCTGTTAGCTGTAGCAATAGAGTCTTGTACCCGATTCTTTTCCGCCATTTCTTCAGCCGAAGGTGTCATCCAAACTGTATAGCCAACCATAATGGCAGCGATAAGCAGGAATCCTATAATTGAGTTTCTGTTCATTTCCGATTTTTAAAATAAGGCTGCAAATTTACTTAGAATTATGTAATAATTTACACTGAATTTATCATGGCTGATAACAACTTAACATTCACCTATAAAACAGTTTAGCAGAAGTATGCCCTGCTTTCGGCAATGAAACACTTTTGATGGCTTCGAAAAAAATGACAAAAATACTTGACGCATAGCATAAAAAGTAGTACTATTGCAATATCAATTTAATATCACTTTTCTAATTTAAAAATATGACAATGAAAAATGAAAAAGAATTTTCGGCTATTTCAGGATACTTTGCTTTATTCCTAATCTTTCTGTTAATTGTACCATCCATTTTGGGAATCATCTTTTTTAAAATGATTTGGCTTGTTGCGCTCATTTTAATTGGTATTGTAGGCATCCCAGGCCTTGTTATTGTTAATCCCAACGAATCGAGTGTGTTGGTGCTTTTTGGTAATTACAATGGAACCATCCGTAAAAACGGTTTTTGGTGGACAAACCCATTTTTTGTCAAGAAAAAAATATCGCTTCGTGCGCGAAACCTTGACAGCGATCCAATAAAAGTAAATGACAAAATAGGCAATCCGATTATGATTGGTGTGGTAATGGTTTGGAAGGTAAAGGAAACCTATAAAGCTGCTTTCGATGTGGACGATTATGTTCATTTTGTTGACATTCAAAGTGAGGCAGCCATCCGGAAACTGGCCGGGCATTATCCCTACGATAATTTTGAAGATGAAAAAGCAGAAATGACACTGCGGAGTGGTGGAGAAGATGTGAACCAAATGTTAGAGAACGAAATTTCTGAACGTCTGCAGATTGCCGGGATTGAAGTGATAGAAGCACGTATTAACTATATTGCTTATGCCCAAGAAATTGCCGGTGCCATGCTCAAACGACAGCAGGCAACCGCGATTGTGGCAGCTCGTTTTAAAATTGTTGAGGGCGCGGTAAGTATGGTAGAAATGGCTTTGGACGAATTATCGAAAAAGAATATCATCGATCTGGATGAAGAGAAAAAAGCAACAATGGTAAGTAACCTGATGGTTGTTTTGACCTCTGACAAAGATGTTGCACCGATCGTTAATACAGGAAGTATTTATTAATGTATTGGAAATGCTAAAATGAAAGAGAAGTCATCAATCGAAATTTTAGAGGATTTTGCAAAACGGAAAGAAATCCGGTTTTACACGAACTCAAGTGTGAAAAATAATTTTCTTTCTCCTAGTAAAAGGTTTTCTTCAGTAAAGTTTATTGTTTTTGATTTGGGTAAAGTATCCAAAAATTTGTTCTTTATCTTTTACGATTCCTTTGCCACAAAAGCGCAAACAAGCAAAACCTATTCAGGACTTTTTATGCGGACGCTAAAGTGTAAGGACAAAATTAAGATCATGAAGCGTGACTGGTTTGATGTCATAAGTTTTAAAAAAAGGCTGAAAACAGGCGATCCTTTTATCGATAAACATCTGACAATCTTTTCGGAAAGCGATGTGGTTAATACCACTTTGATTCATTCAAAAAACATGAGGGAATTTATTCAGATAACTGAAAAAATAATGCCATTAGAACTTATGACATTTCAGAGTTCGATGAGTATTGTACCCGAACTTCACGGAAATGATTTTATCGCCCTGAGAACAAATACTTGGATATTAGACGAAAAGCTTCTTGAGTATTTTATGGCGAAAGGAAGTGAGTTATTGAAAAGAATGAAATAAAGGAAGTGCAGAAAAATCCCCATCATGCAAAAAACATATTTTAAAGAGGAGCAGCATTTCACCCAATTATGGCTTTGGATTGTACTAACTATTGCGATGGGTGCAATGATTATACCCATGGCAATAGGTTTATACACACAATTAATTCTTGGCAAACCCTGGGGTAATCAGCCCATAAGTGATAATGGTTTACTGTGGGTTTCTGGTCTTGAATTGGTATTTGCGATCGGCTTAATTTTTCTTTTTGTAAAAATGAGACTGATAACCACAGTTAAAGCTGATGGATTGTATTATCGGTATCCCCCATTGATTTTGAAGGAAAAAGAAATTGGCAAGGATAAAATTGAAACTTTTACCATCAGGGAATACAAGCCTGTAAAAGAGTATGGTGGCTGGGGAATAAAATTTGGGATGGGACAAATTGGTAAAGCTTATAATGTAAAAGGTAATATTGGCATGCAACTGCTTCTGAAAAGTGGTAAAAAAGTTTTGTTCGGCACGCAACGTCCGGATGCCTTTCAGCATGCAATGCTTAAAATGATGAAAGAACCTAACTAGAATGGCAAAGAAAAAGGCATTCGTTTTGCGGGTTTCACCCGAAATGATGGCATCACTGGAGAAGTGGGCTCAGGATGAATTTCGCAGCATCAATGGCCAAATCGAATATTTGCTGCATGATGCACTCAAAAAAACCGGTCGTTTAAAAAAGAAAAAGGAGTAATATTTTGGCTCTATGTCGTTTATAGCGGGTAACAATTGAAATGAAATCACAATAACCAACAATTCAAATCACAAATAAATCACAAAAATCAATTTTTGAAAACGCAAACCAAATCAACAAAAATATCGCGCAATACGTAGGGACTCAATATTGCAGAATCGATTATATGTTCAGAAATATATCTTGTTTGCAATGTGTCTTTATTTTTTGTTATTTGACTATTGTGATTTGTTATTTTGCTACATCAGTATCCACCTAAATCAACATAGAGCCAATATTTTGTTAGGCCTTGTGGTCGCGCCATTAAATTCCTACCATTTTCCATACCTTTGCCATCCTAATTTCAATTCCTCTTTTTAATATGAACAATATAGTTTCGCATAAAAGCATTGCGCCCTTAAAAAAACTCAAACTGAGCAAAGAAGAAGTTCTCAACGATTTCCGTTTGGCCAACGAAAGTCGGCAGGCCAGTTTATTGGGTAGGCGTGAAGTACTGACCGGAAAGGCAAAATTTGGCATTTTTGGGGATGGCAAAGAAATTCCACAATTGGCAATGGCGAAAGTTTTTGAAAATGGTGACTGGCGTTCAGGTTATTACCGTGACCAGACTTTCATGCTGGCGGCAAGTATGCTAACGCTCGAGGAAATTTTTGCCCAATTATATGGCGATACCGATATAAAAGCCAATCCTGCCAACGGTGGTCGGCTGATGAACAACCACTTTGCCACGCGCAGTTTAGACGAAAAAGGGAATTGGAAAGACCTCACCAAACAAAAAAATTCTGCAGCCGACTCCTCCCCTACTGCAAGCCAAATGCCCCGTCTTTTAGGACTTGCCGAAGCCTCGAAATTTTTTAAACTTGCAGACAAAAAGAAAGATTTCAAACAATTCACGAAAAACGGCAATGAAGTTGCTTTTGGCACCATTGGTGATGCTTCAACTTCGGAAGGATATTTTTTTGAAACCATGAATGCTGCCGGCGTAATGCAGGTACCGCTCGCCATGTCGGTTTGGGATGATGGCTGGGGAATTTCCGTCGCCAACAAATACCAAACAACCAAAGGAAGTATTTCAGAAATTCTAAAAGGTTTTGAGAAACAAAAGGACAGTAACGGTTTCTATATTTTCAAAGCATACGGCTACGATTATCCCGAACTGATTGAAACTTATCGCAAAGGCATTGCACTCTGCCGCAAAGAACAAGTTCCGGTATTGTTCCACATTATGGGTTGCACCCAACCACAGGGACATTCTACTTCTGGTTCGCACGAACGCTACAAAACTCCTGAACAACTTCAAAAGGAAACAGAAATTGACGGCATTTCCCAAATGCGAAAATGGATTTTGACATCAAAAATTGCTACTGAAGAAGAACTCAATCTTATTGAAACCGAATCCGTAAAAAAGGCACGGCAGGCACGAAAAAATGCCTGGAACAATTACCAAAAACCCATTATCCAGAAAAAGCAGGATTTCCTGAAACTGGTTGATATCACAAGCTGCGAATGCGCACAAACCACATCAATTGATGGCATTAAAAAAGAATTATTCAGAATTGGTGAGCCCATGCGAAAAGATATTGTATCGGCTGCCAGAAAGATTCTACGCCTGGTTTGTGACAATTGCAGCAATCCTAAAAACTCGCTCAAAGCCAATATTACAGAATGGCTTAAAAAAGAAACCATCGAAAATGAACGGCGTTATAGTTCACATCTTTACAGCGAGTCAGAATTGAATACTGAACACATTACCATCAATCCTCCAAAATACACCGAAAAAACTGAACTTGTTCCCGGCAGGGAAATCCTGCGTGACAATTTTGATTTCATTTTCGAACACAATCCTCTGGTATTGGCTTTTGGTGAGGATGTCGGGAAAATTGGTGGCGTAAACCAAACTTACGAAGGACTCCAGGAAAAATATGGTACGCATCGCATATTTGACACAGGCATTCGCGAAGCCACCATCATCGGGCAAGGCCTGGGAATGGCCATGCGTGGATTGCGCCCCATTGCCGAGATTCAATATTTTGACTATTTGTTATACGGGCTTCAAGTGCTCAGTGATGACTTAGCAACCCTGCATTATCGGACGGCAGGAGGTCAGAAAGCGCCGCTGATTGTCAGTACCCGCGGACACCGCCTGGAAGGCATCTGGCATTCGGGCTCACCCCTGAGCATGGTCATCAACTCCATACAGGGCATGCATATAGCAGTGCCAAGGAATATGACACAGGCGGCCGGTTTTTACAATACCTATCTCAAATCTGATCAGCCAGTCCTGATTATTGAACCCTTGAATGCTTACCGTTTACGGGAAAAACGGCCGGAGAATATTGGTGAATTCAATAGCCCGGTTGGTATTCCT
>Ga0164318_10000206_pt1 | contig 39603 bp, 23 predicted proteins | sample GuaBasSedimGuay9_FD_113734 | JGI IMG/M metagenome (GOLD analysis project Ga0164318, IMG submission 113734) | Subseafloor sediment microbial communities from Guaymas Basin, Gulf of California, Mexico - Guay9, Core 4571-4, 0-3 cm | ecosystem: Environmental > Aquatic > Marine > Hydrothermal vents... | reverse complement strand
CATATCAATACTGGATTTCCCCCTGTTCATTTTTCCTTCGGCAACGCGGCTTCCATCTGAATAATAAAGTGAAAACAGGATGCTGCTATTAAAAGAATATTCAACAAAAACAGTGTTCATAACAGGATTGGGATAACAAGCAATGCTCAAATCGTAAGAATTAGAAATATCCTCAGGTTCTCCCCAAATGGCATTCACATACTCAGGATGGTCGATGAAAGGATTGCGGTTTTCCTGGTATTGATAGTAAATCACATCGTTCCTGTTTTCTTCAAAATCATCGGGCGGGTCCTGCATATTCCATTCTAATAATTCCGATAATTTGCCATGCTCTGGATTTGGATATGTATTTACCTCATCCACAACTTCCAGATCGGGTTCGCCACTGCCACCTTCGTAGCGGGTAGCCATATAAAAAATCATACGGGCAACATCGCCTTTTACGCGATCGGGTGGCTCGAAGGAGTCGCCGTCTCTTTTGCAGCCGGGGCAGTTGGGAACAGGATCGCCTCCGAGGTCAAAATCAAGGTTGCCACGCAAGCTATTGACTTTTACATCTGAAGGCCGGATGTGGTGTGCATCTGTTCCGGCAGGAGGGCTATTCCCAAAATTACCATGCGATTTGGCCCAAACATGTTCACGGTTCCAATCACCGAGATTTCCGCCAAAATCATTTTTTGATCGTGAAATTCCGGAATAAATCAAAATTACATTGCTGCTGTTATCGGGGTCTTCGTCCGTATTTTTCAGGATGAAATCCCTCAGGTCGTTGTAGCTGTATTCGTCGTGATTATCAATAATATTGTGAAGGGCGCTTTTTAAATCATCGCCACTTAGCCCCTCGGCATCATCGTAATAACCATCAGGTATTTGTGCTTGCAAGGCAAATGCAAACAGAATGAAGTTCAGGAGAAATATTTGAAAAAGGTATTTTTTTTGAAACATAATTAAATTTATTCTATTGCAAAGAAGCCAATGTAAATAGATGAAAAAGTCATCAGAATGCCACCAAGCACAAACATCAGGGCGGCAAAAGTAATGCTATTCTTTGTGGGTTTAACCAACAGACCGGCAAGTGAAAAAATGAGTGTAAAAATAAATAGTATAGTCATTAACCAATACTTTTCAAAAGGGAGAAAGACAAAAAGTAAACCCATAAGAAAAGTATTGATCCCCTGTGCAAGTCCAGCAAATTGAATCATTCGGAAACTATCAAAGGAATACGTCCGCTCTCCTTTCCAAACCGGGAAAGATTCCATCAGCATGCGAATGGCAATGAGAAACAAGGCAGCAAAAATGACAAAGCTTTTAAAGCCTTCCATTAAATGCATGAACAAACTCCCCAGGCCGTATCCTATCCAAAAAAGAAAAACCTGCCCAATGGCAAGGCCAAACACAAACAAGATTGCTTTGCCTCCTAATTGTTTAAAATCGATTCCAATGGCAACAGTAAATAACTGTGCAGCTAGAAAAAAGAGTATTGCTATGACAGTAAAATCGAGCATAAAACAAATTTTGAGGGGCAAAACTACGAATTTCTGTTGCGGTAATCAGCTAGGCTTTGCTAAGAAGCTAAATAATATTTCACTCGTTTTCCAAACAAAGTAGTTTACTATCTTTGCAGCCTCATTTTCAAAACGTAAACAATGGCAAACCAAAATAATAACTATTGTGTAATTATGGCCGGTGGGGTTGGCGCCCGCTTCTGGCCCATGAGTACAACAGCAAAACCCAAGCAGTTTATTGATGTATTGGGAACCGGAAAAACTCTTATCCAGTTAACATTCGAACGCTTCAAAAATATCTGTCCTGCCGAGAATGTGTATGTAGTGACCAACGAAATCTACAAAGACATTGTACTGGAACAGCTTCCCGAGCTAAGTGAAAACCAAGTGCTTTGTGAACCTTCACGCCGAAATACAGCTCCTTGCATTGCTTATGCCAATTACAAAATTCATGAAGTAAACCCGAATGCCTTAGTGGTTGTCGCCCCTTCTGATCATATCATTTTAAAAGAAGAGGAGTTCGTCAACAATATTCAAACTGCCATTAAAGCAGCAACAGAAAATAACTGGCTGTTAACACTTGGTATCAAGCCAAGCCGTCCTGATACAGGTTACGGCTACATCCAATACCAGGAAGAAAAAATCTATTCCAAAGACAACCGCCTACGGAAAGTCAAGACTTTTACTGAGAAACCAAGCCATGAAATTGCAGAATCATTTTTAGAAAGTGGTGATTTCTTATGGAATTCAGGGATTTTTATCTGGTCCTTAAAAAGCATTATGAAAGCTTTTGACGAACACCTGGAAGAAGTTGACAAACTATTCAGCAAAGGCCACGGTAAATATAATACACCTGATGAAAGTGATTTCATCAAAGAAACGTATGCTGTTTGCAAAAATATTTCCATCGACTATGGTGTAATGGAAAAAGCAAACAATGTTTATGTTTTAGGCGTTGATTTCGGCTGGTCGGATCTGGGAACCTGGGGTTCACTTTATACCATCAGGGAAAAAGATGAGAACAGCAATGCCATTGTTGGCGAAAATGTAATAACCTACGATTCGAAAGACTGCATTGTAAATGTACCCGAAAAGAAATTGGTGGTATTACAGGGGCTGGAAGATTATATTGTTGTAGAAGAAAACAATACATTGTTGGTTTGCCGCAAAACCGACGAACAACAAATCAGACAGTTTGTTGCTGATGTTAAAATGGAAAAAGGGGAACAGTTTGTTTAGGGCCAATTAGTCAGGCCTTGACTTTAAGTTTCCGCAAAATAGTCAAGTCTTGACTTTAACTGCTTTTAGCTTAGTGCAAAATAGTCAAGGCTAATCTAAAAATTAAAAAAAAGACAAATTTCAAGTACTAAATCTCAAATAAATCACAATGTTCAAAATCACAATTTTACGAATCGTTTCGATCATTTAAAAATTGTTTTTTAGAATTTATTTGTTTTTTGAATTTTGTTATTTGGTGCTTAATTTGATAAAATCATTATTCAACCATAAATTAAAAACATGAAAAAAACATTAATCGTATTATTCGCGATGATCATCGGACTGGGTTCAAGCCTACGTGCCGACGAGGGAATGTGGATTCCTTTACTCATCAACAAAAATGTTGCAGAAATGCAAAGACTCGGACTTAAATTAAGTGCCGAAGACATTTACAGCATCAACAATTCCAGTCTGAAAGACGCCATTGTTATTTTTGGTGGCGGCTGTACCGGTGAAATTATTTCTCCCGAAGGCCTGTTACTTACCAACCACCATTGTGGATTTGGTTCTATCCAAAAAGTAAGTACCGAAGTTGACAATTATTTAGACGATGGTTTTTGGGCAACCAACAAAAAAGAAGAGATTCCGATTGAAGGTCTCACGGTTAAGTTTTTGGCCAGTATGTCAGATATAACCGATGCTGCATTGCAAAATGTAACCGATGACATGGATGAAGCTGCCAGAAACGACACCATCAGAAAAAACCTGAAGGCCATTGAAAAGACAGCTTCCGAAGATGGAAAATATTCGGCTGTTGCCAAACCCATTTTTGGTGGAAACAATTACTACCTCTATGTTTATGAAGTATTTACCGACATCCGTTTGGTTGGTGCTCCTCCTGTAAGTATTGGAAAATTTGGTGCTGACACCGACAACTGGATGTGGCCCCGTCATACCGGCGATTTTTCGATGTTCCGGGTTTATACTGACGCCGATGGAAAACCTTCTCCTTATTCTGAAGACAATGTTCCGATGAAACCAAAACACTATTTGCCAGTAAACATTGCAGGTATACAGCCGGGCGACTTTTCAATGATTTTTGGAAATCCGGGCGGTACCGAGCGCTATCTTTCTTCTTATGGTGTCGACCTTGCTGTCAATACATCAAACATGACCATCGTAAAAATTCGCGAAGAGAAATTGCGCATCATGAAAGAAGGAATGGATGCAGACGACAAAGTCCGCTTGCAATATGCTTCAAAATATGCCCGCACTGCTAATTACTGGAAATATTTCATCGGCCAGACCAAAGGTTTGAAACGTCTGAAAGTAAAAGAAAAAAAAGAAATGGAAGAAGCTGCTTTCACCGATTGGCTGAACAGCAATCCTTCTGCCAAAGCAAAATATGGCGATGCCATTCCATTAACTGCTGATGCCTACGAAACACTTGAAGGTTTCACCCTCGCACGTTGGTATTTTATTGAAGCAGCTTACCGCGGACCCGAAATTTTGGGCTATGCTGCCAAGTTCAAAGGACTTGCCAAAGCCTTGGAAGACAAGGATGAAGAAAAAACAGAACAATCAATTGGTCATTTAATGAATGGCGTTGGAAAACATTTTAAAGATTATAATGTGACCATCGACAGAAATTTATTTGCATCGATGATGAAAATGTACCACGAAAATGTACCGCTTGACCAACAGCCTGTTTACTTATTAGAAATGGACAAGAAATTCAAGGGTGATTATGACAAATATGCTGATCATGTATTTGAAAAATCAATCTTCGGTGATAAAACAAAAGTGGAAGAATTTCTTGACAAGCCCAAACAAAAGAAACTTGAAAAAGATCCGGCTTATGTGGCCGTTAATGCATTTTTCAAACAATGGGGTGTGTTGAAAGGTCAAACAAATGAGGCCTATGAAAATCTGGACAAAGGGCACAGACTTTATATTGCCGGACTCAGAGAAATGAATCCTGATAAAAATTTCTATCCCGATGCCAACTTTACCATGCGTTTAACCTATGGTACTGTTCAGGATTACTATCCCGCTGATGCGATTCATTTTGAATATTTCACCACAATGGATGGTATTATGCAAAAAGAAGACCCAGATAACTGGGAATTCATTGTACCTGAAAAACTAAAAGAATTATACGAAGCAAAAGATTTTGGACCCTATGCCGATGGTGATAAAATGCCCGTTTGTTTCTTAACCAACCACGACATTACCGGTGGGAACTCAGGTAGCCCCGTTGTTAATGCGAAAGGAGAACTTATTGGTTTGGCGTTTGATGGAAACTGGGAAGCCATGAGTGGCGACATTGCCTTTGAACCCGAATTGCAACGTACCATTAATGTTGATATTCGTTACGTGATGTTTATCATCGACAAATTTGCCGGTGCAAGCAACCTGATCGAGGAAATGACAATCATTAAAGAAAGACCCGTTATTAAAAGTAAAGTGATAGGAACGGCAAAAGTAGAGATGGAAGTTATTGTTGAATAAATTATTGAAAATATTATTTAAGGCCGGCCCTGATTGTGGCTGGCCTTTTTTTTGCATGTTGTCCATTTTATCAAAAATTATACGCAGGTAAGCTACATTTCAAATACCCGCAATATTTTACTTAATTTGCAGTTAATTAAGAAATAAAAACGATTCCGAATGTTTAACAAATACATATTTATTTTTCTGCTTTTTGCTTTAGGCTTCTCATTTACTCAACCGCTTTCGGCACAAGACATTGCCATTGGCCAATGGAGAAGCCACCTTCCTTACGACCAAATAATTGATGTTGCTATTGCCGGAGACCTGGTTTTTGCAGCCAGCCCTTATAGTATGTTTACCTACAACACAGGCGATAACAGCATGGTTCGTTTCGATAAAGTAAAAGGCCTTAGCGATGTGGGTATCAGTAAAATTGGGTATAATCAGCCCATTAAATCACTGCTCATTGCCTACTCAAATACCAATATAGATATTGTACATGAGGACGGAACAATTATTAATATTTCAGATATTAAAAACAAGGATATTCTGGGTAAAAAAACCATCAACAACATTCTCTTCAAAGAAAACCTGGCATACCTATCGTGTGGATTTGGAATTGTTGTGTTGGATATGGAAAAAGAAGAAATTGCCGACACCTATTACATCGGGCCAAACGGCGATGCTATTGATGTATTAGACATGACGTTTAATGACACCTCTTTTTTTGCAGCTACCGAAAGTGGTATTTATTATGCAGATGTTGATGCTCCGCACCTGGCCGATTTTAACCAGTGGCACAAAGACCTTACAATCTTTCATCCCGACCTCCCCTACAACCTCGTCGAAAGTTTTGGAGGAAAAGTTTATTGCAATTACATCAACAATGGTTGGGAGGGCGATACTTTGTTTGTTTTTGACGGTCAAGCCTGGAACTATTTTGAAGAGGGAAACAAAAGCCGGCATTTTCAATTATCGTCCAATAATGGCGAATTGCTATTAGTTGGCCGATCCAACATCAAAGTTTTTGATAATGAAGGAATCCAAATAACAAATATCTGGCAAATAGCCGGCGAAGGATTTGAGCCCCTCGCAGTTGACCGTAAGAATACTGATGTATTCTGGATTGGCGACAACAACAAAGGCCTGATTAAGAACTGGAATACTTTCAATGGCGAATTTATTAAACCCAATGGTCCCGGAACAAAAAATGTGTACGCACTGGATGCTAGTGGCGGCAATGTTTGGGTTGCTCCGGGAGGGCGGCAGTCCAATTGGTCGAAACTAAATATGCACGATGGCGTTTTTTCATTTGTTGACAAAAGTTGGAGTACACACGATGATGAAAGCACAGCTGCCTTTGATACAGTAACCGATATGGTAAGTGTAAAGGTTGATCCAGCCAATCCCAACATTGCTTATATAGGCACATGGCAAGAAGGCATTTTTAAATTTGTTGACAATGAGTTGAGCCTTATTTACAACGAATCGAACAGTAGTCTCGAACGCTGGATATCTGATCCCAGGCTAATGAACATCAGTGGCCTCGATTTCGATAAGCAACACAATCTTTGGGTTGCCAATACCGGTGCTACCAATATGCTTTCGGTTATGAAAAATGATGGCCAGTGGCGCTCGTTTTATCTGGGTGGTTCGCTAAGTGGAATTGATATTGGTAACCTAATGGTTGATAATTACAACCAGAAATGGATGATTAAACGTACTGATGGTTACGTTATTGTATACAATGACAACAACACTATTGACGATCCTACGGATGATAGAGTACGGGTATTGAATTCTGCTTCTGGAAATGGCGGCATCCCCGGAAGTGGTGTGCTATCGTTTGCCGTTGACCACGATGGGGAAGTTTGGGTAGGTACAGACAAAGGCGTTGCTGTATTTTATTCACCCGATCGTATTTTTGGTGGGGAAGGCAATTTCGATGCACAGCAAATTCTTGTTCCCCGTAACGATGGCTCGGGTCTTGCCGATATCCTTCTTGAGACTGAAGCAGTGACAGCCATCACTATTGACGGGGCAAACCAAAAATGGATTGGTACCGACCGTGCTGGTGTTTTCCTGCTGTCGGATGACGGATTAACAGAAAAGCATCATTTCACAGCAGAAAACAGTCCCTTGCTTTCAAATAATATTACCAGCATTGCTATTATAGACAATGGCGAAGTTTTTATTGGGACTGCCAAAGGAATTGTTTCTTTTCGTGGTACGGCAACACCTCCACCTTCAGCCGGCTCCGAAGTTTATGCTTACCCCAATCCTGTTAGAGAAAACTATTCAGGACCGATTGCCATTAAAGGATTGGCCGACAACTCCAATGTAAAAATTACCGACTCCTACGGAAACCTTGTTTACGAAACAAAATCAGAAGGAAGCCAGGCCATTTGGGATGGATACAGTTTTGACGGACGCAGGGCAGCAACCGGCGTTTACCTTGTTTTCTCTACAACCAATGATGGGACAGATAAATTGGTTACGAAAATACTGATGATTCGTTAATCCCATTTTCTTCAAAAGAAGGTATGTCTTTAAAAACTACCTTTACCCTGATTTTTCTATATATCAATTAATATGAACACCACTGAAAAACGGGCCTATCTTTTGTTGTCTGTTTTGCTTTGGATCTATCTTTGGTTACGGGCCTGGCAGGTGCAAATTATTTACGATGAAGTAGCTACTTTTTACCATTACATCCATACAGGTGAATTTATTCCCTGGTTTGCGCATTGGGATGCCAATAACCATATTCTCAACTCAGCGCTAACTATTGTTAGTTACAATTTATTTGGATCGTCGCCTCTGGCATTAAGGCTTCCCAATTTGTTGGTTTCTGTTTTGTTTTTCATTTACTGTTTCAAAATTGCTGAGGAAATCAACAACAAATACCTACGTTGGGTGTTCATCCTTTCCCTGTTATTTGCCCATAGTTTTGTCGATTATTTTACCCTCAGCCGTGGTTATGGCATGTCGATGGCTTTGTTGTTTGCCGCCATATGGTATTTGATGCAGTCGATGAAAGAAGCCGGCACGAAAAACTACTTGCTGACTTTGTTATTTATTAACCTGGCAGTACTGGCCAATTTAACACTCATCTTTTCTGTCTTCATTTTTCTGGGGTTGTTATTCCTGAATTTAATTGGCAGAAAAAAAACAATCCTTTCAGCTGTAATCACTTTTATTGCCGGCATGCTTCCGGCAGCCTTTTTTGTAAAACTATTGTTTTTTATGAAAACCAAAGGCTTGCTCTATTACGGATCGGCTGTCGGTTTTAAGTCGATGACACTTTGGTCTTTGGTGAAATATTTTACGGGTTTCGAATCGGGTGCAATTGAATACCTTCTCATTTTTTATTTTGTCATTATTGTCATTGCAATGGCATTCCTGATTAGCAAAACAAAAGGCAGCAATCCGTTTAGCAATATTCATTTTGTTTTTGCTTTTTTACTGATTGGAAATGTTGTGGCCATTTTACTAAATGCGCTGCTTTTCGATGTAAATTACCCCGAAGACCGGGCAGCACTGTTCTTCTTCCCATTCTTTATTGGTAGCCTCATTTTTATTGCTGATGAATCAAAAACCAATTACTTACAAAAAGTATTGATTGGACTTTCTACGGCCTTTCTGTTTTTCCCTGTTCATTTTTTAATGACCGCCAATTTATCTCACAACTCATTGGAGAATTTCCGAATTCTTCAAAGGTTTTACGATAAAGTAGAAGGGGAACAAAAAGAGGGAGAAATGCTTTCAGTCATTGGCGGTTCGCACAACAAAGAACTGATGTGGTCGTACCTGAATTTCAGAAATGGGGGTAAACTTAGTCAAATGAATACCCGCAGCTATCCCAGTTTAGATTTAGATTATCAAATCACCGGTTATGAAAATGACCCCGATTGGTTTGAACTTTACGATTCAATTGACTACGATCCGCAAACACAATTCTATCTTGTTAAACGAAAAAAGGCTTTACCCAGAAAGCTGGTCCAATCAAGAGATAATATCATCCACAAAGAAAAACCACAAAGAGAGTTTTTTTCGTTGCTCAAAGGCCGGGCAGACACTTTGATTGGAAAATCATTGGTAGTTGGTTTCAGTTTGGCAGTGTCGGCAGAAAGCAAGCCATTTGAAAGTTGGGTGGTATTTACTGTGAAAGATAAAAACAAAAAGACATTGCGTTACGAACGCATTCCCTTTGACTGGCTGAGAACAGATTGGAGCAATCCCGAAAACCGGATGGTAAACAGCATTTACGTAAACGAATTACCACCCGAAAGCGATAAATACTTTTTGTTTGTATGGAATATCAACAAGGTTTCTTACCAGATTATTAATGGGAAAGCTTCGGTTTTTGTGCTAGAAAATGAATAGTCGTCCGATGACTAAAATGCTACTTTTAAAAACAAATTCCATTGATTTATTGGTTTCTCCATGTCGCAAATAACTCTAGTTTGAGAACGCGATTTTGTATTAACTTGCTTTTTTTTATAATCATCCAAACACACAGAAGCAGGGCTAAGTAGAATGGAAATCAGTCGTTTGAAAGTTTCGGTAAACTGCATTTTATTCAGGGCCTGGAAATTTGTTTGATACAACTCAAGAAGTTCATTTAGTGTTAACTGGTTGCGATAGTGGTTCTGTTTTCGGAAAGATCATCATACCAGTCAAAAATATCATCCATGTATTGGCTCATCGCACCAAGCTGGTATAATCCGGCTCTTTCATTTTCATTCATCTGTTCGTTTATTAAACTTCGCAATAGCAGACTAGAGAATCCGCCTTTGTCGCGGGTAATTTGATTGATTTCATCGTACGACAGATGTCCATTGGTTTGCTGCTTACTTTGTTCTTGTGCCTCGGTAAGTTTTAAAAAATAGCCAATAAAATCATCATTCGTTTTGAGGTCTCGAAAAACAGGGAGATAAAAAGACAAAAAAAGCTTTTCCTCGGCATTGACAGCTTTGATATTTTCAGGAGTCTTTATCAGTTTAACAATTCTATCTTTTGCTGTATCTAATCGATCAAACAGATCATCGTAAACAGGTGCAAAATGAGCCAGTAAAACAATGCGCTTAATTTCCGGTTCCGAAAGCTTTCTGCCAAGCAACTTTTCAAAACTTAAACCCAGCAAACCAAAGCTTTTTACATATTGCCGGCCGCGGTTAAAATATTTGGTTTGAATTGCGTAATCCCCTTCTGCTTCAATGCCAATTGAACGATACAAACCATCATAATCATAATTATTCAGGTATTTCAAATACTGCCACAATTGGTAAAAAGATTTTAACGTATTGAACATTTCCATGAATCAGGATTGTAAAGCAAATCAAAGATAGCAATTAAACAATAGCTGCTATCTTCGCAAAATGTTGTACAACACCCGGGGCATTGTTTTCAAATATTTTAAATATTCCGAATCGAGTATTATCGCCAAGATATTTACGGAAGAATTTGGCCTGCAATCGTACATTGTAAAAGGTATTAGAAGCAAACATTCAAAAACCAGGCTGGCACTTTTTGAGCCACTTACGCTTGTTGATGTTGTGGCTTTCCACAAAGAAAACAAATCAATAAGCCACCTGAAAGAAATCAGCGTAAATTATGCTTTTCAAAGTATCCATCTGGAGATGGAAAAACGCGCTGTCCTGTTTTTTATAAATGAATTATTGTACCGCTCCATCCGTGAGGAAACATCCGATAAGGAATTGTTTAACTGGCTGTTTAATACACTTGTCTGGTTTGACATGAATGATGCCGGCACTGTTAATTTCCACTTGGTTTTTTTGTTACAACTAAGTCGTTTTTTGGGGTTTTACCCAAAAAAAATTCCCGGAAAAAATAACATAGTATTTGATTTGCAAGAGGGGCAATTTACTGATATAATTCCAAAAGATCCACAATACATCAGCGGGATAATGGTCACAAAATTGGAATTACTTTATGGATCTACTTTCGAAAACAGTCAATCCCTCGACATCAACAACAACGACCGCCGTAGATTGGTCGATATTTTAATTACTTATTACCGCCTCCACCTACCGGGCTTTGGGGAAATGAAATCACTTGAGGTGCTTAAAACGATTCTGGCTTAGGAGCTGTTCGGAATTTGTAATCCCGACTTTTCAAACCAATTAATTCTTATTCAAAAATCATCCCAAACACCAATACAAACTCTTTAAGCAGTAGGTTTTGAACTTCTTCAATTGCTATTGTTTTACCCAGTTCTTTTTGTAAAGAAGTAACCCCTTTATCGACGATACCACAGGGAATAATATGATTATAGAAATCGAGATCGGTATTCACATTCAATGCAAATCCATGCATGCTTACCATTTGACTAATCCGTGCTCCGATGGCACCAATCTTTCTTGCTTTCAACGGATCTTCGGTATCCAGCCACACTCCTGTTTCTCCTTCCGATCTGTCTGCTTTAATATTGTAATGTGCCAAAACACGAATCAAAACTTCTTCCAGTCTAAAAATATAATCTTTGATTGACAGCTTGAAAATATCAAGATCAAGAATAGGGTAGCCTGTAATTTGCCCGGGCCCGTGGTAGGTAATATCCCCTCCCCTGTTTATACGATAAAACTCAGCTCCTTTGGCTTTTAATTGTTCTTCGTTTATTAAAAGATGTGAGGTTTTACCACTTTTTCCCAAAGTATAAACAGGTGGGTGCTCACAAAAAAGGAGGTAATTTTTGGTGGAAGTATTTTCTTTTAATTCTTTATTTTTTTTCTTGACAGCCAATATCTCAGCAAAATACAATTCCTGTAAATCCCACGCATTTTTGTAGGGAATGAGTCCGAGGTTTTTGTAGTTGACTTTTGTGTACTTCAAGATTGATTATTTATTTCAAATTTCGTTATTCCCCCTACTTCGCACATTGGCTTTCAAGCGTGGACGCTTGAAACAGGTGTATCCTAATTACTTCCAAACATGCTTCTCAGCCCGGTACGATGATCTGACCAAAGGACTGCTCTCTACAAAACGAAACCCTTTTTCAAGGCCTGTAACTCTGTAGAATTCAAACTGCTCAGGTGTTACAAATTCCTTTACAGAAAGATGCTTTTTTGTCGGTTGCAAATACTGGCCTATTGTTAACACTTCGACACCAACATTTCGCAAATCATCCATGGTTTCTAATACTTCTTCCTGAGTCTCACCCAATCCAAGCATGATACCTGATTTGGAAACAGCTTTCGACTTAGCAATAATTGAAAGGGTATATAAACTAGTATCGTATTTCGCACGACTCCTTGCCCAGGGCGTTATTCGCCTTACAGTTTCCAGGTTGTGTGAAACCACTTCGGGTCCTGAATCAATAAGTTGGTGGATTAAATCTTCCCTCCCATCAAAATCGGGAATGAGTGTTTCGATGGTAGTATTTGGATTTTGTTTCTTAATTTCCTGAACGGTTAAAGCCCAGATTCCAGCTCCCAGATCATCCAGGTCATCGCGGTCAACCGAAGTCAGAACGCAATGTTTCAGCTTCATCAATTTCACCGATTTGGCCACACGAACAGGTTCTTCCCAATCTGCCGGAAGTGGTCTGCCTGTTTTCACATTACAAAACCCACAGGAACGCGTACAAATATCGCCGAGTATCATTAAAGTTGCCGTTCCCCTCCCCCAACATTCATTCATATTTGGACAATGTCCGCTGGTACAAATGGTGTGTAATTTGTGCTCATCAACAATTTTTCGTATCGAAATAAATTCCTTACCCGAAGGAACTTTAATTTTTAACCAATCTGGTTTTCTCAGTATTGTATCTGTTTTATTCTTACCCATTATTCAATCGTCCATTTATCCATCAAGATGGCAAAACTAAGAAATGCTTGCCAACTTTTAAGCAGCTGTACACGGAAAAATAAAGCTGCTTAGCCCTTAGTAATTTAGAATCAGTTTAAGTCTGTTTTGAAGTAATTTTGCAAATTAACACATCGGCTTTATCTAGATGTGTTAAAAAGCAAACAAAACCCAAAACCATGATACCAAAATCAAGAATTAAGCTGCAAATAGTATGGTTAGTATTTGCATTTTTTACTGTACAAGTTTTGTATTCCCAAAGCCAAAAAATGTCGTTTACTGACAGTTGGGGAAAACAGGGAGCATCACTAACAAACCAAAGCCAACAAGGTGTTGAAATCAGTTTCTCAGTAAACAACTATTCAATTGTTGAAACTACTGTGGATGGCGAACAAATGAAAACTATTGCCATGCCAGGAGTGCTTTTGCAAGGACAGGAAGGCGCACCCAATCTTCCTGCATATAGCAAGTATATTGCTGTACCACAAGGGGCAACCGTAAAAGTAAACTTACGGAAATACCGTACTGAAAAATCAGAAAATATATTGATAGCCCCATCTCCCCGAATTCCTTTAGACACCGATATTGGGCCTTTGCAATACCAGAAAAACGAATCTATTTACAACACAAATGCGTTGTATCCGGAAAAAATGATTCAACTTTCGGAACTGAAAAAAATACGGGGAATGGATGTGGTACTTCTGTCCATCAGCCCTTTCCAATACAATCCGGTTACAAAGGAACTCATTATTAACCGCGATATTGAATTAGAAATTGTTTTTGAAGGCGGCAACGGACATTTTGGTGAAGACCGATTGAGAAGCCGTTGGTGGGAGCCCATTATTCGCGATGCCGTTCTTAATGAAGCTTCCATTGCCCCGATCAGTAAAAAGCCCGAAAACCGTTCATCTGATGAAGAATACGAATATATTATTATTACTCCCGATGATGAAGATTTTCAAGCATGGGCTGATACCATTCGTCAATTCAGGATTAAACAGGGTATTACAACCAATGTGGTAACAACCGCAGAAATTGGCGGAAATACTACTGCCGCAATCGAAGCTTATGTGAATGACGCCTACAACAATTGGGAAACACCACCGGCTGCAGTATTATTAATTGGTGATTTCGGTAGTTCGGGAAATACAATCATTTCACCTATTTACAACAATTACTGCGCTTCTGATAATATTTATGCTGATGTGGATAACGATCATTTACCGGACATTGTTTTTGCACGAATGACTGCCCCCGATGCCAACATGGTGGAAAGAATGGTAATGAAGGCCATTAACTACGAACGAAATCCCCCGACAAATCCTGATTACTATGCCAACCCTATTACAGCCATGGGTTGGCAAACCGAACGATGGTTTCAAATGTGTTCAGAAATTATTGCCGGGTATTTTGAAAACGAACACGATAAATCTCCCGTGCGTGAAAACGCTATTTACAGTGGTAACAGCAGTGGCCCCTGGTCAACTGCAACAAATACACAAACCATTATTGACGAATTTGGGGATGAAGGACTGGGGTACATTCCTGATACTCCCGGTTACCTAAGCGATTGGGGTGGCAATGCAACACGCATTAACGACGATATTAACAGTGGTGCCTTTTTACTTCAACACCGCGATCACGGTAGCACCACTGGTTGGGGCGAACCAGCTTATAGTAGCAGCGATATTAACGGATTGTACAATACGGATCTCACTTTTGTTTTTTCAATCAATTGCCTTACAGGAAAATTTAATATTGGTGGCGAGTGTTTTGCCGAAAAATTTCACCGTTCTGAATTCGGCGCACTCGGTATAATTGCCGCTACTGAAGTATCTTATTCGTTTGTAAACGATACTTATGTTTGGGGAATGTATGATAATCTTTGGCCTGATTTTATGCCCGAATACGGAACCACTCCCGAATCGCGTGGCGTTTTACCGGCTTTTGGAAATGCTGCCGGAAAATACTTTCTTGAACAATCGAGCTGGCCATACAACAGCAATAACAAAGAGGTTACCTACCATCTTTTCCATCACCACGGTGATGCTTTTACAAATCTGTATTTTGAAGTTCCACAATATTTAACGGTCGATCACGATGAGGTTTTACTTAGTGGACTTGATTATTTTACAGTAACTTCTAATCCTGGTTCATTTATTTGTCTCACTATTGGCGATGATATTATTGGTACAGGAACAGGAACAGGTGCTCCCCTCGACATTGCCATCCCATCACAAGACCCCGGTATATTTGTTGATATTGTTATTACCGGACAAAATTATTATCGCTATGAAAACAGCATTGAAGTAATTCCTCCAGAAGGTGCTTACTGTCTTTACGATGAACATAGCGTGAGCGACAGCCTTGGTAACGACAACAACAAAGTAGAGTTTGATGAGGATATTTTAATCAGTATGGTCATTAAAAACCTAGGTAACAAAGATGCCATTAACGTGGAAGTAAGTCTTTCAACCAATAATGACTATGTTACTTTTATTGACCCAACAGAAAACTACGACACCATTAAAACGCGGGAAAATGTAAATCGGGATTATGCTTATAAATTACATATTCATGATGGTGTCCCCGACCAACACCAATTACAGTTTGATGTACATGCCTGTGATGATCAAGACTCTACCTGGAACAGTAAATTTTTTATGGTAGTAAACGCGCCGAAGATTACCCCCGAAGAAATGGTGGTTGATGATTCGGAATTTGGAAATAACAATGGTCGTCTCGATCCGGGTGAAACAGCCGACCTTGTTGTAAGTGTCTCCAACAAAGGACACTGTATTGTAAAGGATGTTGTTTGTTCAATGGTTGCATGGAATCAATATATCACTGTAAACTCCGAGGATCAAATAATACCGGTCCTTGGGTTTCTGGGTGCTGCCCATCCACGATTCAACGTAACAGTTGCCGAGAATGTTCCTGAAGCAATTATTGCTGAAATGCGTTTTAACGCCTCAACAACAGGGTATTCAGAAAATGAAGTCTATTATTCCAAAATTGGTATTTTTCTTGAAGACTGGGAAACCGGTGACTTCAGTAAACACAACTGGCAATTTGGGGGAAATCTTCCCTGGGAAATTACATACGAATATCCTTTCGAAGGAAGCTACCATGCCGTGTCAGGAGAAATTAACAGCAACCAAACCACAAAGCTTAAAATTACCTATAAAGTAATGGGTAACGACAACATTAAGTTTTACAGAAAAGTATCTTCTGAAATAGATTTTGACAAACTCAAATTTTATGTTGACGGCACTTTGCGTGGAAGTTGGTCGGGCACCAGCCAGGGATGGCGGCAGGAAAGTTTCCCTGTCCAGCAAGGGTTCCACACTTTTGAATGGGTTTATCAAAAAGATTTCTCAGGTGATGGAGGTGCTGACAAGGCCTGGCTTGATTACATTGAATTACCCACCATGCTTGTTACTACATTATTCGCAGGCCCCGATGAGGAAAGCTGCGAAGGTTCTGGTTTCTTTTGCAAGGGTACGGCAACCAATTACAATACTGTTTTCTGGACTACCTCTGGTGATGGCGAATTTAGTAATGACAGTCTTTTTACACCGGTTTATACACCCGGGCCCAATGATTACGAAAACAAAAGCATCATACTTACTCTACACATTATTGATGTTGAAGGCGATGCATATTCTGATGATATGACCTTAACTTTCAAGCAAACAGCTGAAGCCCCTGAAACACCGGTAGGTCCTGATTATGTTGATGTTTACAATGTTACCGAAACCGATTATACTGTACAGGAAGTAGATGGAGTTTTGGACTACGTATGGGAATTATGGCCCGAAGAATCCGGATCGATTATTGCCAATGACAATATGGCTACGGTTTTTTGGAATGATGAATATCTTGGTGAAGCGAGCTTAAAAGTAAGTGCTGTTAATGATTGTGGAATGGGTTCGTTTTCCGATTCGCTCATTATTTTTATTGACAATACCGTTGGTGCTTTTACCACACCAGATAAAGAATTAATGATGATGGTTGCTCCCAATCCCAACAATGGAATCTTTAGTCTGACCATTAAAACACTGGAAAAATCACCTGTGCAAATAAAGCTGTTTAACTACCTTGGTGTTGAAGTGATGAGCCTGGAAAATAACAATTCATCCAACGGTTTTACACAGGTATTCAGTAATCCTGAACTCCAGTCAGGGGTTTATATTCTGGTTGTTAAACAAAACGGAAAGCGATACAGCAGGAAAGTACTAATTCAATAACAAAAGAGAAAGTGCTAATTCACCGCGGTTTTACACAAAAGCCTGAAACCGCTTAGATTTGAAAAACCTGAAACTGGTTCAGTCTAATTACTGAGCCGGTTTTTTTACTTATTTTCGCCAAGAATCATTTGAAAAACAAGTAGTATGAATATTAAATTCCTCTTTGCAACTATTGTTTTAATCCTCAGCGTAAGCATTATAACTTACGGACAAAAACAAACCAACACCAATTATATTGATGGAGAAGTGTTAGTTCAACTCAACAGTGCCTCCGAAGTACATATTCTTGAGAAGCATTTTAAACAATACAATCTGCAGTCAGTTCAAACAGTTTCTGAAAGATTCAATATTTTTCTTTTGCGTTTTAACTCATCAAAAACAAGTCATTCTAATTTTCTCAATGCTTTACAATTAGAAAAATCCGTTGTTAATGTTCAAAACAACCATTATGTCGAGTTGCGCAACACCAACGATACCCTTCCCAATGACCCCCGTATTGGCGACCAATGGGCATTAAAAAACACTGGTCAAAATGGAGGCCTGCCAGATGCTGATATTGATGCCGATGAAGCCTGGGACATCACAACAGGCGGCCAAACAGCTTTGGACGATGAAATAGTTATTGCCATTATTGATGGAGGTTCCGACCTCAACCACGAAGACATGAACTTTTGGAAAAACACCCATGAAGTTCCCAACAACGGAAATGATGACGATGGTAATGGTTATATTGACGATTACGATGGGTGGAATGCTTACAATCACTCAGGCACTATTCCGCAACACAATCATGGTGTGCACGTTGGTGGTATTGCCGGAGCTATTGGCAACAATGGTAAAGGAGTAAGTGGCGTAAACTGGAATGTTAAAATATTACCGATTGCAGGTTCCACCTCCACTACAGAATCAATTGTTGTAGAAGCACTTTCTTATGTTTATACTGTGCGTGAAACTTACGACCAAACCAATGGCGAAAAAGGGGCTTTTGTTGTGGCTGATAATTGTTCCTTCGGCGTTGACAAAGGGAATCCTGATAATTTCCCTATTTGGGAAGCCATGTACGATTCGTTGGGGCATTTGGGAATACTGAGTATGGGAGCAACGGCAAACCGACCTTGGGATATTGACAGTGTTGGCGATGTTCCTACCGCTTTTACTACAGATTATATGATTTCTGTTACCAATACAACCAAAAGCGATCAGCTTTATATGTCGGCAGCTTACGGTGACACAACCATCGATTTGGGAGCGCCAGGGACTATAGTCGTGTCGTGCAGGGTGAACAATGGTTATGGTAACAGTACAGGAACTTCAATGGCTACTCCACATGTTACTGGTGCAGTTGCATTGATTTTATCAGCAGCTGATTCTACATTTATGATCAATTACAAAAACCAACCTGCCGAAGGCGCATTGCTCATTAAGGGCTTTATTATGGATGGTGTAAAGAAGTTAAACAGCCTTCTTGGAATAACTGTTAGCGGTGGCCGCTTGAATGTTTTCAAATCTATTAATTTGATGCTGAATGCCCCGATTCTGCAGGCTGACAAAGATTCGGTGAAAGTTGCTTTTGAGCCAAACAGCAGCGGACAAGACACTGTTTTATTATCAAACCTTGGTGCTCAGGACTTGCATTATTCTGTTAACATCCCTGAGCAACCCGACTGGATTTCATTGAGCCATGATGGCGGAATACTAGCAGAAAATGAAGAAGAACCGCTTATCTTGTATTTTAGTACAGAAGGAATGGATAGTGGTTTCTATAACTGTGCAGTCATCATTGAAGGAAATCGGATTTTCAGCAAGACCATTTTTGTTGAAATGCTGGTTGACCCCAATGTGGGAACTGAAGAAATTGTTTTAAATACAAATTCGGTTAGTGTATTTCCAAATCCTTTTACAGACAAAGCCTCTTTCGAAATTGAAACAACAACAAAAGCTACTGTTTTGTTAGAGATCTTCGACCAAAAGGGGACAATCATTTTTACAAAAAATAAAGGCATTTCACCCGGTATTCAACAGCTTTCATGGGACAATGTCCAATCATCCAGTGGCATTTATTTCTATAAAATCTCGGTTGATGGTCAAATGCTGAAAACCGGAAAATTGGTGAAAAAGTAATCGACCTGTTCCTTTTCTAGCGTTTTAATATCCAAAGAGATGGATTAAGCAAAACCTTCCCCAGCCATATTTCAAAATGAAGTTCTGTTTTTCCCTTTGTATCAGTGTGTACACGGCCTATGTTTGCTTTGGTTTCCAGGCGGTCACCTTTCTTTACATAAATGGCATCCATATTGGAGTAAACAGAAAAGTAATCGCCATGCTTAACAATTACGGCTTTATTGGTTGTGGTAATGGTAACAACGCTTACTACTTCTCCCGAGAAAACAGTGCGTACTTCGCTTCCCTTTGACGTAACAATATTCAGTCCATTGTTCTTGGTTTTTACATTCTTTAAAACAGGGTGACGGTGAACACCAAATGTTTCCGAAACCAGCCCGCTTACAGTAGGCCAGGGCAGTTTCCCTTTGTTTGCTGCAAATGAACTGGAGAGTAGTTTTTCTTCAGGAGTAAGGGCGTAAGATGCCCCCTTGCTTTTGGGTTTTGTAAGTGCAAGTTCCCTGGCGATAATGTCCTCAATTTTTTTCTTAAGTTTTTTCGCTTCTTTTTCCTGAGCACGCAAAGAAGCCCGCAATTGCTTTTCTTTTCCTGAAAGCTTTGATTTGACCTTTTTCTTTTCCGATTCTTCCTGTTCCAACTTTAGCAACTGAATATTTTGAGCCTCCAAAAGGTTGTTTTTCTCTGATTTCTGCCGCTTCAATACTTTGAGTTCTTCTTCTTTTATACTTTCCTTTTCCCTGATTAGTTTGGCTTCATTGCGAATAAATGCACCAATTTGATCCAAATAACGCATTCGCTGATAAGCTTGATTCAGGTCTTCGGCAGAAAATAAAAAAATGAGTTTATTGTAAGATGTCTTGTGCTTGTACGCAAAATAAGCAACTTTTGCATAGTCACTCTTTAATGCTGAAAGTTCCTCGTTTAAACCGTCAATACCGTCTTCGGTATTCCTGATTTTACGTTTAATTACATCAATCTCTTTCCTAAGTGTTGTGATTAAATTATTGCGCTGGTCTATTCTTTTACCTATGAGCCGGAGTTTATAAACCGTTGTGTTCTTGCTTTTTTTGGTTTCTTCAAGAAGGTCATTTGTATACTTGATGTCAGCCTCAATTTTCTTTCTTTCTTTCTCGAGCTTTTGTTGATCCTGACTGAATAGGGGGAAGGCAGAGAGGAAGAGCAAAAAAAAGAGAACAATGGAAGTACAATGTTTACGGCTAATCATTTTTTGAATTTATAGGGCTTTAATAAATCCGCTCATATTTTTTCGAAATCCTAAATGGGAACTTTAGCGGTACATTTAATTCCGTTTTGCCAAATTTAATATCAATCGTTATTTTATTTTCCGCAATAATCTCAATTCTTACCTCCGAAGGAAATAACTGGTTTTCAACTGCTTGATACTTATTGTAAAATACCTGAAGCTTTTTATTGTCATCGCCAAGTTCTCTAATTTCAATTTTCCGAATTTTATAATTCTCCGGATCAAGCCAAATGTTTTGTACCAGAACTTTTGATTCGATTTCGCCTTTTCGCATATACTTTCTAATCTTTGTTCTCTTCTGTATAGTTATCCTATACAATCCGCCATCAACAGAGGCTTTAAATTTAGAAACATCATATTGTGTAAGGTCATTTCCAATTATCATCGATTCGACAATGGAGTAATCTATAGACGTTCGTAATAAACTGTCGAGTATTTTATATTCGCCGGTAAGGTAGGTTTTGTTTAAGCGGTTGATGAATTTAACTGAATCGTTAGACAGCGATATTCTGGCTGCTTCAATACCCAATGCAGGCGATAAGGATACCCAAATAATACTATCTTTCCGAATACGCAACTGCCCGCGTAAATCTGTTTTCTTTTTTCCCTTTTGATAAACGATATTAAACTTCGCATTCAGGTAATCAAAACTAATTTGGTTTTCGAGCATTCGCGAATACAGGAAATCGAAACCTTGCTCTTTCAGTGGTTTTTTAAGGGTGGAGCGCGTGGATTTACAAGACGATGTAAAAATCAAAGTCGCTGGCAGCGCAAAAAGAAATAATATCTTAAGTCCTTTATTCATATAGTTTTCCGTCTTTTAGTTTTTTATCGAGCAATTTGGAATAATCTTTTTGCTTTTTAGCCCTGGTCCAGAAATCGATGGCTTTTTCTGTTTCACCCATTTTGTATAAAATATCGCCATAGTGTTCAAGTACAACACCGCTGTCCGCGCCACCATTGCCCAATGCTTTTTTTATCCATTCGAGAGCCTCTTCATATTTTTCCCTTTTAAACAAAACCCAGGCATAAGTATCCAGGTTATTGCTGTTATACGGATCAAGCTCTACAGACTTTGCAGCCATCTTTTCAGCCTTATCAAGTTGCTCTGACCTTAACGAAAGATAATAGGAATAATTATTCAATACTGTGGCATTCACAGGGTTAAGACTCAATACCTTATCGTAGGCAGCATAGGATGCTTCATAGTTTTCAAGTTCGTTGTACGTATCGCCCAATGTTGAATAAAACTGCTCGAGCAAAGCATTGTTGTTCACCACAAATTCTTTTCCCGACTCAAGAAAAGCTTGTGCTTTAACAAAATCTTTTAATTGAAAATTCCCGATTCCAGCAAAAAAGTAGGGCAATGGGTAAGATGGAAACAGGTCGATGGCATCTTCCGAATCCTTGGTCAATTGCACATTATCTTCAAGGTATAAATCGCAAAATAACAACTGTTCCCAGAAAGGATAATTTCCGGTATCTTCATTCAGGATTTCCCTAAAAATCGTCCTGGCACCTTCATACTCTTTATTTTCATAAAGCATAGTTGCATAAAATGATTCGCCCAATATGTCATCAGGATGTGTTTGTTTAAGTATTTCCGAAAGTTCCAGTGCCTGCTTTCTTTGCTCATCTGTTAACTGACCAGAATAGTAGCCAAACAAAATATTGATCTTGGTTTTTAGGCCGAGTTTTTTATTGGCCATGCCCATTTTCAATTCTTCAAATGCTTTTTGGTCGTTACCTTTGTTCTTGTAAAATTCAGCCAAAGAAATGTGTACATATGGATCGTCAGGATTGAGTTCTACAATTTTTTCATAGGCCCAAATTGCTTTATCCTCCATATTATTCTTGGTACAAAACTCAGCAAGCAAAGCATAATATCTTGGTTCGTCAGGATTGCTTTCAATCAAATTTTCGTATTCCTGTACTGCTTTTTCGGGCTGTGATGTCCTGCTATAAAGTTGAACTTTTTGTGTAGTAAGCCCTTCATTTACCCCAACAATTTCTTCAATTTTATCGAATGTAATTATTGCATTTTTATAATCTCCTGTATAATAATAAGCAAAAGCCAATTCGTTTAAAAAGTTAAGATCTCCGGGATATTCTACCACTAATTCTTCATAAACTGCAACATAGGTTTCGTAGGCTTCGTTAGATTTTGAAAGGTTGGCATACAGTACTTTATACCACTTATTCGTATCATCAAAAGTAATCGCCAACGAGGCATGTTCCAGGGCCTGATCTTTTCTGCCCAATGCTTGTAGAATTTTTGCTTTTTCATAATGTGTAGCAGCATCCTTTGCATTTATTTCCAGGGCTTTTCCTAAAAGCTCATTTGCCTTTTCAAGGTTATTCAACGACTTTTCGCTCATAGCCTTCATAAAGAGGTCGGCCTGTGCAAAGTGTTCTTTTTCTGTCAGCTCTTTTTCGGCTTGTTTCTTTTTGGAAGACCTTTTTTGCGCCATTCCGGAAATGACAATTCCAAAAAACAAAACCAAAAATATGATGAGTATTTTTTTCATTTACAATATTTTAAAAAATTGAAACACTGGGCTATTGATGGCCTGTATGTCCAAAACCTCCTGCTCCACGACTTGTTTTATTCAGTTCTTCAACAGCTTCCCACTCGGCTTGAACATGTGCCGAAATAATCATTTGCGCAATCCGTTCTCCATCTTTAATTTCAAAGTCAGTGTCTGAAAGGTTTACAAGAATCACTTTCACTTCGCCACGATAATCTGAATCTATCGTACCCGGTGTATTTAACACTGTAATTCCAAATTTTGCAGCCAGTCCGCTTCTGGGTCTCACTTGCGCTTCGTAGCCAAGCGGAAGTTCCATAAATAAGCCGGTTGGCACCAATGTCCGCTGCAATGGTTTTAATAGCACTGCTACTTCCAAATTGGCCCGCAGATCCATTCCTGCCGAAGCCTGTGTTTCGTATTTTGGTAAATCGTGTTTCGATTTATTGACAATTCTTACTTTCATATTGTTAATCTTTTCGGCAAAACAACTGCCAAGTGGTTTTTTTTGTGGCAAAAGAAACCACTTTGAAATTTTCGCAAAAATAGTTAATTAGAAGGAGACAGGGATTTGTTTGATCAGCCACTTAAGCTATTCAAATTTCTGCTGACAAAGTATCTTCTTTCAAAGAAGAACACAGCTGCTATGTAAACTAAAATCAGACCTGTGTTAATCAGCAAGCGTAAGCCTAAATCATTATGAGCTAAAAGGCCTGAAAGAAAGAACAAGCCAACTGCAAGTATTGAATAAGCCATTAATTTTTTGATATTATAATTGACTTTAAACACTTTTCTTCCCCAAATAAACGAAACGAACATAACGGTGAAGTAACAAACAAAATTTGCCCAGGCTGACGCCATAAATCCATAGCGTGGGATGAAGATGATATTTAACCCAATTGTAATGGCTACGCCAATCAGGGCGATAGCTGCACCGTAAATTGTTTTGTTGGTTAATTTGTACCAAACCGATAAATTATAGAATACACCCAAAAATAGTTTAGCAGCAAGAACAATGGGAACAACGGCCAAACCAGCCCAGAATTTTTCACCAATAAAATATTTAAAAACATCAATATAAAGATTTACTCCCAGAAAAATGAACCAGGTAAAAATCACAAAATAGGTCATTACCCTACTGTAAGTTTGCCTTGAATTTTTTTTATCTGATTCAGCAAAAAAGAAGGGTTCGGCAGCATACCTGAACATCTGTATAAAAAGCATCATTAAAATGGCCAGTTTGTAACTGGCACCATAAATTCCGATTTGAGCATCGGCGGTTGCCGGATCGGGAAGGAAATACTTCAGTAAAATTTTATCGGCAACTTCATTGATAATCCCGGCGATTCCAATGATTAAAATCGGGTAACTGTAGTTGAGCAGCTTAGCGAGCAATACTTTGTCAAGACTGATTTTAAAATTCCGCCACTCGGGCCAAAGTAATAAAAATGCCAGGGAAGAAGAAGCCACGTTTGAAATAAATACAAATACAATCAGGCTGTTGCCCTGGTATAACGGAATCTCGCTGGCGAATTCCCCAAAATACTTTGGAATAAGAACAAGGAAGGTTAGGTTTAACACAATATTCACAACAACGGTAGCTATTCGAATAATTGAAAACCGTTTTGCTTTTTCTTTCAAACGTAAATAGGCAAAAGGAATGGCCGTAAAAGCATCCAGTACAACAATAAGTATTACCAATAAAACACTGATTTTACTATCCGAATAGCCAAGTGTACTCACTATATCATCAATAAACAGAACGGACAAGAACAGGAAAAGAACAGATAAAATGAAAACAACTGTTGAAGCGAGATTGAATATTTTAAGTGGTTGTTTGGTTAGATTGGCATAACGAAAAAAGCCCGTTTCCATACCAAAAGTTAGGATAACCAATAACACAGCAAGATAGGCGTAAAGACTAGTGATTTGGCCGTATTGGCTCTGGTTAAAAACAACGATTGTATAAAAAGGAACCAACAAATAATTCAACAGCCGTGGCACCATTGTCCCCAAACCGTAAATAACGGTATCACCTGCTAGTTTTTTTATTGGATTTATTGCCATTTTCAGTGCCTTAATTAATCGCTTTAAACTTTAATGTAAATACCGAGCCTTTCCCTGTCCGTGATTCAAACTCAATCTCCCCTCCTATTCCAGTCATAATACTTTTAACAATAGCAAGGCCAAGGCCTGTCCCCGTTGATTTCGTTGTAAAATAAGGTTGGAAAATCCGATGCTTTGTTTCATCGTCAATTCCCTTCCCATTATCGGAAATACGAACAATGTACCAGGGAGCTTTTGTTTCGATAGAAATATCTATGTGGCCACCGGCGACGCCTACCAACGATTGAATACTGTTTTTAATGAGGTTATTAAAAACCCTGAGTACATCACTGCTATTAGCAGATACTAAAGGACTTAGATCATTATCGTAATTTGTTACGGATATTTTTACATCACGATTATTTTTAAACAGTTCAACTGATGAATTAATTGTAGAAAGTAAATTGACCTCTTCGAGATTCTTTGTTGTTGATTTTGAAAAATCGGCAAACATTTCTGCTACACGGTTCAGGCTTTCAATTTGTTCAATTAACGAAACGCTGATACTTCTTATTTTATTATCGAAATCAGGATCGCTTTCTCGGTAGGCTTTTTCTAAGTATTGCACATTCAGTTTCATGGGTGTTAATGGGTTTTTAATCTCGTGGGCAATCTGTCTTGCCACCTCCCGCCATGTACTTTCCCGTTCAGAATGTTTCAACAATTCGGCACTTTGCTCCAGTTTGTCAACCATGCGGTTGTATTCTTCAATAAGTTTTCCTATTTCGTCTTTTTTATTCCATCTGATTTTCTCATTCTGTTTATCAATTCGAATATTGGCAAGGCTTTGTTGTAATACTTTCAAGGGTTTGGTTAAAACTTTAGAAAGGATGAGCGCAATAAATATCCCAAATATTCCAAGCAGTACAAACAAGTTTACAAAGGTGAATAACATCTGGTTGTAGGCATGACGTACTTCATTTTGACGGGCGAAATAGGGTAGGTTAATAATTCCTATTGGCTTATTGCCATCCAAAATTAAGGGAACGTAGGATGAATAATAAGCCAGTGTCCCGATTTTTTCCTCCGTCAAATAAAAGAGTTTGTTATCCACAAAAAGTTCTTCAAATGCCATTGGATTGATATTTTCCGATAACAGACCTTTATCAAATATTTCCGGTCTCGATGTTGCAATTAATTGTCCTGAAGAATTATACAAATTTATGTCAGAGAAAAAAACCATGGAAAACTTTCGCAGAAGCTGAAAAAGCATTTCTTCGTCGTAATCCTCCAGATTCTCCTCTCCACCCAATTTATGTTGAAGTTCAATCAGTACCGAATATGTTTTTTCGTTCAATTGATCTGTCAGGTTTTCCTCATTATTACTTCTTACATAATACATTGTAATTACTGCTATCAGTATGATAATGAATGCAATACTTCCTGTAAAAATAATTTGTAGCCGGGTTTGAAAATTAATCCCAAAAACAAATGGCCGAAATACGGATTCTGATTTTCTGCCAAATAGAAATAAAACAGTGGCAAAAAAGGTAAATCCAAGAATAATAAATAAAATAGAAAATGTAGAAATTTTTTCCGTCAGCAATGTGTTGGGTCGGCTGACTACTAAATAGTTTCCAGGATTAGTCTCTAACTGATAGTGGCGGAACTTTAAGAAATTAAATAGCGTTTTTGTTGGGAACGTTTTCAAAAATTGAAAATTGGTATGGTATGCAAAGTTTCCAAATTTATAAACCAATTTATCATTTTCGTACCTTGCAAAAGAATAAGCAGTCAAATCAACATTCGAAAATTTTTGGTCGACAAGCAACTCTGGATAGCCAAGGCCTTTTGGAACTATTGTATAAAAGAATTCGATATAAACATGCTGAATTTCAAGTGAATCATCTATATTCTCAAATTCAAGATCGCCAAGATAATATATGCTCTCCGGGTCTGCATTCAATAAAAATAAGGTAGGATCATCTGTTTCTTCACCAAAATCATTAATTAAACCCAGAAAATAATCATTGCAATTTATCAGTATATTTTCAGGTTGAATTTCCAACTGTTCTTCCTTAGCACAAATTGTCAATTGAATATCATATTTTTTCCAAAAATCGGAAAAATACTTTTCTTGCAAATACCAGGCTAACTCATCCTCCTTATTGAATGCACTACTTGCAACAATGTTCTGTACCACAGTGTCCTTCCTGATTTTTTTATAAATTTTTGTGTACGCTAATTCCAGTTCTGTTTCATGCGTATGGGCCAGGTAGGCTATTGCTTGCAACTGATGCGTATCTCTTGTTTTACTATCTGCCCTGTTAATAATTAAAGCAGCCGCAGCAGAAATAATGACAAGTATCAGCAAATATTTTTCTGTTGATATTCCCCTTCTATCCCTGTTGAAAAATAAGAGTAGAACGATCAATAATAAAAAGACAGTGGGTATAATTAGAAGAAAAGATTCGTTATACAAACTTAATAATGCTAAGGCTGATAACAGCAGCGTAAACAAAATATATCCGAATAAAATATTCTTCGTGACTACAAAATATTGTGACAATGAAACAATGGTAAGCAATAAGGCAATCAACAATATTACAATTGAAAACAAGTATCCAATGCCTCCAATATTGTTAAATAATGTACCAAAATGAGAGGTATAAGGTAGCTGTGAGACAATATAAAAAATAAAATAGAATACAGAAATTGATACTACCCACAGGAAAACCAATACCAGTAGCGACCTCTTTGCAGTCTGTTGCTTTTCAACCGTATTAGACTTGTTTCCAAGCATTCTAAACATCCTGACAGTTACGTAAAGTATAAGGATTACATTCATAATCAAGTCTCCTATCGAAGAAAAACCTGGGAATCCGAGCGGATTGGTTTCAAACAGAAAACTTGTTTTGAGTATTGCCGGAAAGTCAAAATAATAATCAAGGCTACGAAGAATTATCACATCCAAAACAAAAAATAAATACAGTAAATATGTTTTATTATAATGAACATTTAAATGCATATAAAGTCTAGAAATCCAAGACAGGAAAACTAGATAAATCAGTATATACAAGCTAAATAACAATATAATACTCGAATTACTTAAGGCTATTGGTTGTTGAATAATAATGCCAAGTACCGCATTGTTGTTTCGGTTGCGGATAATTCGCTTTGTGGATAGTGTATCAAGTGTTAGACGAATATTTTCATAACTTGAAAACGTGCTTTGAATTTCGACAGGAAGATAAGAATTACTAACAGAATACTCAGACTTAATTTCTTTAAAAAGAAAAATAGTATAATTGTTATATTTCTGATACTGTGTTAGATACCATCCTGTTTGGAGATGTGAAATAAAACTTTCTGCTTCTATTTCAGGATGAATTTCTTTATTTGAAATCAGGCTGTTATTCCAAAACAACAAAGTATCGTTTCGATATATTTGCGCATAAATTTGATGCTCATTTAACAGCCGCTCAAATCGTGGCCAAAACTTTTTTTCCTCACCATCCAGAATTTCTATTACTGCAGGAATTTTATCAACCAAGACCAACTCCTGCTTCAGAAAATTATTTTGAAACCGATTAGCAATCTGACCTTCTGATTTGTAGCTATTTACAAATAAAATGAATGCAATAAACAAGAATACAAGCATCAACCCAAATAAAAAAAGCTTACGCGTTTTATGTCTGGAAACTGTACCCATTTTATTTATTCAAATTATAAACTAATTAAGAAATACTGTAACAAAAGAGTATATTAATTATTCGGCTTGATAACAAAAATCATGCTGGAATAGTTGTTATTGCGACGGGCAATTAAATTCGAACGAAAACCATTTACAATTGCAGGTATTTGGGGGAAACTACTTTTAAGGTACTTCTCGCTTAACATGCTTACATAGAAAGCATCAAATTTCATCGGAATACTTTCGATTAATTTCATGCTGTGATTTTTCAATAACACCTTGAATGTATCTTTTGTAAAATGGTATAAATGCCGTGGAACATCTAATCCGGCCCAATGTGGCCCATATTTTATCGCATCTGGTGAATCGAGATTGGGCAGTGCAATAACAAGCAAACCATCTTTTTTCACCAGTCTTTTTAACTGTTTCATCCTACTGTTCAAATCAGGAACATGCTCCAAAACATGCCACATGCTTATTACATCTACACTGTTTTCTTCAAAGCTGTTTAATTCTTGCTCATCAAAAACTTCAAGTTGATAATTTTTTTCCGCAAAGTTCCTTGCAGATTGATTAGGTTCTACACCTTGGGTATTCCAACCATTGTGCTTAAAATAATTTAACAGCTCACCAGTACCACAACCAATATCAAGTATTGTTTTTTCCTTTGTGTACTGATTAACAAGCTTAAATTTTCTTTTGATATTTGCGTTCCTGAACAGTTTATAAACAAGCGCTGTAAGGCTGGTAGTATTGGCTGTATGTGAAAGATAGTCTGGCGAATCGTAATATTTTGATAATTCTGACTGCGAAGGAATAGGGTTCGTAAAGACAAAGCCACAATTGCGGCACTTATCAAGTGTAAAGGTTTCTTGCGTCAAAAAGTAATCCTTGGTTTTTAAAAACAACGAAAAATCATCTTTTGAACAAACCGGGCATTTTTTAATTTCCACTTTTTCTTGCTTTAGTTTCACGTGAAACAATTTTTATCTTCCAGTTAGAACAACAAGGACATTAACATCAGCCGGTGAAACACCGTTAATTCTTGAAGCCTGTCCGATAGTTTCAGGCCGGATATTGCTTAACTTTTCCCTGGCCTCCATCGAGAGCGCCTGCATATTGTGATAAGAAAGGTCTTTTTTAAGTGGGATATTTTCAAGCTTTGTATGCTTAGCCACCATCTCGCTTTCTTTTAAAATATAGCCTTCGTACTTAATTAGAATTTCTACTTCCTCCAGTGTGTCTTTATCCGCATCAATTTCTTCAATAAATTTCGATAGCTCCGGTTTCGATTCGATAAGTAGATCAATACCCAACTGAGGGCGCAGTAACAAAGACGACATTTTTACTTTTTGCTTTAAACCGGTGGTATTTTGTTCAATAAGTTTTACATTTATTTCCTGAGGGCTGATGCTTTCCCTTTGTAAATATTTAATAACTTTCTGTACTTTTTCATCCTTAACAATTGCCATTTCGTAACGCTCTTTACTTACGAGACCAAGCTCAAAAGCTTTTGGTGTAAGGCGAATATCAGCGTTGTCCTGACGCAATAAAATCCGGTATTCGGCACGTGAGGTAAACATACGGTAAGGTTCATCAACCCCTTTGGTAATCAGGTCGTCAATAAGCACACCAATATACGATTCATGCCGTTTCAATACAAAATCAGGTTTTTCATTAATTTTTTGATGTGCATTAATTCCAGCCATCAAGCCTTGAGCTGCAGCCTCTTCATAACCTGTTGTACCATTTATTTGTCCGGCAAAATACAATCCCTCAATTTTTTTTGTTTCAAGTGAATACTTCAATTGAGTAGGATGGAAAAAATCATATTCGATGGCATAACCCGGTCTGAAAATCTTTGCATTTTCAAATCCCGCTATTTTTTGTAATGCTTTAAGCTGAATATGGTCGGAGAGGGACGATGAAAATCCGTTGACATAATATTCAATAGTATTCCAACCTTCCGGCTCAACAAAAAGTTGGTGGCGGTTTTTATCGGAAAAGCGTTCAATTTTATCTTCAATGGATGGGCAATAACGTGGGCCAATTCCTTCAATTCTACCAGCAAACATAGGTGAATCTTCGAAACCCAATTTCAAAATATCGTGAACAACAGGGGAGGTGTAAGTTATCCAACAACTGCGCTGTTTAATCAACCTACTCTGTTTAAGAAATGAAAAATTGCCGGGGATTTCATCTCCTTTTTGCTCTTCCATTTTGCTAAAATCGATGGATCGTCCATCCACACGAACAGGTGTTCCGGTTTTCATACGATCAGAAACAAATCCCAAATTAACCAGCTGTTCGGTTAATCCCTTTGATGCGGGGTCACCAATCCTTCCTCCACCAAACTGCTTTTTCCCAATGTGAATTTTTCCATTTAAAAAAGTACCGTTGGTAAGAATTACAGAACGTCCTTTAATTTCCTGACCCATTGAGGTGTGGACACCAACAATCCGGTTGTCTTTTACAATCAGACCCACAACCATGTCCTGCCAAAAATCAAGCTTCGGTATTTGCTCTAGTACATTTCGCCATTCGGCAGAAAAGAGCATGCGATCGCTTTGTGCCCTTGGACTCCACATAGCGGGTCCTTTCGATTTATTGAGCATCCTGAACTGAATCATTGTTTTGTCGGTGACCAGGCCAGAGTAGCCACCCAATGCATCAATCTCGCGAACAATCTGCCCTTTTGCAATTCCACCCATTGCCGGATTACATGACATTTGTGCGATGGCATTCATGTTAAACGTAATAAGCAATACTGTGGAGCCTAGGTTTGCTGCTGCTGCGGCAGCCTCTGCACCAGCATGACCTGCACCAACAACAATTACATCGTATTGCTCAAACATTTTCTTATTGTTTCACGTGGAACAAATGAATTAAATCAAGGCTGCAAATGTAAATAATAATCCTCTTTTGCACGCATTTGCAGCTTTTCATCTGGAGTATGATCGTTATAACCCAACAAATGCAAAACACCGTGTACAATTACCCTAGATAGTTCTGCTTCAAATTCATTATTCAATGTACGGGCATTATCAAATACCCGATCGACACTAATAAAAATATCGCCAGAAATGATTATTGGGTTTTCCGAATTTGAAAAAGTGATAATATCGGTTAATGTATCGTGGCTCAGGTATTTAAGATTAACCTGTGCTAAATACTTATCGTCACAAAATATAAAATGAATTTCACCGGTGATTTTTTTCTCAGCAAGAATTGTATTTTTAAGCCACTCTTTTTTTTCGCCAGGATTGCTTAATTGAAAATCCGCTTTTAGAACGCTAAAGCTGATCATTATTTTCGTTCACTTTTGAGTCTTCCTTCACTTTAAAATAATCTTTTAATTGCGTAGCTCTTTGCTCGTAAATTTTATTGTGAAGTGCGCTAATATCGAAACTAAGCTGAATGATTTCTTTATCTTCAACGTGAAGGCTATCTACCAGAGATTTAATCAGAAAAATACTTGTTTGTGGCTCCTCGTCAAGAAGCATATCTATACTAAACTCATCTTCGAAATTACTTGCTATTTTATGATCTACAGGGTATATTCTAAATGTTAATTTCTGATAATCTGTATTATATTCAATTTTAAACGTTTCTGATTTTTGCCTTATAAGCATGATTTCGAATAACTCGGTTAAAGCTGTCAAAATACTTCCATAATAAGTATCGTTGATGAACAACTGGTCACATACCAAATCAACGATCTGTTCAATCCTCCTTATGGAATCTGCTTCTAATTTAATCGAAAACGATTGATTATTCTTCACCATTTTCTTTCTCCAGTTTATATAAATACTTATTTAACAGCGCTCTATAATAGGGGGACATTTCAATAGGTGATAAAATTAAAATTTCCTGCTGATTTTCTTTTACATTCTTATACTGCAAATTATTATTTTGGTTACTTCTTTTTCTGTTTTTTCCTGATTCAGATTCTCTCTTTTTTTTCTTTTCGCGTTCCTGCTCTGCCTGCTCCGATTTTAACAGTCTTACTTCTAGTTGTTTTTGTCTTTCAAGTGTTTGTTCAGTAATTCTTCGGTTAATGATATCATCTTCTATTTTCTTCATTTCGTCAGCCAGCTTATTCAATGCAGAACCACCTCCATCTTTTCCAATCTCATCAATATATTGCTGCATTCTCCTTCGTATTTCTCCCTGCATGGCAGCCATACGGGCCAATTCTTTACTCTGACTGTTTAAACCTTCCTTACCATTTAGGCCTTTCTTTTTTGCCTTTCCCTGCATCTTACCATTCATCTCCTGCTGCATTTTAAGCATTTCCTTCATGGATGGTTTGCCCTTGCCTTTTCCCCCGGGATTGTTGCACTTTCCTTTTCCGGCTTTTTCACTTTGAGATTGCATGCTCTGGTTCATTTCATCCAGAGATTCGGCGAGCATGAGTGCCAAATTATTCATCGAGGTCATTGCATATTGCTGCTGGCCCATTGCTGTTCCTTTTTTTCGATCCTGCATATATCCAATCGCGGCCTCCATGTATTGATTAACCTTTCCTGATTCCTTAACAATAAACGACTTAATTGCTGCCTGCCGTTTACTTAAGGCAATCAGCGAATCGTGAACAATTTTAAAATCTTCCTTTAAATTTTTAAGTTCAGCAGCTTGTTCAACATATTTGGGGTCATTTTGCGAAGTTTCACCAATTTCGGTAAAAAGTTGCTCTTGTTTAAAACTCAAATCGAGCAAATTATCGAGCATGTTTTTTACCTGTTGGATATCTTCTGCAAGGCGCTCCATTTGTGCACCAGCCATCATCGCATTTAGATCGGACGCCATTTTTTCCATCTTACCAGCCGCATCACTTTGACTCTCAGAAGCTTTCTTTTGCTTGCCCTTTTCTAATTTAGAACTGGCTTCATCAAGATCCGATTGAATGTCATTCATTCCCGATGTGTCACTTTTTACATTGAATGGTTCTTCAAGCTCTTTGTTTAGTTTATCAGCTTCTTCCAGTTTGTCAGAAACCTGCTTAAATTCTTCATTAATCTTTTCCTGCTTATTTATCGCATCCTCTTTATCTAAAGCTTTAATTGCTGTTTTTTCAGCAAGTTCTTTCTGCTCCTTTGCAAGCTTTTCAAGTTGGTCGACAGCTTCCTGAAACATTTTTTCAAACTCCATCTCTTTAAAAAGTTCGAGGTTTTGCTCCAGACTGTTCTTCATGTCCTCGCTACGTTTTTTCATTTCCTCGAGAAAATCAGAAAGCTCATCTTTATTCATTTTTTCCAGTTGCTTTTCCAAGTCTTCAAGCTGTTTCTTCATTTCCTCATCCATCAGATCAGCAAACATTTTCTCCAACTCTTTCATTTTTTCAAGCATTTCAGGATCCATTTCCTGCTTTATTTTTTCCTCTAACTGATTGATTTCACGATTCAATTTTTCCAATTGTTCGATTTGATCCCGGATAGATTGCTCTTTTTTAAATAACTCTTCTAGTTTCTGCTTATCAGACCAGCTTAATTCCTTCTTTTCAAACATCGACAAACGTTCCTGTTCCAATTGACGATTTATATCTTCAAGTTCATCAATGGCCTCTTTCAATTTGTCTTTGATTTCATCAGACGATTGATCAATGTTTTCCTCTATTTCAGAAACATCAGGCATTTTTAAATAGAAGGTTGCCGATTTTGTACGCTTGTATCCATTTACTGCATCATTATCACGGACTTCAAAATAATAGCTCATGCCATCTCCTGGCAATAAACCAAAACTATCTGCCTGTACTGTATAACTAAAGTATTGTTGTGTAATATCAACATCAACCCGAATAGATTTATACAGATAGGGTGCTTTGTCAACAACATCTTTCCGATAAAAAAAGCGCAACGAATGAAATCCATGATCGTCACTGATTTGTCCATTAAAATGGATAAAACCAAGCATTGATTTCTCCTTAAATTCTTCAGTTTTAATTCGTGGATATTCATCCTTCACAACCTGAACAGAAAACTGTAATGAGTCTATTCCGCTTACAAATTCATTTTCAGGAATAAATGTGTAATTGAAATTATTCTTCGCCCGTCGTGAAAAAAGAAAAACATTGTTCTTTGCAGGACTAAGCGTGTGTTTCTCGCCATCAACTTTGAAAATGATGTGACGCGTATCGCGGGTAAATACCCGCCAGTCAATATTTGTCCCTTCCGGAACTATCAGGTTGCCTGAACTTTCTATGGTTTCGTCTTTCTTATTCAAATAGGCCGGGTAATCTAAATCAACATTGAAATTAAAAATAACCGGTTTTGGAATAACTTTTATCCGGTAATTATCACTACTCAGATCTTCGGTTTCCAGCCGGAAATAGACATCCCCCTTCAGGTCAATAAAAGTATATTTGAAAATGCCCGGATTGGTTTCCTGCATCAGCATTTTGTTGTTATCGCTTCTGATAAAAACCATGGATGGGATTTCTTCTCCCTCAGCTTTTACAGTAACGACAATGTCATCACGCTGCAAAACCTCCAAGGATTTATTGGTAACTGTTAACTGGTAGGGGAGCGGCTTTTCAAAATTAGTATTGTGCTGAACAATTCGTTTTGAAGGGCCAATAATAAACGCGGGTGAAATTATAAAGATCAATAAAACTATAATCACCGGCGGCACTGCATATTTTAAATAAGGGAGATTTGATTTAAAATCGATGGCCCGCTTAAAAGGAATTGGTCTCAATGTCAGTGCTTTCTGCCCAATACTTGCCAGCAATAATTGCAATTCCCCTTGCGATAAAGAATTCCGCTTCAAACCCTGAAGCTGCAAAGTGTTCAACAGCTTATCCTTTACTTCAGGAAAATGAGTGCCAATAATTTCTGCTGCCTCCTGCTCAGAAATAGCTTTACCAATATGTATAATTTTTAGCGCCGGCAGGAGTATATAAAAAACAAGAACAAAAACAGTTAATGAAATAAAGCTATAAAAAATGATGGCCCTTGTAACCGTTGAATTCCAAGCTAAATATTCAATCAGATCTACCAACAAAAACAAAGTAATAATCAGGGCCGTACTTATTATAACTCCCTTGATTATTTGGTTCTTATAATACCTTCTAATGAAAGCATGAAGTTTTTCGATGAGTATGTTAAAATCCTGGCTCATAGACAAAATATCACAATTTTGACTGTCTGTTTTATGAATAGGTGAAATTTATACTTTTGGCAAAGATAAAAATTCAGCTCCCTCATCAATTTAATAATTACAAAACACTTAAAAATGAAACGTATTTTAACATTTATTATTCTCATAATTTCGATCAATGTTATTGGTCAACAAAATGAATACCACGATCTTGAAGGCACATGCTCCCATGCAAAGCACTTCGATAAAGATATTTTAGCACATATTTACGACTGGCAAAGCGAATACCTTGATGATTACGATGTTAGTTTTTATTTGATAGACATTGAAGTTACAAATACATCGACCTATATTAGTGGTAATGTAAGCATTGATGCAGAAGCAGTTGTTGTTCTTGACACATTTGCTTTTGAACTGATTGCCGAACAAACTATCGACCAGATTTATGTTGAGGGTGTAGAATACACGAGTTGGACCCGGGACGGGGATAATGTACTTGTTCCTGTTAATGCAATTGATGCTGGTACGACTTTTACTGCACAAATCTATTACCATGGTGCACCACCAAGTGGGGGATTTTTCTCAGGAGTATCAACAGCACATGCAAATGCCTGGAACCAAGATGTAACATGGACGTTGTCAGAACCTTTTGCCGCCAAAGATTGGTTCCCAGTAAAACAAGACCTGGAAGACAAAGCCGACTCGGTTTGGGTTTTTCTTACGACCGATTCGGCAAACATGGCCACTTCGCAAGGTATATTAACCAGTACTGTAACTGTTGGCGACAAAAAAAGGTACGAATGGAAATCAGCTTATCCCATTGCTTATTACTTAATTTCATTTGCCGTTTCCGAATACCAGCAGTACAATCTTTATGCCCATCCTGAAGAAATGGAAGGCGATTCTATTTTAATTGAAAACTATGTTTACGACAGCCCCGGATGCCTCGAAAACTACCAGAATAGCATTGACAGAACACCAGAAATGGTTGAAATATTATCAGATTTGTATACTCTTTATCCCTTTTGGGAAGAAAAATACGGTCAAACACTTGTGGAACTGGGTGGTGGAATGGAACACCAGACCAACACTACTCTCGGTGGTTTTTGGTTTGGCCTGGTAGCCCACGAATTGGGACATATGTGGTTTGGCGATAACGTTACCTGTGCCACCTGGAGCGATATTTGGATCAACGAAGGTTTTGCCACCTATTCAAATTTTCTTGTTGAAGAATTTATCAATGGATGGGAAAGCGCTGAAGGATTTATTGTTGACAAACAAAACAGTGCCATGTCCTCGCCAACAGGTAGTATTTATATTCCTGAAGATGAAATTTATCCCGGTAACGAATGGCGTATTTTTGATGGAAGGCTTTCTTACAACAAAGGTGCATCTATTGTTCACATCTTGCGCCATGAGATTCAGGATGACGATCTTTTCTTTGATGTGATGGGAACTTTCCAAACCGATTTTACCGACAGTACAGCAACAGGAGATGACTTTAGAAATACTGCCGAAGAAGTGACCGGAATGGATTTCGAAACTTTTTTCGACCAATGGTATTACGGTGAAGGTTATCCAAAATACGACCTTTCTTACTATATGACAGGAGGAAACTTTCACCTGGTTTCAACCCAAAGCGGTTCGGCATCTTCGACACCATTTTTTAAAATGCTGATGGATTACCAGCTTCATTTTGATGACGGAACAGATACTATTGTGCAGTTTGAACAAACAGAAAACATGAATCACTTCACGGTATTCACAGGTAAAAATGTGATAGATGTTACTGTTGACCCCGACAATTGGACAATGGAAAAAGTGATTAATCTTACTGTTGTTGTTGACGAAATGACCTCTCCTACATTTTTCAGTATTGGACCAAACCCTGTTGAAAATACACTGAATGTTTATTTTTCAGAAGCTGATAACACATCACGTGAAATTCGAATTTACGATCTTTCAGGGAAAGAGATGCTGTTTACAAACAACGGCAACAAGCACATCCATCTTGATGTATCAGGGCTTTCAAAAGGTGTTTATCTCATAAAGGTAACTGAAGGTGACAATATCCGGGTGAAGAGGTTTGTTAAGTAAATAACTTCTAAAATCGCAACTTCTAAGCAAATCAAATTGACCAACAAAAACACCAAGGGCTACAATAAGTTTTTCGATCTCAAAATGGGTTTTCTCAGTGGCCTCGCAATGGGGATGATTGTGTTCTTCATTAATTGGGATCACGGAATTGGTATTGGTTTGATTGCGGCTTCTAAACAAGCTTTATACACCTTTCTGGCTGGCGGAGTAATGATGCGGATGACAGAGAATTTTGCTTCTCGCATCTCCAACACTTTTATTGCCATCTGTCTCGCTGTGTTCATCCCCACTATTATTGCCGTTACCCTCACTTACATTTTACATTCATTAAAGGGCACGCCCGAACCACTTAATTCAACCATCCCTACCATGATTCTTGCTCCATTCGGATTTTTGTGGTGGGCTTTGATCAAAAGAAAACAGTTAGGTAAAACTTCTTAGCGGCTGTTATTATCTACAAAAAACCGCTTAGAAGTTTTATTTTTACCACCCAAATAATCAAGAGATGAATAAAAAAAATATCAGGGTACGATTTGCTCCCAGCCCAACCGGACCACTGCACATTGGAGGGGTAAGAACAGCTTTGTACAATTATCTTTTCGCTAAAAAAAACAACGGACAATTTATCCTGCGGATTGAAGATACCGACCAGACCCGTTTTGTTCCCGGTGCAGAAGAATACATCATCGAAGCCTTTAAATGGTGCGGAATTGAGTTTGATGAAGGCATTGTTAAAGGAGGTCCTTTTGCCCCTTATAAACAGTCGGAACGTTCTGGGATTTATAAACAGTTTGTTGACCAACTTTTGAAATCAGGAAATGCTTACCTTGCCTTTGATACACCGGAAGAACTGAATGCCATCCGAAAGCAATTTGAAAGCAGAAAAAAGACCTTTACTTACAATGCCATCCAGCGCAACAGTTTAAGAAACTCACTTTCTTTGAGTAAAGCCGAGACGGAGAAATTACTGGAAAACAACGCCCCTTATGTTGTCCGCTTTAAGATGCCCGAAGACCAAACAGTTGTGATGAACGACCTCATCAGGGGTAGGGTAGAAGTCAATACCAAAGTATTAGACGACAAAGTGCTGTTCAAATCAGACGGACTGCCCACCTACCATCTGGCCAATGTTGTTGATGATCATTTGATGGAAATTAGCCACGTTATTCGAGGCGAAGAATGGTTGCCCTCACTGCCTTTACATGTTTTACTGTATGAAGCCCTGGGATTTGACAAACCGGAATTTGCCCACCTCCCTTTATTGCTCAAACCCGATGGTAACGGAAAACTCAGCAAACGCGATGGCGACAGACTGGGGTTCCCCGTTTTTCCTTTGCAATGGACTGATCCCAAAACTGCTACTGTTTCTACAGGTTATCGCGAAGAAGGATACTTTCCTGATGCTTTTATCAATATGTTGGCACTGCTGGGTTGGAATCCGGGTGATGAAAGAGAAATCTTT
>Ga0164318_10000205_pt1 | contig 39630 bp, 52 predicted proteins | sample GuaBasSedimGuay9_FD_113734 | JGI IMG/M metagenome (GOLD analysis project Ga0164318, IMG submission 113734) | Subseafloor sediment microbial communities from Guaymas Basin, Gulf of California, Mexico - Guay9, Core 4571-4, 0-3 cm | ecosystem: Environmental > Aquatic > Marine > Hydrothermal vents... | reverse complement strand
TTGGCGAACAATTTGCAATCTACAATGAACTGCGAACACCCATCATCACAAAACCAATACGGAAGTTGACGCCCGCGGGTGTTCGACGGTATCAAGATCAAGCTGCTTGCTGCCCATTGGCAGGACATTATTATGCACATTTGCTTGGCATTGTCACGCTCACAAATGTTTATGAAATTACACCTTCGTGCTATCTTCCGAATGATTCGGGTTGTAATTTCTTAGAACGATGGGCGAGAATGGATGGTTTCAAAAGTTTCAGTGATGCAAACAGATGGTTCACAGAGACTTATGATAGTGACTGGATAGATAGGACCTATGTTGTCCAGCAATGGGAAAAATGGGATGAGGTATATTTTTATGCTGAGGATTGAAATTAAATAAAATTAAAAAAATGAGGTAAAAAAAATGAAGAAAGGAAAGATCAGACTTGTGAGTTTCATGTCTGGCATGGTTGGAGTGCAAGCTCCTTTCAGTGAAAAGGATCGATGTAGAGCATTATCAGAACGTAGATGGGTAAAGCCGTATTGGGTATGCCCCACCTCGATCATTGAAGAGATGGTGACAGCCTTCCCGGAAGCAGAACAAACAGAAGGATTCAAAAAACGGTTGGCAGAGGTTCGTTCGATCAGCAAGAAGGCAACACAAACCACATCAGATTTCAGTCTTGAGCACTTCGGGAATGGTAAAGAACTGATGCCATTCCAACGCGCAGGACTGGAATTCATAGAGGCAACCAATGGGAATTGTTTGGTAGCGGATGAACCCGGGCTTGGCAAAACCATTGAAGCACTCGCATATCTCGCATTACATCCAGAACAGCGTCCAGCTGTGATTGTATGTCCTGCATCACTTAAGTTGAACTGGCAACGAGAGGCGGAGATGTGGCTTGAAACAGGAGATCGTATTGAGATTGTTAATGGTGGGAAAGCCAAATCGTTATCAGGAGATATTGTAGTAATAAACTATGACATACTGAAAAAGTGGTTACCAACATTGATAGACTTTAATCCAAAAGTATTAATATATGACGAAAGTCATTATATTAAATCAAAAGCTGCTGCAAGATCAAAAGCAGCAAGGGAATTGGCATCAGTCGTTCCGCACAGGATACTCCTGACAGGAACGCCAGTTCTGAATCGTCCCGCAGAACTGTGGCATCAGTTACAAGTTGTGAAACCAGACGAATATCCAGATAAGCGATTCTTTCAATGGCATAAGAAGTTCTGTAATGCCACTAAAAATCGCTTTGGTTGGGACTTCTCTGGAGCTTCAAATCTTGACGAACTGGCACAGTCACTTAAGACTGTAATGATTAGAAGAACAAAAGAACAGGTACTTTCAGAACTGCCAGCGAAGAGAAGATCAGCTGTCTTGATACCAATTGATAATCGCAAAGAATATGATCGTGCTGAGAAAGAATTTTTCACATGGTTAGCAGAACAAAAAGGTATGGAAGCAGCAGAACGAGCATCTAATGTTGAGCAACTTGCGAAGCGAGAATATCTTAAGCAGGTTGCAATTCGTGGCAAGATGAAAGCTGCAATTGAATGGATTAAAAACTTTCTCGAATCAGGCGAGAAACTTATCGTTTTTGGGACGCACAGGACAACAATTAAGACGTTGGTGGATGAATTTTCAGATTGTGCAGTTTCCGTAATCGGAGGAATGAAAGCAGAGGCAAAGGATAAGGCAGTTAAGGCATTCCAGAACGATCAAAAAATACGGCTTTTCATTGGGAACATTCAGGCAGCAGGACAAGGATTGACACTTACAGCAGCCAGCAATGTTGCATTCCTGGAACTTGCAGATGGTCCTGAGATGCTAAAACAATGTGAAGATCGAGCACATAGAATAGGTCAAAAGGACGCTGTAAATTGTTGGTATCTCCTTGCAGAAAAAACAATAGATGGTATAATAATTGAAATGGTTGAAAGCAAGAGAGATGTGATCGATCAAATTACAGAAGAAAAGAACAGACAAGGATTCGATTTATTCGAGATGATAGAAAACAACACAAGTGGAAAATCGGAGATTGTAATGAGGATTGGAAACATGAAACAGTATCTTTCGTTTGGTGGCGGCGTCAATTCGACTGCGCTGCTCCTTCTACTCACAGATCATGGTGAGGAGTTCGAGACCATATTTGTGAATCATGGCGGTGATTATCCCGAAACTTACGCGTATGTGGATTATTTACGTGACCAAGGATTTGAGATAACGGAGATTATCCCAGATGTGGAAGGGTATCATACAATCTATGATTATTCGATGAAATGTAGGATTTTACCATCTTTTCGGTTTAGGTGGTGTACGGATAAATTCAAAGTACGTCCGATGTTGAAATATATCCAAACACCATGTGTGGAATATATTGGTTTTGACTATGACGAACAAAAAAGAACGACATCGCTGGATGGTAAAAAACAGTACAACAACAAAGAATCGAAAGAAAAACTGCCCGCAATAACATATCGATACCCACTCATCGATGCAGAGATGAACCGTGACGACTGTATCAATCTGATAAAAGATCATGGTCTTAAAGTGCCACAAAAAAGCGGATGTTGGTTCTGTCCATTTATGCACAAACTCGAAGTCCGTGAATTGTTTTTGAACCACCGGGATTTGTATGACAAAGCGTTGAAGATGGAAGAGAACTGTATGAAAGATGGATTTTACATCAAAGACAAACCTCTTCCTGATATCGCAATGGCACACACACCACCGCTAACAGGATATTTCGGAGGTAACAATGAACCGAAAACGCATTGAAGTAGGGAAGCGATACACAAACCGGCATACAGGCGAAAGCTGCGTGGTGACAGGGAAGATATTCTTCAACATCCAGTATTACGACGACGATGATCCACACCGGACACATGCGAAATATTGCCACTATAAGAGATTCCAGAAAAACTGGCGAGAGGAAGGCAGATGGACTTATCGCAGTGCAACCAATATCGGACTGGTCGGTAAAAGACGTGTGGGCATATATCACATCGAACAACTTGCCATATAACACGATCTACGATAAAACGAAATTTGAAGAACGTAACAAACTTCGTGTTGCACCGTTTGGACTTGGTGGGTGGCACGTATCACTTGGAAGTTATGTATTTATGAAATATTATTATCCAGAACTATGGAACAAATTTTGTGAAAAAAATCCATTGGCTCGGAAATATATATAAATTTATAATAATTGATATAACAAAAAGACAATCGAAACTTTTATATACTGTTAATTTTTGAAGAAACATGAGGTATATTGCATTATTATGTGTTAATTGTGTTAATCGTGCCTCTTGTGTGTGTTAATCGTGTGTTAATCATGTGTTAATCGTGTGTTAACTGTGTTAACAAAAAAATTTAGATAGTCAAACTTTTAAAAAAACTTTATTAATATAAAAATTTAGATAGTTACACTTTAGAAAGAATTTTATTAACACAATTAACACAGAATTAACACAGAATTAACACATGTGTTTTGTGCCTACTGCTATCGAATTAACACATTTAACACATTTTTTTTCACAGGGCATTCACTTTTTTGAAAAAGTAGATAACATTATATATATAAATAAATAAGTATAAAGTAATATTACTATATAATATAAACTTTTCTAAAGGTATATATACATAAACACAACTTCCATGAATGAAGTAAATATAAAAATGAAGAGATGATCAAAACATATCCCTTTATATACTATTATATTTTTTTTTAAAAAAAATGAATGCCATATCAAAAATTTGTGTATATTGTGTATATCACTATCGGTTGACATTATGCTTGTGTATATTTTGTGTATAAATATACACAGTTGTTACGTTCTGTGTATATCGTGTTACTACTTTCTCTTAAACGCAACTTTTTGAAAATATACACAAATTGTGTATACGTATACACAGTGTATACACAACAAAACCAGCATCAGTAGACACGAATATACACAGTATACACAGTATACACAGATATGATTACCTCACATATTTTTTTAAAAAATCATGGTATATAAACTTTTCTTATGTGATCAAAAATAAAATATAAAAACAAAGTAAACAAAAAGTTATATATAGTATGTAAAACATATACATAATGGTGAGAAAATTATGAAAATAGAATTAGAAGTGGACGATACAATTAAGCGTGTTACTCGGAACTCAGGTAGTTCTGGAAAAATCCACGTACCAAAAACATGGATTGACAGAGAAGTTATGGTTTGTTTACTCCCAATAAAACATGGTAATGGGAAATAAAACCATGACAGAAATAGATGATTGCATCAGGGAACGGAAACAAAAAATGCTTGGAATGAGCATGGTTAAAGCCCGATTGGTGCACTGGTATTCATGTGAGAATGGGATGGTATGGAGGCGTAAAGAACATTTTGAAGATGCTTTGCCTCCTGCATGCGACAAAAATAAAACAGGGGGTGTACCTACACACACAACAACATATTATGTTATGCCGGGCGTGAATGGAATTGATGATGATGATTATTTCTGCACAAGAAAAGAAGCATTTACACCCAAAAAAACTGAAGAACGATTTTTCAATTGCATCGCTAAAACATGTGTGAAATACATTTGTTATGCGATGACTGAACCGGAGCCAATGGAGGCGACACTATGGTGCAGGAATCAAATGTAAACGAACATGATAACTTTGTGAAGCGGGTTGAGGAGTGGAATGAAAAGAATAAACATCCTCATATAGACGATACCATTAGATTAAAAATTTTAGAAGACATGTTCACCTTCTGGGACGGTTCAAAGCTTCGTAAAAATTCGGCATTCCTGACATGTTTGTTGAGAGCATTGTCTGATATTGAGTATCCGACTTTCGATGAAGTCTGGACTTATGCAGGAAGAAATTATGCAGAAAGTACAAAAAAACAAAATCGATCATGGATTAAACGATCTAATTGGTTGGAGGGGGAAGTCTTTGGTAAACGATTTAAGGAAGAATATCACAGACGACTGATAAAATACATTGAAGATAAAGAACGAATGACGTCATTGAAAAACGAAGCATTATTACGGCATTCGTATGATGTGGAGCTTGGATATGATTATGAAAATACAATGGATGTGATTCGAGAAAACCCCACAGTAACATATCATCTTCCAGAACTGCCAGTAAAAAAATTGAATTATTATGATACTCATAATATTCAAATTATAAAAATGAACCATGTGGGGGGCAATCCTGTTGTGCAGCTGCCTCTTTCATATCATTATCGTTGTAACAAGTGTGGTTATGAATGCGATCTGTCTTTCGATACAAAAAACGTACCATGCCATGATGTTGATTGTGGGGGGGCAATGGTACGGGTTAAGTCTCTTGATACCGTAAGGCCGGCATTTGCATCTCGTGTTGTTACTGACGATTTGAATTCGATTTCAATAATATCTCTGAGAGAAATACCGCAAGGGGAGTTCATTGGTGCAGTATTTCTCTGTAAAAATAAATCTGATTATTATCTTTTTATGATTGCAGCCGAAGAAATCGAGCCGACTGGCAGCACAATGACAATTGAACCAGGGCAACATGCAGTCTGGCGAATAATAGATTATATTGACGCACAGCATGAAAAGAAGTTGGGAAAACACATTCACGGAATGAGGTGGTATAAGGCAGCAATTCTTTTGGCATATTTAGCGAACTGTAGGGGACGAGTATCTACAAACTGCTTGATTGTAGGGGATCCGGGAGTTGGGAAAACAAGTACTCCTCGATTGTATATGGCAACGCTCACACCGCAGCAAAAAGTCATTGACGCAATGCAGCTTTCAGGACCCGGGCTGCATGGATCAATGATGCAAATCAAAATTGGGGACAGCACCATCAATGTTCCAGAAGCGGGGTTATTAGGGCGACTTAGACTTGCCACGATTGATGAGTTCTTAGAAAATCGAAACAGCTTGATGCCACAACTCAAAGGAGCACTGATAAGCAATACAATCAGTCGAGAGGTTGCCGGAAACAGAACACAGATACCCAAGCAAGCTACTGTAATAGCCACCTCTAATCCACCATCTTCAGTAATCATGGAACAAAAAAAGTGGATGGGGAAGTGGATTATTGATCAGCATGATGGTGATGTGACTGATTTTATAGAACGTGCTGCACATGAAGCAATGATAGAAGAATGGACACTTCGAGGCTTGGAATGGCGAACAGGGCAAACACTTGCAGACATTGATAGATACCCATTTCTATTTTTTGTGCATGATCCTTCTGATGACGTTTCTGATTTTGATTTGGGGGGGGAAGACAACGAAATTGATGATTTACGACTGTCAAAATTATTATATGATAGTGATGTAAATGAGTATTTCAGTTTTTGTGGGCGGATACACGTGGATTGGAAATCACATAACAAAAGAATTATCGAGTTAGTTAGGGAACTGCGAGAACACGATAAAATTCATTCTAAAAAGAGACTCGGACAGAACATTACACTTACACTACAACTATCTGCACAAATCAATGGCAGATATGAATTAACAGACGAAGATTTTGATTTTGTAAAAGCCTTCTGGTTGAAGACATGTGAATGGATAGACGTATCTGAACTGGATCATGTTACAACAGACACACCACATATCAAAAAAACACCACAGCAGGAAATATTACAATATATTAACAATGAATTGAGAACATATAATCCTCATAATTACGAAATAGCCATTAATACAATAATGAACTACATAATAGAGCACTACAAACTTACAACAGAGCAAGCAGAACAATATATTAAAGTTGCTTGCGAAGATAATGGGATTAATGTTGGTGGTTTATGATAACGAAGCAGATTTGGAAAATTGGCAATTGTTTGGAGTTAATGAAAGAACTTGAAGATAATAGTGTTGATTTGGTGTTGACCGATCCTCCTTACTACAAAGTTAATAAGGCAGATTGGGATAAACAGTGGGAGACGTTTGATGAATATCTTAATTGGCTTGAATCAATAGCAATAGAAATTAAGAGAATTTTAAAGCCAAACGGTTCGTTATATGTTTTTGGTGATGATCACAGAATTGCATATATTCAAGTGAGACTTGATAAGCATTTTTCATTTTTGAATCATCTGGTTTGGTATAAACGAAATAATCAGAGCATCAAGGGTGCAATGAGCTCAAGACGTTATGTTTGCATTTCGGAGCGCATTTTATTCTACGAACAAAAATCTGAAAATGGATTACCAGCAACTGGGCTTCAGGCAATTCATAGTGATAAAGATTGTTTCGCACCGATAAAAGAATACATGCGAGGGGAATATCAGAAGGTGATGGAAGCGAATGGGTTTAAGACAAAAGCAGAGTGTGATGCATACTTGAACAAAATCACTGACACCAAATCAGTTGTAACCCGCCATTACTTTGCAGATTCACAATATTGTTTTCCAACTCTCGAACTATACGGGAAATTAAGGAAGACTGGTTTTTTTGTGCGGAACTATGAGGACTTGCGGCGTGTATTCAATCCATATAAGAATATGTACGAAGTATTTGACATCCCGATCATAAGTGGTGCAGAGAACACAAGCCATCCGACAACAAAGCCAGTTGAATTGATCGAAAGGATGATCAAGATATCAAGCAATGAAGGTGATCTAATCTGCGATCCATTTCTCGGCAGTGGCACAACCCTCGAAGCATGTCGTAGAACAAATCGCAATTGCATTGGCTTTGAGATTGATCCACAATGGGAATCCCTGTATCCCGAACGATGCAAATCCCATATTCCGCATATCGAATCATTTTTCACGGAGGAATAAACATGATAACAAAGCAGATTTGGAAAATTGGCGATTGTTTGGAGTTGATACACCTCAAAATAATCGGAAGTGTTAAATAGTTTTAACGTATTCTTAACAATAATTATTAATTATAAAGAGGTTTTAAATGAAGCAAGTGAAACAAGATAAAATAGCATATCCAATATCAGATTTCGCTAAGATTGTAGGGGTGACCCCCCAAGCTGTGTATCGTTGGATTCGTATAGGAAAATTGAAAACAGTAGATACGGGCGGATGGATTCGTATTCCTGAATCTGAAGTTAAGCGGTTCAAGGGTGAGGAATAAATATGGTAAGTATGGCTTATAACGTTCTCAAATCACCAAAAGAACTTAGACCACACAATCTGAACGTTGAAATTTATGGTAATGAATCCATTGATATGGATTTAGTAGAGAGTATTAAAAACAAAGGCATTCTTGAACCACTTGTTATTCGTGATGATAATATTATCCTATCAGGTCATAGACGGTGGCTTGCTGCTAAACATTTGAAACTTGATAGAATTCCATGTCGAACCATCACTTTTGATAATGATTTGGATGAAAAGGAGGCGATGATAGAATTCAACCGTCAAAGAGAGAAGACACCAGAACAGCGTGTGAGGGAAGGTAAAACGTTGAAGGTAATCTATGCTGAACGTGCACGGTTAAAACAATTATCACAATTGAATAATGTTAAAGAAACGATTGTCGTTCCGCCAACATTGGCGGAACGAGAAGGTAAAAAAATAGGCAACGAAGCAACGCTTCCGCCAATGTTGACGGAAGCGTTACCCGAAACAACAAAACCAAAAGCAAGTGAGAACGAAACGCGTAATAAAGTGGCCGATGAAGTTGGTATGAAACGTACCAATTACACAAAAGTTGAAGTCATTGTAGATAAGGCAGATAATGGTGATAAAATCGCAAGAGAGGTTCTTGATAAACTGAACAACAACGAAGTTACTGTTAATGCAGCTCACGAAACTTTGAAGATATTGGACAAAGCAAAAGAAGGTAACGAAAAAGCTAAGAAAATTTTACCATCAGTGTTAAAGGGTGAAACCACTCCCAGAAAGGCGTTGAACGATATAAAAAAAATTGAAGAAAATAAATCTATGCCGAAAATAGAAACCCCTCCATTGCCTGTTGATAAATTTGATGTGATTTATGTTGATCCTCCATGGAAATATGATTTCACAGAAACTGGTAATCGTGAAATTGAGAATCATTATCAAACGATGGAACTGGAAGAAATAAAAAACCTTCCTGTTCCTGCTGCTAATGATAGTGTAGTTTTAATGTGGGCTACAATGCCAAAATTAATAGAAGCACTTGACTTAATGGAGTTTTGGGGTTTTAAATATCTAACAGGTGCTGTGTGGGATAAAGAAAAAATCGGGATGGGTTACTGGTTCAGAGGGCAACACGAATTATTGCTTGTTGGTAAAAAGGGAAACTATTCACCACCGATACCAGAAAATCGGTTTAGTAGTGTGATACGGGAAACACGAACCACACACAGCAAAAAACCAGATTGTGTTTACGAAATGATTGAGAAAATGTTCCCCGATGGAAAGTATCTCGAAATGTTTGCAAGAAAACGGCATAATGATAAATGGACAGTGTGGGGTAATGAAGTATGAATACAAATGATTTTAATATAAATGTCAAAGAAGGTGGAATATGTGAAGACATGGTTCGTGATAAATTTAAAGTGGTTTTTGAACCGATATTACAACAATTTGTATATGGTAATTCGATAACAGAAACACAAAAACAACGCAATGGTATTGATTTTAATATAACACATAACGAATTATCATTTGATGTGAAATGTAGAGACTTCTATGCATATCAGTTTAAAGATATTCTTTTAGAAACTGTATCAGTAGTTGAAGATGAAAAACCTGGTTGGTTATATTCTTCAAAATCTGATGTTATTGTTTATGTGTGGAAAAATGAAACTGGTAAAAAATTCATTGATGGATATTTGTTATTTATGAACAATATTAGAGAGTTTTTAAAGCAATATCTTAAGATACACACACCATTGCAAAAACGTGCAGTATCAGTAAGAGGAACTCGGAGATGGCATACTGATAATATAGCAATTCCAATTAAGGATTTTAATAGTGATTGTATTAAAAAAATAAACATTAAAGAACTTTATCCACCCCAACAAGATGTTTTATCAAAATGGTTTGAATGAAATGTCGTTCTATCCCGAACGATGCAAATCCCATATTCCACACATTGAATCGTATTTCACGGAGGAATAAACATGCGAATACTCATTGGTTGTGAATTTTCTCAAATCGTAACAAAAGCTTTTAGAAACAAAGGACATGAAGCATATTCATGTGATTTGTTGCCAACAGAAGGAAATCCGAACTGGCATATTCAGGATGATGTTTTAAAGCATCTTGATGACGGGTGGGATATGATGATTGCACACCCACCCTGTACATATTTAGCTGTATCTGGTGCGAGGTGGTTCAAATACCGTCAAAAAGAACAAAAAGAAGCATTGGAATTTGTAAAAACCTTATTGAGTGCTGATATTCCAAAGATTGCACTTGAAAATCCCATATCAGTAATATCAACACAGATAAGGAAACCCGATCAAATTATTCAACCCTGGCAATTCGGACATGGTGAAACAAAAGCAACATGTTTATGGCTGAAAAATCTTCCAGAGTTAGTTCCTACTAATATCGTGGATGGGCGGGATAATCGGATACATCGAGAACCACCCGGCAAAGATCGGTGGAAAAGACGATCAAGAACATATCCAGGCATTGCGGAAGCCATGAGCACTCAGTGGGGCGGTGAATTATGAGCTATGAATTCGTAAAATTCCATCAAGAGTTGCTATACGAAATCTACAATCGATGCTGGTTAGATTGGTTCAAGCGGAAGGAAGTGTGGGATTTGATATTAGAACATGGCGAAGACAGGGGTTTCCTGACTCGTGCAGTAAATCGTGGGATTTTTGATTATGAACGAGGCAAACTCTCTCATCTTCCGGGGAAATATCGCATGCAGAAGAAGGTGAGAGATGAACTATTGAAAATAATTGGGAAGCGAATATGAATTTTTATATGGTTTTGTCAGGATCATCGCTTGATAAGAAGCTTGATTTTTATCCATATCTTATGATGCCAGCATCGTATTTCTTCTCAAAAAGAACTATGGATTTTACATTATCAAAGTTCATTCCTCCACATAAATCGTTTTTTCTTGATAGTGGTGGATTTTCGTTGCTTTCAAAATGGCATGAATATCCATTCAATATGGATCAATACAGTTCGTTAATAAGGCGCATTAAACCCACATTTGCAGCCACGATGGATTATCCTTGTGAACCAATACTTGAAATCACAAACAAAGAAAGCATGTGCCAGCTATCAGTAAAAGATCGAATAATAAAAACTATTGAAAATAATGAGTTAATGTTAAACAATTATTCATATAATGGAACAAAAATAATTCCTGTAATACAAGGATGGGATTTAGATGATTATAAGTTTTGTATAGATGAAATGCATAAACGTGAACTTATTACTGATTATGTTGCATTTGGTTCAGTGTGCCAACGCAATAGATATTCTAAGCTATTTACAAAGATAATGGATCATATACGTAGATATTCAGATGCGAAAACACATTTTTTTGGCTTTAAAATATCATTTTTAAGAAACTATGCAATATTTAGCCGTTTGCATAGTTGTGATACAGCAGCGTGGACACACAATGATTGTAAATATAAATACCAGAAAAAACAAATGTATGCATCAAATCAAAGCGAATTAAAGCGTAATTGGTACTCATATCTTGATAAAGTGAATAATATATTCCAAAAACACAAATATCAAACAACATTGTTTAATTTTCATAAAATTAAAAATTATATTTAAAAGGTAGAAAATGAAGAAAAATCTAACCTGCACTGATTGTATGTTTTGCAAAGAAATAACATTGCCTTACAGGATGCACTTCAGGGATATTATTTGCTTTCATCCAGATATATCAAGAGAAACCGACTGGAAATATGCAGGCAAGATAATTCCGAGCCGAGAGTATGTTCCTGATTGGTGTCCTATCAACAGAAAGGAGTAAAATAATGTCATATATAAAAACAACAAATCGTGTATATATTAAAAAGCATGAATGTAATATAAAACAAGTTCAGTGTCCATATTGTAAAGTATTTTTGCAGGACGTTCCCGATTACATAACAGCGATGTATTGCTGGAAGTGTAAAAAGGAATTCAGGATACAACAAGATGCGAGCAAATTAATCTCATCAGAACCGCCGAAGAATAAAAGAACAATAATTGCTCTTGTGCAAAGATAGTTGTATCAATAATTTCCACGTATTACCCACAAAACCCCTACTAAATTTAAGCGATCTCATCCCACCCAATGGTTCTATACCTTCAAGATTTTCAATGTCTTTAAGGCATTTTTACATTGATCTAAAATAATAATGAAAGTTATTATGAGGAGGTGAAGAAGGGCAGCGAGGAAAAAACCCAATGGGAAAAACCCCGCTTAAAAATAGGTTGAAGTCTGAAATCTATTGGAGGTAAATTTTTGCCCTTCAATAGGTTATACGTCTTGGAGATATAAATAGTTTTTGTCGAGGATTAAACATAAATACTATAAAAATGATGTGAAAAATGAGGTGAATAAAATGTATCAATATGGAGTTTTCCCACCACAGGAAGGAATAGGAAGCACAGATTCAGCAGAACCACTTCCAGTGTATAAATATGAATATCCAGGAAAATATGAACTGGCAGGAACAGGACACGGATTAACATCTAATAGCACTCTTGCAAAGTTCAAATTTCGCAAACATGCAGATCAAAAAGGAAAACCAACACTTGAACTTATAGGTTGGCGGAATGTTAGACTTGTCACTGAAGTCCCTGATGAATATTTAGAAGAAAAACCTGCTTTTTATCAAATAAATGATGGAAGTTTGTATGTGTGGTTTGATGAACTTTCTTTCGACATTTTGCCAGAAGAAACCAAAGTATTCTCTTATGAGCAATATAGATACTTCATCAAACAAGCAAAGCTTGCAGGAGAACGATTAGCTGCAATCAATCGTAAGCTGAAACGAAAGCAAGTAAAAGCACGCACAGAGTTTGAGGTAACAATATGAACTTGCGTCATATTATTTGTCAGGCACTTTGTCCCAAACAGAAACCATTTCGATTCGAGAACGCAGATTATGATATATTTGCACATGAAATTGTAGACATAATTGAAAAAGCATATCCAGATGCAGAACTAAGAATTTCAGATCGAATGTATATTATTCCGCCATATTCCGAACTCATCAGATGGCTTAATACAGATTCGCTCAATGAAATGCGATACTTGAAGACAGTTAGCGATTGTGATGACTTTGCTCTTGAGTCAAGATGCAGAATACGAGAGTTAGGACGAATCAATAATGTGAACTATCTGTATGCATATTGCGAAGGCTGTGTGCCAGCAGGTTATCACGCGTTTAATCTTACAATTCGATCAGAAGATATGCAGATCATTATTATCGAACCTCAAAATGATGAAACAATGCACTGGAAACAAAGTGATTATAAACCAGATTTTATACAATTTTAAAAGTAAAGAATTTTTGGAAGGTAAAATTATGGTAAATGTAACAGAAGTAATTAGGGAAAGAAAATATAAAGCAGGCTATGTCGTTCGGGATGAATACTGGGATTCATTTGGTGAAAAAACACTGATGAAACGAATGGCATATACCCCAAACGGTGACTGGATAGGAACATCAAAGGAAGCACATAGGCTGGTTGTGAAGTATGGTATTGCTCCTGAAAAAATTAGACAAACTGATTGCATTTGTTCGATTGGTTTTTCAGAGCGAGATCAAAAATGGTATGGGTGGTCACATCGGGCTATGTGTGGTTTTGGTATTGGAGATGTTGTAAAAGAAGGTGATTGCACAGCAATGTCAGGATGGACAGCTGAATATCTGAGCCAACATCCTGAAGAAGATATGAGTTTGCCAGTCGGGTTCACGGCGAAAACTCTTGATGATGCTAAACGAATGGCAATAGCATTCGCAGATTCAGTAAGCTAAAGGTGATTGAAAATGCAGATAAACTGGAATAAATTGATAAGAAGTAAAACCATCTGGGCAAACTTTATTGCACTGGTGGCTCTTGCAGTACAGACATCGACAGGAATGATAATTGATTTGGAAGCACAAGCCTCTGTAATAATCGTGGTAAATCTTGTGTTGCGGATGGTTACACACGAAGGATTGATTGAAAATGACAGATAATTCAAATGAGAAAATTGAAGAAACAAAAGAACAGATTGAAAATGCATTTAAACAAAAACAAAAACAGAATATACAACAGCAGATTCAACAAATCCAGCAGCAATTACAAGCTATAACCACTGCTTCAATCAACACGATGGGGCAAAAGGTACAGATTGAACGCATACTTAAAGAACAGGAGAAAGAAAGACATCAACTTGAAGGCATGTTGCGTGCATACACATTATTGATTCAGTAAAATTATGTTAACACACATCAACCCATTACAGGACATAGTACGTAAAACAATACGACAAGAGATTGAATGGTCCGAGAGGCGTTTTAAACGTATTACAATGTCATACGACACAAATGATAATCCTGCAGAACTCTATGGTAAGGATGGGAAGATATATTACCGTAAGGCAGGAACAGCGGGAGTTGAGATTGATGCAGGGGGTGCATCAGGTGCTTATCTCCCTCTTACAGCAGGATCAGAATATCCGCTGACTGGTGATTTGTATATAAATAAAACCAATCCTTGTTTGAACATAAAGCCAACAGACACCACATTTCCTACTTTGTATTTAAGGGACAGTGCAGACAATATATTAGGTGATGTGCATACGAACACTGTTGATATGTTCATGGTTTCATCTAATGACCTGTACATGGGCACCACGGTAACAACCGGGGGTGATATTATGTTAGTACCCAAAGGTAACACCCGGTTGACTATAGCAGATACTGTGATTACTTCTGCAGTAGAACTTGCTATGGGGAATAATAAGATCACAGGACTTGGTGCTGGTGATGCAAGTTCAACTGATGCTGCAAGGATGGTTGATCTTGATGATTATCTTCCTCTTGATGGTAGTAAAGCAATGACTGGTTCATTGGATATGGGGGATAATAAGATTAAAAACATAGATTGGTTGGATGCATACGATAGTTATGGAATTAAATTACATGGTTCATCAGGTTCACAATTAGGAATACTCTGCTCTGAGGGGACTTCAGATTACGCATTATGGTGTACAAATGGTGGGATTTACATGGGGGGAAGAAAGATCGAAGGACTTGGTGCTGGTGATGCAAGTTCAACTGATGCTGCAAGGATGGTTGATCTTGATAATATAGCAGGCACAAATAATACATCTTTTATAATTGATCAAGACAACACGGGTCCTGAAGTTTGTACATCTGTGCGTTTTAATCGTGGTGAAAGTGGTGGCGACGCTCGGATAATATGGGATGTCGATGATTGTGAATTTCAATTTGAAGAACAAGAAAGCTACTCGTGGGCGAAAATTAATGCTCAACTTATAAAAATGACAAGTGAACCAACCAATCATAAAACAGGGACAATTCAAATGAACGATTCAACCGGCGATATGGAGTTGAAAGTATCTACTGGTTGTAGTGTAAAAATAGTGGTGGGATAATGGTAACTACTACATTATACACATCTAAAGATGCAACTATAGATGAGTCTGACCCAGATAATAATTATGGCTCGGAAACAAGTTTGAGTGTTGATGATATGGGCAGCTATGAAAATAGAGTTTATATGGAATATGATATATCGTCTTTACCTGCAAATCATATAATCTCTTCAGCAATATTTCATTACTGTATAATATTCGGTAACGATAGAGATGATACTGTTAGGTTTCAAAGAACCACTAGTCAATTTGATGAAAGCACAATAACATGGAACTCAAATAAACCATCCACTACATCTATTCATGAGACAGATGTTAGTATCTCTGGCGATGATGGTTGGCACCAAGTTGATTTAACAACTATATTCGCTGATGCATATAATGCAGGCCTAGATTACTTTGGTGTATATATGCGAGCATTAACAGATAATGGTAATCATGTATTCAGTTCGAAAGAGGGTGCAAATGATCCATACATTGTTGTCACCCATATTCCTGCTGATACAATCTATGTTGATATTGCTTCTGGTGATGATGCCAATGATGGTTCAACGTGGGCTCTTGCAAAACAAACGATTAATGCAGGTATAAACGCGTTGGCTGCTGGTGGTGTGTTGCATATCGGTTTTGGTGATTATAGTAGCCAAGCAGCGATTACATTCGATAAGACCATGTCATTACTTTGTGAAACCGCTGGCACTGGTGGTGGTACAGGGACAGTGGTTTTACCACCTACAAGTTGATGGGTTTCTTTCATCTTAACACTTATGACAGACTTTAATACAGCAAAAAAAGAAGCAGAAGAGAAAGGGCTTGAATTTATATTCCACGATCTTGAAACAGATGAATGTGGAGCATGTGCATCAAAACAACCTATAAGACATTGTGATGAAAACAATGTTTTTCATAGACACAAATGCCTATACTTTCCTTCTTCTATGAGTATTGAAGATATGGAGCATGCAGAATATCAATATCAGCATGGAGATTATAGGCAGTAAAATGTTGCTTCACACATCATCATATTCCCAATCATATTCATATCTCATACCCATTAAACATTGTGTAACCGCTGTTCCTTTAAAACCATATGTAGCATCTGTGATTAAAAATTTATCAAGAATTTCACTGTAAGGTGAATGAAACTCTGCTGTGCAGCCTATTAGATTGTCATAAGACGTGTATTTGTTTTTAATTGGTGCGTACACTCGATGAATTGGTGCATGATATAAACGACAGTGTTTACCAGCTATGAGATTAACTCTATCCTGTGCTGTTTCAGGAGTTCCATGAGTCAACCAGAGAGCTTCAATAGTTTTTCCAGCATAACCATAGTCATTAATTGATTTGCCTGCAATTGTAGTATACCAGGGTGAATCATCACTTGTGATTTCATCGACTGTAACATAGCAGTCCGCAAAATAAACAAAATTAAAACAATCGGTATGTATTAAACCATCACCAGTACGTTCTGATGTATAGTGAATTTGTGTTTCACCTGCAGGAACTTGCATAGCAAATTTTTCCGTATAATTAGTCTCCCCCTCCACTCTATGAATACGAACCCAACCAACTTTGTTTGAAACTGTTGGATTTTCAATAGTAACTCGAAGATAATGAGATGCAAGAGTGTCATTATCTTTTGATAGGTTTACATCATTATCATCTGGATAACCACTCAATTGCGTTCTATTAAGTGGTTTAGCCGTTCCAATCTGCTGTGTTCTAATTCCATCCCCGATAGCAACACAATCATTTGCCAACTGTTTGTAGTCCTTCTGAATGGTATAACCCCGTGAATTTCCACCAGAAGCCACAAGTTGGAAACGCTTAAAGGTTGTCTCCACTGGTTTATTTATGTTGATTGGAAATGGCAGGATGTAGATATAATCTTTAACATCTGCCTGTGATATGCCATCGAGTCGTGGTAATGCTTCGATCCTTAAACCGAATTCCCATGCACATGGAACCACACTATCAAGATACTGTATTAATGTCTGCATTCCTTCATAAACACTGTTAAATGTAAATTCTGTGCCAGTTGCTGTCGTGTAATGTGTGTTATATGTGCTGTATTCAGGAATTTTAGAAGTGTCATATTTATAAACAGCTTCCTTCATCACACCCCAATCGTTTGCTATCCTCACCAAGTCAGTATATATCTCATTAACAGACCAGGTACTGTCATATACCTGTGGTCTATGGAACTCCATACGAGCAAGTTCACGCCACCATCCTGCAGCTTTTACTTCAAGTGCCATATAATCATTGCCAACATAAACATACTTGGTATTGATAATCACTCCATCAAATAGTTTAATACCACCATCATCAGGGTTTTTATTATAAAATCTTATAGGACGCATCCAGTCGAGTTCATCATCTCTTGATGTAAGTATTTGATGAAATGACATCCTGTCACCTTCAAATAGTGAATGATGTATATCTACTGCATCATGCTTGGAACTAATATTACGAATGGTGCATGGGATGTGAGTATAATCCCCCCTGCTTTCATAATCAGGATCAGGGACATGTGCTTCAAGATATGGGACTGGCATAGTGTTTATTCACCTGTTAATCTAATATTCATTAGTATTTAAAATATTTTTTTTCTTTAGTAAATAAAGCATATATAGTTATGCTTTATCGATCAATTCCAATTCCAAGCAAGTCTTCGAGTTCTTCTTTTCGTGCCATGCGTTCATCAGTTATTCTCAGTTCTTGTGCTGAAAAATGAACATATCCATCATATTTACGTCTTTCAACAGGAGCGTTAATATCCCATTCACCATATTCCTTCCACCATTCTCTTTCTTCTTCCTGTTTGGTTTCAAACTCATCTTTCCATATTTTAAACTGTTCTATTGGTGGTAGTTTAGCTGCACCAGTTTCACGGAAAATCCATTTCTTCTGTGCTTCACTCGGTGTCCAACCACTCAACTCTTTAAGCTCTTCAGGAGTAAATGTTAACACACCAAGTAACTTGCCAGATTCATCACGATATATTTTTTGTTTGTATGACTTTGGTTTACCTGCACGTTCCCATGATTCCATAAGTTGTTTTTCTGTTGGTTGTTCAGGATGGATTTTCCCCGCCTTAAAGGCTTTCCATTCAGCTATAAGTTCAGCATATCGAGCTTCTTTTGCACCGGGGTATGTTTTTGCTACACCAAATTCGTCAGCAAATGCAGATTCTATTGGAGATTTATATGTATATTGTTCTGGTAAGAATTCTTCTGATCCGGTAAGAATATATCTTAATTGTTCTGGAGTAGGCTTGAAGCCTTTTGATGCTTCATACAATTCTTCTGGTAGTGCGAGAAGTTCAAACTTTGGTGGTTCTGGTTTATCAGGACGTTTTTTCCAGAATTGATACCATTTTGGTTCAGGTATCATTGTCTTTGTACCTGCCATTCCACCAGGTGGTGCATATAAGATTTTGATGCGAAAATTCTCAGGCATTCCTGCTTCAACCCATGCAGCATATTCCTGTTCTTTGGTTGGACGAGGTTCTTTATATCTTGATGCTTCGAACTCTGCTAATAATTCTTCAGGAGCAGCTTCATATGTTGGCATTCCCATAAGGTATAATGCTTTATCAATGGGTTCTTCTCTCCGTAATATACCTTTTGCTGTTGAACCATATCTACCTACAGCAAGACGTTCGATTGCCTTCTTTTGTTTTTTTGTTTTGTATTCATCACTTCCCCAATCTTGTTCAATGTATCCAAGTTCAGGTATTATTTTTATGGGACTTAATGCAAAGTACAAATCACCAAGATCAGTAGTTAAATCAGTGAATGGCAAACCAAAACCAATCCATCCTTTATTTTTTCCACGTTTGAAAATATTTGGAATGAGGAACATGTTCCGTTGCCATTCATTTCTGCGTTCATATTCTTCTTCCATCCCATAATGTTCAATCAATTTTTGCTGGAGTTTACCAATAAAAGCAGGTTTGTATGGATGTTTAAGAGTTTGTTCAATTTGGAAAGGAATATTTCTTGACATCCACGTCCAGAATGGAAACACCCGTTTCATTATTTTTGTTTCAAATTTTGTATGAAATTCAGAAAGATAGGCAAAGTGTGTTTTATAAGTTATATCGCGTGATTCTTTGAAAGACATCCGTTCTGCAAGTTTGATGAATTCAGCAATTCTTACAAAGTTCTCAGTTTCAGTCATAAGCCACGATGGTATATCTCGTATTTTCTGCCAGAAAGTCCGTTCCCATATATCTTCATGTGTGACATCCATCATCCCCGGTTGTCCTATGACAGCCTGTTCACGAAGTACATCTTGCATCTCTGCACCTGTAATCTCGCCACGCTCGGCTGTTTTGAATGTCCCCCTTCCAAGACGTGCTTTTACACCACGATAATAGTGTATTGGATTCCAGATATTAGCCTTCAACCAATTTTGATATATACCACTGTATATATTTCGACTGAAAAATGCAGAATGAAATAGGAAGCCAAAGCCTACCGTAACGCTTTGTTTCCATAATGGCATCACCTTAGTATCATACGATTTCCCAAGCAGTGCTGCCAATCCTTCTGTTATTGCTGGTTCTTCCACTATTTCTTCAAGATGTTTCGCTATAGGTTTTGGTAAAAGTTTCCCAATCTGTGGATGTGTTGACTTTACAAAACCAATTCCTGTGCCAACAGCTTCAGAAAGTTCATCTATACCATATTTTTCCTGAACATGTTTGAACCAGTCCGCGGTGTAGATGTCAGCTACATGTTTTTTAGAACGAATTGCTGTTGCTTTCCAGAAATCGGGTTCAAAAAAATCAAAACCAAATCCCTTATTAATCTCTTCAATAGTTCCTTTAAGTGTGCGTTCTTCTGCATACGGCGCCCTGACTTTTTGAGCATAATATTTTATAACTTCTGGCATCCCACCCATTTCTTCAACAAACTTCTTACCTTGTTTTGTAAGTGTATGATGTACATATCCAGCAACTTCTCCAACATCAATTCCACGAACAATTTCTGCTTCACGCATTGCAGCAATATATGGTTTGATTACTTCATCAATATATTTATTGAGTGCCTTATCACCTGTGTCAACCCCACTTTCAATATATTTTGTAATCTCTGCACCGCGCTTTTTAAATGGATGTGCCATTACTTTCAGTTCGTGGAATGCCTGTAATGTTGCTCCCTTTTTCCGTAATACCCAATCAAGATAATCTCCAAAATATTCACCATATTTTCCAGGCAATTTCTTTAACCAATATCCAGGAACAAAAGCTTCACCAAGTGCATCTGTTATTATATTAAGTTTAGTTCCTGCTTTCGTGATTGGTTTCTGTGCTGCTTCGGGAAGACGGGGTATTACATGTTTTGCTGCTTTTGGAATACCCTTCTTTGTAAATCTTAAAAGTTTCCATACCCCATAACCAGTGTATGTAGTAGGATCAAATGCTGTGTCTACTGCAAGACTTGTCCAAAATCCCTCCACCTCAAGGGCTTTTGATGGACTTATACGATGCTTAATCCCACTATAAACACCTTCACCAATTGTGGCTGGCAATCTGAGGTTTGCCCACTGTGATCCATATATAGCTTTTATCTGCCGGTGCCGAAGGATAACACCACCTGCAGCATATTCTCCTATCCGTAATAAATCAAAAAAATTGTCAAGTTTTGAACCACTCAGGTATGTTCCACGATAATATTTTTCTTCATCTTTAAGTATTTTAATTCGTTCTCGCCATGTGGACATTATCAACCATCTCAAAAAAAAGAATACTGCCCGGCACTGAGCCGAGCATTAAAATGCCTATAGTGTCACCACATCTGGAACGAATTTGAACGTTATGATATCAGTGACAATTCCCCTGATACTGTCATCTGCTTCTGCTACATCTTCATAGTCAATAACTTTTGCTTCAAGTAACAGATCATGTGTAGCTGGTGAAACCGTTTTATCAATTACATCAATCAGTAAATATCTCTCATCACCATTACTCTTTTTTTGCTGTGCAAGAGTAAAGTCTGCCATTGCAGTATTGCCATATCGATTTAATCCAAGCACAATTATGCCAGCTGATGCGAATTCAATTGTTTCTTTGCGTTCTGTACCACATTCTGGAACTTTTGCAAGGTTTGATTCAACACCATAAGACTGCATATTTTGCATACGTACCTGAGCAAGCTTACCTGTATTGACATTTGATATTAACGAACCACAACCCGTTCCAGTAACAGGGAAATATATATCTACTATTTCACCTTCAGTGATACCAGTAATGGTTATACGTGCATCTGTGCCACCCTGGAGAGTTACTGATGTGACTGTTGCAAGTGCACCATCTCTGTAGGCTCTTGCATATTCTTTATTAGCGATCACAACTGCATGTGGTTCTACCCCAGCAATATCAATGTAACCATTGTCTTCTTCTCCACTTGTAACTTCATGCCCCGATTCGACATAACATTCATATATATCATACTGTTCATCTGAAAATAAACTTGATCTTACCATGATTTTTACCTCTATGTTGAAATTTCTACTGGTGGTACATATTGGAATTTAATTTGATCCACAACTTCACCACCCTTTGCATCAATTGCTCGCGTGCCTCTGCTATAACTGGTAACTCTTGCTTCAGAGATAACCTCATAAACTGTGTTAGCTGCATCTGTAGTATTTCTTGCAATGATCATTAAGTATTTGCCATTTTGTCGTGCCATTATGAAATTTTTGAAAGTATCATTACCCCTGCGAATTAAATTCATTGTTGCTTCACCATCTGATGCAAACTTAATGGTTTCCAAACGCTCCGTGCCACATCCGGGTTGATCAAATGTATTTGAAGTGGTTTTATAATTCTGCAATGCTTGTAATTCAACCAATGGGAACTTTCCAGTATCAGTATTGTTAACAAGCGTCCCCACCGTTGTTGCGAGATATATGTCTACTTTGTCCCCAGAATTGATTGTATCAGATACCGTGATAACCGTATCTGCGCCAGATGCTGCAACTTCTGTTATTGTTGCCCTTATGCCATTCACATACACTCGTGTTCGTTTTAATTTGTGTCCTGAAGATGCTATCACATCAGCATGTGGGTTTTTTCCAGTCACGGTGACTGTGGTCCCTGATGCTGTGTCTTGCACATCGTGATACAGTTCATAAAACTCAAAGAGTCTTTTCTTATAGGTTGTTATATCTGTCATCTATTTATCTCCTTTATTATACTTCATTGAATATATACTTATACCTTATGGGGGTATCCTTTAATGTATTGATTTGTTCCATTGATTGGAATGGCTAAGATTCTTGGTGTACCTAAAAGGGTTGCATTAGAATGAAATACGGGAGATAGAACAATCCCCGTACTTGCAACAACTTCGGCTGATATGGTTGGATACACTTTTATATAATATTTAGTTTCACCACTTATTATCTCTGCAACTAATGGTGTGCCTGATAATGTTGCATCATTGATTCCAAGAACGTCAGTCCCGATTGGATCAGATACTTCGTTTGCTGTTACTGAAGCGGTTGGATACACTTTTGCGAAGTAATCCGGGTTCTGGAATTTTATAATTGTTGGCGTGCCAGATAAAGTTGTATCATCAAATGATGTTGCATGCTGAAGTGCAGCAGTTGTTGATACTTCTGGAACAAAACGAAATGTAATCAAATCTGTTATTATTCCATCTTTTGTTTCAATGGATCGTGTTAATCTTTTATAAGATTCAACTCTTACTTCATGGAGAATGTCATAAATTATATTTAAATTAGTAGAATCTTTTACAAGGATCATCAGGTATGTTCCATTCTGTCGTGCCATTATGAAATTTTTGAAGTTGTTATTTCCTCTGCGATTTGTGCCGAGTAATGCCACGCCATCTGATTCAAATCTTCTAAATTCTTTGCGTCCGGACCCAAAACAAACTTGATCAAAACTATTAGTTTTAACACCGTAATTTTGAATTGTTTGTAATTCAACTAATGGAAATTTTCCAGTGCCAGTGTTATTAGCAAGTGTTCCCGTATTTGTGGCAAGATATATGTCTACAATATCCCCTAATGTAATTGTATCTAATACTGAAATGTCTGTATTTGCTCCGTTGGCAGCAACTTCTGTTATTGTTGCCCTTATGCCATTCACATACACTCGTGTTCGTTTTAATTTGTGTCCTGAAGATGCTATCACATCAGCATGTGGGTTTTTTCCATCAACAGTTATTGTTGTCCCTGATATATTAGTTCGACTTTCGTGATACAGTTCATAAAACTCAAAGAGTCTTTTCTTATAAGTTGATGTTTCAATCATTAAGTTTCTCCTGTTGCATTAAGTGTGAGTTCTGCTCTGATCACTGCCCTGCCACATTTTGATAATGGTTTTGTTGTAATTGGAGTTATACTGTGAATATAAAAATCAGAAAGTCCCAGTGTCGGAGATGCTTTAAGTGCTGCATATACTAATTCATAAATTGTACCAAGCGTACCCGTTGCATCTGTATTAAAATCTGATAAAACACCCACAGTAATTTCCATTGGGTTTGCAATACTTGTATATTGTTTATCAGTTCCACATTCACATTCAAATGGTTGAGTAATTGTACCAACATAAATAGCTGGATATGTGATTCTGCCAGGATCTAATAAGTAAATGAGCCACGTTTTCACTGCTGCATTTATTGCATCATCCGCTTTCAGTGTAGCAATTATAGCAGCTCGGATTTCATCATGTGTATTCATAAGCTTTTCAAATACTCCACTATTCTCGGATCTTCAAGTAATTTTAAGTTACGATCAGCTGATGCTGTTAAAAAATCATGTGTTGCTTTTGCATCATCAAGATTTAAAAATGTTGTGCCCGGATCATAAGTGATTGCTTTTAATGCTGCTAAATCTGTGGCACACGAACGAAGGATTGCATGTTTTGTTGCATCAAATGTGTCTATGAAAGAATACTTCATCGTGCTATTTATTAATATCTCAGCTTCATTAATATATTGCTCAAGGTCTGCATCTAATAATTCATCACTAATATTTTTAACAAGTTTTCTCACAAGTGTTGGTGTAGTATATGTTGTGGTTATGAAGTATTCCTCCTGTATTCATTAATTAATATTATACTATTTGCCAAACCATTCCGTAATCTTATGCATAATAATGCTGAGGAATGCAAGAACTGGTAAAAACCACGTTTCAATTCGCCTGATACGAATTGCATGATTTTCGATTTGTTTTTCAATATTTTCTGTGCGTTCATCAATGCGAATTAAAAGATCGTGATCACTCAATTGTTGTTTGTCCATTATGATTTCCTATGAAAATGTATAATATCTGTCTATTTTCTTTATCGTTGCATAGAACGGTATGTTCTCTTCGTATTTATGTAATTGATCTGTGATTACTTTTGACCCTGTAAACATGATGTATTCTTTACCATCAAGTTTGAATTGTATTGTTACGTAGGATGTACCTTGTTTTTGTTTGCTGTCCCGTTCTTTGAAACCAAGAATAAGTATTTCTTTATTTAACAAATCGTCTATTTTCATTTTATCACCTTCAAATGGTGTAGTCTCGTCTGCGAAATCTCTGAATCGTGGGTATTCATCCTGCTGCACACTGATCACCCCACATCCGGTTTATGCCGAGACTGTTGGAGAGGTTGTATGCATTTGCGTGTTTGAGCCAACCCATCGTTGAGGCTATCGATGAGCAGAACTGTTCTCGTGTGATTTCCTTGCGTTCAAACAGGAACGGCAGGAGTTGCAGCCGTCGTTTTACTCGTTTCGTTGTGGACTTTCGGAGGAGAATCTTTTCAGGGAAATGACGGTATCCTAAGAAATCTATGCCTTGCGAGATTGGGAATATGTCACATTTTCCAAAAGTCATATCGAGATTGTTGGATAGAAACTCTGTTGATATATCTGCTATCTCGCGGAGGTATGTTTTGTTTTTGTGCAGGATTATGATATCATCGCAGTATCGAATGTAATTTTTGACGTGGTACTCGTGCTTTAAGAATTGGTCAAGTTCATTCATATAGAGGTTACCAAGCCATTGAGACGTGTAATTTCCAATTGGGATGTTGTAGCCGCCCCCGAAGCTATAAATGATGTCATGCAGGAGCCAGAGTGTGTTTTTGCATTTCATCTTCTGCTTTACAATGTCATGCATGAGATCGTGATTGATCGAAGGGTAGAACCTTCTCACGTCCATCTTCAGGCAATATCCATGTTTGCCAACTTGTCTGATAAATTCCATCGTTCTGCGACTGCCTGCGTGGATGCCTTTCCCGGTTCTACATGCATAACTGTCGTGGATCATCAAGGCATCCCAGATTGGTTCAAGAATGTTCATTAATGAATGTTGTACAATTCGATCGGGATTGAATGGGAGTTTGTAGATTATCCGCTCTTTTGGTTCATAAATAGTTTTTTGAGTATATGGAGAAGTTGTAAAAGTCTTGTCTGTCAGTGCATTGTGGATCACCTCTATGTCGTGATCCAAGTTGTGCTCAAAACGTTTCACGGTATCCTGCCACCGCTTGCCCTTTCTTGCTTTCGTGTACGCCCTGTAGATGTTTGTGGGTTCTGCTATGCTTTTGAAGAGGTTGCCATGTCGTTTCATGATGTTTTCGGAACGACCAGCGTTCCCAGTGTGGTACTAATTGGTCGTTCCCTCCGTTGTGTGTTTCGCCTTTCGGCATGGTTGAAGGATTCAGCCAGGAGTTGGCTTCGCACCGCATTTTCCTGTATCTGCACTGAGCTGGGCTCTGATATTCGAATTCGCATTCCAACGATAGTTATTCGCATTCTGACACTGAGACCTGCAATTCGTCCCATTGTTCCAATCACTGCCCGCATGGAGTGTTCTTTAAATAACCCCGCAACCAATGACATAGTTTTATGTCACCTTTATCATGTTTTTCGTTCTCCATTCTCGTATTGCAATTTGCTTACTGCGGTTTCGCACCGAGCCGGGCCCCGACATGCGAATCCGCAACCCAACGATAGAAAAACGCATCCCGACACCGAGACCCGCAATACGCCCCATCGTCCCAATCACCGCCCGCACGGAGCTGAGTGTTTCCATATTTATTATTGCCATATGTGTAAAAGCTACCCTTACCACCTGCCAGATCATACCATCCACCTGCTGTGCCATCATCAAGTCGGGCGGAAGGCGTCAATAGCCACTGATGCATTGCTCCAACACAATCTTCACACCCAATATTTGAAACATTTCTACCCATTGCATGTGCTGCCCACGTTGGATAACCTGTCCCCTGATCTGCCGATTCTGCGCCATTACTGAGAACTTCGCCATCTGTAAATCCAGCAGCATCACTAATATTTTTACAAACATACGTCGTATTTGTCAAACATTCTACAACCGTGCAAGTCACACCACTCGTTCCTCCAGTGATAGTATCACCTGCTGCCCAATCGACAGCTGGGCCAACGTCAAGTGTTAGTAAGAAATATGCAGAATGTCCACCCGCTGTGACTGGATCACTTCGATTCCATACATGTGCTTCTTCGGGGGCACCTGTCGCAATAGATGTAAACTGCTCATCAGTGAGTAGTTGTTTCATCACAGCATGCCCGTCATCCACGAAGTCCATCCAGTTCCGGGAGTCTGTGATTGTTGCACCATACACGGATGCTGTTGAGGCTCCGGTTCCACTCGCGAGGTAGATGTCTACCCATATACCAGTGCCTTCATCGTAGACCATGCCCTCTGGTTCACAGATAGGACGATGCTTCAAATCCCAAATCGATGTTGGTAAAATGTCGTTTGCTACATATCCTGAAAGTGCGTGCCCACTGATCGTTCCGACATCTGCGCACAGTGTGTGGAAGCCACCAATCTTCCGGCTATTTGCTGCAGTGAATCCGGTTGGGGTAGTTGAGTTCAAACTGATTTTAAATTCAAGCGTGCCAGCATTATTGCAGGCATAAACATAATAGTCTTTACCATTTGCAACCGATCCCGTGTCCATGTGAGTAGCTGTGCTGATATTTACATCTGTATCACAAAAAAACCAGTTATCACCGATTTTCAAAGGAATCTCGTTTGATCCCTTAAATGTGACTTTATCGTGATCTGTGTGATTTTCGAGTAGACGGTCGCGCTTATTCAAGAAGAAGTTTGCGATCACAGCTCCTGCGACGATATTATCACTTACATCTTTCGTTAATGATCTGTTTGCCATATTACTTTTCCTCCGATTTTATAATTAAATCTTTTACTGCTTTTCTTGACTTGAAGCCTATCTGTTTCCAACGTGGCAGTGGATTGTCGATTATCTCTGTATTCCATCCCTTTTCGGGGTCGTTCTCATCAATGAGCGTGGTTGCTCTTGTTATTTTTGCATCATCGATGGCATAAAGTGCCTTCAAGTCTGCAATTGCCTGTGCTTTATATTCTTCCATCGCAAGCAGGTTTTTAAAGTCCTGCACAGTTGCAATACGTCTTGGATATCCTTTCATTATTATATTCTCCTTATTATTATTATTATGATTTGGTTGGGTATACTTTCCAATAGTAATCTGTACTATTAATTTGTGCTGATGCAACACGTGGTGTTCCCGAAAGGGTTGCATGATTATATTGTGTTGGTGTTGGGGTTATGCCACGACTGCTGACTGATTCCGCTGATATTGTTGGATATGCATTGAAATAATATGATGTATCATTACTGATGACTTCAAAGGTTTTTGGTGTGCCTGATAATGTTGCATCATTGATTCCTCTAATGTCTATACCTATATCATCTATGGTGGCATTTGCTGTTGCTGATGCATTTGGATATGCTTTTGTATAGTAATATGTGCCATCGGGTGCTTGCAAGCGGATGATTACTGGTGTGCCGGATAAAGTCGCATCATCTGTGGTAAGTATATAAATTTCATTCAAAGATACTGATAACTCAGGATTCCTGAGGCGAATTATTTCCCCATCAGTGTACCATGGCGATACTCGTTGTATCATTGATTCATTCCCAAACATTTTATCACCTCAGTGGAAGTAGGTTACTTTCAGTACGCCATTTGTACTGCCTGTGCGGATTGCCTTAAATCCTGCAATCTGTGCTGCAGACGTGAGGCTGATTATATCACCAACTTCAACTGGATGTCCCTCACTGGATGTGGGATTCACACCATCATCTCTGATGCGGATCTGTGCATTTTCAAGTGTCATTTCTGCTCTGGTTGCATCCAGATATGTTGCAGCAGTTAGTCCAATTGCAGTATTGGTAACGGTTACTGATTCGTAATCAAATGGTGTTGATCCACCCCCTACCACATTCCCCGATGCATCAATACATTGCACATGACGCACGACTGTGTTGGAAGTTCGTGCTGTGTTTGCTGGAGACTGTAGTGCTCCCCTCTTTACTTCACTCATAATATTATCTCCGTACTCGCTGCCGCTAAAGCGGTTCTAACTTCGGAAAACATGATTAATTACCGTTCTACATATTCGATGATTACACTTGCATGACCTGTTCCAGAATTGCTGGCAGTGTTTGTTGCTTTTAAATAAAATGCTGTGCCAGCTGCAACATTTACTGCTGCCGCCTCTGGATCAGTCTGTGTGTATGTCTTTACATCTTCACCATCAGCCGCAAGAGTCCTACCAAACAGTTTTGTGCCAGACGAATCATAAACTTCAATTTTAGCATCATCCGTATCTTTCACATACGCTTCATTAAGGTAATCATGCATCTTTATTAATGTCACATTAACTGGGAAAAAAAACCCATATCGTGTGATGTCTGATCCTGAAGCCAGATCAATACCAGATGTCGCGAGAGCTGTATCAGTTCCAAGACCTTTTGTAAGATCGATGAATTTTGATTTATTCATATCGATCTCAGTATCAATCAATCCAAATTCTGTTGTAATTTTATCAGCAAGCGATCCTGTTTTTTGCCTGAATTTTTTTGCTGTAATTGCTGTATATGTCATAATTATGTTTCTCCTGATATATTATTGTACTTGAGATTAGTCCAAAATAAAAAATATTTAATTAAATACCTGATGTATATACTATTGCTTTTGGTTGCGTTACTACAGTTTGTGCTTCAAACCAGAACTGAAGTATCTGGTTCTTTGTACTATCTTCCATATAAGTATAGAAATGCAATCCAAAGTTTGGTGCAGTCTTTATTACTTTCTTTCCATCTACAATGGTTGGATATTTGATTTTTGAACCCGGGATTGCAAATTGTGGATCACTAAATGTGTGCATTTCTGCACCCCTGTTAACTTCATCTAATCCAAGTATATAACTATCAGTTAAACCAGTTGTTCGATGTACTGTTAAATCTGCCTGTTTGACATATATTGTATCACGGTCAATCATCTGCCCAACAGGTCGCTGATCATTGAATTGTGTACCATCGAGGAAGTTCAAATATTCCTTTAATTCATAAAATCCTGCCTTATTAACGAATACGCGGGTAAGATTGTAATTGTATCCATCATCTTTAATATCAAAGTCCTGTGCAAGATTCATTAAATCAGTGACCGGTGTTGCATCTGCACCTGACCATACAGATACATTAGCATCGAATATTGTATGATCTGCACCAGCACCAGCAGTCATTGCTGTCAATATTGCCGTATCCATCTGTTGTGCAAGAATATATCCTGCTTTCCGGTATGTTCTCGCAACAGCAGCTTCGCCTGCAATTCCTTCTCTAATTATATTGCGTGGAATAGCAACCTCAAACCCCTTTGCTCTGGTAATCCCTGTTCCTGCAGAAGGCACCCCAAAGTCAATGCGTGGAAGATCAGCTCCTACAATATGTAATGGTGCTGTTTGTTTTTTAGTGTCTGCACTGGTGCCTTCATCATCATACATATATGTAAAGCTCGCTCTATCTTCTTGTATTGGTCCATCAAGGAATTCTGCAAATTTCAGATTTGGTTCAAGAACCTCATATACTCTTCTAATCGCAACACCTGGCTGAAGATAATCAGCTAGTTCTTTGCCCATACTTTGTCCAGTCATATTATGCTCCTGTTAATGATGTTATTGGTCCATTTATTCCAACAAGACAATTCAAAATATCCCCCGCATCACCACTTGCTCCATAATGGAATGCAACGATTCCAGTCCCACCACTCGCAGCAGTAATTAACTGAATTTCCTCTGTATTATCATCTGCATAATCACCAGTTAAATTGTGCTTAAGTGTTGTACATTGTCCAACTGTAAAACCATTACTACCATCAAGATAAACTTCTGCCTTCTGGATACAGGTGATTCCTCCATAAATCTCTACAAGCGCAGTTCTATAATAACCACCAGCAAGTCTTTCTGCAAGCGTATTGGCTGCTGCATCATTTGCTGGTTCTGCAAATACTCCAGGAGTCGATATGATTTTTCCAATCACAAGACTTTCTCCATTAACAGCGCGTTCCATAACTGGAATGCCCCCGGTTGCAACCCATGTGCATGCTGTATCATTGGAAATTGCAACCATGTTTCCTCTTGCAAGTGGAGATGCCCATGTTAGGGTTTTTCTCGTAATGTTTTGCATGTCAAATACCGTTCCTGAATCAACTACTGTTGGTGCACCCTCATCAAGAATGCAAGGGATTATTGGTCCCTTTGTTGGATAATTTCCTGTTATATTATTACTCAAGTCTGTCATATTAAATCACTCCTATCATTTTTTCACACACTGCCATATCTTTTGATTCTTGTGTTTCTGCTCCTGGTGGTGTTCCTGGTATTTCCATATTCTCAAAAGTTGAGTCATGTGTCGCAGCTGAAACTAATAACTTTGCTTCATTAATTAATTTAGCAATTGCTGCAGATGTCATATTTCTAACTTCTGTCATTTTTGCATCAATCTTTGTTTGATCAAGAACACCATCTGTCATAAATGGTGCACCAATTATAGTTGATGTGAGCATTTTTTGATATTCATTTACAAGCTCATCTTTTCTAATAGCTTCAATGGTATCTTCCTGCCCGCGTGCCACTGCTGCTGCGATCATCTTTTCAACATCAGTTGTCGGGGTCATTTCTGCTTTTAATTTCTCAATTGATGCTTCATACTCAACTTTCTGCTTATCAAGAGCATCCTTGACTGCTGCATCAAGTGCATCTTGATCATACATGACGGGACCATCCCCGCCTTCTGATTTGTTAGTCATATTTATATTACCTCTATAATTATTAATTGCTGCTGCCACCACTTCAAAACCACTTCCTTCGAATGCTGGCTTCCCATTACCTATTATCAGTGCAATGGAGGTTGGAATAAAACCGTTTGTGAGCCCACTTGTTTCAAAATCTTGTACAGGGTCTGATGGATAACCTGTAACACTCCATCCACCCTTTCCAAATGGTAACCATGTATTATCATTGATTTTCTTGATTGCCTCTTGATCTGTAATTGCTGCTCTTGCAATTATCCAACCATCTTCAATCCTTGCATCTGTAACATATCCTATATTTGCAAAATTGTCAAAATTATAATCACATGCATGTGGATCGAGATCATTGCACACTCTAATTGGAATCTCTGGAAATCCCTCTATAATTTGCTCTGCTGCTGCTGCTGTTACACCCCATCCTTTCAAGTTTTTTGTATTAAGATGAATTACTCTGCCCTCAATCATTGCTGCATGATCTGGTATACCATCTGGTTTATCAGATGTTGCTGTAAATGGTTCCGTGCCAAATTGAATTGCTGCTGCTTTAATTTTAACCCACCTGTCAACATCTTTTCTATACAATTTTTTCCATGCCGTCCATGCCATAGCCATTGGATTTTTTGCTGTACCTGCTTTTTGTATTGCATCATAGATTTCAGCAAGTTTATTAATTTGTGTGAGTGTCAGAGCAATACCCTCTGCTGTTGTAGGAAACCCTGCTGTCTTTGCCGCATCAATGGAAGTGTAAGGCATAATTTCCTATATATAAGGATACATATATAAAGATTACCTTACCGAAATGTTTTGATATATTTTACAATATAATAATTCATAAATCAATAGATTTAAGTATTAGTAAACTAATTAAGAAACATGGCAAATATAGCAGTATCTGAAAAGTCATATAAAGAAATTGAAGAAATAGCATTTTCACAACGCACAACTCGGAAAGATGTCACAGATAAAATGATAGAATTTGTGAACAAACCTAATCGGATAGATATGTTCATTAAAGAGATGTTTTGAATGATTGATTGGAATCAAATTAAAAAAATTAGTATGTCATCACTGTCAGGAATATGTTAATCTCGATAAATCATGGGTAAATTCTTGGTTATCTGGCAAAGCCATGAAAATCGATGATGATGATTTCAAAGGATATGATGAATGGAGGTATATTTATGAAATATTTTATGCACACAAAGCACTGCGATTCTTATTCATGCATCCAATGTGTGTAATAGATATTATTCATGATGAAGGGGATGACAAGGAATGGAATAGATTCCATAATGTCATTAAGAATTACAAGGAAATCACATTTGAAAAGCATATTGAAGGAAAGCGGTGGGGGAACATCTGGGAAAGACCGGGGGAGGAATGTTTTAAATGATTGGGGTGCTTGTCACTGTGATCTTACGCAAACATACAAATTATGTAAAAAATTGTCAATGGTTATGTTATACTTTCCGCCACGCATTGAAATAATTCAAATTAAATAATTTTATTCTTCATCTGGCATATCTATAGGAAAACCACCTCTAACTCGTGCTTCGCCTTTTGAAATTAAACCAATATTAACCCAATCTGTGAGTGTTTTAAATGGTATGTTTATTTTTAAAAATGGTGCTGCCGTAATTGAAATTGTTTCTGGTTTAATGCCAAATTCCTCACATCGCGGTGCAATAATTTCAGTCATAAATTGACTAAATAATGTTTCTCGTAATGAAACATAAGAATCATAATCTTGTGCTGATACTACTGTGCCAGCCGATGTCCATGAACTGCCAACATCACCACTCCCAACATCTGATTGCAATAAAGCCCTATCAATCTGTTTCCGTCTCCATTCAAGATAAGGCACTATATCAAAACCTGTTTTTGATTCTATCATTGAAATTTCACGTCCAGTTGAAACTATGTCTTCATTTGCTCCAATTTTTTGAAGTGCAGCAACCTCTTTTTCTTGTGCTTTTTCTGCTGCTGCTGGCTTCACTATTCCGTCTTTAATCATATCTGCAAGTGTTTTTAGATTAATATGTAATCGCCCAAGTCCATAACGTTCAATAAATCGATCATAATAATAAGAACTGTTAATAAGTGATTTGAGTGGTATTTCTATTCCAATTGTCATAGATTCACCATATATTCCAAAAGTAGAACGTCCAGATATATCTCTCATTTCATTACCACCTTCCCATAATCGCAATAATCCGATTTCATCACGCTCAAAAGATTTTGATTTCTCTCCCATTTCATTAAAAACAATTTTTGTCACATCACCATGAACTAAACTATCTTCAATTACTCCGGGTGTTTCATCATCTGTTAATAATACATAATATTGTATTGGTAGTATTATGGGTTGAATATATGTATTTTTTGCTTTCATTCCAATGAGACACGTCCCCATCTCACATGTGTACCGGACAACATTTTGTAATAATGATGAAAAATTAATAGCTTCCATTAAATCAGCAATTTTTTCTGTATCTTTTTCATCTCCAACAATCCTCGCACCGTTTGTAATCTTCAAAGCAATATTTTTAAAAGCTCGCATCACCTGTCCATTTCCAATCCCCCTTGCAAGCCCATAATACTTTGTGAAATTGTTTGTAGTGTTAAGTTGATAATTTCCAAAATATGATGAGGTAGCTGTGTCTCGTGTATCTGCCAATCCAGATATTGCTGCTGCAAGCATTTTAAGTGCTGTATATTCATTTGATATTACAGCATTCACACTATTTTTTGCTAAAAATCTTCTTACAGATGCAGAACTAATATTATGTCCAGATTCTTTTGATATTATTTCTGCTATTTTAATGGGATTATTACCAGATGCTGCAAGTTTTAAGACGTCTTCATCTTTTTTAATACGAGTAATATCAGATGCTCGTGGCATTAATAATCATCCTCCTGTTCTTCAGTCATTTCTTCATATTCACCAATACGTCGTCCTCTTCGCCCCACTATTGCAATGGATGGTAAAGGACATGATGAAGATGAATAAGTAATATATGCATTTACAATTTCCCACGCCCTCTCTCTAAGTTCTTTAATTTCTCTATCTTGCCCATCATTTATCCATCGTTTTGCTGATTCTGGATGTCTTGCTTCTTCATTCATTATACGTGTATGAACAATTACTGCTATATGTGCAAGATCTAGAGATGCTGCTTTTAACATGTCGTCAGATACTGGTGGGGTGAGTCCTGCTGCATACAATTTTGCATTAATTTCTCTATCTGCCTGAGCAATGATAGCTTCCAGTGTTGCTGTGGAGAGTGTTGTACCCGTAATTGCTGCAAGTTCTGCATAAGTAGAATATGCCATATTATTCCTCTTTTACTTCTTTTGTATATATAAAATGTTGTATCATGTTCTGCAACCGCCCCCACTTGGTGGTGGGAGTGGGGATTCATCTAACACTTCTGGCTGCTGTATGAACAACTCTGTGAATGCCCACACTAATGCATCAATCCTGTTTGGTGAATATTTCGATTCGCCCGACACCCATGATACCATTTCATCTTCCAATACTGGAAATTCTCCGACATGATGGATGATGCCCTTCTCATATCTTGCTACGATTGGCTCTGCCCTCATTGCTTTACCTCTCGAGGCGTGGACACTTTTATAGCGACATGTTTGATTTGTAGTCTCCGCAATTCCCATTATATTTGATTCAACCATTTCTCCCCCAAAATTTGCTTCTGCTACAATTATATCTGCTTTATTATGATTATATGCTGTTATAACCGCGTCCCCCCACTCTCCTGGTGATCCTAACAAACTCTTATCATCGAGAACATAACCATGTCCATTTGCATCTTTCCCTGCTACAATAATACCTGTCTCGTTATGTTGAGAACCGGTTGGATCAACCCCCACCACGATTCGTACCAGATCAGGATGTTGAGTAACTCTGGTATCTGCTAATAATTTTCGGTTCCATAATGCACCTGGTACTTCCTCAATATCTTCTGCAAGTATCTCTTGTCTGTATGCAAGATTTGTCATGTCCTCTGTGATTTCATCAAGTGCAACTTTTGAAATATATGGATTATCAAACGATGTAAAATGAAATGCTTCCCACCTACCAGTTGTATCCTGTTGTGCCCTCTTAAACATCTTGGCAGCGTGCAATGGATCGCGTGCTTTTGACACTGATCGGGACGTCCGTGATGGCGGCGTGTAGATGAACATTGCATCTCCATCATTATCAAGCAACATTGGTGCACCCACAATCCCCCACGTGTCCTCGTTCATTAGTTGGAACTCATCTAATATCAAAACGTCTGCGTAGTCTCCCCGTAAAGTATCAGCATTCCACGCAGTCTTCCCTTTAATACGATTTTTTGTGCCGGGACGCAATATGGTATGATCTGTTTCATTCTTCCTGAATACGCCCGCATCTATTGGCTCCTGTAGTGCTTTCTTAACTTCAAACCAGAATGTTTCGAGCTGGTCCGATGTCGGTGCAGCATACAATGGACGTTGTCCTTGTAAGAATTTTTCAACACAAATGGATGCAGCACACACTGTCTTGCCCCCGCGTCTACCTGCTCGAACAATCTTTCGCTTTGCCGGGCTGTCTCTAATCTGCTGCTGAATTTTATGTGGTTTGCGAAGAACAACTTTAATTTTGTTCTTGTTCATCGTCTTCATATTGTACTTCAATTATAATTTTATTATTTATATTATCTGATTCTCCCATGATTTTTCTATTAAGTTCAATGATCTTGGTTATCGACGCATTAAGTTTTGCTAATGAATTACAAACCCCAACCATGTCATTTGTATTGCCAGGTCTAACTTTGTTTTTGAGCACTCTTTTACCTGTTTCTTCATCTACATAAGTACAGCTTTGTATTGCTGCCATTAATGCGGGCTTGACAGCTGTAAGTTCTCTTAATATTTCATCGGTTTGTTCAAGTGCTTTGATCCGAGTATCAACTACAGAACTAAGTGCAGCTTCTTCCAATCCTTCCCTGATAGCCATGTCCCATGCAGCAATCCGTCTTTGCCAGTTAAATTCCTTAGCCCATTTCTTAACTGACGTTACTGATACATTGAATGCCTTTGCCACTGCTTGATAACTGCGATTATTATGATCTCTGTAGAAATCATAAGCAGCAATATGTTTTTGTTTTTCCTTCATAATAACCTACTCTTATATTAAATGATGTTTATTAATGTTGCTGTGATTCTTTCAGTTCCGACCATTTCATGCCGTCCTCTCGGATCGGGTCTTCTTTTGTGTAGTTTGCCCATCTATCAAGGATCACGCCACAATATTTTTCTGATATTTCACACATGTAACACCTACGGTTGAGTTGCTCACATGCGATGAGAGTTGTGCCAGAACCGCCGAAGAGATCAAGAATAATTTGATTGTTTTTTGAGTAATTTTGTAATAAATCCATTATTAATTTCACAGGTTTTGCTGGTGCTACATTTTCGACATTGTTGTTTTTTTCCGACTCAGTTTTAACTGAGTCGATGCTTCGTGAATATTCAAATAAATCATTATTTCTTTTGTTTTTAAAATCACCATAAAAAATTATTGGTTCACATAACCTAAAATGAAATAAACTTGCTCCGCTTCGTGAGTTTGTTTTTACCCATATCCCTGTGTCTCTCGGCTCTTTAATATCATACCAAATTGATAAATTTCGTGGACCGGGCGTAATTATTATTTTTTTAATGTCTTGAATATTATTAAACCAGATTCGACAAAATTCAAGATACTCGTCATTTCTTTTTTTATCATTATAATGTTCATATTTAAATCCAATATTATAAGGCGGATCGGTAAACACCATATCTGCCTTCTTGCCACCCATCAGTCGCTCCACATCCTCGCTCTTTGTGGAGTCCCCACAAAGCAGCCGGTGATCACCGAGAATCCATAACTCCCCAGTCTGTACTATCGGCGGGCTCTCATCTTCTATCGCTGATTCTGCGTCAAAGTCTTCTGGTTCTGGTGTATCTGTGAACAGTTCGCCAATCTCAATATCATCGAACCCTGTTAAATCAATATCAAAGTTCAGGTCCTGCAATGCAGCTATCTCTGATTCCAGGAGCTCCATATCCCATGCCGATTCAGTAAGCTTATTATCTGCAATTCTGTAAGCCCGTATCTGTGCATTTGAAAGGTGATCTGCACAGATGGTGGGTATCTCTACGAATCCGAGCTTTCGTGCAGCCAGCAGCCTCCCATGTCCTGCAATGATATTATTACCAGCATCGATCAGGATTGGCACAAGAAAGCCAAACTCCTTAATACTTTGTGCAATCTTTTCGATCTGTTCTGGTGGATGCAGCTTTGGGTTGTGTGGATATGGCTTCAAGTCGTCTATGTTTTTTGTTTCAATCTTCATTTTTATAATCTTCCTATTATTTTTCTGGTTAACTTCTAAATAAAATCTGATAACTTTTTTTTTATCATATTTTCATAAACTTTATTGCCCGGTGCTGATTTCAGTTTAAATAACTGCGGGTAATTTTTTTGAATAACATTTATGCTTAATAATCTTTTCCATTCACACGGTCCTGGTTATATACTTTCCGAAAACTATTTATACCATATACTACTTACTTTTATTACTTACTTACTTATATTATTATTATTTAATTTAGTATTATATTGCTATGTCATTGTAAATATATTATTCCTTGCATGTTTTAAAAAACACGATCACAAAAATCGCTATCGGTAAAGCATGTTGCACTTTTTGCATTATGAAAATACAAAAAATAAGCAATATTTTCAAAAACGCTATCAGTAGAAGACGATAGCTTTATATACTATAGTGTTATATGGTAGTATGTCGAAAGATGCAACATGAGATATGCAGTATGACAATCTCAAACAGCATCAGGCGACAAAGTAAAAAAAACAAAGAGGTAAAAGGTGAATAAAAAATGAATGAAGAATACACATACATAGCAACCAGAGCGGAATTAATATCCGATCTTCCTCAATCATTTCAGGAGCAAAACAATCTCTCAGAGATGAGCGACGAAGAGATAGTTGACTTTTGGAAAATGTACGGCACCCACGCCGGTACAGAAGATTGGGATACAGTTGAGATAATGGAAGGTGAATAAAAATGTCAGAAGAAATACAGTTTGAGCTCCTCGGCGAGCTTGGGAATATAAGCTCTGAGCTGCAGAACAGCAGTACTGAGCTTGCGGAATTGAATAAGAACATGCATGCTCTATGCAAGAGAATTGAGCAATTGATAGAAGTACAATCTCTCTCTCTCTTAATGCGATACTCGTTGAAGAGAGAAGATTGGTTGAGGTAGTGGATATGTGGAGACGAAATTGGATAGGTGAGGAATAATGGAAATTATTGTTAGACAGGAATATTGTCCAGAGGCGGTCACGGTTCGGGGTGATCATGTTATATTGCATAACTTTCGTCAAGTCGACATAATCAAGCATGAAGAAGAGAACTTTGTTGATGTGATCGTTTCTGATCAATATGCATCTCGATCATCACCGCCTGGTTTGAGGTTGCCTGGTTTAACAGTTTTTGAAAGTCTGTACGTTGAAGATGACGACGAATATGACGAAGACGAGGAGGCTTAACCTCCTCAAAAAAATTTTAAGAAGGTGAATAAAAAAATGACAACAAACGTTGAAGAAACAATATGCGCTGCCTGCCAAAAAACAATCCCTGCTGGCACTGGAATAAGTATAGAGCTTGAAAAATACACTCCTTACGAGAGAATATTTTATGCGTGCTCTGAAGAATGCGCAGAAATTTTAAGATTGGAGGAATAAAAACCATGACTGAAGATATATTACAATATCTCGAAGACGTCATACAAGACGTCGAAACGCTCGCCCGGAAAGGGCAGATAGATAATATTTTACTGCGAATTAACTCAGCAAAAAAATACGTCTTAGTGCAACA
>Ga0164318_10000203_pt1 | contig 39678 bp, 56 predicted proteins | sample GuaBasSedimGuay9_FD_113734 | JGI IMG/M metagenome (GOLD analysis project Ga0164318, IMG submission 113734) | Subseafloor sediment microbial communities from Guaymas Basin, Gulf of California, Mexico - Guay9, Core 4571-4, 0-3 cm | ecosystem: Environmental > Aquatic > Marine > Hydrothermal vents... | reverse complement strand
ACTGCAACAGGTACATCAGATGTAACAGACTTAGGGTAGTCAAATGAGTGGATAACTCCATCAATTTCTACCTCAGCTCTGAAGCCATTTGTATTCCTACCTGAGAAATTATGTACGAAGAATGTGTATTGACCATCTCTTATATCTGCCTTTGCAGGCCAAGTGATGTTTTCAACAGCAGTCTTTTGTCCTGGTGCCATTATGTCCACATCCAGTCTACGCATCATGTTATTATACATAATATGCCCCTCAGGACATATACAGTGAGCATCTAAATCATTAGAGCCATCTGTACCTTCTTCATTCCACTGGATAGAGAATCTTAAGAATCCTTCTACATTCCCTCCAGCAGCCTTGACTTTGTCTTTCATAGACGAGTCAGTAATATTCCCATTGTACGACCAAGAGAAATTATTATCCCACTTGAAGATAGGAGCAGACTCTGGATCTTGTGGAGACACAAGAGTCATTAAATTGTTCTGATGAGAATTTGCAAGTTGCATCTCTAGAAGAGACGTCTTAGGAATTACAGTAGAGATGAACTCATCTATTGTAATCTCTGTTGTGTTCTTGTCATTAACCTTCTTAGGTTTAACAGCAGGAGCAAGTAAGTCTGCAATTGAATCCTGCATGTGAGTAGCAGTGTCAACATCAGCGTATATAACGTTGTTCACAGACACGTCTGTAGCAACTGCAAGTCTTCTGTGTAACGAAGACTCTATACCAAGTTCATTAATAGTAGCCGTAGCATTGTCAATCATACCCTGTGTAATAAGGGCAGACGATCTTTTGTAGTTCTCAGGAGCAGTCTTTGACTCGAAAGACTTAACCGCAGACTCAAGGTCTACACCTTTAGACAAGTCCTCAACAAGAGAACCTATAACAGTGTTCTTGAATCTTGCATGAGGTAATTTACAATTACTCCATATGAATGTGTCCTTATCAGCGGCCTTTATGTAGTACTCTTGAGTATTCCTGAAGTTTTGAACAGCCCTAGCAAACTCATCACCTTTGTACAGTAAGTTGTCAGCAATTAAGTTAGCAACAGTACCAAGTGCATCTGTAGTAAGTTCTTCTAAACCTCTTCTGAAAACACCTACAGTAGAAACTACCTTAGAGATGTCCGAAGAAGGTGTGTCACTTAGGAACTGAGAAGGAATCTCACAATGGAAGTGATTCCAAGTGATCGTCCCTCCGTCTTCTAGTAACTGTATATTAGATAGTACACCGTACTTCTTCTCACTTCGTTTGAACGGAGCAAGTATAGCAGCAGTACGAATTAGTTCAGCCATCTTATCAGCAACTTCTTTATAGAAAGAGTCCGACTCAACGTCCCATACCGTAACGTATTGTCCATCTTTTATAGCAACAACAGCCCCTATATTTCGAATGAATTGTTTACAAGTATTACAGTCGTGATGAGGTCTCTCTTTGTAGATCTCATTTGTACCATCCGGGAAAGAAGCCTGATAGGCATCCCATAGCTGTTCTCTTGTAATGTCTACAACAAATAAATCTTGTTGTGTCATAGTATTGAATTGTGTATTTATAGCTTTTGCGAATGTCTTAAATTCCATTGTATTCCTTTATAATTGTATTGGAGATGTGGACATCTCAACTGTCGTAGTGTTCGTACCTATTAGCTGGAACCCAGCAGCCATTGCCTCATTAACGAGGACCGTAACTTCTGAGTAGTTTAAGCATTCATATTTGAAATAGGATTTGCATTTGGAGAAGTCAAACATCGTAGTAGGCTCCTCAGTGGGAATAGTGTCTTCGATCTCTTCGAGCCAAGAAGGAGGAATTCTCACTTTACCTACTTTAATATATTGATCATCTACAATACCTTGTATAGGACCACCCTCTAGGATCATAGCCTTGAAAATAGGGTTCTCTCTGCCTGTAAGATAATCGTTTTCCCCTACTGCATGTATGTAGTGTTTACCCTCGCGACATTGTATATCCTCAAGAGTGTATAGGAACTTGTATAACGTATCCTTCTTATCAGGCACACGTCTCATAATGGGCGAGTATCTTACATCCATCGTATCTCCTTATAATCTAATTAAATTCTTTGTAGTGTATTGTCTTATATCTTGTCGTATGTTCTCTAAGAACTTCTCTTCGTCCTCTGGAACATCCTCTTGTACCTGTGTCTGTTTAAGTAAGTCTGGATGTGCAGTACGAATAGTCGTTGTGACTTGGTAGGACTTAGGACCGTATTCAGGGATGACTTCTGGGAGAGAATCTGGGAGAGAATCTGGGAGAGAATCTGGTGTATGAGATATATGTGAACCTGCATACCGTCTGCTATTCCAGTCATTATCAAATTCCATCTCCCTTATCCACTCTTCTCTTTTAGTGTAGGCCTTGTAGGCATCTCTATTTAACATCTTGCCATCTAGTACTCCGCCCCTTATCTTGAATCCAAGTATAGCGTGTGGGAGTATCTCTTCTCCATTTATTATCATAAGTGTCCTTTGTAATATTAAGTAATACGTACCTAAATACATATTACTCAAGACTAGCTTGAGCTCACTAATTTGTAAACCCTACGTGACGTATGGTATAAATAGAAGGTTGCCTCTCTAACGAGGCCTCTTACCTATCGACAGTTAATATGTCAGTATAACTCCTTATGGGAGCCTTCTATTTAAGAGTAGAATAATTCCCACTCATCTAGCCAATGGCAGTATCCTTCTTCCATAAGCTTACTTCTTAAGTAAGTATAATCCACCTAGAACAATCGTAGTTGTAATAGGGAATAACCAACCAGCACCAGCGATGGCACCGGCAACAGGATATGCAGGAAGTTTGTCTGTAACTTTATCAAACATTATGCAGCTCCAAAGAATGAACGTAACCTACCCCATACAGAGTCATTAGGACCTGTAGTAGGAGTGTAGTCGTTCTTATTTACAGACACAAGTTTCGAGTAAGTATTACCCGCTCCTTTGTCAGCACCTTGTACGAAGTGTGTAACTTTCTTATAGAAGTTGCCAACTCTTTGTACCTTCGGAGTGAAGTCTTTAGCCATTGCATCCGCATTAGCGTACGACTCATCAGACCTACCTATTCGTTGTCCAAATAAATTTGTCTTTGGAATCCTAGGACTTGCAACACCGTTAGGTGTAGAAAGTCTAACTCTCTTTTGTCTTTTAGACTGTGTATTCTTGTCCATTATTTACCTTCCATTTCTTTGTATGTCTTACATATCATATTGGGAATACCTTTCGAACTGTAAGTTAAAAAGATCATTGACTTCATAGCGGGCACATTTATCAAGTACCCTCTTGTGTTTGTTCCTGACACCTCAATAGTGTATTGTTTAGTCTGTAGTGTACCGTCAGATGAAGCATTCTTCACCATATCCCATACATCTCCGGCATTAGCAGCAACAGTTAGTAAAGCAATTAATAGTAATTTCTTAATCATCTATTACTTCTTACTAGTCTTGAAATTTCTAGTCTCTGATCTGTAACCAGTAACCTTTGAAACTTCCATAGTCATATCTCTGTACGCAGAACCAGCGAAGATAGTATTCAATTTCTTCTCAGTCTTAGCAGAGATAGTCTCAAACTTTGACCCATCTTCTGCATAAATAACACCTGTGAAAGGTCTTTCCTTAGACATCTGTAAATCAGTCTTAACTACTTTCTCTTGTTCTGTGATTTGTTTAATGCAGTCTGCGTTAATCTCTAACAGTATATTATTCTTTTTCATTGTATATTCCTTTTGCTCTGCATTATCGCTAGTATGAGCTATGTTTGTTGCACTCGAGTGCATATTAGTTTGTTCTGGTTTACGAAATAACTTACGAGCAGCAATTGCCTCGTCTTCAGAAGCATAGAATCCTTTAGGATCTGTCCGGTTAGAAGGACTCATCCCTAGACAGTAATCTATCTCCGAGTCACAAGTCACTAGCCACACCGTAACATTAGACTCATACTGGTTATCCCAGTAACTTAAGTCTAGTGGATCTGGAGTACAAAGTACTAGAAACTCACTAGCACGCCTATGTCTCCCCTTTAATACATCCCAGTATATATAAGACTTATCACGTACTACCTTACAGTCTGCAATAGTGTAGACTTTACCAACTTCAGTGGAAGCACTGGCTGGATTTGCAATACACATACAAGTGTCACCGGCCTTAGCTGTATCACCTGGAGCAGTCTTAAGTAGTTTGAAGTTAGACTTATTCATCCCATTTGTAGTTGAGCCTTTATCATCTCTAGTCACCGCGAGATCTCCCCACAAGTTTATAGCTGGATTAGCTACTATGTAGGGCTTTCCGTCTGTGAATGCCCCTATGTAGCCGGGCTTATCAAACTCAACTATATCGCCTGGTTTAGCATCTTCTATATCTCTGTAAATATATTTACTCATTTATTTCCTTTCTTTTTAGTCAAGTGTATCATAAACAACTCATACCTATACCCTAAGGTGTGAAATATGCATAAGTCATGTAAGACTTTGTAAAACATAAAGAACGGTATTAAGTACCTTGCAGCACTTATAAGCCTATCCTTTGTAGTCTTAGGTGAAACTAATGCTCCTATCCTTCTGTTCACTCTAGCAAGCTCGTGAAAGCTCGAAATAGTGGAAAACATGGAAGTAAGTACCACAACTATTAGGAACACAGTTGCCCCTAAGTTCGTTAAGAACCCTAGTGTCCATATGTCAAACCAACTCACGAGGCATACCTCTTAGAGCGACCAGCGTACGCAAGCCCTTGCAGATTATTACTGTGTTGGCATGTAGCTATGCAAGTCTGGTGGACCCTATTAGGACCAACCTTCACATGTCGTGCAGGTTTAACAGAACTAAGTCCTATCTTAATTGCAGTTGTTTTTGTAATTGTTACTGTCATCTTATTTCCTTTATATACATTCTTCTAAGAGAGTACAGCTTTTTTTATGTGGATCGTACTTCGTATTAATCCAAGTATCTATCTTCTCATTAACCCATAAACCTATGTGCCACGCACCATTCAGTATAAAGAATGCCATTCTTAGCAGTACTACTACGAAGAACCCTAACATTAGTAAAGTTAAACCAGCCAGGAACGGATTTAGATGTAGAATTAACACAAACTCATTAAAGAGTACACCTAGAAGTGTAGTCCCTATAAATAGTAGTGGTAATACCTTAAGAGTAACCTTTGAAGTGGCCCTTCCTATGCTCTGTATAGCCTTTATACGATCTTCCTTAGAGGTCATACTAAATTCGTCAATTAAAGTGTACACTCCAAAGACTATTATCCCAAGGATAAACAATATACCCATAGCAATAACTCCACTTAAGAACGGATTTATGTCTGGCAGTATACCAAATGAACCTAGTATAACTCCCAGTACTACAGCAAATGCTGCAAAGCCTGTCATTATAGTTAGTAGTATAAGTGGTTTGAATATAAATATTTCAAACTTATCCTTAGCACACCTACTTACACAGTATTTTCCCTCTCGTCTCATAATACTTATAATCTTATTTGATGTTGTCATCTTTTATATCCTTTAATATATTTATTGTTAGTAATTCTGTGTAACCATCTCGCAAAGATGATACTCCAGAATATCTATATTCTTTATATTTTTTGAGCAACCGTTGTTCCTCGTCGTATGCTTCTTGACCATTAGTAAATATTTTACTATACAGTATAGTAAAACTTCTTTGTTCTTTTTTGGTATAGCGTTGTTCCACACTTCTATTAGTTATCCCGATTTTATAGTATAACCCACCTTCTAACTCTAATAGATACAACATTCCAGGCTTGTTTATTTTATACCTGGACACTGAGCATTTTGGACAGCCCGAGCCTGCCAAGTGAATACCTGCCTTAGTGGTAAACATACCATGTGTGGGACAAGTTATATTGATATCTGAGTGATATCCCATATACTTACTATAGGTATAATCATAGAATCCTTTATGCGTAATACTACTTCGCGCAATAAATGTTTTTGTAGAGTTCTTTTTTGCTTCTGCTGAGGCAAGATTACCACATGCTGGGCATCCTTGCCCTGCTATATGTGCCGCAGGTGTCTGATTAAACATACCGTGTAAGGCACATACTATACCCACTTTTACTTTAGGTCCTACGTAACTCACTTGTCCATAGTCATAAGTGTCTTTATGCTTAATTTTTGCCAGACTCAAGAATGAGTGTATACTGCTAATCTTTGTTCTAGCTCTTGTTATATTTGCACATTTAGGGCATCCAGAGCCTTTTAAGTGAACTTGCATTGCTTGTTTAAATTCCCCGTGTTCTCTACATCCTATACTACCTTTTATGTGCATTGTAATATAGTTATAATCATCGTATATATACCTGTTGTTATGTACCCTTGTTAGCTTATCAGGTAAAGAGTGATAGGTTTTTAGTCCACGCGATGTTCCGTTAAATATCATATAAATCCTTTGTAAGTATTATACAGTAAACCACCTTAGTACATGCTTAACCGTCTGCTCACACAGTATTTCTTTTTGTTCCATTTTAATTTCACTTGTTCTTCCTTTTCTTAAGTTTACGTTGTAGTCTCTTACAGGCCTTCTTGTCCATACATTCGTACGGAACTCCGTGGTGTACATGGCCTTCTATATTCAAGACCGTAGTTTTGGATGTTCTCTTACATTTAACACAAGCAGGCATTATAAAGCCTTTAGTAGTGTAGGTATTGCAGATAAGTATTTCTGCTTTTGTCTGTTTGAGTCCGATGTAGACATATTGTGAAACATATCCACGAGTTTGACTTTAACTGCAAGCTCTTGTGCTGGCATAAGCTCCAGATCAAAATAATGCAGAGTAGTTATCTTGTTTATGTAAAAAGTATAGTTCTTAATATCAGCAGTCTTAGTAAGCACCTGTATTGCGTCCCATGCAATAGCACTAATGAAATAGTCTTTGCCATGAAAGTTAATTGCAAACTCTTTAAATCCACCAGAATTGATAATTACCAGTTCAGCATCAGTATCCTCAATAACATCATGTAGGTAACCTACAATCTTCTCTTCATCCGTATCAAGCATGTCAGCCACGGCTAGTGGATGAGTGTGGTAGGGTTCTGCAATTGTATAGTTATCCATACAGTTTATAAGCTTATTACCATTTGGCAACATAAACTCAAAACCCATCCCCACTGGTATGTCATCTCTTGTAATATTAGCGTTAGCATACTTTAACTCTTCTTTAGTCATAAGTCTATCTCTTCTAAACTGTCCTGCATGTGCAAGTATACATAAATCTCTAGCTTCTTTTGGTGTCATCATAATTTATCCTTTCTAGTCTTTCAAATCAATACACCAATGTGTACTCATTTGAACTTATGTATTATGTGCAAGTCTTTCAACTTGCGTGACTCTTCAAGAGAGTTATCTCCCGTCTTTTGTCATCTTAAGTGACAGCCATCTAAGTACCAGGAAGAACCCTGCAACTCCTGAGAACCAGAATATCTTATCTGGCTCGAAGTGTATCATAGCCTCATAGACCTTTATACTCGCACCTACGGCAAGTGCAGCAAACACATACCTAATAAGTATAGGTGTATCTGCTCCTGCTAGTACAGTATATAGTAACTTAGACAGTTCTAGGTAGACTATGTAAGAACCTATTGAGATAATAGGGTCTGTCTTAAGGACATCAATCCCTTTCAAATAGAAGAAGGCGAAAGCCATAAGGGCTGTTGCAATGTTCTTTGCGTAGCTGTGCTTAGTCTCAGCGCTCATTATTGTTCTCCCCGTATAGTTTCGTAGAGAAGGACGACTAGTACAGTAAGTACTGCGATAAACACCGAAAGTCCTGGTGTACTAATATCTACCATCTTAGAAGTCCAACTTCGGTGGATAGAAGTATAAGTAGCAACTTAGGATTAGTGAAGCCACCATCGCAATTTGCATTCCTCCCATTGTCCCTCCGAACATGTAGTTCAGAGCGAGAAAACCTGCAATATCTACAGCAAGGTCTGGGATTCTATCTTGTTCAAACTTCAGTTTGAGTATCATTAAGTTCAAGAACGTAACTACGCCCATTATCAATATTGCAGTCATTTCTTATCCTTTAATCTATAGGGAACAGATCAGAGTGATCGTACCCAAGTCTTTTGTGTATACCTGAATGGCATTCACGACAAAGTGAGACCAACTGGTCTAACTTCTCCTCTCCGAAGTCCTCATACGTAGTATGATGGACATCTAGAGAAATATCCCTAACACCGCAAGATTGACAAGTGTAATTGTCTCTCTTTAGTGTGACCTTACGTATAGTATTCCATTCCTTAGAGCTCATATAGTCTGACTCATGTATTACGTACGTGTCAGTATGAACCTCTTTTGAAGGCCTATACGGAGTCGTATATGCACTCGAAGGTGTGTTCTTTTGCCTAGCTTTATCTTCGTCTTGTTTAACCAAGAGAAGAATAAAGAACCAGACAGGAGGTAACATCATACCGACCACAAGTGCGATCAGTATGAGTATATACCTAAGTTCCTTAGGCATTACCCTTTAACGATTGCAGCAATCAAGTCAGCTTTTCTCTTAAGAATACCTAACTCAATCTTAGCCTCAGCAGCGTAAGCTCTAAGACCTTCATCACCAAATACAGCCATCTTTTCAAGTCTAGCTTGTAAACTCTCTTTAGACTCTTCGAAGATCTCTTCGTCGTAACCTTGTTTGAATAACTCCGGTGAGTTCTTCACTATATCCACTAGATCATTAGCACCTTCTTCAACAGATGTGCATAATTTATTACCTTGGTGAGCACCCTCACCTACTAATTGACCTACGCCAATTATAATTGATGCCAGGAATCCTGGACTTTTATTTGTGTCTTTATTCATTTTGTATCCTTTTTAATTATTTATTTTCTGCGAAGTTATAACCCGCAAACATTGCATTCAGTAAACCTAAGCCTGTGTATAACCATACAAACATCTGCTCGTCCGAACTGGCACCAGTACTCCAGCAAAATAAGGCAACAGCCCCATTAAACATATAAATTTTCATTTTGTATCCTTTTTAATTATACTATATATCATACAGTTATGACATAAGAGTAGAATCATTAACTCGGAGCCTATACCAATAAAGGCTCGTTGTAGTGCTTACACACTATTGAAGAGCAGCCCGTAGGAGGGAACAGCTACTCAATAGTGTGTAAACTTATCTTACATTAATGCGAGGTGTAACAAGTACCACGCGCCTAGACCAAAGGATACAAAGAGAGTGATGGCGCCCAGTACTACAAAGAATGTAGTACCTAACGCTCTTGCGAACAAGTATGTTCTCTCACCTAGGGTGAGTATAGATTTAGTCTTCATTTCTTATCCTCTTGTATGTACTTCGTTCCTTAGTCAGGAACCTGTACAACCACGCCTCTCTTCTTTCATTTCCCTCTATAAACATCATGTGTATGAGGAATAATATTAAGAATGTTCCTGACAAATATAATATTGAAGGCATAGCTGTAGGCCACATATCCACAAAAAACATAGTCTTAGTAGGTACTGACATTCCCATTAAAACTACCAATAGTCCTATTGTACCTACATAGAACTTTAAAAGAGACATAATTACTGTTAGTACTGAGATTGTCATTATTATTCCTTTATTAAATCATATTATTCCTTTATTAAATCATATTATTCAACACTCATAGAGTATTAAAGAATAGAATCTGTGGACATACATATTAGTCAGTATGTCAGTGACCACCTCTTTGCACATAAATATGTGTGAGGATTTTAGACTTGTCGCATTTCCGTCGTCTTGTGTAGTACCCTTGCTGGATCAAACAGCATGACCTCGTCAGCCGAGTCGGTACATATAAGGGGAGCCATCAATCAGGTTCTCCCTGAAACATATCCGTCAGAACTATAGTCAACTGTTCATTAATGACAATTGTAAAAAGGTGAGTAGCGACTTTAACCCTCGATAGGGACTACTTCTTCGGACCTACTAAGTCACACTATGCCTTACGACGTTAGTAAGTGCGGTTAGATTAGTACAAGGCTCTTCAGCACATTCAATCACTAAACCAAATATAGTTTACTATCCATCCGAAGATGTGGTTAATACTCATACGTTGCAATAGCTCATTGCTGTACTTGTGTTAACTCGATTCGCACCTAGGAGAGTATCCGGTCAATCTAGGGTCCTGAACCACAAGGCCCTATACGTTGGGTAGGGCAAGCTATACTTGATTTAATGATCGTTATATAAAAAGATGTGTAAAAATACACACCTTTTTTAATTAAGTTGGGGACTAAGCCATAGCTTTTTCAAGCTCTGCAAGCATTTCATCTTCAGTCGCATTATATGCGAATGCAGCTTGATACTCATAGTCAAGTCTATCAGCAGTATCTAATACACTAAATGCAATTAGGTCTGTAACATACCATCTCTGACCTTTAACAGCTTTAGCCATATCCATCTCTGGATTGTCCTCAAGTTTCTTAACAGCAAGTGCCTTGATAAGTTTCTCTGTAGCAGCATCAGTGATCTTAGAAGTAATTCCAAGTTCTTTAATCTTTAGCGACTTAGCCTTAGCTCTATTATAGGCAGCAGCAAGTGCTTGTGCGTTCTTTTCATTCATATTTATCCTTTCTTAATATTACAACGTCTTAGTGATAAGTCGATTGCATTCGCAGAAAGAACGCGCATGCGTTCTGAAAACCCCCTGAGAAAACCGGGTGAGAACAGTGTTGTTCAAATCCCGTGTGAACGGTGGTACTTTAGTACCATTTGTATAGTATATTAAATCACATAGTCTACCTCTTGGATAGATCTAATTACGTGAGATAACACACAGTCAACCCCTTCCAGTGAAAGAGTTGGTGTATGTTATGTAGTCTTTAGGGGAACGGAAGGTACATATGAGTAGACTGGAGCACTTCTCCGCCATTAGTCATAAATTTACTACCCACCTTAGTCTTGTCACCGTTTGAGCAATATATATTACTAGAGTAGTTGCCAAAGCTACTGTTAGTTATAACAACACCTTTGTAGCCTTTGTCTTTACATGTCTTAACAGAACTCCCACACCCTACGAATATAAGAGCTATCAAGCTCACCATTGTTAAATTAATTATCTTCTTCATTATTTATCCTTCTCTAGGTTACGTTTAGCTTTTGGGTTATAACAAGGGTTGAATAGTTTGTTGAACTTCTTGAGGCTGATTAATTTATGACAATCCTCTAGGTCACATACACTTGTCCCCAGCCATCTTGCTTTATAGTATTCCATAACACTAAATGAAGTACTGTCGCTGCTATACAAGCACTCCCCAAGACTCTCTAGTAACTCAGTGAGTTTCAGACGTTTCTTTACAGATACGCCTCTTAGGTCTATAGCATAATCTCTTATGTATTGTTTATTATTATTCATCTTTATCTCCTCCACTCTGCGAGCTACATATCTTGTCAATAGCCAGCTCACTCATATCAGGTGTTATACCTAACTCAGTAATCTTTAGAGTCTTAGCTCTATGAGCTTCCGACAATCCTTGTCCACATGTGGGACATGTATTCTTACTCATTTCTTGTCCTTTCTACAAACAGAGTGAGTACTAATATCTAAATATTCTCTCACCTTCTGTATGTTCTTCTTTTTACAGTCAATAACGAGAAAAGAAGGTATAGTTGGGTGGTAGAATAAGTACTTTATACTTAGTCCCTTTACTAGCTTAATATCCTTAGCCTTCTCGTGCATCTTCTTACTATATGTACATGTTATTGTATGCATTTCTTATCCTTTTTATTGTATAGTTTCTGTACATCCAGAGTTGTATATAAAGTATACAATTCAGGTGTACGACATTGACTACTCTTTTATAGAGTCTCTAATGCAGCTAGTATCTCACCAACTTCATCAATACTTTTAGTTTTAGATAGTCTGTTCATAATCATAGTCACAACACCAGATGCCTTTGGTGGATTGTTCTTAAAGTGCTTACTCTTTAATTTATCCATTCTATGTTCCATCTTAGACATATACTTAGCCTTTTCATCTTCTAACATCTTTAAGACTTCATCTAAATGCATTTCATCCATTGCACCTTTACATACACACTGATGACCAGTAGTTTCATAAGCGTGATTAGGTGTCCCTCTTCCTAGAGCTCCTCCTCCATACTTTACAAGTCCAGCCTGGATTGGAACTGCACCTTCTGAACAGTACACACAATAGTGTGCATGTCTATACTTAACAGTTTCTGTTGGTCTTGCATCTTCATGTGCAGTATTAAATCTTGAAGACATTTCATTGTCTCTACCATTATTACCATGATTCTTGCCAACAAAATTGTTGTCAATAAACTTCATAGCTCTTGGATCTGTATAATCTCTTATATCTTTTTTATTTGCCATAATTCTTTTATCCTTCGCTCTTATGAGCTATATTTAACCACCCCCTAGACTGTATAGAAAGTATACAATCTAAGTATGTGTCGTTGACTACTAAGTATCCTCTTCCCAATATATACCTGTATACTTTATTAAGGTGCAAGGTAGTAGTGTGAATCCTCGATCATTGCTGGCGTTGCAGCACCTATTGTAAGTGTTGGAGCAATTGTTGGATTTTTGATATTTGAAGATATCTGTTTTAAAGCTGATGAATACAGGCTTTCTTCGAATGATCGAAGTAAGAATTTCTTATATCCATTTCGAACATGACACATGTCATTTGGGTGAGTTAGGAAATTATCATGTTTGTAAATTCCACCTGCTGTTTGGTCTCCATTTGCAATCTTGATCTCTCGAATTACAGATCTTAAGTTAGCTCCATCAATACTGTGTGTTATATTCGCATATAACCCTCTCAGCTTGTTAGCTTTACCCATTGTTGTGTCACCTTCTACTGCACCATACACTGGTCTACCTTTTCTATCTTGTATCAAAGGCATGTCTCTGTACATTTTAATCTGCATATACCCACTCTCTGTCCCTGTAGTCATACCATACAGTGTCAATGGCACACTCTCTGTGTAAGCAATAGATTGAGCCTTGAAGCCATCTATTGTTGTCCACTTAAGACTTGTATTGTGATTATCTACAGCTTGTGTACCCCATTCTGCAATCATTGGTATATTGAAGATACAGTCTCCATACCCCTCTCTTAGCATATCTATAGTCTCTGGTACAGATTTATCAAGTACCTTAGCAACTGTCTTAATTGACGACCCATGTAACAGTGGCTGATGAATATCTTTAGCCTCTTGTCTAGTAGCTAAACCTAATCTAGTCTGAAGGTCTCCATGAGAGTCTCTTTGTAGCGGATCTCCTCCAACATTTGCAGGTATCATCATCTCTGGTGATCTGAATCCTATACCTCCATGTTGAAGTCCACCATTTGTAGCATCTTCACCTAACAAGAATCTAGAAGGAGTCTCTGAATAGTAGTCCTCTATAGCTTGAGCTAGTCTTCTATTATATAGCATAGGACCAAAGTCTGGAACTCTTGTATACTCCTTGTCAGTAGTCTCTAATACAAATGAATCAGTCAAGTCTATTCTTCTTAGCTCTTGTAAGTAGTGTTCTTTATTAGCTGTAAACTTCTCTATTGCAGTATGATGTGCCATTCTACCATCAATGATTGTAGCAGCTGAGTAAGCTAGAGCATCAAACCCTACATTAGTTATATATCTAGGTTCAGCTAGTTCATATAGACTAGTCTCAAATGTCTTACCATGGGGATTAAATCCTAGCTCAGATGTCTCATAGTATAGTCTTGTTCTATAGTCCATCCACATAGGTAGATAGAAAGACTCTAACTTCTGTACAAGCATGAACTTCTTTACCTGCTTTTCTATTAGCATGTCAGCTATTATCTTATCCATATTAACTGTACCTCTTAATACCTTTAGGTACCACTTATTACTCTCTAAGTAATCTACCATCTCTTGCTCGTCTAAGTTTATAAGTCTTAGAGGAGTAGCCCCAGCATTCTTTAAGAACATACGTTCTCCACCTGATAGTTTAAGAGCTGTTCCTCCTGGTCTTACCTTAGTTCTCTTTTGTAGTATACAAGGCTCCGTTGTTACACCATGTACGAATGACTCATTCTCTTTATGTCTTATACCATATGTAACAGTTGTCTGATTCTTCCATGTCTTACGACCTGTATCCTCATCTATAATAGCTATAACTTGTATAGCCTGAGATATAACCTTAATATCTATTAGTGACTGAACTATCATCAATGCGCAGATTGGAGCAACCATGTGGTTATGGAATGTAGTGAACTTACTATTTCTCTTTATTGATAGCTTGTAAGACAGCCTACCTACCTCTATTTGTAAGTGTTCTTCTATAGCATGCATCTGATTAAGGATGTCTACTAGTCTTTGCTCGTCGTACTCTATGAACTGTCTGAAAGCATACTCGTGGTAAGCATCAGCCTTATTCTCAAGAGCCTCTGTAACCTTACTAGTCATTAGTAAGTTAGCCTTAGCATTAGCTATGTCATTAACTGTTAACCACGTAGTAGTTACCTTTGGCTTATGAAATAGTATAGCAGTATCTGCGTGTTCTTTAGCCAACTCTATTGGTATTCTTCCTGAGTCTGTAGGTTCTACTGGCAACTCTTCTGTCTTATCTTCGATCATAGCCATTTGTATCTCTTGTATCATCTTTGGACCTACACCTTTAATAGCTTGTAATTCTTCAATTGTCATGTCTGTTAATGTGTTTAGGTTGATCTCTTGCTTTGCAAGTGTTGTTAGCGTTCTTTTAGATAAGTTCATAGTAATCCTTTGGATATTATGGGTGACCCCGTGTTGAGCATTAGCTCGTTCTTTTACTTGTAGATTATAGTCATTGCGGACTTGTTCTTTTATTTGTAAATCTTGTAGTACCCCTCTCCCGTTGGTCGAGATGGACTACTTATCCACTAATGGTAGATGACATGGTAAGTTAGACTGTCCATGATCAGCATGTTGTATATGTTCTTGACATAATTACTCCTTTAGTGTTCTGCATCTCTGCACATAGTGTACTCTGATTAGTACTCATTCGTACATAGGTTGCTAGTCTATGTACTGTGAATACTATACCGCAGCTGTTGCTTTTCTAAGTTCAGCAAGATCTGCAAGTGTAGTCTTGTTAAGCTCTTTAAGGTATGTATTAACACCAGCAACACCTAATGTCTCTCCATGATCCTTAGCAATCTTAACACCTGTACGAACTGCACCATTCTTAGTCATCTCTGAGTTGAATGAAGCAAGCTCTGACAGTGTCTCTTGGTGGTTCAATGCAATAGAAGCACCAACATATGTACCTGACTGTGAAGCCATCTTAACTGTATCCTTTGCAGCTGTGAATGTGTATCCACTAACCACCTTAATACTATTAGCCACTGAGTTTCTTGCTATTGCTCTCTCATCTGTGTTTAACTCTCTGTATGCTGCTACTAAACCTATTACTACTAATATTATTATAATCATTTCCATTTCTATGTCCCTCCTCAGAGACTTTGTGAGTAATCTTGTACTCTATTTGTTCCTACCAATTTCAAGATAGTTGTTGTGACTAGTGGCGCCAACAATAGAACCTCCCGAAGGAAACTCTATGTATTGTCTATTACTGTATCGCCATAAGCATTCTAAAGGTAGTGTCATAACCTTTATTAGAGGGTTGAGACCTAATAATAGTCCTATCCTCCTCTTCTAAAACCCTATTGCACCTACTACTTACTATAGTAACATAATGTGCCGCGGTAATAGTAGTCTTATCCTCATACACCAAACCACTCATAGCTCTGTCCAGCTCACTAGTAATTAACCTACCATATTTATATACAACTTTTATTTCCTTCATTTAATACTCCTTCGTATTTCTTCTATTGTCTGCCTTAGCTATTCCAGCTAGTAGCTCCTCTATTGATGGATCACGTCTAACACTAGACAGATGTCCATCTAATATAGCTCTTGGATTGTATGGAAGCTTTTGATACTTCTCATAGTCTCTCTCTTCTACCTCTTTTGCAAGTTCTAATATCTCTAGTGAGTCTGGTGCAAAGTGTAGACTACCTTCGATCATGTGAACGTTCCTTTATACTTCTGAATTACTTGTTCAGTTGTAAGCCTACTTGCGTTCTCCTCTGTGAACATATGAATGTACTCATCATATGGATTAGGCTGCCTTGGAGGAGCTCTCTTAGGTGTACTAGGTACTAGAGATGACGAAGGCTTACCTACAAGTGCAGTCCACTCTTCTTGCTGAGGTGTACCATCTAGTAGTATTGAATATACTCTATCACGTAGACTCATGACACCACTCCTGGATTAAACTGATATGCAAGTACTACTAATGTAATTGCTACTACCACTAGTATACCTTCTGTTATTGCCAGTCTTGTTAGTATTCTCTTTATCTCTTTGTTTTCTGTAGTCATCTCTTATCCTTTATGTATTGTAGTCTTTCCAGCTCATGCTGTAACATCTCAGTATACTCATCTGGGTAGACAAGCACAGTAAGCTCCTTTAGTATAGCGTTGATACGTCTCTGTGTATCATCCACTATATCCAATCCTTCTTAGCAAGCCATAGGCATAGTCTATCGAACCATGGGTAGTCTTGACCTGGTAAAGGTAGTTTAGTCTCTCTCATTATATCCTCCTACGAATAAATTGTGTGTGTGAATGGGACCCTGCTCCTGTGCCTGATTGCGTTGGGGGCGGGTCCTTGTCGAATTGGTTCCCCAACCCTATACTAGACCAATACCAAATTTAAAATTTATAACAAAACATTTCCCCCGTGCAATTAAGAAAGAGTTAAGCCTATGTATGGTATAATAGGGTACATAAAGGATATAGAATGAAGGCACAGAAGAGAGAAGAATGGAAAGTAGTGAACGAGGCACCTTTATACGAGGTGAGCACCTTTGGGAACGTACGGACAATTAAGACAGGCAAACTACGTAACCTTCGAACAACAGAGAGAGGGTATAACATAATCACACTTGTGACAGTACCTAAGGTGAGTATTAGTAGACGAGTCCATAGACTAGTAGCGGAGGCATTCATACCTAAGCCAAAAGAGCCTTTCGACAGGAACGGAGAACCTAGAAACCAAGTAGACCACAAGGACATGAACACTCTAAACAATACAGTAGGGAATCTACAGTGGGTAAGTAACACAGAGAATATGGACCTAAAGATGGGCATTCCTTTAGAGGAGCGTATAGTACAGAGAGAAAAACTTGCACATGAAAAGCAGATGGAACAAAAGAAGAGGGCATTACAAATCCTTGAAGAAAAGAGAGTGAAGCGAGAGGCTATGCCGTATGGATCACAACAAGCAATGTTAGTAGCGATCGGAAAACCTGTGACTGTACAAGGAGTTGTGTACCCTTCATGCGGACAAGCGTCTCAATGGATAGTGGATGGACAGGCGAAGTTGGGCATCACAAGGAACAAAGACACCATCTCTAAAGAAATTAGAAAGTTTGTAGCGGGGAAGAGGAGCGCATGGACAATGTATAACCTGTACAGTATAGGGTCTTAACCCTATACAACACGAATACAAAATTTAATAAATACTCCAAAACATTCCCTTAAAGGAAACTTAAACGAGAACCCACCTACTCCCTTTCCCAGAGAAATTTACTCTATACTATATAAGTGAGTAAATTTTACAGAAAAATGCTCAGACTGAGTAAATAATACATTAACATAAGCCATAATTAAGTTGAATTGTACAGTATATACATTGAACAGCAGCATACTTCACCACAAGAATTGTAGAAACGTAGCTATGTATATATTAATACCTGCAACTACAAATATAAAAAGCAGGAGTTGACTACGTTATTTAGTGTATTTAGTACCTTTAAGTATACCATACGTAAACCTAGCGTATACTCTAAGTATCTTAACAGGAATCAATACCTCCTACTTTTTAGCTCCTAAAGCAAACAGGCCCCACACCCAGTGTATAAGCCAGATAGTATAGAATAGTAGCGCTATATAGTATATAGGGGTAAGTAGCGTACGGATGCGCTATTTCTAGCGGGATATAGAGGCTCTTTAGTCGAGAACCATTGGCCTTATAGAGGTTTTTTGCTTCTAATAGTCTTCGCTCTAGAGTTAAGCTCTTATTAAGTAGAAATAGCGTATAATAGGTCAAAGCAATAAGGACCTATAATGAACATGAAGAAAGCGGTAGATAACAGTATCTCTGAGGAATGTATAGAAGTAGATGTAATAGAGTACTACAGGAAAGACTTGGGACTGTACCATAGACTGACACATAGCCAAGTATTTGGAACACCTAGTGAGCGAGAGGCAATGGGAATTAGTCTAAGCCAAGATGGGCAGGAGACTCCTATCTTACTATGGAAGAAAGCAGGTAAAGTACATATGTTGGACGGTAGGAATAGACTGGATGCATGTGTAAGGGCAGGCATCACCACAATATGGGCAAAACATCTACCTACTAATAGAACACTGGAACAACTAGAGACATTACTAGGTATCACTAGAGCACGTGTAAATGAGACTAAGACACAAATGGCCATTACAGCATACAAGTGGACACAGTCTAAAGGCCTTAGCCAGGTAGCAGCCTCAGCACAGAAAGGTGTTAGTAAGAAACTAATAGAACATTGTGCAAAGATTGCAAAGATTCGGCCTCGATTACTGGACATTCTGTTCACTGGTACGAAGTACAAGTTGGCGAATGGGAGGGAATCTGATAGTCTGGCAATGATACGAAAAGAGTTAGAGCAAGAGGAGTTAAGTCTAACTAGAGATGCCACTCAAGGACAGGACGAGAAAGATCCTAATATGGCCATATGTTTTGAAATTATGCGAAATGCACGAAGAGCTGCTGCCTTAATTGTAGGTAATGAGAGTGCTGGTTATATTATGGAAGCAGTAAATAAAGAAGAGAGTAATGAATTCCTTGGGCTAGATATAGAGGAAGCCAAATGTCCTTCTACGAACGAGCAATACTTATAGATGGGAAAAGGTAAGGAACAGTTGATAGCTCTTCACACCTATCTAGTTGAGGAAGGCCATGAGGACAATATGGACGTGACAATAAGTTACCTAGGGCTATTAAGTACAAGGGAATATGGAGAGTTACTCCGAAGGGTAAGAGATGATAGAGATTAAACTAGATAAGTTATGGCAATACGCTCCAGGAACTGTAGTGTTAGTTGATAGTTATAAGATGTTATACATAGGGAAGACCGAGGATACTGTTGTTCAGTTGTATAACTATAGAACGAAGTTAGTTGAGTACTGTGAGGGTGAGGACTGGAACTATGACAGTGTAGTAGTTGTTCTAGGCAGAGACTTAGAACAGTTAGTCGCTTGCCAAGAATCACAAGTGTTAGGGCTATACCAGGACTTGCTGGATGTAGAGATATCTAAATTAAGTGTGTTGGTTAAACTGAAGCAGGTTATGAGTGGCATTCTATAGTAGAGAGATTATTATCGAAAGGGACCATAGACAGGAACTCCTAGAACTAAGGGAAGAGAAGTATCCTTTACCCAAGTGGTTCTACACTACGAGTGAGTGGTCTAGGTATACAACAGAAAGAATGAAGTTGTTAAGTAAAGTAAGAGAGGAAGAAGATGGCATATGTAGCAGTCAATGAACATGGAAAGGTGAAGTCTAAGAGATCAAAGAAGAGAGGACGTAAGTCTGGACGAAGGACTCTTGGAACTGTATACCTTATGAAGGTGGAAATAGAGGGAGTTATTGTATATAAGATAGGCCTAAGTGCAAGGAAGCTTATAAATCGGATGGTCGAACAGACTATTGCACTGCATGGCGTTATAGGGTATTTACCTAGAGTGGAGGTTATTGCCGAGATCAAGACTAAGTATTACTATGAGGTGGAGAGGTATATGCTGGATAGGTTCAAAGAGAGTAGGTGTAAATTCAACTATACCTTTAATGGAAGTACAGAATATGTAGATGCAGATGAGGATGAACTTCTTAAAGTGTATAAGGAAGTAAAGGGAAATGTATTAGGATATATTGTACCTGACGTAGTTCTTGAAGAGAGTAAGGCAGAGGATATAAAGCCTAGTGTAGAAGAAGAATGGTCTGATATGGACGATGATATGCCTTATATAGATTAATAGAGGCCTATTCAGTTAAATATAAGGGTATATAGGATATAATACCTTGTCAATGAAAAGGAAATAGATGAGATATACAGCAGTCTTTACATTTAAAGATGGGACAAAGAAAGAGGTTGAATACCCGGAGGCTGTAAAAGGGCTTAGGAAAATGAGTGAGAGACCTTACGGGTTAGTGTTCACAGGGGATATGCCTTGTAAAGAGAATGAGCTGGTTAACAGCCTGAAGGTTGAGCGCTGGAAAGTAATGATGGCATTAGCCATAAATAAGTAAAGAAGGGAGTGAGAGACTCTTTAGTAAGTAAGCTTCTTTTAAGCTTGCCTATGATATACTCCGGTATAAATTAAAAAGGAACAACATGAGAAAGTTAAGTATGAATACATTAAATAATCAACATACGAATCATCAGCCGATGAGGCTTCCTCGTGGATATGGTGGAATTTAGTTCCAACTATATAAAATCCAAACGAGGGAGTCAGAAATGGCTTCCTTTTTTAATGTCCATAACGACGATAAACTATAATTGTAGGAATAGTTATAATTGAAAGTAACGCCAGGTTGTGATTCTGGAACGCGAGAGTTTGATTCTCTCTTCTTACCCCAAATATAAGTATAGAATGACTTATCGTCTAGCGGTAGGACTCCTGGTTTTGGTCCAGGCAACAGTAGGTTCGAATCCTCTTAGGTCATCCAGAATCCAATATAGCTCAGCGGGAGAGCAATTCACTGCTAATGAAGAGGTCCCTAGTTTGATCCTAGGTATTGGAGCCATTTAAGTTAACTCCCTCTTAACCACCTCAAAACCTTAATAGGTCCCATCATTACTGACTAAACAGTCCTTAAGGTTATTATGCAGGTAGTTCAGATTCATTTAAGATTCCACTTAACCAAACTATAAGTATAGTAAGTATATAATAACCTACTGGATGGAATAGGTAGCATACCAGAACAACTATCCAGTAGTACTAGACAATCGTCTATCAAATCAACAAACAACTAAGTTAAGCAACTATTAAGTATAAAGGCGGTATCCTGTACGTATAAGGATAAAGAATGCAAGTAAAAAAGACAGTGTCACTAGATAAGGACACAATAGACATACTCAAGAAGTATAGCATAGTGGTAATAGGGGCAGAGAATATCTCAGCATCTATTAGACTATTGGCAAGACTAGCCGAAGTTAGTGAGGCCATCAATGGCAAATAATGTGAATGACTACATAGAAGAGAACGAAGAGAAGTATGACGGAGATCTTAGTATAGCTAAGAACAACCATCTGCCTGACCATGTGTTGACGAAAGAGAAAGTGAAGAAGCTCTTAGGTAAGCAATGTAACGCGAAGGTTACAGACAGTGTAATGGAGTTATTGAATAACATAGAGAAAGACACAGATCTTGATCAAGCTCTTATGGAAGACAGGATAGTAAGTAATATCAACGTTCTTGAAGGTACAAAAGGTAGTATGCCTGAGTACATAAATGCAATGAAGTATTGTACATTAAAGCAGAATATGTCTAATATAAAGGCATACACAATAGTGTTTCCTGACAGAGTGCAAGCTCATGAGGAAACGAAGATCAGGAGAGAAGCGGAGGGAAATCCTCTTAAAGTCTCTCTTGAGAGTAAAGTAAGTAACTATAATAGAGGACCTCTTATAGTGAAGATAGACACACAACTTGCAATAGAGTTTAGTGTCTTATATGCAACTCAGAGACATAGAGCCTTGAAGGTCTTAATAGACCTTAGTCAAGGGAATTCTGCATTGAGTGCGAGTGGAGAGAAGATGACTGTGACACCTATGGTCCAAATGCAAGCAGCAAGTAAGATCATGGAAGAACTTAAACCTTCTGAAGAGAATAAGTTGAGTATAGATATTAATGTAAAAGACGATAGTCTTGACCTATTAAAGGACAGTCTTGCAGATATTGCGAAAGTACAGATGGGACATCTTAAAGCGGGGAATGTAGGTCTGTTAGACCTAGGGGCCTTAAAAGTAAAGGAAAAAGAGGAGATCATAGATGTCTAAGGAAATAGTAGAACCATATATCCCAAGTCAAGAAGCCTTGGAATTTGTGGCGTTCATAAGGGCGTCAGGAGTGGAAGATAACTCTAATGCAGAGATTCATTATAAACTAGCAGACAAGTATTTCAGTAGGCATAAGCAGGTTGTTATAGAGAGTTTTCGTGGAAGTGCGAAGAGTACAATCATGCAGTGGTTTGTAATATATGCGGCCGTAAAGGGAAAGGTAGATGGTTTTGGAAGTGTAAAGTTTATAGCTTTTGTAGGGGATAGTGCGGAGAATGGTGTAAAAAACTTCTTTCGTAATGTTGCGACAAAAATAGATAGAAGTCCCTTTATTCAGCAGTATATCACTGTTCAACGTAAGACGGATGCAGAGATGGAACTTGTAAATATAGCAGGTAATCAACTAAATATTAAGGGATTCGGAATGCGGACTAATATAAGAGGGGTATCTTATAAAGGGGACAGACCGGACATCGTTATCCTAGATGACACAACTACAAATGAAGCAATGACTTCTGATGTAATCCAGCAGACAATAAATGACAACTTCTATAAGTCTATTATTCCTGCCTTACACCCTACTAAATTCAAATTATTTGTCATTGGTACACCAATTAGTGAGAACGATTTACTAAGTCAATTAAGTGAGAACCCTAAGTGGATCATACATAAGTTCCCTATCTGTGAGAAATTCCCTTGTCTTGAAGAGGATTTCGTAGGCAATTGGGAAGATCGATTCCCCTTTGAGTCTGTGCAGGATAAGTACGACACCTATAAAGGGTCAGGACAATTACAGGATTTTTATCAGGAGTATATGCTCCAATTGACGGATTTATCAACACTCCTAGTCGAAGAAGAGGACATCAAGTGGTATACGCATGCAGACATAATGATGAACAGAGATGCATACAACATCTACATAAGCTCAGACTTTGCAACTAGTCAGAAGAAGAGTGCAGACTTCAGTACAATCGGAGTATGGGCAGTCAGTAGTAATAACGACTGGATCCTTATAGATGGAATCTGTAAGAGACAGACAATGCCTGACAACATAGACAAGATCTTTGAGTATGTACAGAAGTACAAGCCTATTAGTGTAGGTATAGAGAGTAGTGGTCAACAAGGTGGGTTCATAGACATCATGGAAGATCGTATGATCAAGACAAACAACTGGTTCACCTTTGCAAAGAAGCCTGGGAGTAAAGACCCAGGGATCAGACCTGTGAAGGACAAAATGCATAGATTTGTGACAGGTGTACAGCCTAAGTTTAAACAGAACAAGGTATGGCTACCTAGAATAGACGACCTTGTAAGTAGAGGGTATGGAGATCTATACACTCTTGTAAATGAATTGGACGACGAGTTGAGCAAGTTCACAAGTGCAGCAGGCGTGAAGGCTCTTAAGCATGATGACGCAATAGATCTACTGAATCAACTAAGTGAGATGGACAAATACCTACCAAGTGCGGAGTTCACCTTTGAAAAAGGTATAACTCAGAAGAGTGTAAAGGTGTCACCTAACAACCTGTATCAGATGGAACAACCTGAAGACTCAGGTGGATGTGGATGGGACAGTTACATGTAAGTTACTTGTAAGGTAAGTAATGTTATACTAAGCCATAAAATAAAAGGATAAGTATGACATACGCGGAACTTCAAGACCTTTCTAGCCTGTTTCTAGGTGGGGACTACACTCTACCTAAAGAAGAGAGTCGTAGACTAGTGGCCCTTAAAGCCGCATATTCATATGCATCTACAAAGTGTACAGCACTTAAACTTCTTACATCTAATAAGGACAACGCAATCATGCGAATGGGTCCTGGAGAAAGTTATGTAAGAATGCCTAAACTTCCTAGAGACACAACAGACACTCTAGACATAGATAGTGAACTAGGTCCTGCGATAGCTCGGATCATAGCGCATTACGTAGCAAAAGATATCAAAATGAAAGACTACCATAAAGCAGAAGCAATAGAGATCATGAGAGACTATGAAGGAAAAGTTGCAGAATTTATGGACGAGTCTTATGCTCGTGGAGAGTATGACCAGTTCTATACTCCACTAGAAGGAGCACCTAATCTTATTTAATAACCAAGAATTCTACACAAATCCACCGATGATGAACGCAGCAGTAGCTGACGCAAAAGAAATATTTGGAGAGAACCTTCCATATATAACTGAATATAGAATGGATGGAAAGGTGTACATCTTCAATGACCACTTCATTAGAGTAAGTAGAGAAGCAATGACAAATGACTGTATGGCAAAGATGAACGAAGCTGAGACAGAGTTGTTCTTAGCCTTTATAGACTACCAGAATGGACTAGGATATAGAGATATAACAAGTGACGACACAGACGTAGTCGAGGCATTGGATCAATGGTATGTAGATGACATAAACTGTGTACCACATCCTGTAATGAACAGTTGTTATGACACTGAGACACATACATGGGCAGGCTGTGGGACTGTAGACGATAGATGGTAGATATGAAGAATAAACTAACTTACGAAGAAATACACGCCTTAGCATTGGAATGTAGAAACAGGTCTGAATTCAAGGCCAAGTACTGTTCAGCATACAATGCAGCACATGCTCGTGGAATCATGGACGAAGTATGTAGTCATATAAAGACTAAAGCACATAAGAAATGGACAGACAAAAAATTAATTAAAGAAGCCTCTAAGTACTTAACAAGAGCCACGTTCCAGAATGAGTCTGGGAGTGCCTACATGTTATGTAGAAAGAGAGGTATCCTAGAACAGGCTTGCGAACATATGGAACCTGCACAGGAGAACTGGACTAAGGAGAAAGTACGTGAACGGGCTCTTGCCTTTACGACTCGGAGTTCTTTTCAGAATGAGGACAGTAGAGCATATGCCTCAGCACTTAGGCTAGGTATAGTGGATGAAGTGTGCGTACATATGGTGTCAGGTGTCCATGTAAAATGGACAGAAGAAACTATAGCGGCATGTGCATTAAAGTACTCTGGAAGATACGAATTTAAAATCAATGAACTTGGGGCATATGGTGGTGCAGTTAGGCTAGGCATACTCCAGCAAGTATGTTCTCATATGAAGTACAGGACATGTGCAACAGTCTTAACTGAGCCAATGTATCTTTACTATATAAAGATTACAACACCAAAGGAGAATATCCCAGATGTATGGAAGATAGGTATAACAAAACACAGTAAAATAGTAAAGGGCAGATTTGCCAAGTCATTAATAGGTACATGCGGAAATACAGAAATCGAAGTAATACGTACATGGTTGTATCCTACAGGGTATGAAGCAACACATAAGGAGAAAGAAATAATGAGTAATAATATAGATAGTAAATATTATGGGGAAAGTCCGTTAGCGGATACAGGTACAACAGAGATGTTCGTAGAAGATATATTTAGTAGTGTAATCACTACTGTAGAGGAGGTGTAATATGGCACAGGCCGACTTTATTACTACCTGTCGTGACATTCGTGGATCAGGTGAACAACCTGCTCTAGACGAGAGTGGCGAATTAATTGTCAATGGAGAGAGTATATGGGGTAAGATCTATAAACTTAATGACGAGACAGAAAAGGCAGCATCAGATGGCTCAGGATCTTTAGAAGCTGTAGAGCTTATAGAGGACAACATCGAAGCTATTCAAGTGGATGTGACAGATAAGCACGGTGACGTGGACGGCTGGCAAGCAACTGTAGACACACAGTACACAGCAATAGCAGGTGCAGATGGAACAGGTGAGACAGACGGATTTCATGCAGAAGTTGTAAATAGAGAGACTCTTATGAATCCTCATTATGACGCAATTGACGCGGTTAATGCGAATGAAGTGAATGTGAATAAAGTAGCAGACAATGAAGTTAATATAAGCGCAGTTGCTCTTAACGAGACGAACATTAATGAAGTTAATACAAACAAAGCAAACATAGACTCAGCAGTAGCGAATGAAGTGAATATCACTGCAGTAAGCACGAATAAGATCAACATAGACAGCGTAGCTGCCAATGAGACTAATATAACAGCAGTTAATGCAAATGAGACAAACATCAATGCAGTTAATGCAAATAAGTCTAACATTGACGCCGTAGCGGACAATGGAAGTAATATAGAATCAGTGGCGGATAATGAAGCCAATGTAACATCAGTTGCAGGCAATGAGACAAATATTAATGCAGTGAATGACAACAAAGTCAATATAGACGCAGTTGCAGCAAACAGAGGGAACATAGACAACGTAGCAGGCAATAACGTAAATATAGACGCGGTTGCGGGTAATAAAGTGAATATAGATGCGGTAGCAGCTAATGAAACAGACATTGACACAGTAGCAGTGAATATGACAGATGTAAAGTCTGTTGCAGACAATGTAGTGGACATAGTAGCAGTAGCGGCAAATGAGGACAATATCACAGCAGTAGCTGGGGATCTTGTTAACACACAGACAGTTGCGGACGCAATAACAGACGAAGACAGTGCACTTAATACAGCTCTAGAGAATGCAGACTCTGCGGAAGCTAGTGAACTTAAAGCAGAGCAGTGGGCAGAAGAAGCTGAGGATGTACAAGTTGAGACTGATCAGTATAGTGCTAAGCATTGGGCTAGTAAAGCGGCTCAAGTAGTTGGCGACGGAATCATTGATGACTCAAGTCCTTCAGACAGTACAACATATAGTTCAACAAAGATATCTGAAGCGAATGACGCACTAAGTAATACAATAGCGGGAATAGCAACGGCATATGGGACTCTAATAGACGAAGGTACAATGAGACCTATTGGAACTGATGAGAGGCCACTAGTATTCAATGTAGACAAAGAATCTAATGATTCGAGCATTATCGAATTGAATGCGCCTGACGAGAAAGTATCTCTAAAGAGAGATGCAAGTTATTCATACAATAGTAAAATCCTTGTAAAGAATATGAGTGCAGATGACTCCGTAACAGAGACTCTGACATTCAAGATCATAAATGACGCAGACGACAGTGTGCTAAGAGAAGTTGTAAAAGAAGTGACTTTAACAGGTGGACAAAGTAAAGAAATTCAGCTGAGCCCAGTTCTTGAAGTGGGAAGAGGGACTATACCAAGTACAGCTGGTGGAGCCTTAGTAATTACGTTCACAGTACAGAGTAATGGATCTGGAGTAGAGTTATTATCGTACAACACAATTTTAGCAGCTTCGGCTCCTTATGAGTTAGCTCATTTAAGAGATGCAGAAGTAGAGCTTGTAAATAAGACACTGACAGATATTAGCAATGAGATACATGCAAATGCTATCCACGGGGCTGTTCAAGCAGTCGAGAATCTAATAAAAGGTGACGTAGTTGTTATTGACAGTTATGCAGAACCGTTTACTAAGGTTAAGAAAAGAAGTGCAGACACTGAAGTTGTTGTAGGGTTTTGTGAAACTGATATAGCAAACGGTGAGACAGGTGGAGTTATTGCAATCGGTCTAATAGATAATATAGATAAGTACAGTGGGAATGACTTCCCAGTAGGTTCTACAGTATATCCAGACACAAGTGGTGGATTGACACTTACACCAGACGTAGGTCACGGAAAAGTAAGTCAAGCAATTGGATATGTAGTAAAAGCAAATCCTGCGAAGATATCACTTAGAGCAAGTGCAACATCTGTACACGATGCAGCAAGTGAAGTGTCGTTTGATGATAGTGGCCTAAGTATAGCAGCAGATAACCTGCAAGACGCAGTGACTGTTCTATCGCAGAGAACAACTAAGTATGTAGGGTTATTTGGAACTCTAGGGGAACTAGAAGCGATTACAGGGACAGCAGGGAATTACGGAGATGTAGACTCTGGAGCGGGTTCTGAGATAGTAAGATATATCTGGGATACAGATGACTCAACTTGGTTTGAACAAGCTGGAGCAAGTGCAGCACTAACTGATGAACAAGTGAAGACTCAGTATGAGAACAACGCGAATACAAATGCATATGACGACACGGAGAAAGCGAAGTTAGCAACAGTTGAAGACAGCGCAACTGCTGATCAAACTGACGTAGAGATAAAGACTGCGTATGAGAACAATGCAGATACTAACGCATACACAGATGATGAACAAACTAAACTTGGCACAGTGGAAGAAAATGCAAAAGACGATCAGACTGGTGCGGAGATTAAATCTTTATATGAAGCTGAAGCTGATACAAATGCATATGATGATGCAGCTGTTACTGAAGTAGCGAAAGTTACAGATAAAGCGGAGAAGAGCCAGGATGAAAGCACAGAAACTATATATGAAGATTCAACTCTTACACAAGAGTATAAGATTTATATAGACAACGAAGAAATAACACTTGAAAGGATTGCATAATGGCAATGGATATCGGAGATAAATTAGCGTTAGCTGATAAGAATTGGATAGGTGATAACTACTATACGAAGGATGAACTTAATGGGGATGGTGTGTTAGTACCTAAGACACCATATGGATTAATATGGGACCAACTAGCAGATACATACAATAGAACTGGTGATGCAGACTTTACACAAGTTCAACGAGAAATGAAGAGATGTGTATTGAATGGAGACGGTTCAGTTAACTATTTCTTGGATCCAGAAGATAGTACATTAAAAGCTGATGGTACAGATGCGGTATTAGACGGTACAGATGGTAATGTAATGGTACAAATACCAAAGTTCTGGTACAAGTACAACTATAATACTTCTGATGGTGAACAACATGAACATAGTATTAGTTCTGTTGCTGCTGATGGCTACACAATTCACCCAGCATTTATAATAAGTGGTGTTGAAGTTGACTTTAGATATTTTGGTGCATATCAAGGAAGTAAGTCTGGAGATACATTAGTATCTGTTAGTGGTCAATACCCTTGGTGTAATGAAACTATAACTGAGTTTAGAACAGCTGCTGAATTAAATGGATCCGACTGGAGACAGGTAGACTTTCTATTGTACGAAGCAATAACATTACTTATGATGGTAGAGTACGGTACAATGAATATTCAATTAGCACTTGGTAACGGAAGAACAATGTTGAGCGGTGGTTTATGGGAAGATGGAAGCTACTATGGAATTAGTGGGTTAAGCAATTCACTAGGGAATGCTTCTGGTCATAACTCATACGCAGGTGATGCTGATGATGCAGCAGCTGACTTCGCTTTTATGAGCTACAGAGGATGTGAAAACTTCTATGGAAATGTATGGACATTTGCCGATGGTGTTCTATTTGAGGATAATGTCCCATATATAAATCAATATCCAGCTACATACGATAGTACAGCTAGGACAGCGGAAGATGTTAACACTGGGATCACGATGACTGCATCAGACGGATACGCAACTAAGTTAGCAGGTAGTGGACAAGGGTTCTTCCCGACAGCTGTGGCAGGTAATAGCTCAATAGGTACAACTGATTATTTCTATGCTAATGATGCAGGAGAATTGGGTATAGCGCTGGTGGGTGGTCATGCGGATAATGTGCTCGCTGCTGGGCCGCTGTATCTGACTGGTGGTAATGTGGCTTCTAGTGTGGCTGTGAGTATCGGTGCGGGCGTCGCAAGATAGTCAGAGACACGTCATAGTCATCCAAGGACGAAAACTATGGGTGAGGGTAAGTAGCTCTGATAACACGTTAAAAGACACTAGTAGGTAGTAATGCAGATAATGCACTCAATACTGGACCACTGTATCTGAATAGTAATAATGTGACTTCTAATGTGAATGTGAATATCGGTACAGACGACTTGTAATGAATAAGATGTAAAAGAGTGCTGAGCAGTATTACCTTCCCTCTCGGGAAAACAAATAACTACACTCCACATATGTTGGTAGGTTGTAAAAAATGCGAAGACGTAGGAGTAACAAGACGAATGAAAAGACATGGAAACTTATTTGAAAAGATAATAGACATTGATAATATAAGACTAGCACATATAAATGCTAGTAAAGGCAAAAAAGACTATGATGAGGTTATGGAAGTAAACCTTGACCCAGAGTATTATTGTCAAGAGGTTAAGAGGCTTCTTGAGAGTAAGGAATATACGACAAGTAAGTATACAGTGTTCCCTAAGAAAGATAAAGGTAAGGACAGAATTATGTACAAATTACCTTATTTTCCCGATAGAATTGTCCAGCATGCTATTATGCAAGTGACAGAGCAGTTTTGGAAGGGTTCGCTTATCGCTGATACATACCAGTCAATAAAGGGTAGAGGAATACATAAATGTTTGCCAAAGCTTAAGAAGGCGGTGTATGGATCTACTGGTGATGTGTATTATGCACAGATGGACGTAAGTAAGTTCTACCCATCGATATCTAATAGCCTATTGAAAGGTGTTATTAGAAAGAAAGTGAAGTGTAAAGATACATTATGGCTACTTGATGATATAGTAGACAGTACAGATGGTGTGCCAATAGGTAACTACGTTAGTCAGTACTTTGGCAATATGTACCTATCGGCGATTGATCACAAATTCAAGGAGATTTATGGTGTAAAGAACTATTTTAGATACTGCGACGATATTGTTATCATCTCTAACGATAAGCAGAGATTGCATGAATTAGTTGCAATGATGCATACAGACCTAGGAGAGATAAGTCTTAAGATAAAAAATAACTATAAAGTTTGCAAAATAACTAAGAGGACCGGACTAGACTTCCTTGGGTATGTACTATACTCTGATAGGTTACTAATAAGAAAAGGTATAAAGCAAAATGCCAAGACTTTCCTGTCAATAGCAAACAAGGCTAGTTACTACGGTTGGTTCATCCACTGTGATGGACACAACTTAACAAACAAATTAAAACAAAGGAAATTGAGATGAGAATAAGTTCAGACATAAAACCAGAAGAAATCGTTATTGATAACAACGGCTCAAGTATAAACTATAACATAGTAGAAGAAGTTAATGAAGAAGTTACTAGTTACATATACAGCACAATTAAGCATCCAAGTGTAGATATCGACGTACTGGGATTAGTAAAAGATAAGTTAGACGTAGAGACGGCTAAAGCAGTAGCTAAGGAAGAGTTGACTATACTTATAGACGAAACAACAATTAACATAAGTAATCTTTCTGAAGTAGATCCACTGGTAAGTGGTATGCTATGGAAAGATGGAGACGTTATAAAAGTAAGTACAGGAGATGTAGTATGAGTTTAAATAGATATAGAATAGTTAAGGATGGTGAGTATGAGTTCCACACATTTAAAGAAGGTCAAAAATACAATGAAGATAAATGGTTAGGTAACACTGGCCAATTTGAACTAAATGATGATGATGGTGAGTATTATACATTCTACAAAGATGATTTTACTCAAGATGAGCCAAAGAATATAGCATTAAGTATTGAACGAAATAGAGATGCATATGAATCTGCAATCTATGACTGGCTTGATTCGAAGTGTACAGAGATGGGATTCGTTGGCGAGAGCACAACAAGACCATTCAGAATAGTAGGAAACTACCAAGGGTTTAATAATGCCTTTAGAGAAGACTCTGAAAGACTTGGGAAGTGGATCTCAGTAGTATTCGAAGAGAAAGAAGCTATGGAGAAACAAATCCTTATGGGCGAGAGAGAGATGCCTACTATAGAAGAGGTTCTAGAAGAACTTTCTAGTTATGAAGAAGTACATGAAGTATATTCTACTATGACTAGACCTGTAGTAACTTGGGGAGTAATACCTGATAATGGTGGAGCATACGGGATAATTGGAGTTGCAGAAGTGATGGACATCGCAGTTGGTGATACATTCCACGTGACAGGACTTAGTACGGATAATCCAGATGACTTGGTTCCAAACGGGACTTATGTAATAACTGAGTTATTAGGAGATCCTAGAAATATGAGATTTGAGCTGAATAGTAAGTACATCCCAAATGGTGCTCCTGTTCAGAATGAAGGTATTATCAGTAAACAAGCTCCTATGATTGCACCTAACGCAGTAAGAAGTTATGTAGAAGATGGAGCTGACTCAAAGGTTAAGTTCTTTGACGATGGTTATAAGAAGTACGCACCAGGATGTATTATAGTGAGTGTAAACTCATTTACTCTTCCTGCAGAAGACTATGTAGCCGAGAATGGGATAGACGTTACCTTGAGAGAGCCAACGATGTATGAGACGGATAAGGTTGTTCTAACAGCATTTGGACCATACTAATGGAAGCGCTTAAGCAACATAAGAACTCATCAACAATGGAGTCTGCGAAGGCTCTAGGGAAGGTGATGAAACCTGCCGAGAAAGTTATAGTGTATGCAATGGGAACAGGCTCGGTAGTTAACAAGGTTGGTGTAACACTACCTTGGGACGCAATACAAGGGAACCGTCAGGACTCTCTTGTTAATGGAGTTTGGACATGTCCTGTTAGTGGAGACTACACAGTATCTGCATCAATAATGTTTGGACATGATGGAGACTCTATGGTGAAGTCGTCTGTGAAGGCCTACAAGAACGGTAATGAGATAAAGACTTTCTACAGTATGGGTAAGAACGGAGCAAGGAACACAATATCTCATACAATATTCATGAGTATGGACAAGGGCGACACACTGAAGTTTGTCTCTGAAAACGCAGGATCAATTAACTATGTTCACTTTAGTGGTTGGGCCAGATACAACACTCTATTAATAGAGAGAAAAGGAGACTCAGATGCGTAGCAGTCGAACAGTAGGTAACTCATGGAGACAAATGGGGAAGTGGCTAGCTGGCAGTAGTTCAGTAGACACTGGCTCTGACACGGCTGCAGCAAAGAGTTATACAAGTATACAAGCTCTAGCGAAAGAGATGACTCCGGCATTACAGCCTATTAAGGTTGTTGGCTGGGACAAAGTAACTAATAGAATGACATATGGAGTTACTACAAGTGGTGACGACAGAGTAAGTGGACTATCAGTTAGTTCAGCAATAGCTGGTGACGACATAAAGGTAGTTAACGGTGGGCAGATAGAAGATATCAACACAATGAACTACGAAATCTTTGACAGTCTATACGTTGGCTCTGATGGGGTATTAACTAGTGTTATACCAGAGACTACATACAGATATATGGGAAGTGTTAAGAAGAAGCACTTTGAAACAGGGATAATCCTTGTGGATATAGGTCCTGTAATTGATCCATCGCAGACTGGAGAAACAACTATCGTAGAGAATACAGAGATAGTACAGACTAATACAATACGGACGGTCCTAGCAGAAGAAAAGACTCTTGTATTGCAGGGTGATAATGATAGCTTACTTAAATCTCCGGGGACACTGCCTTGGTGGTGGAATAGTACAAACTCTAGTGCAAATATTAACACTCATATGTCAATGGATGCGGCTGGTGTTATTACAGTACATAGAGCTGGTAGAATTAATATAGATGTGAATTTATTGATTGCACATGAACTGCAGTATATTGATGATGGAACAACTTCTGACTCTTCTGCAGAGTACTCAGGAGAGTTTTCTCATGCTGAGATAGAGATTAGACTAAATGGTTATAATCAAAGAAGTATATGGTCACAATCAACTGGTGCTCAAAGGTATCACAGTATATCGAAGAATATAAGTATTGTAGTAGAGGTAGGAGACATCATAGACTTTTATGGTAGAACACTCTCAGAAGACGCGTATATATATTTCCGAAGAGGTGTTGTACATAATGGTGCTATTCTTACTTGGAAAGAGTTGGTGTGATATGGATAGAGAAATATTAATTAAGAAGTTTGACGAGGATGTTGCCAAGAGAAGTAGATTGTTCCGGTTATTACTTGCAACTGATCAGTGGTTTGCAGTACTGTTATGGAATACTTCACAAGATGAGACTATAAGCAGTCATATTGGTAGAAAGATTGAAGCAGGTAATGCATCTTGGTTCGATAAAAGGTTGTGCAAGTTTTTAAGATTTATAGAAACTAGGCACTGTTTATTAAGTAGAGGAGAATAGGAATATGTTAGGAATAGGAAGTTTATTAAGCTCTGTTACAGAGGGTATAAGTTCGTATGTATCAAACAAGCAAAAGATAACACAGGCTAAGGTCGAGGGTGAGTTGAAAGTAATACAGGCTAAGGCTGAGGAGAAGGTGGCAATCAGTAAGTCTAAGATGAAGATGGCCCAAAGTGGACAGACACAGGACTATAACCTGGATAGAATAGCAATGGAAGAAATGAAGAACTCTTATTTAGATGAGGCCTTACTGGCTGTGTTCCTTGCACCTATCTTCCATGCGTACTGGGTAGCTGGTGGATTTGCAGGGTTAGTTATAGTTCCTGTGTGGTACTTATCACTTGTGATTGGTATGGTTGTTGTTAAGTACGGTATGCGAGGTATGTTGAAGGACTATCTTAATGGCAAGCATAAACAATTGCTGGGAGGTAAGTAATGGAAAGAATAATGAAATATCTGGCAGATGCAGAAGGTACACACCTTCACCGCATCCCTAGTGAGAAAGACATCACGTCAGCCTATGGAATCTATAGGTATGCACATCCTGATGCAAAGATCTTTGAGTACATTGATAGAATGGCAAATAAAGTTGTTGATAGTACTGATTGGGCAGATGACGAGATCACTAAGATTGATAGGTTACTGGACCCAGTAGTAGTGCATGACTTGGCGCAAGAGTTTTATGAGGAGTACTTGGCAGGAGCACACCTAGAATGTATCCCAGAAGATGCAAAGATAGCGGCTATGAGTTGTTATACTAATAGCCCAAAGAGGTATTGGAAAGCAGTACAAACTGCCTTAGTATGGATGTGTAATGCTGGTAGATTAGATGTTGATAGAGACTCTTTAAGCACTGTTGATGGTAGTTATGGCGGAAAGACTGAAAGAGCGTTAGCTCTTATAGAAGATGGTAGAGGCAATGAGTTTGAAGTAAACATGCTGTTAGCTATGACAGGGCAGTATATTGAACTGTCATTAGGTAATCCTGATAAGTTTATGAATTATCTTAGAGGTTGGTATAATCGTATGGCACTACTAGCAAAGACTGTCTAGTATTATCATAAGCAAGTACTAAGGAACTATTTAGTATAATGAGTCAAATAAAAGGAATAAACTATGGGGACCTCTTCTAACGGTAGAGCCGCTCACCAGGATATGGAGGGTAGCAAGACTGATCAAAGACTAAAGCGTGAAATGGCTGATGAGGCCGCTAAGGCTGTTAAGGAGCAGATAAGCAACCATAGTATTGAATTCGAAGAGATGAACCCACCTAAGCCTTCAAAGGTCTTATGGGCAGTGGTTATCATCTTAGTGATTCTATTCCTTAGAATAGGTACTATGATGGATAATCAGGATACGTACCACACGAATGAGGCTAAGAAGACAGAGACTTACCGTAAGCAGCAGACAGAAGCAACTGCTACTTTCCGTGAATCTTTAATGGCACAGATAAAGGCGTCTGATGATGTAGCGCTTGTGGCTATGCTAAAGACAGTCTTGGGAGAGTTGGATGACTCTAACGATAATGTTACAGCATTTATACAGTACCTACAGAAGGTGGGGATTAAGAAGGCTTCAGGCTACAAAGAGTGGCAGAAGAGTCAGTGGCAAATCAAAGATTTTAACGCTGAGAGAAAGAGAGGGAGATAATGGACGTTCTATTAGGACTATTAGCAACAATGTCACTAGAACTTAAGTTCATGCTTGTGTTCATACCTTCTTATGCAGTAGCGTATGTTAACAACAGCGAACGTGTGTTCTTCATATGGATCAACAAGATCATATATGGATTCACAGGACTACTAATTACATACTACTCATATGGATTACCTGGTCTTGCAGATCAGAAGCCTTATATGTGGATTACAGCAGTAGTTGCAGTAATCATTGCAAAGGATGTATTGACAGCATTTACGGAGTTAATGAGACAAGTACTGCCTCAGATAACGTCGTTAATAAATGACATAATGGAACTTGGTAGAGAGTTTGCAGTACATTATGTAACAGAGAAACTTGAAAGACTTAAGAAGTCAATGATGGCAGGGAGTAAATAGTATGGCAAAATTCTTAGGAAGTGGTGTATACACCGGTGCAAATGAAATATTAAACACTCACGTACTTGCAGATGAAATAAATGTACCTTGTGATATTGGAAATATTTTAATACTAGACATTACAATTGATGGTAACGAAGATATAGCACAGCCAACGGGTTGGGATATAGTTACATCTGGTACAATTAATGGAATAGGTCGCCATACTTTCATAAAAGAATGTACTGAAACAAACGAGCAAATGCCTACAATAGAAGTGGCAGGAGCAGATACACTATCAGCAATAGCAACAGTAACAGAACTTGGAGCTGGAGCAACATTTGAAATAGGACAACTCGCTATAAACGATGGTGCGAGTGCTAACCCAGTATTCGATGCGATTACACCACAAGCACATAGTATAGTTTATTATCTTTGTGGAATGGATGCAGATACATTACTTACAGTAGGTGGTGGTAAAAACGTTATTGAAGCTGCAGATAGTGGAGGTAACTCAAGTATTATGGGTTACGAATATAAACCAACCGCCGAAACAACGGGTCAATGTATAGGTACCGCTTCTGCGGATGATGGTTGGCAAACGGTGGTAATTGAAATTATTGATAATGCGTCAGTACCATTAGTACCAACATATTACGAGAAGACGGCTGGTAGTAACTTAGATGCAACATTGTGGGATAATGAGGTAGATTTTAGAGATGCTATTATGGCTAATAACCAAACATTAGAGGGTAACACACAGTTATCATATACTTTTGGTAGCGGGGATGTAGACACAGGTAATGATGAAATAGATATATTTGTAGATGATTCAGCACATAGAAGAGTATTCAGATTAACGGGTACTGCTCCTGGTGGTGCTGTTGATGGGAACTATTACTATGTAGAGAAACTAGATGCAACAACAATCAGACTGTTCTCAGCAGGATACAATGAAACATTTACAGAGGGAAATATTGACTTAACTTCAACGGGTGGTGATTGTACGCTAACTGAATGTGGGATAGCTTATGTTGAGATGGGTACAGATAATGAGTATGATAGATTTGAAGCAGGGTTTAATGCCGGAGACAACTATATGGGAATGGCAAGTGAATATATAACACCTGCTGATTTTACAAATAAAGTTTTAGGTATGGGTATTCAAAATGAAACAAGTAATACGAGAGCAGTAAGATTTTTAGCAATAGATAGTAGTGATAGTTGGAAGTCTTGGAAAATAGGGAAAGATTTAAATTACGTTACAAGTCCAATACAAAAATTAGTAGATATAGAAAAAAATAATACCTGTACGAGTGCTGGAACTTTAGATCACACACAAATACAATACAAAGCAATTTTATATAAACCAAGAACGTTTTCACAAAGAACAAAAGTAGTAGTTTATCCATATTATGAGTTAAATAACTTAATTACTCTGGGTGGAGATGATATACGAGAGGTAGATACTTATACAATGTTTGATACCTTGAATGAAGTTTTACAAGGTACATCAAACAGTTCGTCATTCCAATTTCAATTCTTGCATAACATACAGTTTGGAAATGACTTATACCCACTTAAGTTCAAGGTAGATGGTGTATCTTTAGCATTTCCACCCTTGGCAGATGGCATAAATTCTTTTGATGCTTATTTAGATAAAGTAGGAATAAATCATAATTTGAGAGATGCTGATACTCTAACATTTACGAATAGTCAAATAGGTTCGGATTTACCTTGGGATTTTATCGTAACAAAAGCACAGACACTAGACTATGCAGGTACTATATTTAAAAATGCTACTGTTACTTTAGTGAGCGGCGTAACTTTAAGTAGTGCTTCTTTTGGAGGTGGGTTAGGTATTTTTCATAATGACGCAACACTTCAGCACTGTAAGTTTGACACTATCGGCAGAGCAGTTGGGTACTTGACTCTAACAGAAACGCACAATATAAGTAATTGTTCGTTCCAAACCACAGTTCCAAGCCACTACGCATATGAGGTTGCTCAAGCAGGTGACTATACTTTAATTGGAGATACATTCAATGGATTCAATACAGACATAAATGTAACAGCTACTAGTGGTACAGTTAATATAACTACTGATGCAGTAGGGACTACATACACTAGTGCTGGTGCTACAGTAAATATTATTGAACCAAGTCTTAGTTTTGACTTCACGGTTAAGCCTAGTATAGCTGGGTACGAGTGGCGAATATATGAGGTGGATGCTCTTGGTAGTCTTAAAGGGTCTGCGGAGGTAGCCGGTGAAGAGACAGCAACTGAAGACAATCAGAGTTATGTATTTAGCCCAACAGCGGGTACACCTGTATGTGTACAACTTCTGTTTGATCCTGCCACACATGACTACGAAGAGGTAAACGAATACTATACACTAACTGATGCAAGTCAGGATGTGATAATCAACTTGGATGTTGATGATAATAACTAAAAGGGAACAGGATGAAGATACTAAACGCAAGTGCGACACAGACAGATGGAGATAATGGTAAAAGTAATTGGATAGTTAATTCTAGTGAGGGTGAGAAGCTTTATGTATTAGATATGAAGTTGAACGAGAAACAAGTGATGGAAGCTATACATATGTCTAGAGACTTCTCTAAAGAAGCTTTCAAGGATGGTATGCTAGTTGCGGAGAATAAGTATAACATAGAGATCCAAGGTGTGATGGCTAGAGGTCAGTCTCAGATTGACATGCTTAACGAAAGAATAGCTGGATTAAGTGCAGAGCTATTAAGGCTTATGGGCGAGGACGAAGAGTAAACCTCTTCAGTGTGACTATCAGTGTGGGTGTGCACAATCTACGATGGTTTAAACAATTTATTAATTAATAAGGATTATATATGGCGATTGCCCAAGAGATAAATCTTTCGAACTACAGTACATTACTTGTACAGAGTACGCAAGGTAGAGCAGGGACACCTACGGGAAATGTATACTTTGATGTTGAGAATGGGCTACTAGAATTTATTCCTAAAGAAGAGTTAGCACAAGTTGACTTAGGAAGTGGATTAGAGGATAACCCATTAGCACAGCAAGAAGGTATTAAGTTAGAAGCAGCATATGCTTTTGAGAATTTACGAAGAAAGTTAGATGAGAACTTGAGAGAGTTTGATAAGATGCTAAAGGGTAACTTTAAGTTCGCCGGAGCATACAAGTTTGTCGCGAACAACAAGCCAAGTACGGATGCGGATAGAGCAATCATTCGTGGGTCAGGTTGGGAAGAACAAGATGCAAGTGGAGCTATTGGTAGAATCTTCTACGGTAATATTGGATTATCTAATATTGAAGTAGCAAGTCAACCGTACAATCAATTTGTATTAGGCGGAGCTCCAACTAACTATGCTAAGGTAGGTAACTTTAATGAAGCCGTACAAGTATATGGTGATGCAGCAGTAGATGCTGGGACAACAACATTTGATAATAGAACTTATGAAGCTGTTTCAGTTAGAACATTCGGCCTTACCTTTGACAGAAAAGAAACAACAACAGATCTAGGTATTCTAGAAACTGGTGGGTACGCTACAGGTTTTGCCGTGAACGAAGGCCCACATCTTACAACAGGTAACTATTTATTAGCAGATGTTTATGGTGGT
>Ga0164318_10000202_pt1 | contig 39680 bp, 30 predicted proteins | sample GuaBasSedimGuay9_FD_113734 | JGI IMG/M metagenome (GOLD analysis project Ga0164318, IMG submission 113734) | Subseafloor sediment microbial communities from Guaymas Basin, Gulf of California, Mexico - Guay9, Core 4571-4, 0-3 cm | ecosystem: Environmental > Aquatic > Marine > Hydrothermal vents... | reverse complement strand
TACTTTATTGTAGAGAGTTTGTTAATACTTAGTTCGTTCTTTATATTTGTTTGGTTATTAAAACGAAAAAAATCTACATATATAGTTTATAGCTTAATAGTGCTAAATATAGTAGTTGCAACTCAGAGTATTGTCAAAAGTATCTCATCTGATAAATTTTTTAGTAGCAAAAATCAAGTTGAAAGAGTTATAGAAGGTGAATTAATTATTAATTTTTCTAAAACAAAAAAGAATATTATTCTTCTTATGCCCGATATGTTTCAAGGGCTAGCAATGGAAACTATTATAGAAGATAATCCTAATATTGTAAATGAATATACAGGGTTTAAGTGGTATAGAAATACTCTGTCAGTTTCGAGAGTAACAAACTCCACAATGCCTGCTCTTATTGGAGGCTTTGATTTTGTGCCAAATGTATTGGATAAAGATACTGTACACACTATTCGTCAGAAAATGACAACAGCAATGAAATCTCTTATAGATAAAGCCCATAATAATGGTTTTGCTGTTACAATGAATAAATTTCCATATACTAATATTGAAGAAATAGGTTATGATATATTATTGCCAAGATGGAATAAAGAGTGGGATTCATATAATTATGAACTAGGAATTAATAGTGTAAAATCAGATAATTCGGAACTAATTATTGAAACTGCTTTGCTTTATTGTGTTCCTTTGGTTCTTAAATCTTTAGTTTATAATGAAGGTAGTTGGTTGAAATCATATTTTGTTAAGCAAGAAATGCATGAGAATTCTTGGATGGCTAATAGCTATAACTTTCTACGTTTATTACCTCATATTTCAACTACTCAGAATGATCAAGCAAATTTAATACTACTTTATTCATTTAATACTCATTTTCCTTGGAATTATGTTGATAATACAGGTGAGCTACATACTAATGTTTCACCTTTGACTACTAATAGATGGACAATAGAAACTTTTGCCCATTGGGTTAAATGGATGAAAAAAAATGGTGTTTACGATAATACTAAAATTATTATAGTTTCGGACCATGGAGTGCCTTGGCATCGATATGATGGAGAGATAGAAGTTAATTTTCCATTTATAAATACTAATGAGGAAAAGGTGAGCCAAGAACATCTACTTTCACTAAATCCATTATTATTGGTGAAAGATTTTAATGAAAAAGGAGATATGCTTATTGATAATAGATTTATGTCGAATGCTGATGTTAATTCTATTATGTTTGATGAGATAAACCCTACAAATGATAGCATAGTTTCTCGTACGCTTCCAGCATTTATTGCTTGGTGGGCAGAGAGTATTGATAAAAGCAAAAAATTCTCTTATAGCTATTGGTATAAAGTTAAGGATAATGTATTCGATGCTGATAACTGGACTAGATTAGATAAGGAGTAAAGCCTAATTATGCAGAAAGTATATTTTTCAAAGGATTAAATGATTTCTGAATAATTAGCCATTGCTCTGGATTTTCTTGACAGAGGAGCTTTATTGGTTTTTGATACTTTTTAATATAATCGCTAATTGCAGGAGCAGTTATTGGCGCCTCCATTGCTTGACCTACTTTTACACCAGTAATATTATCACCTTTAGATAAAACTACACGAGCAGCATTTTCCAGATTATTTAAGAATTGAACAGCTTTTTGCTTTCGGCTATCAATGGACGAATAATTTGTAGAAGTAACAGACTCATTTTCAATAGTACTAAAAAATGATTGGTAAATAATTTCATCAATATTTATAATACTACCAATTATAGGATTCTGAATACGATATGCCATTGCAACACATTGTTTTACATTATTCTGAATGGTATTTATATTTCCTGTATATGAATTCATTAATTCATCAATCTCTTCGGAATAGTTCCCAATAAGATTAAGTTTGTTTATTTCAATATCAAAAGTAGAGTAGATGTAGCTTTTAATTATTTTTTTGTATTTCTTAACTTCAGAACTGCTTTTATATTTTTTAAGGTACTGATTCACTCTTGCCAAATCTTGACGCAAAAGCTCCTGAGCCTTATTATTTTCTTTTCGTTGTTTGAGAAAAATATTAAAAGAATTTGTGATTAGCGTAGAGATAATACTCTTTTGATCAGTAGAAAGATTATTATTGGAATTCTTAATTCCAAAATTTGACGAGTCAGCCTTAAAGAAAACATATAGTAAGTCGTAGCTATTATCAAAAGTATTCTTTACTCTATACAGTAGTATATGATGTTTTAATTCATCAAAAACTTCTTTCTGAATTTCTAGATTCTTAGTTCTCTTGTCAAAAGGAATCTCATTTTTATCAACCCATTCAATCTTTTGCTTTGATTTTCTAAGTTTTGCAATGTTAATCGATAACTTATCAAAGCCTGTATCTATGGTGCTAATACTATCATTGGTAGCATAAGCAGCCTGTATTTCTTTATCAATAGGGTGGTAATAAAAAGCATACGCATGCTGAAATCCAGGCACCAAGCTAATGCTTTGTGCTAGTAAATCAATTACTTCAAAATGATTTTTTTGTAGTGTTGCAGTCATTGCCTTTAATCTTCAAATTCAGTGATTCGAGTTTGCAAATATAAAGCATTTCTTAACTGAATGCAAGTTTTTACTTAATTATTATTAAGTAAAAATTAAGTATAAGATAAGTAGCTTAAGTAATATTAAGTACTTATTAAGCTGCTTAAAATATTAATTAAGTAGAAAGAAACCGCTTAAAAAGCTTGATATTACTATGTTTTAGGTTGTAGTTTTGCATCTGTTAAGTCATTATTTTGGACTTGGCAATTCTTTAGGTATTAATACAAAAATTAAGTAAATTAAGTTATGGGTGTAGCAGTTTTAAGTTTATCGGATCGATTTTATGAGTTAGGCAATAGTATTTTTAAAGTGGAAGGTTTGGAATATAAAGGAAGTTGTGAGCTTTATTATGAGTCGTCAGAGGATGTTGCTATTAATAAAGTGTTTAATGAAATAGAAATTGGAACTTACCAAATAGTAAAGTATATATTCTCTCTAAAAGCTATTATCTATGGATTATTTATAAGGAATAAGAAAGCTGAGAATGATGATTTATTAAAAGAAAGAAAATATAAAATAAAGGGTAGTAATATTCATCAATCTGCTAATTCGGTTATTAGTAGTAATGTCCGCAATAGATTGCTTAATACTATTAATGAAGATATATATAAATATAAGAATAAAGATGTAAGGGCCAGCCACAAATCAGTAATAAAACCTAAAAATCAGTTTATTATGGATATAGAATTAGAGAATACAAAGATCAATGAACATAGGGTAGGCCATGTTTTGCGAAAAGTTATTGAGGAATTATCCTCCATGTTTATTATAAAGTATTTTATTAAACCAAGCAATATGCATGAGTACTAATAATAAAAAATAGTATTTGCTCATCATAAATGCTTTATACTAGTATACTTATATCACTCATTAAATGTAATATTAATAAATGAAAAAAATATAATCTTAAATTCAGATTAGTCTAAAATATTATTAAATTTGAAGTTCAAACTTTGAATTATAATAATCAATGGATATACATTTAAAAGATATATTATTAATCGTGTTTTATTTAGTAGTACCTGCATTAGTTATACATTATGCTGGTCACTTTTTATTAATACGAAAAGCTGGAAATGTTGTTGTTGTTTATATCATTGGTTTAATTCTTGGAAATATTGGCATTTTAGATTCTAGTAGCATACCTATTCAGGAGAACCTTACAAATATCACCATATTACTTTCCTTGCCTTTGTTGTTGGTTAGCTTAAACTTTTCGTCATGGACACGTATGGCGCCAAAAAGCTTTATTTCTTTAGGATTGGGACTCATTTCTATTATTACTGTTGTACTATTGGGTTATTATTTATTTAAACCCATTATTAACGACGCCTGGAAGATGGCCGGTTTATTAGTGGGAGTTTATACTGGTGGAACGCCAAATCTGGCATCAATTAAAGAAGCACTTGATGTACCTTCGCATGAATACCTAATGGTGCATACCTCTGATCTAATATACTCTGGGGCATATCTGTTATTCCTTATGACTATTGGTAAAGTTATATTTAAGAAATGGCTTCCTTATGGTTATTTAAATAATTCGAGTTTTATTAAGCCTGGAGTAGATTTTACCAATAGTGAAGACTATACTAACTTCTTTAAAACGTATAATATTATTCCTACGATGGGAATGTTGCTAGTTTCTATATTGATATTTGCTATTTCTTTTGGCTTAAGTATGTTATTCGCAAAAGAATATCAGGTAATGATAATTATATTATCAATTACCACTATTGGTATAGGATCTTCTTTTATTCCCACTTTACGACGTACTCCCAAAACATATGAATTGGGTATGTATTTAATTCTTGTTTTTAGCCTTGTGGTAGCTTCTATGGCTGATATGGAGAAATTTTCTATGGAGGCAATTCCAATTTTTCTTTATGTGAGTTTTACAATTACTCTGTCGTTATTGCTGCATATATTACTTTCCAAAATATTTAAAATAGATGCTGATACTACTATCATAACTTCAACAGCTCTGATATGTTCGCCTCCATTTGTGCCAGTTATAGCTGGAGCTCTAAATAATAGATCATTGATTATCAGTGGACTTACCATTGGAATTGTGGGCTATGCTATAGGCAATTATTTAGGTATTTTCACAGCATTATTGCTAAAGCCATAGCTCTATAATGGTTTTTTAAATTACCTCATTTATCAGCTTAAGAAAGTTTTCTCTTCTAATAGGTTTCTCTATTACTTCATCAAAATAGCACTCTTTGTACTTCTCAAGTTCGGTAGTTGTATTTAGCGCTGTAATTGCAAATATCTTACCTTCATAACCAATCTCATGTAATTTGCATGATGTTTCAAAGCCGTCAAGAATAGGCATCTGAATATCCAAAATTACGATACTAGCTTTGTTATTAGTAATTATATAGTCAATAACTTCTTGTCCGTCTCCAAATGTAACTATATTAGCATCAATATTTTTCAAGATAATCCTAATAAGTTCAATGTTTAGCTCATCATCATCAGCAATTACTATAGTCTTATTATATTTTGCTATATTACTATTCATGAGTATCTTTGAGTGAATTAGGTCTATTTTTAGAAGATATAATTAAGTATATACCAACTGCAATAATTGGAATACTAAGTAGTTGACCTACATTTAATAGCATATTTTCTTCAAATGCTGTTTGATTGTTTTTTATGAATTCTATAAAAAATCTTGCAATAAAAACTAGAGATAAAAAGTAGCCAGTAAGTTTCCCAAAATGGATCTTTCCATTCTCTTTTTTATAAGCAAACCATATAAAAATAGCTATTGCAAAATAAGTAAAAGCCTCATATAGTTGAGTAGGGTGTTTGGCAACCACTTCGCCATTAATTCTAAATATAAAGCCCCAAGGCATATCTGTTTCAGGACCATATATCTCACTATTCATAAGGTTTCCAAGTCTAATAAGTCCACCAATAAAAGCCGCAGGCATAGCAAGTCTGTCGGTTATCCATAGATAAGGTTTTTTGTATTTCCTGGAAAATAAGTATGTAGAAAATAATACACCAGCAACTCCACCATGACTAGCAAGTCCACCATGCCAAACCTTCAGAATTTCAGAAGGATAGGCCATATAATAATCAAACTCGTAGAATAGCATATGTCCCAAGCGAGCACCAATTATTCCACCTAAAATAGTATATATAAGAAAATTATCAACTTCTAGAGGGTCTTGTCCAGCATCTTTATAATATTTTTGAATAATATAAAATCCTGTCATAAAACCAATAGCAAATAATAGTCCATAATACCTAATATGTATAAACCCTATGCTAAATAATTCCGGAGAAATCGTCCACTCAATTGATTGTAATATCCACATATTGCAAATGTAGTTCTTTTGATATCTTAAATGTATGATAAATTATAATAAATCATATGATTATTGTTAAAGAATGTAATAAAAAATGTTAATTTGCGTTTGTGTTTTATAATAATAAAATTAAGAATATAAAATTGGGAAATAAGCATCAAATAAGGATAGTATTAATAGCATTAACTATTATATATTCAAGTAGTTATTCATTTGGTCAGCAGGCTGGTAATTCTGTTTACAATTTTTTGAATGCAACAAATTCGTCAAGAATTACAGCTTTAGGATCCAATTTTTTGCCAATATATGATAATGATATCTCATTAGCATATTCAAACCCATCGCTTATTAATGCTGAAATGCATAATAATATCTCCATTGATTATATAGATTTTATTGCTGATATTAATTCAGGAATAGTTAGTTATGCATATAATTTTGATAAAGTAGGAACTTTTGTTGCTAGTATGCAGTTTGCTAGCTATGGCAAATTTGATCAAACTAATACCGAGGGGCAAATCATTGGTGAGTTTAATGCTTCAGATTTTGCTTTTATTATTGGTTGGTCTAAACCGCTTTCTGATAAGCTTGTTATTGGTGCCAATATTAAGAATATATTTTCATCCTTGGAAGAGTATAAATCATACGGAATAGCTGCAGATGTTGCACTTACATATTTCGATACTGAGAGCCAATTCTCTAGTTCACTAATTTTTAAGAATATGGGAAGGCAGATATCTACTTATACTGGTTTAGAAAGAGAATCCCTACCTTTTGATATACAACTTGGTGTTGCAAAGAAGTTTGAGCATGCACCAATTAGGCTAGTTTTCTTAATAAATAATATGCATAAATGGAGTCTGAAATACGAAAATCCAGATTCTAAAGAAGGTATTGATCCTTTTACTGGAGAAAAAGAAGAAGAGAATAAGTATGCTACTTTTGGCGATAATGCTATGCGTCATTTAGCAATGGGAGTGGAGTTTGTGCCTGGTAAAGGAAACTTTATGGTGCGAGTGGGTTATAATTATCGCCGCCAACGAGAAATGAAAATATACAGTAAAACTGGCCTTGTGGGCTTTTCTTTTGGCTTTGGTATAAAGGTTTATAAATTCAAGATTTCGTATACTAGAGCTAATTATCATCTTGCAGGAGGTACAAATACAATCTCAATTGGTACTGATTTTGCAACTTTGCTTAAGGGAGAATAAAGGAGAATTAAGAATGTGAATTTATTAAATTAGTATTAATTATTCTACACTCTTAACTCTTAAATCTTAACTCTCACTCTTAAATCTCAACTCTTAACTCTTAAATCTCAACTCTTAACTCTTAAATCTTAACTCTTAAATCTCAACTATTAACTCGAAAAGTTTTCCTTATACCAAAGCATCTGTTTACCAAAATTATCGGGATAACTAATTTTTACATCGCTAATAATATCGTTAGAATATATGGCTTCTAATTGTGGTTGTATAAATCCAGAGTATGGTGCAATATTTAGTTTATTCCATCTTTCAAGTACTTCCTTATGGAGGTCGTAATTAATTTTTACCCCATAATTTTCTACTAGATTTTTACCAGCATTATAATCACCTTCTGATTTTATTCTTTGGACTTCTGCTAATAACTGACCAAATAATTCACGAAGCTTATTATGGTCATTTACAATAAAATAGGTCTTATTATCTTTAGTTTTTCTTTCAATAATATTATCATCTTTTCCTTTCTCAAAAACCCACTTTGCAATAAGTTGTCTATTACGCATATGCGATTCTTCAACATTTTTACCAAGCTCAATTCTTACCAACTGAGTCATCAATCCGCCGCGTATATATCCATTATATTCTGTAATGCCTACCATATGCGAACTTTGCAATCCAAGTTCCTCTAACTTTGTATCGGTAGCAAAATATAAGGCTACTAAGTCGGCACGAGCCTCTTCAAGAGTAGAAGCGTAATTCTTAAGTGTATCAGATGGATCACCAACTCCAGTAGCCATTTTGCCTGAGCCATGACCTATTATCTCATGTAGATCCACATGAAGGGCAGAGGCTTGATTACTCCATTTTTTAGAAAGTTCAACTTCATCTTCACTATATGCGAACTCCTGTAAAGCCCCAGAGTCTTTTGATGCTTTATCGTAGGCTTCCAAAATATTGCTTATGCTAACAGATTTTGAGCCATGTTTTTCACGAATCCATTCTGCATTAGGTAAGTTTATTCCAATAGGTGTAGATGGGCTGCAATCGCCTGACTCTATAACTACATTTATGGCTTTAGCGCTAACGCCTTTAATTTTCTCCTTCTTATATTTTTTGCTTGTACTACTGTTGTCTTCAAACCATTGCGCATTATCCGAAATAGTTTTAGCTCTTTTACTAGCTTCGATGTCTCTTATTGATACAACGCTCTCAAAACTTGCTTTCTTACCCAATGAATCGCCATATACCTCTATAAAACCATGCACTGCATCTACTGTAGATTCAGTATCGTTAAGCCATAGTATGCTATATTCATCAAATTTTGCTAAGTCTCCAGTTTCATAATATTCAATTAGTTTTCCAAAAGCCTTCTCTTGAATTTTAGTTTCACAATGCTGTTGGGCTTTCTTAAGCCAATAAACCATTTTTTCAATTTGTGGAGAATACATTCCTCCAACTTTCCAGATGAGCTCTTTTATTTTGCCATTTTCTTTTATTAGCTTTGAGTTCATGCCATAGCTTATTGGCTCCGAACTTGCATTTTTAGCCATATTTGAGTAAAACTCTTCAGCTTCGGCCTGACTTACTCCTTCATAATAATTATTTGCTGATGCTTCTAATAAATCAACACCATCGTCAAGGCTAACTCTTTTAATGTCAATAGTATTACTAAAAATAATCTCTTTAATATCTATTTCAATATTTGGTAGATTACTAGAATTATTGATAAGTTGGTCCCAATATTTACTACTAAAATCAGGATAAAACTTATCCATTGAATAATGGTGATGAATACCGTTGCTAAACCATACTTTCTTTAGATATACAACAAAACTACTAAAATCGGTAGTTTCTCTATCTCCGGCATAAGTCTTAAGAATAGCTTCAAGTGTATTTCTAATTGCAAGATTATGCTTGTAATTTTGGTCGTAGATAATATCTCTACCCCAAAGTGCAGCCTGGTGCAGATAGAAAAGTTGCCTCTTTTTTGTTAAGTCAAGGTTCTCAAAATTAGGAACTTGATAACGCAATATGCGTATATCACCGAATTGCTCAGTTTGGTATTTAAAGTCGTTCATTATTTTATTAGTTTGCGGGCAAAAGTATGCTTATTTATTCAATATCTAAATTAGAAATAATGTGTCAATAACTGTTTTTATAATTTCATTTTCTGATAAGTAAAACTCATTATATTAACATTCTTATTTATTCCTGCCTTGTCGGTAATATAAATTTTATTATTGAGGGAAAATTCATTTATTTTAACATTGTTTTTTTTGTAATTTTACGCGGCTTTAATAATAAATAAGTATTAATTTTTTATGTCGAAACAATTACTTAAAATAATAGGTATTTCATCAAGTAATCTGCAATCAAATTCATTTGCATTAATACTTGAGGTAGAGGCTACAAATCAGCGAATTCCTATTATCATTGGACCTTCAGAAGCTCAATCAATAGCTCTTGAATTGGAGGGTATGTCGCCTAGTAGGCCATTGACTCATGATTTGATTAAAAACATGCTAGATAATTATAATATCGCATTAGTAGAGGTATGCATAAGTAAATTTAGCGAAGGTGTATTCTATTCATACTTATTATTAAATGACGGTAAAACTAGGGTAGAGATAGACTCTCGTACCTCTGATGCTGTTGCTTTGGCAGTTAGATTTAAAGTACCTATTTATGCAGAAGATATAGTTATTATCGAAACAGCGATGACTTCTGATGCTGATTATGAAGATGCACCTACTAATGTAGAAGAAGGTGATGATGAAATTGAACTAACATTGGCAGAACTTGAAGCTTATTTAGTCAAACTTATTGAAGAAGAGAATTATGAGGAAGCCTCAAGAGTTAGAGATGAGATTAATTTAAGAAAAAAAGAATAAATTTTATGAGTTTAAAATTACGATTAATAATAATGAATTTCCTCCAGTTTTTTATCTGGGGAGCATGGCTAATTACCGTTGGTAGTTTCTGGTTTCAAAATAAATCATGGTCTGGTGCTGAGTTTGGTGCTATATTTTCTACCATGGGTATTGCATCATTATTTATGCCTGCAATATCAGGTATTATTGCCGATAGGTGGATTAATGCAGAAAAACTTCTTGGAATATTTCATCTGTTTGGAGCAGCAATGTTGTTTTATCTTCCAAATGTTGATTCTCCAACAGCTTTTTTCTGGGTAATGATGCTAAATATGATATTCTATATGCCTACAATATCATTATCTATAACTGTAGCATATTCATCGCTTAATAAAGCAAATATGGATATTGTTACAAAATATCCACCAATTAGAGTTTATGGTACTATAGGTTTTATTGTAGCTATGTGGACAGTGAGCCTTCTCAAAATAGAAACTTCTGCTGCTCAGTTTTATGTAGCATCAGCAGCTTCGGTATTGCTTGGTTTATATGCTTTTACATTGCCTAAATGTGATGTAAATCCCAATCCTCAGAGCAAGTCTTTTATTGATGTATTGGGTTTAAATGCTTTTAAGTTATTTAAGAATTCTAAAATGGCAATGTTCTTTATCTTTTCAATGCTGTTGGGTGCGTCATTGCAATTAACAAATATGTATGGAGATACATTCTTACATGATTTTGCAAAAATACCTGAGTATAAAGATTTATTGGTAATAGAATATCCAGCTATTGTAATGTCTATATCGCAAATATCAGAAACATTATTTATACTAGCAATACCTTTCTTTCTAAAAAGATTTGGAATTAAGAAAGTAATGCTAATGAGTATGGTTGCTTGGGTTTTAAGATTCGCATTATTTGGTATTGGAAATCCTGCCGAAGGTTTGGTCTTGATTATAGCATCTAACATAATTTACGGAATGGCCTTTGATTTTTTCAATATTTCGGGCTCACTATTTGTAGAAAGTCAAACAGACTCTTCAATAAGGGCAAGTGCTCAAGGGTTATTTATGATGATGACCAATGGTTTTGGAGCTATATTTGGAAGTTGGGCAAGTGGAATGTTAATTGATGAATATTTTACTAGTGCACAAGGACACCTTATGTGGGAAGAAATATGGTTTACTTTTGCAGCATATTCGTTGGTAATAGCTATTGCTTTTGCATTGGTATTCAAGCATGAGCATAAGCCAGAAGAATTAGATAAAATTTAATACTAAAAAATTAGAAACAAAATATAATAATGAAGCAATATATTGAATTATTAGACCATGTTGTAAAAAATGGTGTAAAAAAAGAAGATAGAACAGGAACAGGAACAATAAGCACTTTTGGATACCAAATGCGATTTAATTTAGCGGATGGATTTCCTGTTTTAACTACTAAGAAACTCCATTTGAAATCTATAATATATGAATTGCTTTGGTTTTTGAAAGGTAGTACTAATGTAAAGTATTTACAAGAAAATGGTGTAAAGATATGGAATGAATGGGCTGATGATGATGGTGAACTAGGACCTATTTATGGTTATCAGTGGCGCTCATGGCCTGATTATGAAGGTGGTAATATCGATCAGATTACAAATGTTATTGAAAGTATAAAGAATAATCCTAACTCACGAAGACATATAGTAAGCGCATGGAATGTTGGTGCTATTGATGATATGAATTTGCCTCCATGTCATATTTTATTTCAATTTTATGTTGCCGACGGAAAACTAAGTTGTCAGTTGTATCAGCGTAGTGCTGATACTTTTCTTGGCGTACCTTTCAATATAGCTTCTTATGCTTTATTATTGCAAATGGTGGCTCAGGTTACAGGTCTTAAGCCTGGTACTTTTGTTCATACTTTAGGCGATGCTCATATCTATACAAATCATATTGAACAATCAAAATTACAGATTTCTCGTGAGCCGTATAAACTCCCAATATTGAAAATTAATCCTGATGTAAAGAATATCTTTGATTTTAAATTTGAGGATTTTAAATTAGAAGGGTATGAGTCGCATCCACATATTAAAGGAGCTATTTCGATATAAGAGGGAATTAGGAATTAAGAATTAATATAGCTTTTAATCAGCTTAGGCAAAAAATTATCAAGTTTGCGGACAACAATGAAATTGATATTTTTGGGCAAGCGTAATAACACAGCAATGAAACCAATATCGATAATAGTAGCAATAGCATCAAATTATGCAATAGGAAAAGATAATAATCTTTTATGGCATATTTCTGACGACCTAAAGCGATTTAAAAGAATAACATCAGGTCATCCTGTGGTTATGGGAAAAAACACATTCTTTTCTTTACCTTTTCGCCCCCTGCCAAAGCGTAGGAATATAGTACTTACTGATGTGGCTGATGAAAAGATTGAAGGTTGCGAAATGGCATATTCCATTGAGGAATCGATAGAAATGATGGATGCCTCTCAGGAGAACTTTATTATGGGTGGTGGTTCTATTTATAAGCAGTTTATGACCGTTGCTAATAAGCTATATATAACTCGTGTTCATCAAGATTTTGATGCTGATACATTTTTTCCTGATATTGATTTAGAGATATGGAAATTAGTAGAAAAAACTGATATGGAGCCAGAAAAGGAAGGGAGCTTTGCTTTTACTTATGAAATTTATGAGAGAAAATAAATCTGATTCTATCAGATAATAAAAAAGGAGCTAATTAGCTCCTTTTTTTATTATTATTAATTTATAGCTTATAAATTACGTTTCATTTTATCAAATTGACGAAGTTTTGCTTTAAAAGATTTTATATCATTCTTCGCTTTAACAATCTTTTTCTCAAAATCAGCTTTTAATAAGTCAGCATTCTTAGAGTTATTAAAGAAAGTCATATTATTTTCCCATAAAGTTACATCCTTAACTATTGTGTCAACTTTTCCTTTAATGAAGTTGATTTCTTTTTGAATCATTTGTTCCGCATCTTTTGGGTTTTCAGCTCCATCAAGTTTAGTTTTAAATGTAGCATTCTGAAATTCAAATCTATCAATGTTTAAATTACTTAGGTGTTTTTCTACAACCTCCTGGAATTTAGCTTGTAAACTATTCTTATCCTTTATTGGAACCCTTCCAACATTTATCCAGTCGCGTTGATAATTCTTAATTATTTCTAAGCTAGCTTTACTATCATCAGTAAATTCTTGATTCTCAAATTTCTTAATAAGTTCAAGTTTTAATGCTTTATTTTCCTTTTCCGAAGCATTTATATTCTTGAAAAATTCATCCTTTGTATTGAAGAAATGATCGCAAGCAGCTCTAAACTCCTTCCAAATATCATTAGAATATTTTCTAGGAGTAGGGCCAATGGTTTTCCATTTCTTTTGAAGGTTAATTAGACTTTGAGTAGCATTTTTCCAATCGTCGCTATTCTTAATAGTGTTTGCCTGCTCTACCAAGTTTTGCTTAAGTTGATAGTTATTCATTTGTTCGTCTTTAAGACTTCCGAAAAAGGCTTTCTTTTCATTAAAAAATAGATTCATTGATTTTTTAAAACGTATCCAAATTTCATCATTCTGTTTTTTAGGCGTAGGACCAAGTTTTTTCCAATTTGCAAATATTTCGTTAATACTATCAGTTACATTATTCCAATTTTTAATATCGTCAGGAAGAACTTCTACCATAGCTTCTATCTTTTCGCAAAGAAAAGTCTTGAGTTCTAAATTCTGAAGCTGCTCCTTATGCATTTCTTCATAATGCTCTTGTCTTCTTTCGTTTACTTTGTCTGAGGCATTCTTAAATCTTTCCCAAATTTCATCATTTTTTTCGTTAGGAACTGGCCCAACTTCTTTCCATTTTGTATGGTACTCTTGAAGAGTTAGGAAAGATTTATTAATAGATTTTTCAAGAAGTAACTCTTCTGCTTTCTCGCATAATATGATCTTTTGCTCAAGATTCTTGTTTAATCCAATCATCATAAGCTCTTTGTTAATCCTTACTTTATCGAAGAACTTCTCTACTAAAAAGTGATAATTTTCCCAAAGATTCTTAACCTCAGTTTGAGCTACAAGACCTATTTCTCTCCATTCTTCTTGCAGTTTCTGAAACTCCTTATATACAGTATTAAGGTTTTCGTCTGAATTAATCATATTACGTAAATTCTCAAGAAGGTCATTTTTTTTCTTAAGATTTTCTACTTTCATTTGTTCCATTTGAGCTACATATATACGGCGCTTCTCCTTATATATATTATATGCTGAGCGATACACTTCTTCATAATCAAACTTTATAGTTTTATAATCATCATCAGTGCCACCATTACTAATATGCTTGTCGTAATGGTCTTGCTTTATTTGCTTTATTTTTTTTATGAAATTAGACTTAATACTACCAACATCTCTTTTAACACTTTCAATATTATCAGTACCAACAAGCTCTGTAAGAGCTGCTGCTAATTCTTCCATGCTGAGGTTTTCATAATCAACCTCTTTTGTTTCCTTATTGCCTTCAACGGCTGATTTATCATTTATATGTTCTTTGGACTTACTAGTTTCAATACTAGTTTCTTCAGTTGAATTTTTAGGCTCTTCAACAGTAGTTTCTTCAATAGTTTCAGTTTCTTCTTCTACATTAGAACCATCTTCAGTAGTAGCCTCTTCATTTACTTCTGGCTTATCCACCTTAATTTCTTCCTCAGTATTTTCAGCCTCTTCGATAGTAATATCTTCCTTAACTTTAGGTTTTTCTTCTACCTTAGAATCCTCTTCAGTAGTAGTCTCTTCAATTACTTCTGGCTTATCTACCTTAATTTCTTCTTCTTCCGTAGCTTTAGTTTCTTCTTCAGAACTTTCAGTCTTTTTGGTAGTAGTTTCTTCTGTAGTTTCAATTATTTCTTCTACTTTAGAATCATTGCTAATAGTAGTTTTTTCAACTTCTGTAGCTTTAGTTTCTTCTTTAGCTGCTTCTTTTGCAGTTGTTGTGTCCTGTGGAGTTGTAATTTCATTCTCCACTTTGTCATTCTTTGCTTCTGTAGTATCCATCAATCTTGTTTGATTAAATCTTGATTATTATTAAAATGCTTAGTTTCCAACGTATCTTCTTAATACGTTATATAATATATTACTGCAAAAATATGAATAATTGTATTCTATGGAGATTTATTTTTGTTTTAGCACAGTTTTTTTATTAAAGATAGGTTTATTAACAAATAATATTAATTAAAACCAAGATAATCAGTCATATAATTAAAACTATCATGTGAATAACTGAATAAAAATCTTATTATTTTCGGGTAATAGTTCTTATATCTTTCATATATTTGCCAATTCAAATATTAATAGAATATCTAAAAAGTATAAATTATAATAAATAAACAATTATGAAATTAACAAAAGTAGTAGCTATTGCAGCAATTAGTACATCATTATTTATGTTTCAGTCGTGTAATCAACCTGTTGAAGGAGATGCTAAATCTGATAATGTAGAAACACAAAAGAGTATTGAAGAGATACCTGTAGCTCAAGCTGATGTTGCTACTCAAAGCACAGCAACGTCTTCTGGGATTTCTATTGCTTATGTGAATACAGATAGTTTAATGACTAAATATAAGTTTTATCAAGATGCTAGTATGAAGATTCAAGCATTTGAAACTAAAATTCAAAAGAAATATGAATATAAGGCTCGTAAGTTAAAAGAAGATTATGATAATTATATTGAGCAGGCAAAAGCTGGCATGCTAACTCTTAAGCAGCAACAAGATACAGAAGCTAGATTGCAAAAAGAGCAGCAAGGTTTAATGGAAATGGAGCAGAATTTGGGACAACAAAGTTCTATGCAGCGTCAAGCTATTAGTTCTGAAGTTACAGATACAATCATTTCATTTCTTAATAATTATAGATTAGAGAAGAACTATACATTGATATTAAACTACGGTTCAATGAGCGGTTTATTATCTGCTGACCCTAAGTTGGACATTACTGGAGATGTAGTTACTAGACTTAATGCTAAATATGATTTCGAAAGCAGACATTAATATTGCACATTATTGAATTTTAAAGTAGAATTAATTTTTTATGAATACAATAATAAAAGGTTTTATTTTTTCGATTTTTCTGTCATTAGCAATTGTTTCTTGTGATACTTCAAGCAAGAAACTAACTGAAGATGATAGAAATACTGCGTTTAAAGAATGGAGTGATACTATTATAAAGTCAAAGTATGATGATGGTAGTATTAGGTTGGTGTATGGTTATAAGGCCAATGATAATGAAATGCATTACGAATGGCAATATTATCGAAATGGTAATTTATGGCTAGAAGGTCCAATGTATGATACACTACGCCATGGGATTTGGAAAGGCTATGAAGAAAAAGGAGCTTTAATTGCACAAGGAACTTATAAAGTTGGTAAAGAAAGTGGAATTTATACTGTTTGGTATAGCAATGGAATTAAGTTCTACGAAGGAAATATGATAGAAGGAGATAGAGTGGGCGAGTGGTCATTTTATGATAAAGAAGCTAATCTTATAAAAACCATCGATTATTCAATATGTAAATAGTTTATTAAACTATATACAGTTATAAGTAGATTATACAAATAATACAGTAAGAGAAAATCATTTTTGTAAAAAAAACTATTAAAAATTTGATAGTAAGAATATTAACATGAAATAATTATTATGTCATACAATTTATTAAAAGGGAAAAGAGGAATTATTTTCGGAGCTTTAGATAAAGATTCTATTGCATGGAAAACAGCTGAAAAGGCTCACGAAGAAGGAGCAATATTTACTTTATCTAATACACCTTTGGCTCTCCGTTTTGGAGAAATAAATGAATTAGCAGAGAAAACAGGTTCAGAAATTATTGTTGCTGATGCTACAAGTGTTGAAGATTTAGAAATGGTAATTTCAAAATCAGTAGAGATATTGGGTGGAAAGATTGATTTTATATTACATTCCATAGGTATGTCGATGAATGTGCGTAAAGGAAAGAATTATGATGACCTAAATTACGATTTCTTTCAGAAAACTATAGATATATCAGCAATATCCTTCCATAAGATGCTTCAAGTATCGCGTAAACTTGATGCGATGAATGAATATGGTTCTGTTGTGGCTTTATCATATGTTGCTGCTCAACGTACATTATTTGGATATAACGACATGGCAGAAGCAAAAGCAATGCTTGAATCTATTGCTCGTAGCTTTGGTTATATCTACGGACGTGATAAGAAGATTAGAGTGAATACTATTTCTCAATCGCCTACCAGGACTACTGCTGGTAAAGGAATTAAAGGAATGGATTCTTTAATTGATTTTACAGAAAGAATGTCGCCATTAGGAAATGCTAGTGCTGATGAATGTGCTGATTATACAATAGTTATGTTTTCTGACCTCACAAGAAAAGTTACCATGCAGAATTTATACCATGATGGTGGATTTTCAAGCATGGGAATGAGCTGGAGAGCCATGAAAATGTATAATAAGAGCATAGAACAAGCCGTAGAAGATGGAGAGTTCAATTTTGATGATTAATTATTATATATAAACTTAATGATTTTGTATAATAGATAAACTCTGTTAAACATTGTTTGTTAGGTTTTTATACATATATTATTCAAAATATAGCTGTAAAAAAAGCACTAAATTGTTATTAAAAACATTTAGTGCTTTTTTAATGTAACAAAATTGTTAATTATAAGTATAAAAATCATAGTTTTGATGTAGTAAATACTATACTATAACAGAGTTTTAACTAAAGATAGTTTTTTGATAAAGCATATATTTTACATATTGTTTATTTTTCTTTTGCAATTTAATGTCGTTGCTCAAAATCACTCTGATGTTGATGACTACATTAAAGAAGCTAATAAGCTATTTGAAAAGAATAACTTTAAAGCTGCATACCCATATTATCAAACATTGAGAAGTAATAACTCCGAGAATGCTGATTACAACTTTCGCCTAGGAGTATGTATGATGTATAGTGAGCCTGATAATAAAACTCGGCCAATAAAATATTTTGTTGATGCTATTGACTTATCTATAGAAGATAATAGAGTTCATTACTATTTGGGAAGAGCATATCATCAAAATTATAGATTTTCTGATGCTCAGACATCTTATACTAATTATAAAAATTTAGCTAAAAAACGTAATGTTAAGAGTTTCGATATTGATAAGCGAATTAAGGAATGTAAAAATGGAATTTTATTATTATCACATATAAAACTTCTGTATGTTATTGAAAAACAATTAGTAAGAAGTGAAACGTTTTATAAGAGCTATAATTTTAAAGAATCCTTTGGTAGAGTTATAGCTGTTCCCACGGTATTGAAAACAAAATACGATAAGAAGCACTCTTCTCCTAGTTTTGGGGTGTATCTGCCTAATGATAATGTATTATACTTTGCAAGTTATGGTGATAAGGCCGAAATGGGTTTGGATATATATAAGTCTGAGCTGATGGCTAGTGGAGACTGGGGTGAGCCCGAAAATTTAGGCGCTCAGATTAATACACCTTACGACGATGCATACCCATATATAACAAAGGATGGCAGTACTTTATACTTTAGCTCAAAAGGTCATACTAGTATAGGTGGCTATGATGTTTTTAAAACTACATTTAATGTAAGTAAGCTCTCTTGGAATGATTGTAAGAATATGAACTTTCCTACAAATACTCCTTTCAATGATGTATTTTATGTGCCTGATACTAGTGGTGCTATGGCGTATTTCTCATCAGATAGAAAAAGTATTAGTGGCGAAATATATGTATATCATATTGGGCTTAACTATGAGGCTAACGAACAAGATTTTGCTAAAGCTTTTCGTGATAAAGGAGATGCAACGGATATTGTAAAATTGTTGAAAGATATTGCTGAGCTCAAAACTAATATAAATGTAGATGATTATAAAAAGAAGATTCCTATTAAGGAATCTACTGAAGAACCAGAAGTTGCTACTAATAGTAATGAAATTATCCAATTAACTGATAAAGAGGATTTTGAAACAATAATAGATTCTAGCTATAGCTCATATAAAAAACTTAATTATAAAATAGTTGAGTTGCAAAAGAAGAAAACTAATTTTATAAAAATAATAGATGAGAGTAAGGTTTTGGCAAAACAAATAGCAGAAAAAGGTGATGAGAAATCCATAGAGGAATTGAAAAAGCATCAAAAAACGATTGAACTTTCTACTGAAATTGTAGGAAAATTAGATAAAAAGATTACTGAGATGATAGCTGATGCTAATGCAATTCTTGCTGAAACAGAGAATATATACAAATATACAAATAGTGACAATAAAGATTCTGTTGCATTGGCATTTCAGCATGTAAATGATATAAACAAGCGAAACGAAAAAGTTGCTGATTATGTAATGCAGGTAACCTCTCTGCAGCGAGCAATGGTAGTTGCAAAGCGTAGTGTATCAAAAACATACCACCTTAAAGGTAAACTATTATTGATTGAAATTAAAGATTTGAGGCAGGAGTTATTAATGTATAATGAAGAGCTTAGTAAAACTACTGATGCTGAAGAAAGGCAGGAGTATACGGAATTAATTGCTTTAACAGAATCCGATTTAGAAAAAAAGAAGAATAAAAATATTAGTAATGTATTAGAATATAATAACCTTAATAAGGAGGCCAACGAAGAGGAAAGTATTATTGCTGATGTCGAAGATTTAATAAAATCTTATATGAAATCTAGTAGTTATATAGATGACTCTACTGTTACTGTTTCCGAAATTGCTATGATTGATAGTAATATATTAGTAGAAAAACATAGGTTAGATGATTATTATTTAGCAAATAATTCTAATGAAATATTAGCGTCTAATAATGCTAATGGTAATTCTGAGGGAAACTCAGAAGTAAAATTAGAATTAAATAAGGCAGATAATAAAGACGATAGTACAGTAAATAAAAGCTCAAATGCTAATGTGAGTTTAAGTTCTGATTCAAATAATAATAATATTGAATTATCTGTAAATAAAAGCATTGCTGATAATAATAATAAAGCCAATTCAAAAATAGAATTGCAAGATAATGTGAATAAAGACTCCATATTAACTATAAGTAATACCGATAATTCGGAGCTAATAGCTGAGGCATCAAATTCTAAAAAAGAATCTGATAAAAGTACTAAGGTCGCTAATAATACTAAGAAAGATAATAGTATTTCCAATAAAAGCAATAGTGCTGATGGTGTAAATAAAGGAGTTGGAGTTGCTGTAGGTGTTGGTGTAAACACTAGTATCGCAAGAAAAGATAGTAGTTCAGATAGTGAAAGTAGCTCTAATATTGAAGTGAATGAAAAATTGATTGCAACTAATACTGTAATACTTGAATCTAAAAGCGATAGTATAGAAGTTGCAATTGATCTCAATAATAATAAAATTAATAAACTTAAGACTGTTGCAGTAGTAGAGCACAAAAATAATAAGGAGAAGTTAGATGAGGCTAATGAAATAATGGCATCGATCGAAAAGACAGAAGAAAATGCTACTCCTGAAGAAATTATAGTAGCAAAGAATCTTTATAAAGAGGTGAAAAGCTATAAGGTGGCGACTAGTTTTGCTATTGAGAAAGTAGAAGAAGGAGAGAATATTCAGAAAGAGAATAATAAGAATATTGAAGTTTTGGAAGAAATAAAAATTCAAAATGAAGAGTATTTGGCTAATAATGAAGATAAAAGCTATGAAACTTATAATAAAACTGTAGTTCAAAAAGTAGAAGAAGTACAAATAGAATATTTAGAAGTTAAGAGTAATTCTATATTTGATGAATTAAGTGAAGAAAAACTTCAGGCAATAAATTTGGAGATAGTAGAAGAATTAACAAAAATAGCAGATGGAGATAATGATCAGGAAAAGAAAAAAGATCTTGAAACTCTAGCATTACTTGATGAAGAGAAGAAGGCTCTTGTTGATAAAAAGGAAACTCATTCTTCTCAAGATGTAGTAATTGCACACTATAATGAGCTTGATAGTGTGCCAGAAGTTAGTAATTCTGAATTTGCGAAAGTTGTTTCAGAGAGTGAAGATAATAGTGAAGATAAACAGTTGGATGAAAATATTCGCAAATTAGAGCTAATGCAGAATAAAGCTGTAATTATTGCTATAAAACAAGATTCTATTTATATTCCAGAATTTACTGATGAATCAATGATTGCTGTTAGTAGTAAATACTTAGCACCTGCTATTGATAAAATTAATGAATTAAGCGAAGAAAATAAAGAGAACAAGCAGAAACTATCTAAGAGTGTACAGTTAGCAAAAGTAAATTTTGATATTTCTGAAGATGTAAAGATTGATATTAAGAATGTAGAAGAAAAAATTGAAAATACAGATAATCCGAAGGAAAAAGCAGGATTAATAGTAAGTTTAGAAGATAAAAACAAGCAACTTATTGCAGTACAACGTAAAGCAATTGCTGGGGCAATGTACTCAAGATTATTATATGAAGGCAATAAACAGGTTGATAGCAATATAATTTGCATTAAAAAGGAGTTTAAAGAAAACCGGAATTATATTACTGCAAATAATTTTCTTTCTATTAGTATGGATAGTTATGCTGCAGTTATTGATAGTGAAAATAAAAAGACACCTTTGGAAGAATACCAAAATGAAATTTCTGAAGAGTTTTATATAGCTAAAGAGAACAAAATTGAACTTGAGATTTCTAAAGATGAAATTTTAAACGAAAAGTCAGAAATAATTCAGAAACAAGATAAACTAGAAAATGAATTGAGTTTGGAAATTTCCAAAAAGAAAAGAGAAAATGTTAATATAGAACTTGAATTACTCAATGATAGTATATTAATTATTGATGAGGAAATTATTGCTAAAGATACAGAGATAACAAATGAGAGAATAGTAATTGATAAGAATGGTAATATAATGAAAGAGTTTAACGCAATAAGTACTTATATTGAAGGAAGTAGCTCAATTGCGGTACAGGATACTAGTATAATTGCAGAAATAGACTTAGTTAAAAATGTAAGTTTTGATGACGATATTTTTCTAGCTGATGCAACTATTGATAAGGATGACAAAATTGTTAGCAGTAATTACATCCTTAATAATGTGTATAATAACGATGTGGTAAAGGACTATTATTATGGTAACTCAACAGACCTAATATATGTTAATGATATACAGGTTGCTCAAGCAAAGCATATGCTCATTATTAAAAAAAGAGTACTTATTGATGAAGAAATTAGTATTCTTGAGGGATTTAAGGATGTTAAGTTTGATAAAAGAATTGCAAAACTTAAGAAGCAGAGAGGAATCATTGAAGGTGGTGAACTATATTTGGTCAAATATATTAAAGACCATAATTCTGAAAAAGAAGATTTTAGCAAGATAAGTGATAAGAATATAGTAGGGGATTTGAAAAAGCAATCAACAAGATATTTACAATTATCTGTTGAACTACTAGATAGTTCTAATGCTCTTGAAGGGTCTTCAAAACAGAATGTTATAAGCTTAAGTGAAGATTTGAGATTGTATTCAGATTCAATGAAAACAACTGCAGAAAAGCTTAATAGCCTTATTTCTGAAAATGAGATACAACGTACAAATGTTGTAATAATGCGTATGTATAATGGTACAACAAATCAATTAATAAGAAATCAGGCTAAGGAATTTTTCCTAATTGCAGATCAAAATTTTGCTTTGGCAGATCGTAGTAATGTATCAGCTGAAAAAAATGATATATCAGAAGAAGTACAGGTGCAATTCGAAGAACAAGCAAAACAATATACTGAGTTAGCAATAAGTAATCAACGTAAAGCAATGAAATTATTGAAAACAGAAGCTATTATTGCTAATAATGAGAAAGAGAATATTGCTATTGATAAAATAGAAGTTGCTAAAGAATCTAATAATACCAATGCTTCTAAGAGTATTAATAATAAAGATAAGATTGAAGTAACAGCTAAAACTACAATCGCAAGTATTGAGCTGGATAAATTGTATTTGGTAAATACAGATAATTTAACACCAAAACAAACTACAGAATATAAGATACGGAAAGCAGATATAGTAGGTGTATATATTGCTGATAAAAAAGAATCTAAAGAAGAATTCTATACTGAGTCTAAAAAAATTAAAGTAAATCCTAAAAATCCTATGGGCTTAATTTATAAAGTTCAGATAGGTGCATTTAAAAAAGAAATACCACAAAATACTTTTAAAGGAATAAAGCCAGTTTGCGCTGAAGTAATATCTAACTCTGCATATACTAGATATTTAGCAGGTCTATTTGTTAATTATGATGATGCTAATATTGCAAAATTAAGTATTCGTTCGGTGGGTTATAGAGATGCATTTATAGTTGCTTATTATAACGGACAAAGAATGAGTGTTGCTGCTGCTCGTAGAATAATTGATAATGGAGATGCTTATACAGATACTAAACTTGCTAGCAAAAGTAATAACTTGAGTGTTGCAAATTATGGTGCTTCTGTTGAAAAACAAAAAATGGCGGAGTCTAATACTCCTAAAAATACAGGCCTAAGCATTGCTAATACTGAATTATATAATGACGATAATGTAATCTATAGTGTTCAAATAGGTGTTTATGGTGGTTTAAGAACTTCTTCTCGATTATTTAATATTCAAGATCTGTTTTATAATAGAACACCTAAAGGTTATTATAGATACTTCTCAGGCACTTATAATAATGAGAGTGATGCAGTTGCATCAAGAAATAATATAAGAAAAATAGGAATAAGTGATGCATTTATAGTAGCATTTAAGAAAGGTGAACGTATTAGTATTACTAAAGCAAGAACAATTGTAGCTACTACAACTACTGTTGCTAGTAATAAAACTACTACGAATAAGCAAGCTGCAAATAAAGCAAGTGATAAACAAGCTACTAATAAAGTAGGTAATAATACGAGTAGTAATACAGAACAAACATCTTCAACTAATAATACAGTAAAAATTAGTGACGAAACCAGTAATAATATAGTTGAAAGTACAAAAATTGTATATAAAGTCCAAATAGGAGCCTTTAGGAGTGTTAGAAAAGGAGATCAGCTTCAAAGCTTGAAATCATTGAGCCCTAATGGACTCGACTATTATACAAGAGCAAGTGGTTTAATTATTTATACAAGTAGATCCTTTGACACATACGAGGCTGCAGCACAGGAGCGTTCTATTATCAAACAAAATGGTTCAAGCGATGCTTTTATTATTGCATTCGAAGGTGCTAAAAGAATATCAGTAAGTAAAGCACGTAATAAATAATTACTATTTTTATTGCTCTGATAATTATTGCATTATTTTCACTTTTTTTCGTTATCAATGGTATAGCTTTGTTCTTATAATAAAGACAATAAAGTTATATGCTATAATTTTCTATAAGTTCTTATTTTAAGCTATAAAAATGAATAAAATAATAGTTATTTTTGTTCTATCATTAGTATTTCTAAACAACATAAAAATGAGTGCACAAGACAAAAAGGAATATAATAAATTGACTGAACAAGAGCGGTTTGTAATACTTAATAAAGGTACGGAAGCTCCATTTACGGGTAGGTATGTACATAGCAAAGAGGAAGGAGTATACACATGTAAGCAATGTGATGCTCCTTTATATAATTCTGAAGATAAATTTGATTCTCATTGTGGTTGGCCTAGTTTCGATGATGAAATAGAAGGTGCGGTAGAAAGAAAAACTGATGCCGATGGTAGTCGTACTGAAATATTATGTGCTCAATGTGGTGCTCACTTAGGTCATGTTTTTAATGGCGAGCAATATACTGATAAAGATATACGTCATTGTGTAAATTCATTGAGTTTAAGTTTTAATCCAATAAAGGTTAATGTTATGGGTGTAAATTATAGTAAAATGACTACAGCAATATTTGCTGGCGGATGCTTTTGGGGCATGGAATATTATTTTCAGAATAAGAAAGGTGTATTATCTACACAAGTTGGATATATTGGCGGAAGTATAAGAAACCCAAGCTATGAGCAGGTTTGTGCTGGCGGTACAGGTCATATTGAGGCCTTGAAAGTTGAGTTTGATGAGAATATAATATCTTATGAAGAGTTAGCAAAACTGTTTTTTGAAATTCATGATCCTGCTCAAGTAAATAGGCAAGGACCTGATATTGGTGAGCAGTACAAATCAGCTGTTTTCTGTATTAATTCACAACAGAAAGAAACAATACTTAAATTGATTGAAATACTTGAAAATAATGGGGTAGAAGTGGTCACCGAGGTTCACGATTCAGAGAGGTTTTGGCAAGCAGAGAAAAAACATCAAAAATATTATGAGAAAACTACTGGAAGACCATATTGCCATTTTTATACTAAGAAATTTAAATAGTAAATAATTGAGACTATTTTAAATTTCCAATAATAAATGCCAGTTTTTCTTCCAGAGATATGTCACCATTTATCCAAATTATTTTAGTACCATTTTTCTCCATTCTGCGCCACCATGTTTCTTGACGTTTAGCAAATTGATGAATAGCGGTATTAAGCCCAGAAAACATCTCGCCATACTCAATTTCTTTCATAACATATTGAGTAATAAACTTATATTCTAGTCCGTAGAACTTTAGCTTATTTGGTTCTAATCCATTATTTATAAGATTCTCTACTTCAGAGATCATGCCTTCATTAAGTCTTTGATCTAATCTGTCTGTAATTCTGTTTCTTATTTCTTGGCGATCGTATCTTATTCCATAGTTTATGGATTCAATCTTAGGAACATCAATAAGTAATTCTGGATATTTTTTGTAGTATTCTTCTATTTCAATGGCTCTATAAGCTCTTTCTCTATCGTTTAAATCTGTTGTATTATGCGGAACTCTTCGTTCAAAAAGAATCTCTTGAAGTTCTTTATCAGTTTTCTTATGCAGTTGCAATCGTAATGCTTCATTAGTATTTACCTTAGCCATTCGGTAGCCTTTAAGTACAGATTCTATATACATTCCTGTTCCTCCAGCTATAATTGCAATATTATTATTCTCAATAATTTGTTTATATGCTTTAAAAAAATCATTTTGATATTCATAAACATTATACTCATAACCAGGGTCCACAATATCAATTAAATGATATGGAACTTCAATTCCATTTATATTAAATTCCGTAATATCCTTTCCTGATCCAATATCCATTCCTCTATAAACTTGTCTCGAATCGGCACTTATTATCTCACCACCTATAATAGCTGCAAGGCTTGCTGCTAATTTGGTCTTGCCAGTTGCCGTGGTTCCTAGTATTGTAATAAGTTTGTTTTCCATAATTAGAAATTAGAAATTTGTTTTCTATATTTATCTTCAATATTACAAAGATAATCTCTTATTGCATTCAATTGATGTAAAGATGAATCCTTAAAGTCTAAATTTATTAGGAGTTTATCATCAATTCCTTTGGCAAAATCAGTTCTAAGAAATTCCATAAGATTTTCTTCCTCTTTATTGCTAGTGTAATTAGACTTAAGAAACTGTAATGTTCGTAAAGCATCAAAGTAATCATAAATAGCTTTAGTAAAATGCTTTAGATCCTTATTATTCTTTCTTAGTTTTTCAAAAATTGTATCTTTAGATTCTTTGCTATTCCAGAAAGAATCAATTGGCGTATCTATATTTTTCGAATAAAGCTGAGGAATTAAATTATAAAATTCTTGGACTTTATTAAATAGAAAAATAGGGTATAGCGGATAAGAATCCCAATTATCAGCATTGCCTCTTATCATTGCCGGTCCTGTACCAAAAAATACTCTATTCGAAAATCTTGCAGCAGGATAAACTTTCTCATCAAGCCAATTTCCAATGGGTTTATGCTTAATCATTTTTTGAATAAAGTAAAAATCCTCACCACTTTTTTTAGGTGTAAAACCACCTATCTTTTTAATGGCTTTTTGTTTAAAAGCTATGGCAGACCCCAATGCAGAGAATGCATAAGGGCTTTTTATACGTATTAAATTTAGAAAATAGTAACGCATATATATTTCATAGCGGAGAATTGCCCTATTAGCTTTATCATCATCATTTAGCGGATGATAGTATGGTATAGATATTATATCAATATCTTTATTGTTAGCAAGACTCTCAACTATTGCTTCAAAATATCGTTCATGATAGTAAGTGTCTCCATCAAGGCTTATTATTATATCTTCATCTTTGGCAATAGTTCCTATCTTATCTATTATGGTTTTACGAGCCCAACCAACACCTATTTTTTTAGCCTGCCATCCATTGCCTTTACTGCTTTTATCTATAATATGAGTCTCGATATTATAATCTATGGAATACTTATTTATTATATTAATACTTTTGATATTACGCTTGCAGATTTCTATTTTGGTGCTGTCATTCCACCAATCATCAGGTTGATTAACACAAACTACTAATACAAAATTAGTATATGTTTGCATTCTTAAACTATTGAATATAAGATCAATATTTTCAAGTTCGTCGAGTAGTGGTAGTGCTATGTAAAGCTTATTTTTCAATATAAAAGGTTGTATTATTTAAAAACAAATTTACTAAAATTATTATAGTGGTTTTTCTATAAATATGAATTAGATATAATAAAATATTATATTTTTGCAAATGAGATATAATTCTAAGGGAATTAATAAATTATGAAAAATACAATTAAGGGAGATATTACGAAATTAAAAGTTGATGCTATTGTAAATGCTGCTAATCCTCAACTAAAAGGAGGTGGTGGTGTTGATGGAGCAATTAATAAAGCTGCTGGCTCAAATTTATTAAAAGAATCATTAAGTCTTGGTGGTTGTGCCGTAGGCGAAGCTAAGATTACAAAAGCATATAATCTACCTTCTTCATTTGTTATTCATGCTGTTGGTCCTGTGTGGAATGGTGGAAACGATGACGAAATAGAATTATTAAGATCTGCATATAGGAATTCACTATTATTGGCTGTTGAGAACAATTGTAAATCTATTGCTTTTCCTAATATCTCTACAGGTGTATATGGTATGCCTAAGATAGATGCAGCACATGTGGCTATCGAAACTGTCACTAAATTCTTAAACGAAGGAAAATATAATCTTAATGTAACTTTTGTATGCTACGATGATATCAATTATATGATATACCAGGAGTTATGCCCAATGTTTAAGGTTGATTAGTAATTTCTTATATCAAAAAATTCTCCTGATATTTCATTAGTGTATATTTTTTCAAACATTATTGCAAGGTCTTTTGCAATTGCCGATGGCAAAGGCATATCACTTGTTCCTTTTGCTGCTTGAATTCTATTTATTGATTCAAAATTATCATTATTATCCAGACTAGTAATATGTTCTTGCATTGCTGTATCCACAAGCCCTGGAGCTATACTGCTAAAATGTATTTCAGGGTTTTCTTTGGAGTATGTATTAATTAATATATTCAATGCAGCCTTTGATATACTATAAGGGCCCCAACCTGCAGAGCCATTTTTAGAGGCACCACTCGAGATTGCTATAACTTGTTTAAGATTAGTTTTAGACAGAATTAATTTATCTATTATTGATTTATTCGCCCATAGGTTTGTCTCCAATACATTCTTCGAGTCTTCAATACTAATATTCTCTAATCTATCTATACCGCCCAGAACACCAGCGTTTAAAACCATAAGCTTTATACTAATTATCTCTTTAAGAAGTTTGTCAAAAGCTTTACTAATTGCAATTGGGTCAGTAATATCCATACTAATATGGGAATAGTTATTATATGATGATAGTTCTTTAGGATTTCTGCGAGCAAGTCCAATAACTTTATATCTTTTTTCTAGATAATATTTTGTTAATCCTAAACCGATTCCAGAACTAGTGCCTGTTATAATTATTGCGTCTTTTATCATACCAACAAAAGTAATTAAATTGATATAACCTTTTAGTAATTTGTGCGTATAAAAGTTCCTAGATTTATTAAAATATAGACCTTTGTTATATAGACTGTTAATAATATTTGTAATTATTCTGTTTGGCTTTGCTCCTAATCCAAATAGAAGAAAAGTGGAGTTCCATAATTTGCCTTATGGAACTATACCTTTATCAGATAGTTTATATATTGATAAACAGCCAATAAAAGTATATGATTATTTAGAGTTTTTAGCAGATATACGTCGTTCTTATTCTCCAGGATTACGCGACACATTACATAAGCTTCCAATATTTGGTTTAAACGCTGAGGATCTTAAGCAAGTATATGCTTCTTTACCAATGGATAGTATTTACTATAAAGATATGCTTACTAGAATTTGGAAAACTGTTGGTAATGATAAACACATATACGAAGTTGATCATAGACTTACTAGGTCTAATTTCTATCATTATCCAATGGTAAATATTAATCCTCGACAAATAAAAGAGTATTGCAAATGGCGTACAGATAAAGTTAAGTTGAATTATGCTATACAATGCAAAACTTTAAACCAAAGAAAAAAGTTTCCCATTAATTTTGTTTATAGGGTTATAGAAAGAAAAGAATGGGAGAAGGCTATGGGCATATTTTTTGAAGATGTGGTTAAGATTAAAACTATAAAAAGAAATCCTGTAATTAGTAATTTGGCAAGCCCTTATAATACTAAAAAAGGTAAAAGATTTTGTTATGAATCAGAAAATGCAGCAGAGTATCTTAAAGGTGGTATAATTACTATTGGTTTCAATTGGATTGATGAGGCAGGAATAGGCGATGTTAGCTATATGGCTTTTGAAAAGACAACTGATTGGATTACATTTCGTTGTATGTGCGAAATTAAAGCTGATACCATTAATAAGCCAATAGAAGTTGCTGCAACTGCTCCTCAAAAAGAAGAAAAACAGATTAAGAAAAAAGTAAAGAAGGAGAAAGAAGTTAGTGGTATTAAATCAGAAAAAGCTAAGAAAAAGCAAAAGAAACGATAGCTACTAACTCATTACCTTAATAAGTATCTTATCCATATTACCTTTCTTTGCTGTATATTCCTTATAATCTTTCGATTTTATTAATTTCCAGAAAATTAGTTTATTTTTAAAATCATTAAATTTATAACGGTATTTATTAGCAAATAAAGCTGTTAATGGTAATAAGACTAGATAAACGAGTGCCCATTGTCCATTTCCACTAATTGCCCACAAAATAGCAGCTTGTATAGGATATATTACAAATGTTAGTAATAGAGTAACTACCGACTTTATGGAAGTATGAAATTGCTTGTCTTTTACACTTACAAGAAACTTCATTAGTAGTTTGTAGTAAATAGCATTATTAATAAAAGCAAAAATAAATATTGGCAAACCAAGCAGGAATAGCAAAGAATTATATATTATGCTGATAAAAGAGATTGGTTTTTTAGTATCAATTGTACTAATTCCTTTTTTATTACAAAAAGTATTAAACTGATTAAATGCTGTGTCTAAGTTACTTATACTATTATCTTGATCAATAAAGTAATTTTTTAAACGATCAACAGTTACTTTGTCAGCCTTAAATCGGTTCTTAAGTAAATTCGATTTGAGATTGAGCTTTTGAAGCATTGTATTTCTATAATACGTTCTAATACCTTCATATAAATCGTAATGCTGCATATCAGGCTCATGAATTATTAAAGGCTTAATTTCTTCTTCTAATTTCACCTTCAGAGCGTTAAATCCTTTTTGCTCATTTTCTTCAAATTCTTTTTTAAATTGCTTAATTTTAATTGGTTTACCATAGTTAACAAACAAATTTGAATTCGAGTGAACATAGTCATCATAGTATATGCCAACTGGAATTATAGTTAAATCCAGTTCATAGTTATTATTTATTTCAGCTTGAAAAGCAATTCTTGGAACAGCTTTTTTTAATGGTCGCAGGTGACGTTTATTAGTATGGGTTGCTTCAGGAAATAATCCTAAAGACATATTTGCTTCTAATATCTCAATACTTTTATTAAATATTTCTTCATTTTTCTTAAGGCTCTCTTTTCCATCTCTAATTCTATAAATAGGCAACATTTTGAAGAATGTAAATATTTTTAATAATATTGGATTATTAAAAATATCTGCTCTAGTTAGAAATACTGTTTGTTGCTTACTAGTAAATAAAATCCCCCAAGGATCCATCAGCGCATTCTGGTGATTGGCCGCAAAAATAGTAGGCTTATTATCAGGAATATTTTCCAATCCATCACTTTCAATTTTCCTATAAAAATTTTGGAAGAACTGTCGTATTACTACTCTGAGCATTTCGTACGATAAAGACCACTTTGTCATTTTAATTATTTTTTTGAGATTGTTTTTTTAAGGATGCTATAAAATTTTTAGCTATTGAATTCGAAATGTCAGTATCAATCATATGTTCTGGGTGAAACTGAACTCCTAAGAAAAAACTTGGATAGTATATAGTATCTTTTAAAATTACAGATTCTACTATACTATCTGTTGAGATAGCATTTACTACAAAAGATTTTGCTAATCTATTTATTGCTTGATGATGATATGAATTTACAAGAATTGTATCATAAATATTTGATCCCAATAGAATATCTTCTGTTTGTACAATAATTTGATGAATTGCTCCTGTATCTATACGATGTATTACTTTGGTTCCATGCATCGTTGGTATATCAGCAATTAGGCTACCTCCAAAAAATACATTCAGAATTTGTTGTCCTCTGCAGATTCCCAATATAGGTAGTTGTTTGCTATAAGCTAAAAATATTGATTGAAATTCTAACGAATCGCGATAATTGTCAGGGACTTCACATATATAGGAAAGGCTATCTTCATGATAAAGTTTAGGGTTAACATCTGGTCCACCGCTTATTATTATTCCATCAACAATATCTATAATTTTACTCGCACTATCTAATGATAAATCGTATAGATCATATATAATGATAGCAGAATCGTGGTGCAATATCCATTTTTTATATTGTTCATAACCAGTACTGCCATGGGCTTTAGTAATAGCAAGATGTATACTTTTTGGATTATTGCTTGTTCTATTTGTTTCGCCGCTATTAACTCCATTGCATGACGTAAATGCGGCTAGTATTATTATTATAAAAAAGCTTTGTATTTTGAATGGTATATACTTCATTTTTAATAGTTATATAATAGGGTAGTCTATTAACTAGTAATTGCAAATATAAAAAAAAGCTCACATTATTGTGAGCTTTTTAATTTTATTTTTTCCTAGATAACCATTTGAAGATTCCACCCTTCTTCTTAAACACTTTTCCCGAAGGGTTTCTCATAGGTTTAACATTCTTAACTTCACTATTATCCTTCTTTACTAATTGAGTATTAACTTCTTTAGTAGGATTAGTATTAGAATCTTGTTCGATATTTACGATTGCTGCATTTTGAATTAAATGTGTTTCTACTTTATCACTTTCAAGATGATTATTGAAATCTTCAGTATTTAATTCATCAACTACTATATCATTTATATCAACTTCTTCACAATCTTTACTAGTTGCATCAGAGTTTTCTATTAAATCAATATTACTCTTGGTGAAAAGCTCTGTTTCTTCAATTACTAATTCTATATTATTGCTTGTAGTTTCTATAGAAACTTTTTTGCTAGGTATTATAGTATTGTTATCAGTAATACTAATTACCTCTTTGGTTAATTTATTAGAATTATTAAATTCAGAAGGTTCTATTTGTTTAATATCTTCTGTATTTATAATATTAATAGAAGCGCTAGTTACATTAGTATCCACTGTATTGTCATCATCACTTGTTAAGCAATCTAGGTTTAGAAGGTAATAAGTGAAGCCTGCAACTATAATAGCAACAGTACTGATTGAAACAATTAAAGTCGTAGAAAAAGAAGAAGAGGCTACTTGAGTAGCAGTAGCTCCAACATTAGATAATGTAGAGCTATTTATCACCTTTTCCATATTAGTCCAGTACTCTGACTTATATTCGCAATTCAAGTCATTGAGCTTGTCTTGAATTAATTTGTCTATGTTTGGATTAGCCATATATATATTTATTTAGAATAGTTGTGTCTATCGATATTACCTCTTAATATCTTTCTTGCATTCTGCAAATGCCAATGAGATGTTCCTTCACTAATATTTAGTTTGTCAGATATTTCCTTATGTTTCATACCTTCCATAATATTCATGTTAAAAACAGCTCTTGTCATTGGGGGAAGCATCTGAACATAATCTAATATCTCCTCTACATTAAAATCACTTAAAGCATCATTCTCAAAATAGAAATCACTTTCAAAGATATTATTATCATTTAATTCAACAGATTCTAGCTTTAAGCTTTTTATATGGTCTAGAGCAGTATTTACAATAATACGTTTCATCCATCCTTCAAATGAGCCTTTTCCTGAATATTTATCAATCTTAAGGAAAACTTTTAAAAACCCACTATTAACAACCTCACTAGCTTCATCCCAGTTACCACAGTATCTCATCGAGATACTCATCATAAGACCAAAATACTTCTCATATAAACGCTTTTGACTTTTGCGTTTATTAGCTCGTATTCCATCAATTAATTCCGATAATTCGGTTTGATTATTGGTACTCATTGAGTGTAACTATATTTAAGACGAGTGTGAAATAGTTTTTCTTTGGTAATATATAAATTAAGTAAGCTTAATATTTCACATTTATCTATAAAATTAAAATTATTGTTAATAATCGCTTATCTATTGTCTGTATTTGTTATTATTTAAGCAAAAAATTTGATAAGTTCTCAAAAATATTAAAAAATGTTAATAGTATTACATTAATTATAAATAAATAGGTAAAAATTATGTACTAGGATTAAATAAATAATATTTTCCAAAGCATAATTGATCTATTTATCAATAATTTCTTTTGCAAATTCTCCTAAATTAACACCATCTAGATTACCAGAGGTCATTATTAATAAATTTTTATCACTATAGTCAATCTCTTTAAGGTAATTCTGCAATTTATTTGATTCTGTAAAAATTAGTAATTTTTTATTGGCGAATCCATCTTTAACTTGTTCTACACTAATTTCAGGTAGTTTTTTGTGGGCAATTGTATGAGGATTGAAATAAACAATTGCAATATCGGCATCGTCCATTGCACCTTTATAATGAGAAAGGAAGTCTGCACTTAACGAGCTGAAAGTATGAAGCTCCATACATGCTACTAATTTACGCTTTTTAAACTGATGCTTCATTGCAGAAGTAGTAGCCATAAGCTTTGATGGGCTATGAGCAAAGTCTTTAAATACCTTCGTATTTGCATTTTCGCCAATAAGTTCTAATCTGTTTGATGCTCCTTTGAAACTACTTATCGACTTATAAAAATCATGCTTATTAATTCCAATTTGTTGGCAGACCAACTGCGCTCCATTAAGATTCATAAGGTTATGATCACCAAATACCTTTAGCGCATATTCAATATTGTCAATTTTTATATGCGTAATACCATTGTCGTCAATTCTATGTTCAGGTATTCCATAAGGATACTTTAATAGTTTAGGTTCTGCTTCTTTGGCAATTTTATTTAATTCATCATCCTCTTTACAATAGATTAAAGCCCCATTTTTATCAATCAAATTAATAAAAGTACTAAACTGACTTACATAATTATCAAAAGTAGGGAATACGTTGATGTGGTCCCAGGCTATACCACTAAGCAATGCAATATGAGGCATATAGAGGTGAAATTTAGGTCTACGATCGATGGGGGAAGTAAGATATTCATCGCCTTCAATTACCATGTATTTTGCACTATCGGTAAGTTTTACCATTACCTCAAAACCTTCAAGTTTAGCACCTACCATATAATCTGTTTCAATATTTAGATCCTGCATTACATGCAATATCATTGATGTTATGGTAGTTTTACCATGACTTCCTCCAATTACTATTCTTGTTTTGTCCTTTGATTGTTCATAAAGAAACTCAGGGTATGAGAAGATTTTAAGGCCTAGTTTTTGTGCCTTAAGGAGCTCTGGGTTGTCGATACGTGCATGCATTCCAACAATTATAGCATCTAATTCTGGGGTGATTTTATCAATATTCCATCCATTAGTGCTTGGAAGTATATTGTATTTTTTAAGTCTAGATTTTGATGGTTCAAATATTTCGTCGTCAGATCCACTAACCTCATAACCCTTTAAATGCAATGCTATTGCCAGATTATGCATTGCGCTACCGCCAATTGCTATAAAATGTATTTTGCTCATAAGTAAAAATTATTTCAGTATTAAAGCATAAAAATAATTACAATTTCTAGCTTATTTTTGTATAATCAATTTAGTTATCATCTTTGTTTTGTTGAAAATCATAAATTATTTATTATATATATTTATCTTATAATCATTGTAGTTTAGCGATATTAATAGTATTTTTGCATGGCAGATAAGCAAAATACCTAATTATAATCATTGTTATAACCCTATTAATATGCGTTCCATTTGTTTAAATTTTGAAATTAACCATATTCAGTGTAATAATTCTGAGTTGTCTGATAATGAAAAAAGACTCTTTAATGAGGATATTAATAGAGAAATAATTAAAAAGTATTACTCTAAGATAAATGATATATTAATAAAAATAAGCAGTGAGTTTGGTAGTCTTTTTAAGTATAGTATAAGTATTTCTAAAGATAGCCTTGGTTTTTATAATACATATAATCCAAGTTTTATCGATAGTTTAAAGCAGCTTAATAAACTATCGGTTAGCTATCTCCATACTTTATCATCATTATCAGCAATTACAAATTCTAATAAGCTGACGAATGAAATAACTGATTACCAGATTTATATTAGATCACTGCTCAATAAAGAGTGTACAAATATACTTTATGACTCGGGTTTATTGAATAAGGAATTACTGAATAGTATAAACAAAAGTGATATTTCAGCAATACTGGTAAATAAAAGCTTTGATAATAATAAGGTTCTACTTTCTGATGAAATTCATAATATAAAACTATTGCAGAATGATTCAGGCTTTCTAACATCTTTTATAGATAGTAATAATGATTTGGACTCTATTATTAATATATTGAATAATAAGCCTGATGATACTGAAATTGTAAATATTAATATAAATTATTCTGATTTTATTGATAATGAGGTTCTTTTAAGTAAATTGAAGGAATTCCCTGAAAAGCTTATGAGTGAGAGTAATTATGCATTTATTTCGTTAGAAGATGCTTTTAATTATTCAGAGGCCAAATATATTGCAGCGAGCATTGATTCTATTGCGGACAATATATTAAGTATTAATTATGAAAATGAATACTCAAAACAGCTTATTATTGAATGTGAGAATGTAGCTAATGAAGTGTATAGATGTAGGACTATTGAGAAATCTTATTTATGGCGTCAGATAAGTTCTATTAATATTTATCGCAACTTTGAAACAGATATTTACGCAAATCAGGAGATCAAAGAATTGGAGAGCCCAGCAATTATTATTGATTATGTTTTAAGTGATTATAATCGCCTAGTATCTTCATTGGATATATGTAATGAGGGTAATGATTCATACAAAACTAGATTTGCTGATATAGAAAATATGCCTAAATTAAAGGTAAAGAAGCTATTTTCAGGTTTTGATGCTCAAACAATACTCTATTCAATAGAGAATCAGAGTGCTGAGCTTAAGGATCGTGTTTTGTCAAATATACCTTATAAAATACTTGATGAGGTGGAAAGTATAATGTCGGACTCTAAAATTAGTAAAATTGAGATCCGTAATGCAAGGAGACGCATTTTAACAAAACTAAAAAAAATCAATTAATGCTATGTTGAAAGTGGTTGGTTTATTTTTTATACTATTTATAGGAGTGGGAGCAATGGCTCAGTTTGATACTAACTATGTGTACCTCACAAAAGATAAATTCTCTCTTTATCCGTTGGCAGAGTCTGCCGTTTCAACTTTTTTTTATGATTATTATGATGCAAACAATAATGTTACTAGTATAGAGTATCATACACGACAATATAATAGTATAGGTATTGGCGCTAGTTTCTATAGATTTGGTTTTAGTTTAACTTTTGAATTACCATATACAAATATTCCAGAGCTAAAAGAACATAATGCATTTAATTTTAAGGGAGGATACTCTTATCGTAGATTTTTTGCAGAGCTTCGAATAAAGAAATATTCTGGAGTGGAAGAAACTATTGAATACCCTGGAAACAATGGAGCTGTAGTTAATATTAGAAAGGATATAACAATTACTGAGTATGGAGGTAATATGTATTTTTTTCTTTGCAAAAAGTTTAATTTTGATGCTAATTATAAGAACTATAATCTACAGAAAAAGAGTGCAATAAGTCCTTTTATTAATGTTGGTATTGGTAATTATAGTATCAATGGAGATTTTCTTTTAAGTGATTCTTCTTCTCAGATTAATCAAACAATAATGACTGAGATAGGAAGTCTGTCTTTACATATAATACCAAGTTTTGCAGCAACGGTGGTTTATCGTGGATTCTACTTTGCAAATATGCTTGGATTGGGAATAGGACTTAATAAAAATACGATTAAATACAACGATCAAAATAAATATTTATATGGAGTAATGCCAGTATTTGAGTGGAATTCTACAATTGGTTATAGTACAAAAAGCTACTTTGTATCTCTTATTCTATCCATGGAAAGCAATAGAGCAAAATATAATAATTCATATTTAGGAACTGTGTACACATTGTGGAGTATTAAGCTTGGTAAGAAAATAAATATCAAATATCTGGGAAAAATAGGCCCATATTTATAAGTATTTTTTTCTTTTTATTATAAAAATCACATAATTCCATATTTCTTACCAAATTAATTAGTATCTTATTATACTGACATACAGTACTATAAACTGTAGTGCTAAGATTTTATTGATTATTTTATTAAAATAGTTCGCATGCGTACTATTTTTTCCTAATTTTGTACGCATGCATACTAAATGTGGTTAGTTTCCAAATATTGCTAATTACAAAATGCTAAAAACACTAAAAATGGGTAGTAATATCCAAGTTCATAATTTATTAAAATATGCAATTAAACGAAACAATAGAATTTTACACAAAAGCCTCATCGATGGCTTTGAAAAGAATGTATAATTACGTAGGTTCAGATTATGGAATCACGCAAACAATAGGTTTTGTATTAGTATATATAGCAAAAGAAGGTATTTCGCCAGGAAAACTATCAGAAAAACTAGAGATGAAGAAATCTAGTTTAACACGCTTACTAAACAAAATGGAAGAAGAAGGATGCATTTATAAAAAGAATGACTCTGACGATAAAAGAATTACAAAATTATTCTTAACAGAAAAAGGTTTAGAACGCCGTCGTATTGCAAAAGTAGCCGTTCTAGGCTTTAATGAGCGTATTATGACTTCAGTTAGTGATACTGAACTAGATGCGTTTATAAAAGTATCTAAGATAATTACTAGTGAAGTTGATAGTATAATAGAAAAGAAATAATACAAAATAACCACATAAAACAAGTATTTATGAATCGCAAAATAAAAAAAATTGCAGTATTAGGTTCAGGAGTAATGGGATCAGGTATTGCATGTCATTTTGCCAATATAGGAGCAGAAGTGTTGCTTTTGGATATTGTGCCAAATGAACTCAACAAAAAAGAACAAAAACAGGGTATTAAAACTACTGATAAGGTTTTTAGGAATCGTATTGTTAATGGAGCATTAGCTGCAGCATTAAAATCAAAACCAAGCCCAATTTACAAAAAATCATTTGCTGATAGAATTACTACGGGTAATTTTGATGATGATCTAAAGTATATAAAAGATTGCGACTGGGTTATTGAGGTTGTAATTGAAAGACTTGATATTAAAAAATCAGTTTTTGAGAATGTGGAAAAATATCGTAAAAAAGGTAGTTTAATTACTACAAATACTTCAGGTATCTCAATAGAGGCAATGCTAGAAGGTAGGAGTGATGATTTTCAGGCTAATTTCTGTGGAACGCATTTCTTTAACCCTCCACGTTATTTACAGTTATTTGAAATTATTCCTTCTACAAAGACTAATCCCGAAGTACTTGAGTTTTTAACCGACTATGCTGGTAGGTTTTTAGGAAAAACTGCTGTATTAGCAAAAGACACTCCGGCTTTTATCGCCAATAGAATAGGTACTTATTCTATAATGGATTTGTTTAATAATGTAAAAGATTATGGTCTTACAATTACTGAAATTGATAAACTTACTGGGCCGCTAATTGGAAGAGCAAAGTCTGCTACTTTCAGAACAGCTGACCTTGTGGGACTTGATACTCTTGTACATGTTGCAAATAATATTAAGGAAACTACCAATGACGAAGCTAATGATGCGTTCTCTATTCCGGATTATTTAACTACAATGTTGAAAAATAATTGGTTAGGCTCAAAAACTAAGCAAGGATTCTTTAAGAAGACTGTAGTTAATGGTAAAAAGAAATTCTATACTCTTGATTTTGAATCATTAGAATATACAGAAGATAAAAAACCAAAATTTAAGGTTTTTGAAAAAACTAAAGGTATTGATGATATTGGAAAACGAGTAGCTATATTTATGGCTGATGATACCAAGGTTGGTGATTTTTACAGAAAATCATTCTATGGTCTTTTCCAATTTGTATCAAATCGTATTCCAGAGATTACCGAAGATATATATAAAGTAGATGATGCATTGAATGCTGGTTTTGGATGGAAACTAGGTCCATTTCAAACGTGGGATGCTGTAGGAGTAGAGGCTAGTGTAAAAGCTATGGAAGAGATTGATAAAAAGCCT